>ERZ791753.57-NODE-57-length-166093-cov-4.945549_pt1 | contig 166093 bp, 169 predicted proteins | sample MGYA00509951_ERZ791753 | MGnify/ENA primary metagenome ERZ791753 (study PRJEB30046, sample SAMN00792026) | human gut metagenome | study: EMG produced TPA metagenomics assembly of the A metagenome-wide association study of gut microbiota in type 2... | reverse complement strand
AGTTGGATTGATCGTCTTTTGGTATCTGAAAGTTAGTTTTTTCCCAGACACTTTTAATTATACAAATGGATTATAGAAGCGGCCGTGATCAAGTTGCCAAAGAAGTACGACAAGTAAAACTAGTACAACGGCTAATCCCATTACCCAAAAGTCATCTTTTTTAAATGATTCTGCAACATACCAAGTACGCTTTTTCTTGGAACCAAATCGTCTGAGTTGCATTGCCGTACTGATTGTATCGATTCGATCCAAACTAGTGAAGATTAGTGGCATGACAATGTTTAATGTGCCCTTGATTCGTTTAGATAATTTAGCTTTCTTGGATAGTTCAACACCACGTGCCTGTTGTGCGGCCGAGATGGACCAATAAGAATTTTGAATATCAGGGATGTAGCGCAATGCCAATGCTACGGCATAAGAAATCTTATAGCTGATACCGATGCGATTTAAACTTGCCGCAAATTGACTTGGATTCGTTGTGAGCAAGAAAAGCAGCACGACTGGAATTGAGCAGACGTATTTCAAGAATAAATTAAATAGGTAGAAAACTTCTTGAATGGTCAATGTAAAGTAACCAGCATGAATCAATATACTCTTTGAATGATAGATATTTTCACCATAAGTTGGTTGGAAAAGGTAAACAAAAAGCAAATTCAAAATCATGAAAGCAACGATAAATTTAACGATAAAAGAAATTTGGCGCCATTTGATGTTTGCTTCCTTAAAAAGATAGATCGAGAGAATACCAATCGCAACTAGAAAACGGGTATCGTAAGTAATCATACAAGCTGCCGAAACTAGCAACATGAAAACTAACTTGGTCGTGGCATTTAGCTGATAGATAAAACCACTCCCTGGTTGATAGCCTAGTATTTGACTTTCATCATGCATATTACTTGTTCCTTTCTGAATTGATGTATGCGCGAACGAATGCGTCAGGATCCCTTAACTGATATTTTTTAGCTAAATCATATAAGCTGGTTCGCTTTAAAGCTGCCTTTCTGATTAAGCTCTTTTCAGTTAAAAGCTTGATTGGCAGAGTATCTGCAATTAATTCACCATCCGCAAAAGCAAGTGAACGATTGGTGTATTCCATCATGAGGTACATGTCGTGAGTGATAATCATGATCGTTTTGCCTTGCTCATTAAGTTGATTTAAGAAGCTCATGATCTCAGTGTAAGTCTTCCAATCTTGTCCTGCAGTTGGTTCATCCAAGATAAGCAGATCAGGTTCAAGCACCAGAATTGCAGCAATTGTCACACGCTTTTTTTGACCGAAACTTAAAGCAGAAATAGGCCAGTTACGGTAAGGGTAGAGGCCACAAATCTTTAGCGCATGATAGACTTTTTCTTTGATTGTTTCCTTATTATAGTTGCGCAAACGTAAACCCAATGCGACTTCGTCAAAGATCATCTTTTGGGAGATCATTTGATTAGGATCTTGCATGACGTAGCCAATTTTTTCTGAACGTTCTTTGATTGAGAGTGAGGCTAAGTCATCACCGTTAAAAAGAACGCGTCCTTCGTTTGAGATGAAGCCACAGATAATACGGCAAAGGGTAGTTTTACCAGCACCATTTTGACCAACGATTGAAACAAAGTCGCCTTTGTTGATGGTAGCTGTGACATCGTGCAATGGATTAACCTGCAATTTGTTGTAGCGGTGACCAACGCCTTTTAATTCAAGCAAAGGAGTAGTCTCTTTTTTTTCACCTTCCAGTATGCTGTGATTAACCCAGTCTTGCAATTGATGACCGATTTCGGGTTCATCGGGCAAAGCTGCGACGGAAGTTAAGTCAGGGATGTTAGCAATATCAATATTGGCTTTTTCCAACGCCTTTAAATAAAGCGGACTTCTAACGCCAATGTCTTCTAATCTGTTTTCGTGTAAAAGATCATTCGGCTTTTTATCAGCAACGATTTCACCATCATTAATTAAAATAATACGATCAAGTGATTGACGCATCACTTCTTCAACGCGGTGTTCGATGATGATTACCGTGGCATTTAATTCCTTTTGAATTTGATCAATTAAGGCCATTGTTTTAACGCCAGAAGCAGGATCCAGGTTGGCTAATGGCTCATCAAAAAGCAGAATAGGTGATTCATCAATTAAGACACCTGCTAAAGCCACAATTTGTTTTTGCCCGCCTGATAAATTCTGGGGTGATTGTTTTAATAAGTGCGAAATATTAAGCTCATCAGCCCAGCGATGTACCGTTTGACGAATCTTGTTTTGCGGCTTGCAGTCATTTTCCAAAGCAAAAGCAATGTCCTCCCCAACGGTTAATCCAATAAACTGACTGTCAGTATCTTGCAAAATAGTTGAAGTAGTAAAAGATAAATCGAATAAATTAGTATTCTGGATATTTTTACCGTCAACCAGGCATTCACCTTCGATATCACCTGTATCGATATTAGGAATCAAGCCGTTAAGACAGCGACCAATCGTTGATTTACCACTACCTGATGGTCCGGCAATGAGAATCTTTTCGCCTTTATTAATATCTAAGTTAATATTTTTCAGCGTTGGAAATGCCTGACTATCATATTTAAATGTAAAATTCTTGAATGAGATAATTGGTTGGGTCATAAAACGCCTTTCTAATCTTCTTTGCGCAAACTGCCTTTTTTGATTTTGGTTCCCGCGTATGCTTTAAGTAGCAGTGTACCCACAATCATGATAGTAATTCCGTTAGAGATCGTTGCACTGATGCCCTGCACGAATACCTTATTGGCAGGTTCACTGTAAATCAGAATATCGCCGACTGGTGCAACAGCAATCCAGGCGATAGCGTTAGCCAGAATTTGCACGATATTAAAGAAAATAATTTGTTTAAAACCAAAAATGCCGTTTTTAAGATCCAATGGCTTTCTGGAAAGCCCAATTATCAAACCGAAGATTCCTGTGGCTAGAACCCAGCTCCACCAAGTTTGTCCATACATAATAAAGTCAGATAAAGCATGACCAATAAAACCTACTGCAAAGCCAACTTTAGCGCCATAGATTGCCGCAAGTAGGGCAAGAAAAGGGAAGACGAGCTCAATATTGGTGTTAGGAATAGGCGTAGGAATTGAAGTAAAACGGGCTAAAATGACATAGATAGCCGAACCAATTCCGATCGCTACAACGTTTTTAACTGATAAGCCTCTAGTTTTCATAAATTTCTCCAAAAAATTAGTATAGTTAAAAGGTATAATTAGAAAGCGGTTACTGTCAAGGCGGGATGCTTTTTCAGATTATTCACATAAAAGTTATTTAATTTGAATATTTTAGAATAATTTATAATAAAATAAGTTACACTTTTCACATTATGTTAAAACAGAACTATATGAATGAAAAAGGGTTAGAAGAATGTTCGCAACGGTGTTTTATTGGTGTGTTGTAGTTGCAGCATGTGCTTGGTCATTAGCAAAGCATGAGAACGGCAACTTATGGATCTTTGCCATTATCAATGCTTTAGGCTTAATTGCATTGGGTATTTTATACTGGATTTATAGTTCACAAGACAACCAATGGTACTGGTTTGCTTCGAAGCAACTCGATATCGCTGGCTTAGTTTATGTATTTTACTTCTACATTGTTTGGGTTGTCTTCCAAGCTATTGCAGGAATTACTAAAAAAAGTACAATTAACCTAACCACTAAGCCGACTGAAGATACGCAATTTTTGATGGGTACTGTTTGTACGATCAAGGTTAATAACAAGAATAAGAGTGCAGCGCTAGATGATGGTTTGGATCGTATTAAAAAGCTAGCCGATGAGATCACTATTAACCAAAAGGGCAGTGAAGTAGATAAAATTAACGCTGAAGCTGGAAAGAAGCCAGTGAAAGTTTCAGCGGATGTCTACGACCTATGCAAGAAGGCATATTATTATAGCCAAAACTCACACGAATCCTTTGATATGGCAATTGGGCCGATTACGAGTTTATGGCGGATTGGCTTCCCTGATGCGCATAAACCAACGCAAAAACAAATTGATACTCGTTTGCCGCTGGTTAACTATCTCAATGTTAAGTTTAATGATGCTGAGCGTACTGTTTATTTAACTAGGAAAAACATGAAACTGGACTTAGGCGGGATTGCCAAAGGCTATATTACCGACCAAGTGAAAAAAGTTTTAGTTAAAGATGGCGTAACCAGTGCAATTATCGATTTAGGTGGTAATGTATATGTATTGGGTCCTTCACCAACCAATCATAGTAATTGGACGGTAGGCATTCAAGATCCTAAAAAGAGTCGCGGTACCGCAATTGGTTCTATCCCAGAAATGAATAAGACAATTGTTACCTCAGGTATTTATGAACGTTACTTGAAGGTTGGCAAGACCGTTTATAGTCATTTGATGGATCCTAAGACTGGTTATCCTTTCCAAAATAATTTGATGGGCGTTTCTATTGTGACCAAGAATTTGGTTGATGGGGATGCACTTTCAACTGCTACCTTTGATAAAGGACTGGAAAAAGGCTACCAGTACATTGAACAAAAGAGGGGTACCGACGCAATTTCTATCACTAAGGATAAGAAAGTTTATGTAACTAGTGGTTTGAAGAATAAATTCAAGCTGTTTAAGGATTCAGGCTACAAGTTAGCTCAGATCAAGACGAGGTGAAAAATGAAACAAGAAGAGACAAAGGCATTAAGCAGAGAAATCGGTGATTATGTAGCTGCAAATACCAATGTTATTTGGGTAGATGATCATACGATGCAAATTGCCACAATGATGATTGATGCTTATGGTGATACGGTTTATGTCTGGGTAGACGAAGCAGAAGATCATTGTCGTGTTAGTGACGGCGGTCGGATTTTATTCAAGCTTGACCCTAATGATGAAGACGTAGAACTAAATGATACGGCAAGAGAAATTGCTTTAGGATCAGGTTATCAATTTGACGATGAGCACTTTGAAATTTATGTCGATGTTGATCGCAAAAATGTTGCTCAAGCTGCGATGAAATTAGCACAATTACAAGTAGCGATTTCATATTTAGGCTAAAAATACATCCCTAAACTCCAGTTTTAGTAGTTCAGGGATGTATTTTTATCTTCAGTTTTCTTCGGACATCATTAATCATTAGCAGGGATCCTTTCTACATTAACATCTTCCGGCTTTTGCCCATTTAAATCAAAATTAGCAACAGTCTCATTTAAGTTCATCATGCTTTCTACATCTGGAATACAAGATTCAGTTCAAAACTCCTTATATATCACCTCACCGTCATTGTAAATCGCTTACAATAAAAAGCTTAAGAAAAGCCGCAACTTTTGTTGCGGCATTTTTTAAGCTTTTTTCTTATTATCGTGTTGCATAAAAATAAAGAAAGCAGAAATAATGTTGATGATTACGGCAGGCAAAGCCAGGACAGCAGTAAAGCCATAAAGAGCATTACCAACCACGCCTAATATTGGTCCAATCATGGAAATTTTTAAATTATGTGCTTGAACAACGGCAATAGCATTAATAATTACGCCGGCCCAAGCAAATAGGTAGTAGAACATCGCCATTCTAGTGGTGAAACTTGCGCCGAAAATAGCGAACCATGAAGCGATGAATAAGAGGCAGTTAAACAGGTTAATGGCCCCGATCCATAGGTCGAATTTAGTTTTTTTCATTTTTTCCTCCAAAAATTAGTCTTCATGTTGCAGTACTCGCTCTGCGATAGCATCGTTGATTACCAAGTGAGTGATAATACCGCTACGAAGTGCTCCAAGCAAGGCCTCTGACTTAAAGCGATTGCTTACAACGCAAAAACGAATTGGTGTTTTCATGATATCCTTCATTGAAATACCACAGATATGCTTTTCAATGGAAAGAAAGAAGTTGCCATTGATATCGTAAGGACGGCCCATTATCATGCCTGCCACTTTATCTTGAGGGATATCTTTAAATAATTTTGGCCCGTAGTTAGTAAGTAAGAATTGGTTAGTTCTGAAAGAATCAAAGTTTCCTAAGCCAGTAAACAACAATTCAAGATCATGGTAGCAGTTTTCAATTATCTTGAAGTATGGTTCAGTTCTTAAAATAGGAATGATCTTAGGATTAATGACATATAGTGGTGCAGGCAGATTTAAACTGTGTGCATGCAAACTGTCAGCCGCTTCTTGAGCTAATGGATTCTTACGTCTGTTAGCGTTGATTGGTTGACCTAAAAGCTGCACGAAGTAAAGCTTAGTCAAAGTTTCTTCAGAAAAATCATTGATTATGCCGCGCATGGTTGCCCCCCAACTAACTCCAGCTATCTTAGTATTTTGTAAGTAGTTTTCGATTTGTTTAGAGGCAAAGTTGATGACAGCTTCACTATCGTCTTCCTTATCTTCATAGCAGTGCAAGATGAAGACTTCTTTTAAACCAAATTTCTTCTGAAATTCGCGCTCTAATAACTGATTGCGTTTGACGCCTTGGGTAATTTGAATTTTAACAATACCGCGCATTTCGGCATCATCCAGCGCCTTAGTAATTAAGTAGCGTGATAAATTGTATTTTTGTGAAATCTCGCCAATGTTTAATTTGCTTAAATAAAAATCATGAGCAATATCGGCTAATTGTTCATCTGTTAATTGTGCCACTTTAAATTTCTTCCTTTATGTCTATTTGTCTTACTCTCTAAAAAATATTATAAGTTTAAAGTAATAAAAAAGGAGTACTTATTTTTAAAAATATAAAATTTTATGCCGGACTTGATAAAAATCCTGTGGTAGAATAAAAGAGCTATAATTTTGCTAAAAATCAAGGATAGAGGAAAGTAATCATACCAATGAATGAAAAGGAACAAGAACATCATTTATCTGAAAAGCACCATATGAAAATTCTATGGGAAGAGTTCTTCAAGAGTGATGATGATACACTGGCCCAAGATGCAACCCTAGTTGAAAAAGCTTCGATTGTAGGTAGAGTTGGCATCATGCTTTTAAGCTGCGGTACAGGAGCTTGGCGTGTGCGTGATTCAATGGACACAATCGCAAGAACGCTCGGCATAACTTGTTCAACGGATATTGGTTTGGTATCGATTGAATATACTTGCTTTGACGTTGATAATGAATCATACTCGCAAACCTTGTCTTTGCCAGCTACTGGTGTAAATATGACCAAGTTGAATGAGTTGGAGAAATTTGTCCGCCAATTCGAAGCTGGTGATGGACAATGGACTATTGGTCAAATTCATAAACGTTTGCGTGAAATTGCAAATCAAAAGTCGGCTTATTCTTCTGTGATTGCTGGGTTAAGTTCTGGTCTTGCTTGTGCTGGATTTATTTTCTTGTTAGGTGGCGGCTTGCCAGAAGTTATTTGTGCCTTTTTTGGCGCGGGAGTCGGTAACTATGTCCGTTCACTTATGGGTAAACGGAAAATCACTTTGGTAGCCAAAATTGCAGTTGCAGTTGCGGTAGCCTGCGTAGTTTACTTTGCCTGCTTCAATTTAGGTACGCTACTCTTTCACTTGGATCACCACCATGCCTATGGTTATATTGGCGCCATGCTGTTTGTTATTCCGGGATTCCCATTCATTACGTCAGGACTCGACATGTCCAAACTGGATATGCGTTCAGGACTTGAACGATTTACTTATGCAATTTTGATCATTACGATTGCGACCATGGCTGGTTGGGCGGTAGCTACTGTTTTGAATCTCCATCCAGGTTCTATGCTTAAGCTTAAGATCGATCCAGGCATGTTAACATTCTTGCGTTTGATTGCCAGCTTTTGTGGGGTATTCGGCTTCTCGATTATGTTCAACAGTCGACCAAATATGGCGGCAACAGCAGCAATTATTGGTGCGATGGCTAATACGCTTCGTTTGAGTTTAGTCGACTACGCTTACATGGCTCCAGCTTTGGCAGCCTTTATCGGTGCGCTACTGGCTGGACTTTTGGCAAGTGTTGTACGACAAAAGGTTGGTTTTCCAAGAATTGCGATTACGGTTCCATCAATCGTAATTATGGTTCCAGGACTATACATGTATCGTGCAGTATTCAATTTTGGGATTACCAACATCAACATTGGTGCCTTCTGGATTACTGAAGCATTAATGATCGTGATTGCTTTGCCTTTAGGACTTCTTGCTGCTCGTATCTTGACTGACAAGAAGTGGAGACATGCAGATTAATATTTAAGGACGAACCATGTGGCTCGTCCTTTTTTGCTAAATGAGGAAAGAGAAATGCATTATTTTATTACTAGTCAAGAAAATCTTACTCCTTCAGCGATTGAAATTGCGCAGATGCAGCGAGTTCATTACTGGTGAATTTCTGGGATTTTCAACCGCGGCGTCAACTTGAATGAAGTAGGCGTGTCTACTATAAGAAGTGTCATTTTGACCATTAGAAGGAAAATGAAAAGAACCGTCACTTGATTGATCAACAGAGAAGCCAGATGAATTTGAATGAGCTTTTAGATAATCCTCAAAAGCTGTTTGTTCATCTGGATGAGTAGTTAAGTAACTATAAATATTTTGTTGATCGGAATCTACTGTTTGAGCATTTTCTTTAACTTCAGTAGTTTGCTGAGATGCATTATTTTCGTCTGCGTGAACAAGGTGACTATTGCTTAAGAAAAATGTAGTAATAAGTGCTACTGCAGCTAGGCCAGCTGACAATTTACGAAAACCAAATTTTTTACCGTAAAGTTTGGCATTAAAATCTAAATCATTTTTATGTTCCATAATATTTAAACCTTTCTTGGGAATTAAGATTTTTTATAACACCTTTACAATAACATTCTTAAATAACAAAGTTACACAAAAAATACAAAAAATCTTATAGAAGTATATAGGCATAGCTATAGCTATGATTACAGATTGGTAGGGATTTCATTTAATAATATAAAATAACAGCAATTTTATATAAGTACATAAAAAAGGAGCAATATAAAATTACTCCTTTTTAAATATAAATATTATTTTAGTCGTTGTTTATTTTGCGATTGCTAATGCGGTTACCACGAAAGTGGCAATCATTGCAACTGTAAAACCAATGATACCCAATAAAATATTCATTTCAGTCATCTTCCTCTATATATGTTACTTCTATAAATGTGGTATAAATTAAGTGTAACATAAAAATCGTCCAATGGCTGAATAAATTGTAAGCGTTTTTATTCAAGCAGATTAGCAAACTTAGCTTCTGTAACTTTGGCCAAGTCTTCTGGATTTAAGAAAACACTGCGTCCAAGTTTGCCACTTGAAACACCAACTTCGTCTGTTTCCTTCATTGTGTTATCTAGATAGATAGGGAAGTGGTGCGTAAAGTGAATACCAATAGGAGTATTAGCACCATGAACGTAACCCGTTGTCTTTTCTAGTTTCTTTAAAGGAAGCATTTCACATTTCTTATTTCCAGAAACCTTAGCAAGTTTTTTCATGCTTAAATGTTCAGTAACTGGTACAACTCCGACAAGTGGGCCGGTTTTATTTCCTTCACATACCAAGGTTTTGTAGACGAATTGCTCTTTGTCCCTTAGAATAGAGGTGTCCATTTGCGCAACTCCACCTTTATCTTTGGTGACCGCAAATTCGGCTTGACGATACTTGACCCTATGTTGGTCTAATATTTTTTCGACTAATGTTTTCTCAAGTTTATTCTTTTTATTTTTCTTCTTTGACATATTTATCACCTTTAACCATGATAGCATTGCTCAAAGAAAATCCCAAAGGAGTTTATATATTAATGAAGTTACTTATTATTAAAATTGACACAAGTCATGAAGTAGAAGATGCTTTAGGCGTTTATGCTCAAGACAACTTAAATGCACTCGGCATTGAATCAAGAAAGCGCAGCGACTTTGAACAAGCCGGTTGGCTTCATGATTCGACTGTCGTTGAGATGGACGACATCAAAGATTTGCCTAAGGACACCTATTTCTATGCCTACTTTGATGAAGAAGCTGATAAAGATGAACTTGTTAGGAAATTCCAAGCTAAGCTCAAGGAACTTGCAGGTTATGGCTTAAACATCGGTGAAGGTAAGATCACTACTTCTTATATCAAGGATCAAGACTGGAACACTGCTTGGCAAAAGTATTACCACGTAATCGACTTTTCAAGACACTTGGCTATTGTACCTGAATGGGAAGACTACAAGCCTGCCTTTAGCGATCAACAATTGATCAAGCTTGATCCAGGTCTTGCCTTTGGTACAGGTAACCACAAGACTACGCAACTAGCTATGATGGGACTTGAACGTGCCATGATTAAGCCAATGAGCGTAGTTGATGTAGGTACTGGTTCTGGTATTTTGGCTATTGCTGCTTCCAAGCTTGGCGCAACCGATGTTTTAGCTACCGATATTTCAGATGAATCAATGACTGCAGCTAAACAAAACTCAGCTTTGAATGATTTAACCAACATTCGCGTACAAAAGACTAGTTTGCTTGCTGATGTTAAGGGTAAATTCGATATTATTGTAGCTAACATTTTAGCTGAAATCTTGCTCGACTTAATTCCACAAATGGATGCTCACTTAAATGATGGTGGTCAAATCATCTTCTCAGGTATTGATTACTTACAATTGCCTAAGATTGAAAAAGCCTTAGATGAGAATGGTTTTAAAATTGACTTGACCATGAGACAAGGTCGCTGGATTGGGTTAGCTATTACTAGAAAAGAAAAATAAACGTGGTAAAATATTATCAATTAAATTAAACTTTGATGAGAGGCACAAATTTTTAATGAAAAAAATTGGGGATAAGATAAAAGAAATTTCAGTAATCAAGAAGTTAAATGCCCATGCATGGATGCCGCTTGTCTGGTGGAGTATTTTGGTGGCAATTTTGCCATACATTTTCAGTATATGCCGTTTGCCAATAGTTTTTAGAGTTGGTTTGCTGTTTTTCATCATTAATGGCGTGATTGCCTATCATTTAGGCAGTTTAATCAGTCGTTTGAACTTAAGTAGATGGTGGTTAATATTGATGCCAGTCGTGTTCGATTTAGCGATTTTGCCAAAATTTGCTCTGTATAATTTAATGTTTGGTTTGATTTATCTAATAATCGAACTCTTCGGACTACTGAATAAAAATATTTACCGTTAGAGGGGATGACCTTAATGTCCAAATATGTTGAAATGACTCATGATCAGGTAATTGATGCCTGCAAAAAATATATGAATGATAAGCAAGTAGCTTTTGTAGAGAAAGCATATGAGTTTGCCAATAAAGCTCATGCTGGACAAAAAAGGGCATCTGGCCAACCTTATATTATTCACCCTACACAAGTTGCCGGAACGCTTGCAACCTTAGGCCTTGATCCAGATACAGTGGCTGCAGGATTTTTGCACGATACTGTTGAAGACACGCCAGTAACCAATGATGAATTGAAAGAAAAATTTGGCGAAGACGTTGCTTTTATTGTTGATGGCGTAACCAAGTTAAACAAGTACGAATATAAGTCACACCAAGAATTTTTGGCTGAAAATCACCGTAAAATGTTGATTGCGATGGCTAAGGACCTGCGGGTAATCATGGTTAAATTGGCTGACCGCTTGCACAACATGCACACATTGCAGCACCTGCGTCCAGACAAACAACGCAGAATTGCTTCAGAAACCATGGATATTTATGCTCCGCTGGCCGATCGTTTAGGTATCGGGACGATCAAGTGGGAGCTGGAAGATATGAGTTTCCACTACTTAAATCCTGAAGCTTACTACCGTATTGTTAACTTGATGGATGTTAAGAGAAGTCAACGTGAAAAGTACATTGCTGATACGATCAAAACGCTTAAGAAAACTTTAGATGAATTAGGCATCAAGTACGAAATTTACGGTCGTCCAAAGCATATTTACTCCATCTACAAGAAGATGGTGAATAAGCACAAGGACTTCGATGAAATCTATGACTTGCTGGCTGTTCGTGTAATTGTTAAAAATGTCCGTGATTGTTACGCAGTTTTGGGTGCCGTTCATACCGAATGGAAGCCAATGCCAGGACGTTTCAAGGACTACATTGCTATGCCAAAGGTAAACGGCTATCAATCACTTCACACTACCATCATTGGACCCGGCGGTCGTCCACTTGAAATTCAAATCAGAACTGAAGCTATGCACCAAGTTGCTGAATACGGTGTTGCTGCCCACTGGGCATATAAGCGTGGCAACTTCAATGGGGTTGAAGCTACTTCATCAGGTGAAAAGCTAGACATGGTTCGTGAAATCCTTGAATTGAAGGATGAAACCAAGGACGCCGGCGAATTTATGAAGTCAGTTAAGAGTGATATCTTCTCTGACCGTGTTTACGTCTTCACGCCAAAGGGCGAAGTTTACGAATTGCCAAAGGGCTCTGTAACTTTGGACTTTGCGTACGCAATTCATACCCAAGTAGGAAGTCATGCAGTTGGTGCCAAGGTTAACAATAAGTTGGTGCCACTTGACTACAAGTTGAGAAATGGTGACGTCATTGAAATTATGACGCAAACTAATGCCACACCATCTCGTGACTGGGCCGACATGGTTAAGACCTCAAGAGCACGCAACAAGATTCGCCGCTACTTCAGAGGACAAGACCGTGAAGAAAGCATCAATCACGGTGAACAAATGGTAGCCAATATGATTCGTGAAGAAGGACTTGCTCCTAAAGACTTCATGGATAAAGAGCACATTGAAAGATTATTGGACCACTTCAATTACCATACTGAAGAAGAATTGTATGCCGCAGTTGGTTTTGGCGATTTGTCAGCTCAAGCCGTTGTTAACCGTTTGACCGTTGACTTGCGTCGTGAAGACGAGAAACAAAAGCAAAAGGAACTCGAAGAGAAGATTTTGAATTCTGGTCAGCAATCTGTTCAAGAAGAGCAACCAAAGAAGAATTCAAATTCTGTCATGAAGGTTAAGCATAAGAATGGCGTCATGATTCAAGGCGTCAGTGACTTAATGCTTCACTTGGCTAAGTGCTGTAACCCAGTTCCTGGTGATAAGATTATCGGTTATGTTACTAAGGGCCGTGGTGTTACTATTCACCGTACCGATTGCCGCAACATTACCAAGGAAGCTGAAGAACAAGGGCGTTTGATTGATGTTGAATGGGAGAATGTTGAAGAAAACAGTGTTCAATCATTCAATGCCAACATCGAAATCTTTGGCTACAACCGTTCAAACTTGCTTAGTGACGTCATTAACAAGTTGAACTCACTTACCAAGAACATCAATAATATTTCTGGTAAGGTTAACGAAGACAATATTGCTCATATTTATGTCACAGTTGCGGTTAAGAATGCTAACCAGCTTGATGAAATCTTGAGCAAATTGCGTGATATTCCAGATGTTTATGAAACAAAGAGGTCAGATAATTAATGCGAGTTGTAATTCAAAGAGTCAATCATGCGCAAGTCGATATTGCTGGCGAGACAGTTGGCAAGATTGGCAAAGGATTTTTGCTACTAGTTGGTATTAAAGAAGGGGATGAACTTCCCGTAGTCAAAAAGGCAGCCGATAAGGTTGCCAAAATGCGTATTTTTGAAGATGAAGATGGTAAAACTAACTTGTCTTTAAAAGATGTACATGGTGAAATTTTGAGCGTTAGTCAATTTACTTTGCTTGCTAATACTAAGAAGGGTAATCGCCCTAGTTTTGTTGAAGCAATGCGTCCACCAAAGTCCAAAGAACTTTGGGAAGATTTCAATCATGAGCTTGAGCAAGATGGCTTCCATGTTGAGACTGGTGAATTCGGCGCCGAAATGCAAGTTAGCTTAGAAAACGATGGTCCATTCACAATTGTGTTAGATCTTTAGAGAAAATCGCTTTCAAAGGTTGACTTTAATACAATAAAAATATAAGCTAAAAAAGAATTATCGATGACAAAGAATGAAGATTAGCAAAGATCTATTTAAAGAGACTGCTCATTGTGGTGAGAGAGCAGATAGATCGCCGTCTGTGACACCTTTAACAGATAATGGATCGTCTGGCGAGCGTTAATCGCAGCAACCAAAAAGGTGGTACCGTGCTAATTTAAGCGCCCTTGATTTTAGTTCAAGGGCGCTTTTTTTATTAATAAAGTTATCAAAATAAAAAAGGATGATTAAATGAGAGTACAAAAACCAAAAGGTACAGTCGATATTTTGCCTGAACAATCCGGTTCATGGCAAAAGGTCGAAGAAACTGCAAGGAATTTCTTCAACCGTGCCAACTACCGTGAAATTCGTACGCCAAGTTTTGAAAACTACGAAATTTTCTCACGTTCAAGCGGTGATAGTTCTGAAATCGTAGAAAAGCAAATGTACGACTTCAATGATAAGGGTGGTCGTCATATTGCCCTTCGTCCAGAAGGAACTGCCGGGGTAGTTCGCGCTTACGTTGAAGATAAGATGTACGCACCAGAAGTAGTTAAGCCATTTAACGTATTTTACATGGAATCTACTTTTAGATACGAACGTCCTCAAGCAGGTCGTCAACGTGAATTCCACCAAATCGGTGTAGAAAGCTTCGGTTCAAGTAATCCACTTGCTGATGTTCAAACCATTATGATGGGTCACGACTTGCTTGCTGAATTAGGCGTTAAGAACTATCAACTTCACATCAATACTTTGGGCAATGAACAAGTACGTATGGATTACCACGATGCACTTGTAAACTACTTCACTCCAGTTAAGGATGAATTATCTGAAGATTCTCAAAGAAGATTGCGTGATAACCCATTACGTATTTTGGATTCTAAAGATGATCGCGACAAGAAGTTCTTGCCAGATGCTCCTAAGATTCGTGACTTCCTTGATGATGATTCAAAGCAAAACTTCGAATCAATTTTGAAGATGCTTGATCAATTGGGCATTGACTATGTTATCGACGATGACTTGGTTCGTGGTCTTGATTACTACACTGGCGTAATCTTTGAATTCATGGTTGAAGATAAGAGCCTTTGGGAATCAGCTACTACTATTTTGGGTGGTGGTCGTTACGATCACTTAGTTGAAGAATTCAACGGCCCAGCTACACCAGCTGTTGGTTTCGGTATTGGTGAAGAAAGATTAATGCTTGTTTTGGAAAAGCAGAATCCAGCTTTATTTGAAAATAGAGGCATTGATTTCTTCATCACTAATATTGGTGATGGTACTGCTCAAAAGGCTATTGAAATTACTAGAAGTTTGCGCAAGCAAGGCTTTGAAGCTGATTTTGATGTTAACCAAAAGAAGCTTAAGGCACAATTCAAGAAGGCAGACCGTGATCATGCTAAGTATGTAATTACTTTAGGTGAAAAGGAACTTGAAAACGGCGTTTTGAATATCAAGCGTTTAGCTGATGGTAAGACCATTGATTTAAGTCTTGAAGACATCAATGATATGAGTAAGGTAATGAAGGATTTAGAGGATTAACAATGGAAAAGATCGAAGAAAGAACAGACTATTGTGGCAATATTACTGAAAAATATATTGGCCAAGATGTAAACCTTTATGGTTGGGTACAACGTGTACGTAACCTTGGTAACTTGGTTTTCATCGATTTGCGTGATCGTGAAGGTTTAGTACAAATCGTTGTTAACAAGGATTCCGGTAAGGAATTGATGGATATTGCTGACTCACTTGGTAACGAATACGTTCTTCAAGTTAAGGGTAAGGTTGTTAAGCGTTCAGAAGTAAACCCTGACATGAAGACTGGTCAAGTAGAAGTTGATGCTACTGAAATCATCATCTTGAACAAGGCTAAGAACCCTCCGTTTGAAATTAAGAATGGTGTTGATATTTCTGAACAAACTAGATTAAAGTACCGTTACCTTGATCTTCGTCGTCCAGAAGTTCAACAAGCTATTATCTTACGTTCAAAGATTTTGCGTGCTACTCACGAATTCTTTGACGAAAACGGCTTTATCGATATTGAAACTCCAATTTTAGGTAAGTCATCTCCAGAAGGTGCACGTGACTACTTAGTTCCTTCAAGAATTTACCCAGGTAGCTTCTACGCACTTCCACAATCACCACAATTGTTCAAGCAACTTTTGATGGGTGCTGGCTTTGATAAGTACTACCAATTGGCACGTTGTTTCCGTGACGAAGACTTACGTGGTGATCGTCAACCAGAATTTACTCAAATCGATATGGAAATGTCATTTGCTGACGAAGAAACTATCCAAGGCTACACTGAAGGTCTTTTGAAGAAGATTATGAAGGATGTTAAGGGGATTGACCTTAAGACTCCTATTAAGCGTATTACTTGGACTGACGCAATGAACAAGTACGGTAGTGACAAGCCTGATACTCGTTACGGCATGCTTATCCATGACTTAAGCTCAATCTTTAAGGACAGCGACTTCAAGGTATTCTCAGGTGCAATTGCTGATGGCGGCTTTGTTAAGGGTATTGCTGTTAAGAACGGTGCTAAGGAATACTCACGTAAGAAGCTTGACAAGAAGGCTGACTTCATCAAGCGTTTCCACGCTAAGGGTTTAGCTTGGGTTAAGTACGAAGATGATGAATTCTCAGGTCCTGTTGCTCGTTTCTTGACTGATGACAACAAGGAAGCTTTGAAGAAGGAATTCGACCTTGAAGGCGGCGAATTAGTAGTATTTGTTGCTGACAAGTGGAAGGTAATTTGTGACTCATTGAACCACCTTCGTCGTGAATTCGCTAAGGAAACTGGTATTATTCCTAAGGGCGTTTATGACTTTGTCTGGGTTGTTGACTGGCCATTATTCGAATACGATGAAGGTCTTGGCCGTTGGGTAGCAGCTCACCACCCATTCACCATGCCAGATGATGAAGGTGTAAAGCTTTTGACTACTGAACCACACAAGGCACACGCACGTAGTTACGACATCGTTATGAACGGTGACGAAATGGGTGGTGGTTCAATCCGTATCCACAAGCGTTCAATCCAAGAAAACATGTTTAAGGCACTTGGTTTCACTAAGAAGCGTGCTTACGAACAATTTGGTTACTTAATGGATGCTTTGGACATGGGCTTCCCACCACACGCAGGTCTTGCAATTGGTCTTGACAGATTTGCTATGATGCTTGCTAACAAGGATAATATTCGTGACGTATTGGCATTCCCTAAGAACGCTAGTGCTTCAGAACCAATGATGCACGCTCCAGCTCCAGTAGCAGATCAACAATTAGCTGACTTAGGTATTGAAGTTGAAGATAAGTACCAAGACAGTGTTAAGGCAACTGAAGAACGTCTTGAAAAGATGGCTGCAGAAGATGCCGAAGAAAACTCAACTTGGGACAAGTAATCTTTAAATAAAAGCAAAAAATAGACTTCCGAAAAGGAAGTCTATTTTTTGCTTTTATTTTATAAATCGTTAACGAAATCGGTAATTCGCTTTAAACTTTCGTGTAATTGTTCAGTTGATGATGCATAAGATAGTCTTACGTAGCCTTCGCCGCCTTTACCAAAATAACGACCAGGAGTTACGCCAACTTTAGCCTTTTGTGCCAATTCAAAAGCAAATTGTTCATCATCGATGCCATATTTTTCAGGAATTTTGGCAAAGATATAAAAGGCACCTTGTGGCGTAGCCATTTCAAAACCAAGCTTTTCCAAGCCGGTTTGCATAAATTGCAGCCGCTTTTCATAGATTGCTCTTGCTTCAGCAGGATCACTTTGACCATTGTTCAATGCCTCAACGGCAGCCATTTGCACATTGTCAGTCACAGAGGTTACTAAAAAGGCATTAACTTTTTGAATGCTCTGCATGATTTGCTTAGGAGCAGCGATGTAACCTAAACGCCACCCAGTCATTGCGTATGCTTTAGATAAACCAGAAATTAAAATATTGCGATCTGGAATATATTCGGACAATGAATGATGTTCCGCATTGCCATAAACGAGTTCAGCGTAGATCTCATCAGTAATTGAATAGATTTTGTATTCTTTAATTACTTCGGCTAGTTGTTGCAAAGTTTCTTTAGCATAAACACGGCCGGTCGGGTTGGATGGGTCGGTCAAGATGATTGCCTTTGCTCCCTTGCCGCGACCGTTTAAAACGTGACGCAAATGTTCAGGCGTTAAAATGAAACCGTCTTTTTTAGTATCAAGTTGAATAGGGGTAGCACCAGTCATCTTGATCAACTGGAAGTATAGTGCCCAAACTGGAGTAGGAACGATAATCTTGTCCCCAGGATTAAGCAAAGTCATAAAGACGTCGTTTAAAGCACCGGTTGCACCAACAGTGACGCAGATTTCATCTTTGGGATCATAATGAACACCGATGGAACGGTCAAGGTAGCAGCTGATTGCTTTAAGTAGTTGAGGTTTACCAGCTTGTGGTGCGTAGTGTGAGTCATCATCGTTAATGTCGCGAATGGCAGCCTTTTTAATATGATCTGGTGTAGCAAGATCAGGCTCACCAATAGTTAACTTGATAATGCCAGGGATGCCTGAAACTTTTTGATCAAATGCACGAATTTTTGAAGCGGATAAGTTACTAAGGTTAGTATTGATAATTGATTTTAAATCACTAGATAAATTTGGCATATAAGTAAAGTTCCTTTCTGTATTAATATAGATTCTAAAGTACAGAAATGAAGATGACAACCTTTTTATACTCAATCAAAAAAGAAGTTACTATATGTCACTCCTCTAAGAATTATCTTTTAAAATACCATTAGAATTGGTATAAATCGCTTTCTTTTCGTGAACTGGTTTTTGCCATGGAAGTAGCGGCAAAGGTCTAGTAGGTGGTTTAACTCTATTCTTCTTTTTCAAAGAAACTGGCTGATTAATTACTTTAACTGTAGTAATTTCTTTGTTAGGTGGTTTTGGTTGTGCCTGCTTGCTACAGCCAGCTAGTGAAGCAAGACTTAAGGCAACCAGCGATAATTTTATTATAAGCTTCATTTTATCCTCCAAAAATTTATCCCTAACCGTTATTCTACTATTTTTAGCAATAATGATAAAATAAAAATAAATTTGTTTGAGAAGAAGGAATAAAAAATGGCAAAAGTAGCAGTCTATATGACAGGCGGCATTGCTATGTATAAAGCCGTGCAAGTCGTGCGAAATCTTGAAAAAAGTGGTCATGAAGTACGGGTAGTAATGACTAAAAATGCGGAACGTCTGGTTACTTCTAATACATTGGCCGCATTGACTAAGTATCCAGTATTGGATAATCTATGGAAAAAAGAAAATGAAGCTAGCATACCGCATGTTCATTTGGCTCGCTGGACTGACTTAGCCTTAGTTGTTCCAGCAACGGCTAACTTTATTGCTAAAATGGCTAATGGTCTAGCTGATGATGCCGCTAGTACCACGATTCTGGCAACAAGCGCACCAAAATTGGTTGTGCCTGCAATGAATGATCAGATGTGGAGTAATCCTGCTACTCAACGCAATTTGCAATTTTTAAAAGAAAATCAAGTGCAGATTATGGAGCCAGCGGTGGGAATGCTGGCGGAAGGATATGCTGCTAAAGGTAGAATGCCTGAGACAGAACAAATCTCTGCTTGGGTAGAAAACTTTTTGCAACAAAAAGAAATCTTAAAAGATAAAACCATTATCGTCACCGCCGGAGGAACAGAAGAAGCAATTGATCCAGTTCGCTTTATTGGGAATCGTTCTAGTGGCAAAATGGGAATTTCTATTGCTCAAGCCGCTGCCGAGATGGGCGCAAAAGTAAAATTAATTTATGGGAATGTTACAGTTGCCTTGCCGCAAGATGAAAAGATTGAATTGTATCATACTGCAAGTAGCGAAGAAATGTTAACAAAAGTAAAGCATGAATTTACCAAAAGTGATGTGTTAATTATGGCGGCTGCCGTAGCTGATTGGAAGATGGCTAAAGTGGCCGACCATAAATTGAAAAAGCAGGCAAATCAAGCTACTTTGAAATTAACTTTAGTTAAAACGAAAGACATTTTACGTGAAGTGGCCAAACATAAAAATCCAGGGCAATTAGTAGTTGGTTTTGCTGCTGAAACAAATGATTTGCTAAAGAATGCGGAAAAGAAGCTGCATGAAAAAGGAGCAGATCTGATCGTGGCTAACGACGTTTCGCAAAATGTCTTTGGCAATGATAATGATAAGGTGACTATCCTTAAGCAAGATGGCACGATCGATGAATGGCCTGAGATGAGTAAAAAAGAAATTGCTAAAAAATTATTGATATACGTGAATAGCTTTATGCATAAATAATTAATGTAACATTTTTGTAACATAACGCAAACAATCTATACAAATAGCATTGCAATAGGACTATGAATATAAAAAATAACCAAAATTGTGCAAAGATACGATAATTGTGCTTGTTTTAGTACAGAAAACTAGTATTATAAGTTGCGGGAATTAAGAGACTGAAGAGAAAGAGTTGATGGTTTATGAAATCAGCCCTTTCTTTTTTTGTATATAAAATCTCGTCTAAGAAATGACTGATAATCTGCAAAGAAATATCGCTAAAGCCTATTTCATCGCGTTTTTTGCTCTGTTGTTTAAAATGACAATTTTGTTAAAAAGTAAAAATTATAAGTATATGTATAGGATTTGAATAATATTTGGTGTATGCTATTCACAGCAGGTTCAGTATGTACTCTGATAAAACTTTAACGCTTAACAACGGAATAAAGATTCCTCAGATACAATTAGGTACTTGGCTAATCAATAATGATGACGTAAAAAAAGTCGTTCGTCAGGCCATTAGTGTTGGTTACCGCGCTTTTGATACCGCAAGAGACTATGGTAATCAGAATGGCGTAGGCAAGGAAATTTGGAATTCCGATGTTTAACGTAGTGATATATATTTAACAACTAAATTGCCAACTGCTGTCAAAGACTATGAGGGCACTAAGAAGGCAATTGATAAAGCTTTAGATCGCTTCAGCTTAGAATACATTGACATGCTTCTGATTCACTCACCGCAGCCTTGGATTGAAGTAAATAGAACCAATGACCGTCACTTTGAAGGCCGGTAAAGTTAGATCAATTGGTGTGTCTAATTTCTTGCAAGAAGATGTGGCTAACATTGTTAATAATGGTACGATTAAGCCAGCTGTTAACCAGATCGAAGTTCATATTGGACATGTGCCAACAGATTTGATGAAATATTGTGAGAACTTAGGAATTCAAATCGAAGCATATTCACCACTTGCTCACGGACGTTTACTTAAGGATCGTAAGATCAATGAATATGCTAAAAAATATGGCGTAAGTCCTGTACAATTGATGCTTGCCTTCGACTTGCAACTAGGCTGTATCGTTTTACCGAAGAGTGACAATGTCAGTGAAATGAAAGATAACTTGAGTGTTGATTTTGAAATTAGTAAAGAAGATATGGACGAACTAGTTAAATTAAAAGAAAACACTCAGGCCATGTCAGTTTAATAAGCATTGCTGAAAAAGCGGTGCTTTATTTATTTTAAAAAGAAAAATGAAAAAGATAGATTTAATCGCCATTGATATTGATGGTACTTTAGTAAACTCTAAAAAAGAAATTACCCCTGCCGTTAAAAAGGCAGTGTTAGATGCCAAAAATCAAGGTAAACAAATAGTGATCTGCACAGGAAGACCATTATCTGGTGCACAACGTTATTTGGATGAATTAGGTTTAAACAATCAAGATAACCAATATGTAGTCAGCTTTAATGGCGCAGTAGTTGAATCAACCAGTGGCCAAGTAATTTTTAAACAAGGGCTAAGATATGAAGACTATGTTGATCTAGAAGCAATTGCACGCAAATTGAATCTGCATTTTCATAGCGTTAGTTTAGATCGAATTTACACCTCTAATCGTGATTTAGGACACTACACGATTTATAACTCGCGGGTGGTTAAACTGGAAGTCTCATATCGTACACCAGAAGAAATGAAGCAAATACCGATTATCAAATGCATGTACATTGATGATCCAGATTATTTGGATAGTAAAATTACCAGTCCGCTTTTTGAGCAAATGAAAGATCGCGTCGTTTTCTCCAAAACTGAACCATTTTATTTTGAAGCAACGGCAGCCGGCGTTGATAAAGGAACTGGTCTTAAGCGCCTGTGTGATTACCTTAAGGTTAAACCAGAAAACGTGATGGCTTTGGGTGATCAAGCAAATGATATGCCAATGTTAAAATATGCTGGTTTAGGTGTGGCGATGGGCAACGCAGTGGACTATACTAAAAAGCATGCAGATGAAATTACTGCAGATTGTGATCATGACGGAGTGGCGGTCGCAATTAACAAAATTTTATAAAGGATATGGAATAGAGGCTTCATAATGAGTAAAGCAAAGATTTTAATTTTGGGTGGATTGAGAAAAGATTCGCTTACTGATTTAGAAAAGGAATGCGATGTTACAGTTGGTCCAGCAGGCCATCGCTTACATGATGATCGTGAATGGGTATTAGATCATATTGCAGATTATGACGGTGTCATTGTGGCAAAGATGGCTTTTGATAAAGAAATGATTGATGCTGCCAAGAATTTGAAGATAATTTCTACTTACGGTGTAGGTTTTGATCATGTAGATGTGGAATACGCTAAGGAAAAGGGAATTGTTGTTTCAAACTGTCCTAAGAGCGTATTGCGTCCAACTGCTGAATTGACTTTAACCATGATTATGGCTTCAGCTCGTCGCTTGCGCTATTATGACCATGCTTTGCGTGAAGGCGTATTTTTAGATGCTGACGAATATGATAACCAAGGCTACACGATTGAAGGCAAGACTTTAGCTATTTTAGGTATGGGCAGAATTGGCCAACAAGTAGCTCGTTTTGCTAAGGCATTGGGGATGAAGGTTATTTACCACAATCGTCACCAACTTGATAATGAATTAGAAGCAGAATTAAATGCTAAGTACGTTGACTTTGATACCTTAATTAAGGAAGCCGACTTTTTATCATTGCATGCTCCAGCAACTGATGAAACTTACCACATTATTAATGCTGATGTCTTTAAAGAAATGAAAGAAACGGCATATTTGATCAATGTAGCTCGCGGTTCACTAGTTGATAGTGATGCTTTGATTGCCGCTTTAAAGAATGGTGAGATTGCAGGTGCAGCTTTAGATGTCTTTGAAAATGAACCACATCCTAAGCAAGAATTGGTAGACATGGATAACGTAATCATGACTCCACACGTCGGCTCAGCTACTCACGTTGCTAGATTCAATTTATCTAAAGAAGCAGCTAACAATGTTTTATCATTCTTCAAAGATGGTAAAGCTGTTAACCAAGTTAACTAAAATAAGTTAGAGTAAAACAAAAAAGCGGCTAAGCCGCTTTTTTTATTTTATTCATGTTCTAGTTGACTGTGACGATAACCATAAACGAAGTAGATAACTGTCCCAAGGATTAACCAAATTGCAGCCATTAAGTAAACTTCTGAGCTTAAGTGACAAATCATAAAGATACAGATTAAGCCAGAAATGATTGGCAGGTATGGATAACCAGGAACCTTGAAACCGTCGTTAACGATATCTGTCCTCTTTCTTAATTTTAAAATACCAAATGATACTAAGGTGAAGGCAAATAATGTGCCAAAGTTAACCAAGTTGGCTAATTGATCTACTGAGAAGAATGCCGCACCTAAGGCAATAATAATTGTTACTGCAACTAAGGCATTTTGAGGAGAATGGTGCTTTTTATCAAGCTTACTGAAAGTTGCTGGTAAAAGACCATCTCTAGCCATGGCGTAAATTAAACGCGAACTTGAATAGATCATCGTGAGCATCATGGTTGCCATTCCTAGCATGGCACCAAATGATAATAATTCGGCTACCCAGTCTTGGTGGACATATTGTAAGGCAAAAGCAACCGGATTAGCTACGTTTAACTTGGTGTATTTAACCATTCCTGTCAAGACAATGGAAACGCCAAAGTAAAGGACAGCCGCAATTGCTAGAGTACCAATAATGCCTAGTGGCATATTCTTCTTAGGATTCTTAACTTCGGCAGCTGATGAAGAAACAACGTCAAAGCCTAAGAAAGCAAAGAAAACGGTAGTTGCACCTTTAATCACACCAGAAGCGTGGTATGGCAAGAATGGGTGATAATTGCTTGACTTAATAAATTGCATCCCCACAAAGATGAAGATCAAAATAATCGCAATCTTAATGAAAACCGCAACAACGTTAATCTTGATGGAATTTTTCATTCCACGTGACAGCAGGATACTAATAATCAAAATTATTAAAACAGAAACAAGGTCAAAGTAAACGCCATGTGACAAATTCATTGGCCCTGAAACGGCCTTAGGAATTTTTAAGCCAAACGGACTAATAAATGAACTAAAGTATGATGACCAACCTGCGGCAACGGTAGCCACAGATAGCATGTATTCCAAGATTAAGGCCCAACCAATGATCCAACCGGTGAACTCGCCGTAAACGATGTTACCGTATGAATAAGCACTACCAGCAACTGGAATTGCGGAAGCAAACTCGGCATAACACATTCCGGCAAAGGCGCACACGATTGCTGCGACCATGAATGACAAACTAACTCCAGGCCCAGCAGCTGTAGCAGCTACCGTACCAGGCAGAATAAAGATCCCAGTCCCGATAACTGCACCAACCCCAAGTGACATTAGGTCGAGGGCATTCATTGTTTTGGAAAACTTGATATCTTTTCCTAAGTAGTTTTGAATGCTTTGTTTTCTAAATATGTGAAATTTCATCGCAACATTCCCCTCTATGTAATATGTAAAGATAGATTAATTTTACATGATATTTTTAATTTCTTGAAGGGCAAAAAAGCACTATTAAAATAGTGCTTTTAGTCTAATCAGCCTTTATTTTTGTTTTGTACCATTTAAATGAGCCATAGATAAGGGCAATGATGATGAAAACGGCAATGATCAATGAGTATTCTTCAAAGATATTCACGATGACTTGCCAATTTTCACCCATGTAGGATCCTAATGAAACTAAAATGATGTTCCAGATCAAACTACCAAGAGTAGTGTAAATTAAAAACTTGGAAAGCTTAACGTGAGCGGTACCTGCTGGAATAGAGATTAAACTTCTGATAACGGGGATGCAACGACCATAGAAAATTGCGCCTGTTCCATATTTATCAAACCAGGCAATTGCCTTTTTAACATCACCCTTTTTGAAACCAAGCATCTTGAACATTTTATGATTAAATACTTTTTCAAGACGGTCCTCACTCAGTAAAGTTCCGATCCAATAGAGAATGATTGCTCCTAAAGTGGCACCGATTGTGGCGGCGATTATCACTAAGGAAACGGTCATTTGCGAGTGATGCGTCGCAAATCCTGCAAATGAAAGGATTACTTCTGAAGGAATAGGCGGGAAGATATTTTCAACCGCAATTAAAAAGCTGATGGCCATGTAGCCAAATTGGTTAATTAAATCAAAAACTATATTAGTCATCGGTATTTCTCCTAAGCGTTTTCTTTTAATATAGCAAGTTTTGGTCTAGATAGCTATTTCTATAAGCAAAGTTAATATCTTCTTAAAAAAGCTGTGTTAAACTATTTAGTGCGAATTTTTTATTGGGGTGCGATAGAATGGCAACACAATTAATTGAGAATAAGTTGAAGCTATTACCAGAAAAACCGGGCTGCTACTTAATGAAAGATATCAATGGCACGGTTATTTATGTTGGTAAATCCAAAAATTTAAAAAATAGAGTGCGTTCATACTTTAAGAGTAAGCAAGTAGGGCGGCGTGCTGAATTAGTGCGTGAAATTCGAGACTATGACATTATTACGGTTTCTACTGATAAGGAAGCTTTTTTACTAGAAATTACTTTAATTAAAAAATATCAGCCATATTACAACGTGCAGTTAAAGCAGGGGACAGGCTATCCTTACATTGAAATTACGCGCGAACATGATCCGCAAACGCGCCTGACCAGTATCGTGCATAAGGATGGTGGTTATTACTTTGGCCCATATCCTAACGTTTATGCGGCCCAGGCTACGTTAAAGTTTATCCAAAAAGTTTATCCATTAAGACGCTGCCATGGCTACCAAGGCCGCCCATGTCTTTACTATCATATGGGGCAGTGTTTAGGGGCCTGCTTTAAAAAGGTGCCGCAAAAAGAATATGACGAGCAAATTAAGAAGATTAAGAGCTTTTTGAATGGTGATATTGCAGAAGTAAAGCAAGACTTGACCGTCAAGATGGAAAAGGCTTCTGAGCAGTTAGAATTCGAACGCGCAGCCGAAATTCGAGATCAATTGAAGTATATTGAAGAAACGGTTGAAAAGCAGAAAATCATTTCTAACGACAACACTCAACGCGATATCTTCAACTACTACGTTGATAAATCTTGGATTTCAATACAGATTTTCTTCTTGCGTCAGGCTAAGCTACTTAGAAGAGAAACCAGAATGTTTCCTTTAACGGATACAACTGATCCAGAAGATGCATTTACTTCATTTATTGTGCAATTTTATGGGCAAAGAAACCGCGTTTTGCCAAAGGAAGTCTTAGTTCCTACTGGCCTTGATAACGATACTTTGGCGGAAGTATTAAAAGTTCCAGTTAGAACGCCGCAAAGAGGACAGAAAAAAGCGTTGCTTGATATGGCTAAAGATAATGCCAAGTTGAAATTAGATGATAAGTTTAGACTACTTGAATTAGGTAATCGTAAAACTAAGGGTGCGCAAAAAGAGATCTTTGATGCTCTAGGTTTGCCATATGGTCATATTATTGAAAGCTTTGACCACTCGCATATTCAAGGTGCAGATCCAGTTTCGGCCTTAGTTGTTTTTAAAGATGGTGAACCAGATAAAACTTCGTACCGAAAGTACAAATTAAAGGGTGAAGTTGAACACCAAAATGGCGGCGATGAAGTTCGTAACACCAGGGAAGTTGTTAGAAGACGATATGGTCGACTTTTACGTGAAAATAAAAAAATGCCTGATTTAATCCTGATGGATGGTGGTCAAATTCAAGTAGATGCTTGTGAAGACGTTTTGCGTAACGAATTAAACCTAAATATTCCTGTTGCCGGGATGGTTAAAGATGATAAGCACAGAACAAACCACTTGTTATTCGGCGATCCGATCAATGGTATTCCGTTGAAACTGATCCCGCTTAATCCTAAGTCAGAAGGTTTTTACTTAATGACAAGAATTCAGGATGAAGTGCACCGCTTCGCCATTACTTTCCATAGAAGACGTCATGCCAAGAATGCTTTATCAAGCCGATTAGACTCGATTAAAGGCATTGGTCCTAAGAGTAGAAATAAGCTGCTCAGAAACTTTGGTTCATTAAAGAAGATTAAAGAGGCATCGGTTGATGAGCTTCGAGCTGCCGGACTTACTTTGACCCAAGCACAGACAATAAAATTGACGCTGTAAACCTAGAAAACGCCCAAGAATGCGCGTTTGTGTGGTATAGTAATAAAAGTTAGATTAAGACGGAAGGAAGAGATAAACATGCCAACATTTGTTGATCAGACTAAAATTGAAGTACAAGCCGGAAAAGGCGGCGATGGCATGGTGGCTTTCCGCCACGAAAAGTACGTTCCAAATGGCGGACCAGCTGGCGGCGACGGTGGTCGCGGCGGCAGCATTATTTTTGTTGCTGACAGCGGTTTGCGTACATTGATGGATTTTCGCTACCGTCGTAAATTTAAGGCGGACAATGGCGAAAATGGTCGCATCAAGTCTCAATATGGTAGAGCTGCTAAAGACCTTTATTTAAAGGTGCCTGTTGGGACAACAGTTTATGATTTTAATACCGGTGAATTAATCGGTGATTTAGTAGAAAAAGGACAAGAATTAGTTGTAGCTCACGGTGGCCGTGGCGGTCGTGGTAATATTCACTTCGCTACTAGTGTTAATACGGCACCTGAAATTGCCGAAAACGGTGAACCAGGTGAAGACCGCGTTTTACGCCTAGAACTTAAGTTACTAGCTGATGTAGGTTTAGTTGGTTTCCCATCAGTTGGTAAATCTACGCTTTTGTCAGTAACAACTAAAGCTAAGCCCAAGATTGCAGCTTACCAATTTACTACTTTGACTCCAAACTTAGGGATGGTAATTTTACCTGATGGTCGTGACTTCTCTATGGCTGACTTGCCTGGTTTAATTGAAGGTGCTAGCCAAGGTGTGGGTTTAGGTATTCAATTCTTGCGCCACGTTGAAAGAACTAAAGTAATTTTGCACTTAGTATCAATGGATCCTAATAATGGTCGCAAAGCAATTGACGACTATCACACCATCAGAAAGGAATTGCAAAATTATGAAACTGATTTGTCTAAGAAGCGTGAATTAATTGTCGCTTCACAAATGGATATTCCAAGTGCAGAAGACAAGCTCAAGGAATTTAAGGAAGCTTTGCAAAAAGAAGGTAATGACGAACCAGTTTATGAAATTTCTAGTGTAACGCACCAAGGCGTATCCAAGTTGATGAGCGATACTGCTAACTTGGTTGCCGAAGTCGAAGAAGAACGTGCACAAGAAGAACCTAAGACTGTTGAAAATACTAAGGAATACAAGTACAAGGCACCACAAAAGAACGAATTTACTGTTGAAAGAGTTGGCGAGCATGAATTCGTTGTTAAGGGAGAGCAATTGGAGAGATTAGTACAAATGACCAATTTGGATCACCAAGATGGTATCATGCGTTTGGCTAGAAGACTTAAGCGTTTAGGCGTAGATGATGCCTTGCGTGAAAAGGGTGCAGTTAACGGAGACGATGTTGCAATCGGCAAGTTTGTCTTTGAATTTGTACAATAATATGTGAGTAGAGATAGATTATGAGAAGAAATCGGTTTATTACAGGGTATTCTGGACTTAGAGCATTAGCGGTGATCGGAGTAATACTCTATCACCTTGATTCTAATTCGTTTATGGGAGGATATCTGGGTGTGCCAATTTTTTTCGTGCTCTCAGGTTACCTCGTCACGGATCATATACTTAATTCATATGACAGAACGGGAGATTACGATAATAAACACTTTTATTTAAGTAGAATAAAGAAGATTTATCCGCAACTGATTTCGGTTTTATGGTTCAGTGCGGCGTATATTTTTCTGTTTCAACGCAATCTTTTAGCTAAGCTGAATCAGATTGTCCTGGCTAACCTACTGAATGTCTACAATTTTTGGCAAATTCATAATGGCCAAAGCTACTTTGAACGTTTTGCGGCTAATGAATCGCCTTTTATTAACCTATGGACGATGTCAGTAGAAGGGCAATTCTACATTTTGTGGCCGATTGTCATTTTCTTACTGGTAAAACTAGTAAAGAAAAAGAAGAATATTTTTGGGATTCTGATTGGACTTTCATTAGCATCTGCAATTGAAATGCTGGTTCTATATTTAATGAAAGCTGACATTAACCGTATCTATTATGGAACGGATACGCGGTTCTTCTCATTAGGTTTAGGAGCCGCATTAGCAGTTATTTGGCCAATAGAGCAGCTGAATCCTAATGTGACCAAAAAGGATACACGAATACTTGATTTGGTTGGACTAGTTTCCTTTATTTTGATGCTGGTCATGTTCTTCTCAAAGGCAATGAATCCGCAACAGGCATTTGCTTATTGTGGTGGGATGCTTTTGTTTACTTTGATTGTCTGCGTGTTTGCCGGAGTAATTGCGCATCCAGGCAGTCACTGGAATAGAATTATGACTAATGTCATTTTCGATTGGATTGGTTCAAGAAGCTATGGGATTTATCTTTACCAATTTCCAATCATGATCTTTTTTGAAGATAAATTTACTAATATTGGTGATCATCCGGTACTGTACCATGTGATTGAAATCATCTTGATTTTGCTAGTAAGTGAAATTACTTACCGCTTAATTGAAAAGCCAATGGGCAAGATCACGTGGAGTAAAACCAAGGCCTACTTTGCTCGAATTTTGGATTTAGAGACTAAGGATTACATCAAAAAGACGCAAGCAGTTTTTGCAGCATTTATTTTGATTTTAGGTAGCATTGCTATTGCTGTTTCACCTAGAGCAAAGGCAGAAGATTTTAATAAGACTCAACTTGCTCAAAGAATTCAAAAGAATACCAAAGAGCAAAAGAGCGACAATGCTAAGCTGATCAAGAAGTTAAAAAAGCAAAAGCAAAAAAAAGAAGATAAGTCGAAAATCATTAGACAAGCGGAAAAAGATGCTAAAAAGCACCCAGTTAATAAATCATATGTTAAATATGGTATTTCGCAGCTTGATTTGCAGTTAGCACAAAAAATTCAAGTTACTGCAATCGGCGACTCTGTCATGGCCGGTTCAAGTGACAACTTAAAGAAATTAATGCCTAAGGCCTTAGTTGATGCGGCTGTTTCTAGACAATTAGATGTTGCATTTGGCCTACTTGACAGTTATCAAAAGCAGGGAGTTTTAGCCGATAACGTATTGATTGGTTTAGGCACAAATGGACCATTCTCGATGGATGACTTAGATCGAATCATGCATCAAGTTGGGCCTAAGAGAAAAGTTTTCTGGATTAATGTTCATGTACCAACTAGAGATTGGCAAAAACCGGTGAATGATTTGCTAAGACAAGGTGCAAAACGGTATCATAATCTTATAATAATTGATTGGTATTCATATTCGAAGAATCATCCAGATTGGTTTTATGGTGATCACACGCACCCTAATATAAAAGGATCGAAATATTATAGTGCGTTTATTACCAAAACAATTGTTAAACATTCAAAATTTTAAGATAGAAATAGGATTTTCATGGAATTACAATTTTTAGGAACAGGTGCAGGGCAGCCATCCAAGCAGCGCAATGTTTCTTGTGTAGCGTTAAAGCTACTAGATGAACTTAACGGGATCTGGCTGTTTGATGTAGGGGAGGCTACTCAGCATCAAATTTTAAGAACAAATATTAGACTACGCAAAATCACTAAAATTTTTATCTCACATAACCATGGCGATCATATTTTTGGCTTGCCAGGATTGCTGTCAACCCGTTCTTTTCAAGGGGATGTTGGACCATTAACGATTTATGGTCCGGCTGGAATTGAGCAATTTGTGCGTACGTCTTTACAAATATCAAGAACCAAAGTTTCTTATCCCATTAAGTTTGTTGAATTATCTGAACCAGGATTAATTTGTGAAGACAAGGGCTTTCGCGTTTATACGGACAGACTAGATCACCGTATTCCAAGCTTTGGTTTTAGAGTAGTTGAGGCTACTCATCCAGGTGAACTTTTAATTGATAAATTAGCAAAGTATAATATCCCTAACGGGCCAATTCTTGGTCAACTAAAACGAGGCGAGCAAGTGACCTTGGCTGATGGGACCGTCTTAAATGGAAAAGATTTCTTGGGACCAGAAAAGCCTGGCCGCATCGTCACTATTATTTACGATACCCGCTCAACGCCAAGCATTGCTCGTTTAGCAAAAGATGCGGATGTTTTAGTTCATGAATCAACTTTTGCTGGAGACGAAAGCAAAATGGCTCGCAATTATTACCACTCAACTTCTGTTCAGGCAGCTAAAATTGCTAAACAAGAAAATGTTAAGAAGTTGTGTTTGAACCATATATCTGCTCGTTATATGGGAGCAAAAGCTAAGAAATTAGAGAATCAAGCTAAGAAGGTATTTCCAAATACAGTTTTGGTAAATGACTTTGATCGTATTGAAATTCCGATGAAAGGCGCAGAATAATGAAAGATTCACTAAGAAATAAAGTTGTTATTATTACAGGTGCTTCTAGTGGCATTGGTCGTTCAATTGCTCTTGAAAGTGCTGGCCGTGGTGCTACTGTCATTTTGATTGCCAGAAGAAAAGATCGTCTGGAAGAAATTGCGGCAGAAGCTAGAGAATTATCAGGTGCTGAAGCTTATGTCTTCCCAACAGATATGGGTAAGCCTGATGATATTGAAAAGACCTTTGATGAAATTACCAAGCAAGTAAAGCATATTGATTTCTTAGTCAACTGTGCCGGTTTTGGTAAATTCGAAGAATTTATGGAACAAAAGATGCAAGACGTAACCAACATGTTCCAAGTAAACATCTTAGGCTTAATGTACTTCACTAGACTTGTTGGCCGTGTCATGATGGAACAAAAGACTGGTCAAATTATTAACTTTGGTTCAATCGCTGGTAAGGTGCCAACTACTAAATCAGCTGCTTACAGCGCATCTAAGGCTGCAGTCATTCAATTTTCAAATGTATTGCGCCTAGAACTTAAACCATTTGGCGTCAAGGTAATGACCGTTAACCCTGGTCCTGTTTACACTAACTTCTTTAACATTGCTGATAAGTCTGGCAATTACGTCAAAAACGTTCAGGAGTTTATGCTTGATCCAGACGATGTTGCTTGGCAAGTGGTTCACTTCTTTGGCAGTGACAAGCGTGAGCTTAATGTACCACTTAGCTTGGCAGTATTAGCTAAACTTTACAACTTGTTCCCAGTCATCGGTGATGAACTTTCCTTGAGATTTGCTTCTAGGAAGTAGTGGCGATGGAAAAACAAAGAAACTTAATTATTGGCTCAGTCGTTGCCCTAATTGCAGTAATTTTCGTGGTGCTTAATACTTCACCAGTTGCTATTAACTTTGGCTTTTTCAAGGTTAGATTGCCCTTGATTGTGGTGTTAGTAGTGATGGTGATCATCGGAATGATTATTGCCTGGTTTTTCGGACGCGATAGCCAAGAGCATAAAGCACAAAACAAGGTTGCTTTTTTGAATAAAAACAAGAAGAAAACTGAATAGATCTTGATTTATTCTTAATTGAATAGTATCATTGAATCACGTGAGTAATTCAGGGCGCTCAGTCCTGAAGCTTAAGACTACAATAAAGGAGATCAATTAAATGGCAGTTCCTGCAAGACATACTTCTAAACAAAAGAAACGTTCACGTCGTGGTCACATTAAGTTGAGTGTTCCAGCAATGCACTATGATGCAACTACTGGTGAATACCGCTTAAGCCACCGTGTTTCACCAAAAGGTTATTACAAGGGTCGTCAAGTTGTTAACAGCAACGATAACGGCAATAACTAATTAAAAGACACCTGTAATGATGGTGTCTTTTTTTATGCCTAAGAAAAGGATTTAGAACAATGAAATTAGTATTTTTGCACTCAAGTGATACGCATGGCTTTTTATTGCCAACTGATTACCATAATAAAACCGACTATGATGCACCCATCAGCTTAAGCCGAGTAAGCTCTGTAATTAAGTCAGAGAAGGAAAAATACGGTGCAGATCATGTTGTAGTAACAGATGCTGGTGATTGCCTGCAAGGTTCTCCATTAGCTTCTTACACCCATTCAACGGGTGATTATAACGATTTGTTGAAGTTTACCGAAGCATACAACGCAGTTGGCTATGATGCACGCTGTCTTGGTAACCATGACTTCAACTTTGGTCTTGATTATTTAAGCTACTATGTTGATCAAAATAAGGCACCTATCATCAATGACAATATTTTGGATGCTGAAACCAACGTGCCATTCTTTGGCAAGGAATATGTCATCATCGAAAAGAATGGACTTAAGATTGGTATTCTAGGGATTACCACGCAATATATTCCACATTGGGAACCAGCTAAAAATGTTGCCGGCTTAAAGTTTGCCTCCGCCTATGAAAAGATTAAGCATTATGCTAAAATTTTGCGTCCTCAAGTTGATGTCTTGGCTGTAATGTATCACGGCGGTTTTGAAAGTGACCCAGTAACAGGCAAGGCCACGGAACCTCATCGTGGTGAAAATGAGGGTTACAAGATTTTAACCGAGATTCCAGAAGTAGATGTCTTTTTAACTGGTCACCAACACCGTCGTTTGAATGTGGTAACTAAAGATACTGCAATCGTGCAACCAGGTTACCGCGGCGAAGCAGTAGCAGAAGTAGTTTTGCATATTGATGATCAAACTAAGAAGATTACTAATATGACTACCAAGTTGATTGACACCAACGATTATGATCCAGATCCAGCAGTAGTAGAAAAAGTAGCTGATTTGGATAAGAGAACGCAAGAATGGCTCGATCAACCTATTGCTCACTTAAACAAGCCTGCTCGAATTGAAAATGCGATGAAGGGCAGAATTGAAGGCGCACCATTCATTAATTTGATTCAACAGATGCAATTGTGGTTTACCAAAGCAGACGTTTCAGCTACTGCCGTAATGAGTGAGACTGCTAAAGGCTTTGATAAGACGGTTACGATGAGAGATATTTTACTTAACTACCCATATGCTAACCAATTATGCAGAGTGAAATTAACTGGTAAAGAGCTGCGTCATATTATTGAGCATAGTGCAGGATTTTTGAAGAAGGATAAAGATGGCAAGATTACTTTTATCGATCGCTGGATTAAACCTAAGCCAATGCTTTATCACTTTGATGTCTTTTATCCTGTCGAATATGAAGCCGATTTATCTAAGCCGGAAGGTGAACGCTTAACTAAATTGACTTTGCATGGCAAGCCAATTGAAGATGATCAGATTTATCACTTGGCCGTAAACAACTACCGTGCAATGGGCGGCGGCTTCTATCCGGAATACAGCATGGATAAGATTGAAATAACCCTTGATAAGGATTACGTGCAAATGTTTAGCGAATACTTAACTCATGGCGATGTTCAAGTAGACACTAAGAAGAATTACAAGTTCTATTAAAAGACAAAAAAATACACGTGAGATAAATGATTCTCACGTGTATTTTTGTTTAATTAATAAATTATTTTAACTTGCTGTACTTACTATTATCTTTTTTTGTGTGAGCAGTAATGGTTGCAATAATTGCTGAGAAAAGAATACCAAAGATAACGCCAACAATGACACAGTTTCTCATGTCGGTTACGTTAAATGAAGCACTTTGGGTTAAAGGACCAGCAATAAAGCCTACAACAAGCATGTAGATTACGCTCCATACGATTGTAACGATATATCGACCCATATTAATTCCTTCTTTCGTGTAGAATTTTATCAAAATCCGAGGCTAATTTCAAACTCGATTAATGCAATTTGGTATACTAAATTTAATACAAGTTTGGCGAAAGGTGGTTACTATTATGCAAATAGCTGCACTGCAAAATCTAAGCTCATTTACATTACTAGATAGTCCAACCAAAGTGGCGGATTTGATTAAGACGGCCAAAGAAAAGGGCTATAGTGCCGTAGGTTTGGCGGATATCAACGTAACGTATGGTTTAGTTAACTTCTATGAAATTGCTAAAAAAGAGGGGATTAAGCCACTTTTAGGGATGCAAATTCGCTTAAATGGCTTGATTGATAGCACGCAAAAATATGATTTGCTGGTCTTTGCGAAAACTAATGCGGGCTATCATAATTTGTTGCGGCTTTCTAGTGCGATTAATTTATTAACCGAAAATGGTCAAAACGATAAGATTTTAACCCTCAAAGAACTGACCAAATACTTAGAGGATTTATTGGTAATTATTCCCGCTAATACTAGAAGTGAATTAGTCTATCTTTTTGAAACTAACCAGCAACTGGGCAGTGACTATTTGCGTGATTTAAAGAAAATTGTGCCTGACTTTTATCTTGGCGTTTATGCGGCCAAAAATGCTCAGGACTATCTCGATTATGTTCGCTCTTTAAGTAAGCAGTTCGATTTACCATTAGTTGCCGTTGAAGACAGCGAATATCTAAGACCGCGCGATCAATTTTTACAAAAGACTTTGCGGGCCATTCGCTCAGGTCAAAAGATGCAGGATATGGTGCCACTAGCTAAGCAAGACGGTTCGCATTATATGGTTGATGCAGAACAGATGCTTGAAAGATACCATCGCTTTGATTTGGATGATGCGGTTAATAACACTGCTAAAATTGCCGAAAAATGCAATGCAGAAGTAATTTTTCAAAAGCCAGTTTTACCAAAATATCACCAAAATAAGTTTCCAACTTCTGAGGAGTATCTGCATTACTTAGCTCAGACAGGCCTGCAAGCAAGATTTGGACAAGAAAAAATTCCGGCAGAATATCAAAAACGCCTCAACTATGAATTGCGAATTATTAATCAGATGGGCTTTGATGATTATTTCTTAATTGTTTGGGATGTCATCAATTATTGCCACCGCGTCAAAATTACAACGGGCCCTGGAAGAGGTTCCGCTTGTGGTTCGCTTGTCTCTTATTCATTAAGAATCACAGAAGTAGACCCATTGAAATACCATTTATTGTTTGAGCGTTTCTTAAATCCAGCTAGACATGAAATGCCTGATATCGACCTGGATATTCCTGATATTCATCGAGATACGGTTATTAAGTACATGTATCAAAAATATGGCATGGATCATGCGGCACAGATTCTTACTTTTGGTACTTTAGCTGCTAAGCAAGCCTTGCGTGATGTAGGCCGCGTTTTTGGTCTAACAATGGTTGAAGTTAATAAATGGGTCCGTGCTATTCCGTTTTCTAAGGGAAAAATGACGTTAAAACAAGCCTACGAAGAATCACGTGAATTACGACTGCTTGTTGATGCCACAGAAGAAAATAAGCTGCTTTTCAGAACGGCAATGGCATTAGAGGGGTTGCCGCGACACTATTCAATTCACGCGGCTGGATTAGTCATTAGTGATGATTCGATTGCCGGAATTTCAGGCTTGCAAGCAGGTCCACTTGGCATCCCTGTTACTCAACAAACTAAGAAATACGTTGAATCTTTGGGTCTATTGAAAATTGACTTCTTAGGCTTGCGTAACTTAACTGTTTTGGGCAATATCTTAGACTTAGTGCGTAGCCAAGGAGTTAAGATAGATCCTAATAAGATCCCTTTGAATGACGCTAAGACATTAGAATTATTCCAACAGGGGAAAACTGATGCGATTTTCCAATTTGAATCTGAAGGAATCAGACGCGTTTTGCGTCAGCTTCATCCAGATAATTTTGAAGATCTTGTAGCGGTAAATGCTTTGTATCGTCCAGGTCCAATGCAAAATATTGATACGTTCGTTGCCAGAAAGAATGGCAAAGAACCAGTACGCTATCCTGATCCAAGTTTGAAGCAGATCCTGCAGCCAACTTACGGAATTTTGGTTTACCAGGAACAAGTTATGCAAACGGCACAAATTCTGGCTGGATTTTCACTAGGAGAGGCCGACATTTTGCGCCGGGCTATGTCGAAGAAAAAGCAAGATGTCATTGAGCAGGAAAAGAGCAAATTTATTGCTGGCGTAGTTAAAAACGGGCACTCTAAGGAAGTAGGTGAGCGCGTTTACCATTACATTGAGCAGTTTGCCAATTATGGTTTTAACCGTTCTCACGCTGTGGCTTATACCAAGATCGCCTTTTGGCTAGCTTATCTTAAAGTACATTATCCAGCAGCTTTCTATACTGCAATGTTAAATTCTTCTACTTCGGCTAAGGCTCAGCAATATGTAATGCAGGCTCAAGAAGCAAATATCCGTGTTCTAACGCCTGATATCAACCACAGCCAATTAGAATACACGTTGCAAAATAACAATATTTTAGTTGGCTTAAAGGCAATTAAAGGCTTGCGTGTAGACTTTGCCAAAGAAATTGCGGCTAATACTAAGCCGTATAAGTCACTTAGTGATTTCTTGCGTAGAATAGATTCTAAATTTTTACAAATTGATGCCATTGAAGCCTTGATCATGGCGGGAGCATTCGATCAGATTGAGGATAACAGAAATGAATTGTTGGCTAACTGTAAGGATATTATTGCAAATGTGCAATTGACGGGGCAGAATATTTCATTATCTGAGATTTTGGGGGATGCACCACTGAAGCCAGCTGAAATACCAACTAACGGTGAAAAAGCCGAAATGGAAGAAAAAGTTTTGGGCTTTGCTACGACAACAACGCCGCTGGTTGCCGTTCAAAAATATGCGCAAAAGTTTAACGCCCTGCCTTTGAATCAGTTCCAGTTCAATGAATCAGGAATCGGTGTAGGCAAGTTAATGAGTCTTAAAAGAATTAGAACTAAGAATGACAAGACGATGGCTTTTGCCGGTTTTGCCGATTCTTCAAGTCAGCAGGAGGTTATCATTTTTCCAGCTGCTTATGAAAAGTTTAACGATGTTCTGAAAATAGGCGATATTTATTTGCTTGGATTGCGGACGCAGGGCGATCGTTTTGATCAAAATAAAATGCAATATTTGTTAACTAATCTGCGAAAAGTAAACTTCAAAGACTAAATTTTGTTAAAAGAAAAACAATTATCGCAGATGTAAGTGCTATCAATTAGATTTGCAAAAATAAAGCTTAAGTTAGCGCAATTTTTATGAGCTTTTTGAACCAAAAAATGTTAATATTTATTTGATGTGAGAAATTACACAAAATAATCATGATGAGGTGAATTCATGAAACGGATTGGTATTTTAACTAGTGGTGGAGACGCCCCTGGTATGAATGCAGCAATTAGAGCTGTGACAAAGACTGCCATTCATCATGGCCTTGAAGTCTTTGGAATTCGTTACGGTTTCGCTGGTTTGGTTGCAGGTGACTTTGTTCCGCTAACTACGGAAAATGTTGACCACAAGATTAATGAAGGCGGTACATTCTTGTACAGTGCTCGTTTCCCTGAATTTGCACAAGAAGAAGTGCAACAAAAGGGTGTAGAGCAATTGAAGAAGCACGGTATCGATGCAGTTATCGTTATTGGCGGTGACGGATCATACCACGGTGCTTTGGCCTTAACTCGCCACGGCGTAAACTCAGTTGGTTTGCCAGGAACTATCGACAACGATATTCCTTACACTGACTACACGATCGGCTTTGATTCTGCTTGTCGTACTGCTATGGACGCAATTGATAAGATTCGTGACACTGCAAGTAGTCACCACAGAGTATTCATTGTTAACGTAATGGGTCGTGAATGTGGTGATATTGCTATGCGTGTTGGTGTTGCAAGCGGCGCAGATGCTATTGTAATTCCTGAACGTCCTTATGACATTAAGGAAATTGCAGAAACTCTTAAACGCGGATTTGCAGATGGCAAAGATCATGGTATCATTGTCTTAGCAGAAGGTGTCATGGCTGCCGATAAATTTAAGGATGAATTACTTAAATACGGTGACTTTGATGCCCGTGCTAATGTCCTTGCACATATGCAACGTGGTGGCTCACCTACTGTCACAGATAGAGTAAATGCTACTAAGATGGGTAACTATGCTGTTAAGTTGCTTCTTGATGGGAAGGGCGGTTTAGCTGTCGGCATCGAGAATAGCAAACTTGAAACCCACGACATTCTTGATTTGTTTGATGGTAAACACCAAGGCGACTATGCGCTTATGGATGTAAATGAAGAAATGACTAAATATTAATTTAGTTGATTTTTGGAGAGGATTTTTTTAATAATGAAGAAAACTAAGATTGTTAGTACTTTAGGGCCAGCTTCAAACGATATTGAAACTATTACCGCTTTAGCAAAAGCTGGTGCAAACGTATTCCGTTTCAACTTCTCACACGGTGACCACCCAGAACACCTTGCTCGTATGAAGATGGTTCGTCAAGTGGAAAAGGATACTGGTTTGCTTCTTGGTATCGACCTTGACACTAAGGGTGCTGAAATCAGAACCACTGAACAAGAAGGTGGCAAGTTTACTATTAACACCGGTGACATGATCCGTGTATCAATGGATGCTACCAAGAAGGGTAACAAGGACATGATCCACGTTACCTACGATGGTTTGTACGATGATACTCACGTTGGTGGTCACGTATTAATCGATGACGGTTTGGTTGACCTTTTGATCAAGGAAAAGGACGACTCAAAGAGAGAATTAGTTTGTGAAGCTCAAAACACTGGTGTTATCGGTTCAAAGAAGGGTGTTAACGCTCCTGGCGTTGAAATCCGCCTCCCAGGTATCACTGAAAAGGATACTGACGACATCAAGTTCGGTTTGAAGTTCGGTATTAACTTCATTACTGCTTCATTTGCACGTAAAGCTCAAGATATCTTAGATATCCGTAAGCTTTGTGAAGAAGCAGGTGCAGACTACGTTAAGATCTTCCCTAAGATTGAATCACAAGAAGGTATTGACAACGCTGACGAAATCTTGCAAGTATCAGATGGTTTGATGGTTGCTCGTGGTGACATGGGTGTTGAAATTCCATTCATGGAAGTTCCATTTGTACAAAAAAGCTTAATCCGTAAGGCTAACGCACTTGGTAAGCCAGTTATCACTGCTACCCAAATGCTTGACTCAATGCAAGAAAACCCACGTCCAACTCGTGCCGAAGTTTCAGACGTTGCTAACGCTGTTCTTGATGGTACTGACGCAACTATGCTTTCAGGTGAATCAGCAAACGGTCTTTACCCAGTTAAGGCTGTTAAGGCTATGGCTGAAATTGACGAACGTACTGAAAAGCAAATGCTTAAGCGTAACACTTTAGCACTTCAAAGATTCGAAGCTTACAAGGGTTCAAACGTAACCGAAGCTATTGGTGAATCAGTTGTACGTACTGCTCAAGAATTAGGTGTTAAGACTATCATTACTGCAACTAATTCAGGTTACACTGCACGTATGATTTCTAAGTACCGTCCAAACGCAGACATCATTGCATTGACCTTCGACGAAAAGATTCAACACTCATTAGGTATTGTTTGGGGCGTTCAACCAGTATTGACTGAAAAGCCTAAGTCAACTGATGACATGTTTGAAGTAGCTGCTAAGGTAGCTAAGGAAAAGGGCTTTGTTAAGGATGGCGACCTTGTAATCATCGTTGCCGGTGTTCCAGTTGGTGACTCAGGTACTACTAACTTGATGAAGTTACAAATCATCGGTGACAAGCTTGTTCAAGGTTTAGGTGTTGGTAACGGTTCAGTTATCGGCAAGGCCGTTGTAGCAAACTCAGCAGAAGAAGCTAACAGCAAAGTTAAGGAAGGCGACATCTTAGTTGCTAAGACTACTGACCCTGACTACAACCCAGCTATTAAGAAGGCTTCAGGCTTAGTTGTTGAAGCTTCAGGTTTAACTTCACACGCAGCAGTTATCGGCTTATCATTAGGTATCCCAGTTGTTGTTGGTGCTACTGACGCAACTTCAAAGATTTCTGATGGTTCAACTATTACTGTTGACGCTCGTCGTGGTGCTATCTACCAAGGTGAAATCTCAAACCTTTAATTTAAAGATATAAAAAATAAGATTAGCTAATCAAAAAATAGTCAGCTTTCGAGCTGGCTATTTTATTTTGCTCAAATTTCTCTTATACTTATATATAAGAATATGTAAAGTAGGAGACGCTAAATATGCTTGGAACTGTTGAAAAAGGAAAAATTATTGATGAAAATGAGAATGCTTATTATGTTCAGATCGATGGAATTACTTATGAACTAAAGAAGCAGGAAATCACTCAGGATGATATTCCTAAAGTTGGTGATGAAATTGAAGGCTTCATTTATGACAATAAGCATCATGATCGTGAAATGACGCAATTTTTACCGTTTGCTCAACCAGATCAATATGGCTGGGGTAAGGTCACTGAAGTAAGACCTGGTTTAGGTGTATTCGTCGATGTTGGCCTTCCTGATAAGGATGTTGTATTGTCAATGGACGATCTGCCACGCGAAAAGGAAAGATGGCCACGCCGTGATGATCGTTTATTGGTTAGATTGGAAACAGACTACAAGGATCGAATTTGGGCAAAGCTTGCTGATGAAAACATTTTTGATCAATTAGCTGCTAACTTCCCTAATAATATGAATAATCAAAATGTCTTTTGTACTGTTTATGCCAGTCGTGAAATTGGAGCCTTTGTTTTAACTGACGACTATTACTTAGGCTTTGTTCACGCTTCCCAAATGCCTCGTCCAATGCGTTTAGGCGAACAATTTAAGGGAAGAGTCATTGGTGTCAGCCAATATGGTCGTTTGAACCTGAGTGCTTTGCCTCGAGCATTTGAAGAAATTGACGACGATGCACAAATGATTTTGATGAGTTTGCGTAGACGTGAAACTAAGACTTTACCTTTCTACGACAAGTCTGATGCTCAAGAGATTAAATCTTACTTTGGTATTTCAAAGTCAGCCTTTAAGCGTGCTGTAGGTCACTTGCTTAAAGCTGGCTTAATTGAAGAAAATAAAGACGCAGGAACAATCACCTTGATTAAGGATCCAGAAGAGGATGTCGATGACGAATAATGAGTTGCAGGATCAAATAGACGATTACTTACGCTTTAGCCAAGTTGAGCGAGGCTTGAGCACCAATACAATTAGTGCTTATCGACAAGACCTCGAAGAATATCTTTCTTTTATCAAAAAAGAGGGGATGTCTTCATGGCCAACAGAAGCTAGTGATGTTGATGCCTTTTTAGCTAGACAGCGTGATTTGAATAAGGCAACTAGTTCGATTAGTCGACTTATTTCGAGCATGCGTAAATTTTATCAATGGCTAGCAAGACAAAATATTCAAAAGTTAAATCCAATGCTGGAAATTGATTTACCCAAAAAGGAGCGACGTCTGCCAACTGCTTTGAGTCGAGAAGAAGTTAATCGTTTGTTAGAACAACCAGATGTAGAACAAAAATTGGGTCTGCGGGATCGTGCGATTTTGGAAACTTTGTATGCGACAGGAATGCGGGTTAGCGAATTGATTAATTTAGAATTACAAGATATCCATGAAGATCTTGGCTTAATTCGTGTTTTAGGAAAGGGATCAAAGGAAAGACTGATCCCAATTAGTCCTGTAGCTTTGCACTGGATTGATAAGTATCAAAAGCAAGTTCGCGATCCACTAATTCTTAAATCTGGGAAAAATGATGAACATCTTTTCTTGAATAATCGTGGAGGAAAATTAACTAGGCAAGCTATTTGGCAAATGATTAAGAAATATTGTCAAATGGCAGGTATCACTAAAGATGTTACGCCTCACACTTTGCGTCATACGTTTGCGACGCATTTATTAGAAAATGGTGCAGATTTGAGAGTTGTGCAAGAGATTCTAGGTCACTCTGATATTAGTACCACTCAAATCTATACTAATTTGTCGCAAAAACATATTTTACAAGTGTATCAAAAGACTCATCCACGTCTTTAGGTGAAAGTTATGCTAATACAATATAAAAAAGATTATGAAAAGACGGCTATGGGGTTGCTCTCATATTTGCCAGATTTCAAAAATATCGAAAACCTAAAAGAAGAAATCAGTTTGAATCAAGAAGACAATGATTTCGTGCTATTTTTGTACCGTAACAAGCAAAATAATGTTGTCGGTGTGTTGGGTACACAAATGACAGACAAGTTCATTATTATTCGCTACTTGTCTCTTGCTCCAGGTTTTCGTGAAATTAGTTATGAAAAGGATATTTTTGCCGAGTTAAAGAATGAATATCCAAATAAGCGGATTACGGCAGTACCCGAATATACCGACCTATTGAAGGCAGTTGAAGCAGATGGATAAAAAAGATTTAACAGTAGAATTACCTAATTTTGAAGGTCCATTGGATTTATTGCTGCACTTGATTCAGTCACAAAAAATCGATATTTATGATATTCCTATTGCCCAAATTACGAGTCAATATCTTGCATACTTGGGGCAAATGCAAAAACTAAATTTGCAAATTGCTGGTGAATACTTTGTAATGTCTTCGACTTTATTGCGGATAAAGTCACAATACTTATTACCACAAAATGACTTTGTAGATGAAGTTGAACCAGAAGAAGATCCACGTGATGAGTTGGTTCAGCAATTGATTCAATATTCAGTGTTTAAAAAGATTTCAGCCTATTTTAAAGAGCGTAACGAAGAAGTGCCGATTACGGTTTCTAAAGAGGCTAGTGTCTCCAAATCGGTTAAAGTGCAGCCGTTGCCTAAAGGTCAAATTACGTCGGATGAATTAGCTACGACTTTTAGTATGGTTTTACGACGCTTAAAAATACGTAAGCCAAATACCGCTTCAATCGAAGTGGCAGAAACGCCAATTAACGATATGATTGATTATTTGCATGAGCGATTAGAGCAAAAAAAGAGAGTCAGCTTTTTTAGTTGTGCTGATCGCATGCGGTCTATTTCTGATGTGATTGGATTGTTTTTGGCGATGCTCGAATTAAGCAAAAAGCATGAAATTTATATTATGCAAGCAAGAGAATTCGGTGATTTGGATTTAGAAAGAGCGGATGTAAATGGCAAGTAAGGAAGCAAATTTAGAAGCACTTCTATATGCAGCTGGAGATAGCGGAATTGAAGAGCAAAATTTGACTGCGCTTCTTGAAGTAGATGGCGAAGAGTTAGGGCAAATTGCAGAAAAAGTTAAGCAAAGATTAGCTGCGAACAAAGATTCTGGAATTCAGTTAATTCATGTAGCTCACACCTATAAGCTGACTACTAGTCCTCAAACAGCTGAAATAATTGAAAAATATTTCCAAAAAGATTTAACGAAAAACTTAAGCCAATCAGCTTTAGAAATTTTGGCAATTGTCGCATATCGTCAACCAATAACTAGAGTAGAAATTGATGATATTCGTGGTGTTAATTCTTCGGGTGCGCTACAGACCTTGGTTTGGCGCGGTTTGATCGAAACCAATGGTAAGAAAGAAGCACCAGGCCATCCAAAGCTTTATGTGACTACTGATTACTTTTTACAATACTTCAATTATCAAAGTTTAGCTGATCTTCCACTAATTGAAGACTTTGAAGATAGTGCGAATAACGAAGAAATAGATTTGTTTGATCCTAAGAAGACAGATCAAGATACTCAGAAAGAAGGACAATAATGGCAGAAAGACTGCAAAAAATTATTGCGGAAGCAGGCATTGCGTCAAGACGAAAAGCAGAAAAAATGATTACTGCTGGACGCGTTAAAGTCGACGGTAAAGTTATTACTAAATTAGGTACTAAGGTCGACACTTTTAGCAATATCACAGTGGATGATGAACCAATCGAAAGAGAAAGTCTGCACACTTATCTTTTCTATAAGCCACGTGGTGTTGTTTCAACTGCTAGCGATGACAAAGATCGAAAGACAGTAGTGGACTATTTTGAAGACGTACCATACCGTTTATATCCCGTAGGTCGTCTGGATTACGATACCTCTGGTCTTTTATTAATGACTAATGATGGTAAATTAGCCAACTTGTTAATGCATCCAAGAAACGAAGTTTCAAAGGTTTATGTAGCCAAGATCAAAGGGATTTTGACTCCAGAAGAGATTAAAACTCTGACCCATGGTGTTAAGCTGGATGATTTTAAGGCTGCTCCTGCCAAGGTTAAAGTGCTTAAAACAGATAAGCGTAAGGATACTCAAATTGTCCAATTGACTATTCATGAAGGTCATTACCACCAGGTAAAAAGAATGTTTAAGGCAGTTGGCCATTTGGTTGAAAAATTGTCACGAGAAAAATATGCTTTCTTAACTTTGGACTCGCTTACTTTCGGTCAATACCGGGAATTATCGAAAAATGAAGTTGACAAGTTAATGCGTTTGGATTAACTTATAATTGTAAATTGAATATCAGGTTATTGTCTTCAGGGCAGGGTGAAAGTCCCGACCGGCGGTGAGAGTCCGCGACCCACTTTTGTGGCTGAATCTTTTATGATACCGATAGTTAGAGTCTAGATGGAAGAAGACAGATCAATAAAAATCTTACTTTACTTTTAAGGGTCTGTTGCTGAAGCAATAGACCTTTTTTCTTGGAAAGGAAAGTAAGTTATGGATAAAGCTAGAACTAAATCTGGTAACTTAACCAATGTTGTCGCATATGCCTTAATTGGCTGTATTGCATTTGTAGTTATGAAATTCGAATTTCCAATTATGCCTGGTGTGGGCTTTTTGAAATTTGATTTTTCAGACGTCATTATTACCATCGGGATGTTTATTTTCGGAGCCGTTCCAGGAATAATCATCGCTGTGATCAGAATGATTTTGAGTTTAATTTTTAGCGGTTTTGCACTTCCAAGTGTCATTGGTGAAATAGCAGCGTTTTTGGCATCTATGTCGTTTTCATTGCCATTTTATTTCTTTAGTAGGAAAGTAACCCCTGAGAGTAGAAAGACGCTGAAAGGACATTTAATGCCGGTTGTAGGATTAATCATTGGTGTTTTAGCAATGACATGCATCTTAGCTGTAGCTAATGCCTTTGTTTTAACTCCTGTTTATGCAATTACTGCAGTGCCTAATTTGCCAGCAATTAATGGTTATGGTGCGCTTTACCACTTTACGGAAAAAGTATATTTGGGGCAATTGCTCCATTTGCCATCAATGAAGGCGTACATCTTTAGCATTATTGTTCCATTCAACTTGTTAAAAGGTGTCATCAACAGTGTGGCAGTTTACCTGTTATTTGAAGCAACGATTACGACGATTAAACCATTTGTCCGTAAAAGATTTAATTTAAACTAAAAAAATATTCCATCAGCTGCAAAAGTTGATGGATTTTTTTATATTCAAAGCTTCGTAAAATATGCTAGAATTAATCCGTTAAGTGAATGGAGGAATTTATAGATGGATAAAAAATCAACGGGTCCATACAAGCACTATGAGCGTCCTACTGAGAAGCGAAGCGCAAAAGATCATCGACCTAACGGCTCTGGTCGCTGGATTGCAACAATTGTAATTCTAGCAGTGATCTTAATTGCACTTGTTCCAATAGTATATCGCTTAGCCTCAAATCATTCTTCTGAAAAAGCTACTGAAGTTCAAACAGTCAAGAAAACTTCTTTAAGTTCAAAGAGCAAGAGCTCTCAAGCTAAGAAAAAATCCTCAGCTTCCTCAGCTTCTTCAAAGAGCAATGATTCTGCCAAAACTAGTTCTAGTTCATCGGAAAAGACTATTTATACAGTTAAAATCGGTGATACTTTGACTAGTATTGCGCAAAAACATGGACTCACTGTTGATCAATTAGCCAAGTTAAATAATCTTAAAGACACTTCAAATGTCAATATTGGCCAGACACTTAAGTTGAAATAATCTTTCAGAAAGGATAAAAGAGGTCGACGGTAAGATCTCTTTTTTGTTGAAATGCAAGTAGCAGTTGATGGTCCTGCATCAGCAGGAAAGAGCACGGTTGCTAAAATCATCGCTAAAAAGTTGTCATTTGTATATATTGACACAGGTGCAATGTACCGTGCATGTACAGTTATTGCTCGTAATCATAATTTGGATTACGGGGATGAAGCGGGAATCTTAAAAGCCATTGATGAAGATGGAATCGAATTAAGATCCGAAGATGGTGAACAAAAAGTTTACGTAGCTGGAAAAGACGTTTCTAAAGAAATTAGAACTCCAGAAATTTCAGCTAACGTATCACAAGTTTCCGCTTTACCTAAGATTCGTGAAAAGATGGTTAGTTTGCAACGTCAAATGGCAGGCAAGACCAATGTTATTATGGATGGTCGTGATATCGGAACTACAGTATTGCCTAATGCTGAATTAAAGATCTTTTTGGTAGCTTCTGCTAGATCACGTGCTGAACGCCGTCTTTTAGATCTTAAGGAACGTGGGATCGAATCAAAGCAAACTGTTGATGAAATTGAAAAAGACATCGCAGCAAGAGATTACAAGGATTCACACCGTAAAATTTCGCCACTTAAAAAGGCAGATGATGCAATTGAAATTGACACTACAAATATGTCGATCGACCAGGTTGTAGAGGCAATTTTAGCTCAAATCAAAAAAACTCAAAAAATTTTTTAAAAAACAGCACAAAATAGTAGAAAAATATCTGACTTTCATTTAAAATGGAACGTGATATTGGGAGGTACATATGTCAGAAAACAGTAATCAATTTTTAGACGCATTAAAGCAAATGCAAGGAGTTGAGGTCGGAGATATTGTCAATGTCGAAGTATTAGACGTTGAAGACGGCCAAATCGATGTTGGCGTTGAAAACGCTGGTGTTGAAGGTGTTATCACTCGTCGTGAATACACTTCAGATCGTAACGCAGACTTACGCGATTTAGTTAAGCCTGGCGACAAGTTCAAGGCCTTAGTATTAAGAAGAGCCGGTGGCGACAAGGAAAATGGTGAATTCTTCTTCTCAGTTACCCGCTTAAAGGAAAGAGAAGCATACGACAAGTTACAAAAGGACTTCGAAGAAGGCAAAGCTATCGAAGGTACTGTAACTTCATCAGTACGTGGTGGTTTACTTGTTGATGTTGGTACTCGTGGTTTCTTACCAGCTTCATTAATTTCAAACCGTTACGTTTCAGATCTTAAGCCATACATTGGTAAGACTATGAAGCTTAAGATTACTGAAATCGATCCAAACAAGAACCGTTTGATCCTTTCACATAAGGACTTAGTTGAAGAAGAACGTGAAGAAGCATTCGACAAGGTTGCATCACAATTAGTTGTTGGCGACGTTATCGAAGGTAAGGTATCACGTTTGACTAACTTCGGTGCATTCATCGATGTTGGTGGTGTTGACGGTTTAGTTCACATTTCAGAAATTTCTTACAAGCACGTTGACAAGCCAAGCGATGCTTTAAAGGCTGGTCAAGATGTTAAGGTTAAGGTCATTGGTATTGACAATGACAGACATCGTATTTCCCTGTCTATTAAGCAAACTGAACCTTCTCCTTTTGAACAAGCTACTGCTAACTTAAATGAAGGCGATGTTTTTGAAGGTGAAGTTAAGTCATTGACTAACTTTGGTGCTTTTGTTGAAGTTGCTGACGGTATCCAAGGTTTGGTACACGTTTCAGAAATCTCAAACAAGCACGTTGACAAGCCAAGCGATGTTTTAAAGGTTGGCCAAACTGTTAAGGTTAAGGTTTTGAACATTGACCCAAGTGACAGAAGAATTTCACTTTCAATCAAGGCTGCTGACTCAAACACTTCTTCATCAGACAACAACAGTTCTCGTCCACGTCGTTCACGTAACGAAAACTCAGTAAACAAGAAGTACATGAGTGACAATGACAACGGCTTTGCATTAGGTGACATCATTGGTGACCAATTAAAGGACCGTAAGTAGTCATTTCTATTAAAAAAGCCGACAGACGTCGGCTTTTTTATTTTCTAATTTGTAAAGGAGGGTGAAAATGGCTTTACCAGTTGTAGCGATTGTGGGCCGACCAAACGTCGGTAAATCAACGCTCTTTAACAGAATTATTAATCAGCGCTTAGCAATTGTTGAAGATAAGCCTGGTGTAACTCGCGATAGAAACTACGCTCAAGCCGAATGGATGGGCCATAAATTCGATCTAATCGATACTGGGGGTATTACCTGGGAAGGCGGTAAAATCGAAGAGGAGATCCGTGCACAAGCTGAAATTGCTATTGAAGAAGCAGACGTTATCGTTATGCTAACTAGTGTAGTAAATCATATGACGGATCTTGATGAACGTGTTGCTCACTTGCTTTACCGTACCCAAAAGCCAGTTATCTTGGCTGTAAACAAGGCTGATAACCCTGAACAAAGAAATGATATCTATGATTTCTATAGTTTAGGTTTAGGCGATCCAATTCCTGTATCAAGTAGTCATGGTACCGGTATTGGTGACTTGCTTGATGCCATTGTAGATAAATTCCCTGAAGATAAGGACACCCAAGCTGAGGATGTCATTTCATTCAGCGTAATTGGTCGACCAAACGTTGGTAAATCTTCTATTGTTAACAAGTTGCTCGGTGAAGATCGAGTTATTGTTGCTAACGAAGAAGGTACAACTAGAGACGCAGTTGATACGCCTTTTACTAAAGATGGGGTAAAATTCAAGGTAGTCGACACCGCCGGAATCAGAAGACGCGGCAAGGTCTACGAAAAGACCGAGAAGTATTCTGTCTTGCGTGCTATGAGCGCTATTGAACGCTCAGACGTGGTTTTGCTGGTTCTTGATGCAAGTACAGGCATTAGAGAACAAGACAAGCACGTGGCCGGATATGCGCATGAAGCAGGCCGTGGAATAATCATTGTGGTTAACAAATGGGATCTGCCTAAGAAGAACAGTACCAGTGCTAAAGAATTTGAACGTGAAATCAAAGAAGAATTCCAATACTTGGATTACGCTCCAATTTTGTTTGTTTCTGCTAAGACTGGTCAACGTCTCGATCAAATTCCATCAATGGTCAAAGAAGTTTATGACAACCAAAACCAACGTATTCAATCAAGTGTCTTAAACGACTTATTGCTGGAAGCCAGCAAGCTTGTTCCTACGCCTATGGTTAAAGGAAAGAGACTTCGCGTTTACTACATGACCCAAGTAAGCACTAATCCGCCAACTTTTGTGGTCTTTGTAAATGATCCGGAATTGATGCACTTTTCATATGAAAGATTCCTTATAAATCAATTGCGTCAAAACTTTGATTTTACGGGAACACCGATAAAAATCATTCCTAGAAAGAGAAAGTAATAAAAAAGTTGCCAAATTTGCTAAAAAACCTTGTTGTAATAAGGGTTTTGTGATATTTTGGTTTCTAGGAAACAATGATTAGTCGTGATCATTATTCCTTGTTTTTTAAAAACAAAGAACAAACTTTGGACTTCGGGTTCAAATTCAGGAGGTGAATTATTTATGGCAAATAAAGCTGAATTAGTTTCTGAAGTTGCTTCAAAGACTAAATTGACTAAGAAGGAAGTTGCTGCTGCTGTTGATGCTATCTTTGGCTCAATCCAAGACAACCTTGCTAAGGGTGAAAAGGTACAATTGATCGGTTTTGGTACTTTTGAAGTACGCCACCGTGCAGCACGTAAGGGTCGTAACCCACAAACTGGTGATGAAATCGAAATCCCAGCAAGTGAAGTACCTGCATTCAAGCCAGGTAAGGCTCTTAAGGAAGCTGTTAAGTAGTCAATTACTTAAACATATAATAAAAGACGTTGGGTTTTGTTCCGGCGTCTTTTTTTAGTACAATAATAGTCTGATTGGAGGCAAAACAATGAGTTATTCTGAACAATTGCTTGATTCGATTCAAAATCATGATTTTTCACAGAGTAAGCACCTTTTAAAAGAAGCACTAAATAATGATGATCCTGAAATTTTAGCATCACTAGCTGAAAACCTGACGGGCTTAGGGTTTACTGATTTAGCTAAAGAAGTATATCGTGCCTTAATTGTCAAATTTCCCAAAGAAGATTTGTTTAAAGTATATCTAGCAGAAATTTTACTTAATGATGGCGATGAAGACGATGGCTTGTCGCTGCTTTATAGCGTCTCTCACGACTCTTCTGCTTATCTGGATAGTCTGCTTGTTCAAGCTGATTATTACCAAACAAGCGGCTTAATTGAGACAGCAAAGGATAAATTATTGCAAGCACTGAAAATTGCACCTGAAGAAGATGCGGTTAAATTCGGTTTAGCAGAATTAGACTATTTAAGCGGTGACTACGAACAAGCTTTAGCCTTGTATAAAGATTTAGTTCAACGACAAGAAACATTTGGCGAAGTTAACTTAAATCAGCGTCTTTTTGCCACAAATGCTAAAATGGGCAACTATGAGCAAGCTGCTGAAATTATTAGAAAACGTAGCGACAGCATTTTCGATATTGATAGCAAATACGAAGCTGGGCTGGTAATGTTATCGGTTGGCGATGACGACAAGGCAATTAAGTTCTTAGATGAAGTAATTGAACAGAGCCCAGATTATGTCAATGCATATCCATTATTAGCGCAAGCTTATGAACATAAGCACGACAACGAACAAGTTTTGCGGACCGCACAAGCCGGTTTAGCTTATAACGAACTAGATGAAACTTTGTATTCATTAGGAGCCAGAGCCGCTGCTAATTTGAATGAAATGGATACTGCCAGAGATTTGCTTGAAAAGGGTCTAAAAATTGCTCCAGACAACAGTGATTTGCGTATGCAGCTATCTAACTTGTATCTTCATATGCATCAAGATAGCAGCAACATCGCTTTGTTCAAAGATTTGGATAATGAGAATATTGAACCTCAAGCTCACTGGAATATGGCCTTGTCTTATGAACGACTCGACAATAGTGAAAAAGCTCAAAGCGAATTCTTATTGGCTTACCCTGACTTTAAAGAAAATCCTGATTTCTTGCGTCAAATGATTATGTTCTTCAATGCTCAAAATAATAGCGATATTACTAAGCAACTGCTTGAACGCTACTTGAAGCTTGTCCCTGAGGACGATGAAATGCAGGACTTATATAATAATTTGTAAAAAAATAAACCGACTTTTCAGTCGGTTCTTTTTATTTTCTGATGAAGAAGTGGTGGCGTTTTTGCTTATAAGTAAATCCTTCACCCAGAGCTTCGTGCACTTCAAGAATTGAAACGAAGGCATTAGGATCTTCCTGCTTGATTAATTGTTTAATAGCAGGAATTTCACGTGGTGCAACTACGACGTAGATTACTCTTTTTTCATCTTGTTTGTAGCCACCCAATGCTTTGAAATAGGTAAAGCCGCGTTCCAGCTTGAGGTCAATCATTTGGCCAATCTGTTCATATTTATCTGAGATAATCAAAAGACCACGAGCACTGTAGGCGCCTTGTTGAACTGTGTCCATCGCGCGGGATAAAATAAATGACGCAAGCAGCGTGTACATCATGTGCTTGATATCCAAGTATGATAGAGAAGCAAACAAAACTACGGCGTCGCAGAACAGCAGCATTTTACCAGAAGAAATACCAAATTTAATCTGACAAATTCTGGCAATAATATCAGTTCCCCCAGAAGTTCCATTATATCTAAAGACCAGTCCTAATCCGATCCCGGAAAGCACACCAGCAGAAATTGCTGAGAGGAAGAGGTCGTGTTCTAAATCTAATTGTTTTATAATAGGAACTGAGCGCCAAAACCAAAGGAAAAAGGAAAGAGACACCGTTCCCCAAATTGTATACGCTAAAAGGCGTTTACCCATGAAACGGTAACCTAATAAAATAAGAGGAATGTTTAGTATCAGGGTCGACAAACCCATGTTGATGCCCCAGAAGTGGCGCAATATCAACGATATACCACTTAAACCTCCGTCTGCTAGTTTATTGGGTACGGAAATCATATCTAGGCTGATGCCGTAGATGGCGCATCCAAGTGCAATCATCAAAAGATCAATGAATGTTGCTTTGTTGATTCTTTTCATCTTGTCTTACCTCCTTTAAGTCTTTTCCTTCATTCTAACAGACAAAGAATTAAAAAGAATAAGAATTGAGATTTTATTAATGATTAGAATAGATAATTTACCAGAAATATTCGTTAAAGCAATGCCGGTCCTGCGAACGCTTGAAGATGCAGGCTTTGAGGCTTATTTTGTCGGCGGCTCCGTCAGAGACGTTTTACTGCATAGACATGTCCACGATGTCGATATTACTACCAGTGCTTATCCAGAAGAGGTTAAGGAACTTTTTGATAAATCAATTGATACTGGTATTAAACATGGCACCGTAACTGTCTTATATGGCGGTGAAAGTTATGAAATCACCACTTTTAGAACAGAATCCGGTTATCAGGATTTTAGAAGACCGGATCACGTAACTTTTGTTCAAAACCTTGATGAAGATTTGAAGAGAAGAGATTTTACGATTAACGCCCTAGCAATGGACATGCACGGTGATATCGTTGATTTATTCAATGGTATTGAAGATTTAAAGAATCATATCATTCGTGCCGTTGGCAATCCTGAAAAGAGATTCCATGAAGATGCCTTAAGAATGATGCGTGCCGTCAGATTCATGAGTCAATTGGAATTTAAGCTAGAAGAAAAAACTGAACAGGCTATCAAAGACAATCATGAGCTGTTAAAGAAGATTTCAGTTGAACGTATCCGCGAAGAATTTGTCAAAATGGGCTTAGGACCATTTTCAAGACAGGCATTTCAAATATTCCTAGATACGCAATTAAGTGAAGACGTGCCCGATTTTGCTGGTAAAAAGGACTTATTGCAAGTCTACCCACAATTAAAATTCAGTCCAACCATGGAAACTAGCCTGTGGGCAGTAATTATTATCTTGCTTAAAGTGTCTAATGAAAACATTGGCAAATTTATGCGCGATTGGAAGAACTCCAATGCCATGACTGAAAAAGTTGAACAAATTATTAAAATGTTTGATTTGATTGCAGATCATGTGCCAACTGATTACGAATTGTTTGAAGCTGGGGAAGATATAATTATCAATACCATTGATGTGGCTGACATTTTGGGTCAACCTGTTTCTTCTGAAGCTTTGGTGGATCGTTATTTGGCTTTGCCGATTAAAACTCCAAGTGAATTGGCAGTAGATGGCCGTTTCTTAATTAAGCGAGGGATGCGTCCAGGTGCTCAATTAGGCCGTACCCTTAACCAAATTCGAAAAAAAGTTGTCGCTTGTGAAATAGAAAATAGTGAAGAAGCTATCGAACAGTATTTGGATGATTTAGATTAAAAAAGTGAATAATAAAAATGCGGTAGAATTTTCTACCGCATTTTTTAAACGTAAAATAAAACTGAAAAGTACATCAAAATTGAACCCAGCATGACGAATAAGTGCCATATTGTATGAATAAATGGGACGTTGCGCATGCTGAACAAAATTGCACCGACTGTGTAGGCAATCCCGCTGCCAACTAACAGCCAAAATCCTGCTGGACTTAAACGGTTGTACAAATATGGTCCTGATAGAATTACCAGCCAGCCCATCGCTACATATAAAACCGTGTCCAAGATAACATGCTTGCCGCGGTTAAAGATGTAGTAGATAATGCCGAAAACTGTCAGTCCCCAAATTAAGCCAAATAAGGTCCAGCCCCAGGCACCACCGATTGCTACAAGAGAATATGGGGTGTAGGAACCAGCGATGAGCAAAAAGATCGAAGAATGATCAAAAATTTGAAAAACATGTTTTGCCCGGGTAAAGATTAAGCTGTGATATAGTGTTGAAAATAGGTAAAGCAGAACCAGACATGAACCGTAAATAGTAAAGGTTACGATTCTCATAGGGCTACCGGTATGAGCTGCCTTAACAATTAAGATGACCAAACCAGCCACTGATATGCCAAAGCCAATTCCATGACTGATGGCACTGAAAATATTGTCTAAAAGATAATATCTGTCTGACCTATGTTCAGGCTCTTGCCAGAGTTTGCTAATTTTCATTTTGCAACAATCCAATCAATCCTTTATTAATTAGTAAATTTTTTGATACAATACATTATATATTGCTCATATTTTATCATAAAACGGGTAAATAAATTAGAATTGAAGGCGAATACGTTGTCAAAGATCAAGGTTATGACGGATTCATCCGTCCAACTAACAAAAGAAGAAATTGAAAAATATGATATTACTGTAGTTCCGTTAACGATCACTATTGATGGCAAGTCGTATGTCGATGGAGTAGATATCACTAGAAGCGATTTTGTCAAAAAGATGAACGAAGCAGAAAACCTTCCAAAAACTAGTCAGCCGCCAATTGGCCGTTTTGTTGAAACGATCAAGAATTTGACAGCAGATGGCAGCCAAGTAATTGGCATTTTTTTAGCTAAATCATTAAGTGGAACAATTGACGCAGCTCGTCAAGCTGTAGAGATTGCTGAACAATCTGACAATGTTACGATCATCGATTCAGAATTAACTGATAGGGCAGAGGGCTTCCAAGTTTTAGCAGCTGCTAAAGATGCTCAAGCTGGCAAGACGATGGATGAAATTGTCGCTCATGTTGAAAAAATTAGAGATAACCAAAAATTGAAAATGATGGTTGTCAATTTGCAAAACTTAATCAAGGGCGGCCGTCTTGGTGCACTTTCTGGTAGAATTGCAACCATGTTAAACATTCGTATCGCATTGCAAATGCCTAAGGGTGAATTGAACGTCTTTAAAAAAGGCCGTGGCAAGAAATTTAGTCGCGCCTTTGATAAACGAGTTTTGGATGAAATTGCTGAAAATAAGGATCGAATTAAAGAAGTTGGTATTTCTTACGTTGATACGCCTGAACCAATGCATGAATTAGCAGCTAAGATTAAAGAAATTAATCCTGAGATTAATGTTTTGGTTGCCGAAACCAGTCCAATTATTGCTACTCATGCTGGTAATGGTGCTTACGCAATTTTATATTATTTGGAGTAATGTATGGCTTATCGAGAAAGTTTTTATCGTTATTTGATGACGCAAAGGGATGCTGATTCAACAGATGAGGTAGCTCAATTTGCTAATAATGCACAACATGATTTGACTTTTCCAAAGCAAGAACAAAATTATGAGAAATTGTCAGATTATTTAGAACTTAATGCTAGTTATTTACCAAGCATGTCAATTTTTGATCGTGCATACAGAATGTACGAAGACAAAATGATGTATTAAGCCCAAGCCTCAAACTCGCCTGGGCTTTTTTATTAAATTTAGAAATAAAACAATGAATGTAATAGTTTTTATCGGCTTTATCATGTTTGCTGTGGCTGTTGCAAACATGATTCAACAGCGCTTGTTTAGAAAAATCTCTGTCAATTATATTGCGATGCTCATCGGGATGGCCATTGCCTTAATTCCGCAAACCAATCAAATAATTGAAGGGTTTAGTTCGGAAATTTTTATGGGCGTGATTGTTGCTCCGCTTTTGTTTTTCGAGGGACAGCGGACGCGGTTGTATAATGTATTGCGCAGCTGGCGAGCTATCTTAGGCTTAACCGTGGTCATGCTCATTTTAGCTACGATAACCGCCGCCTTTGGTATCTATTTAAGTATTGGCGTCTCGCTGCCTTTGTCTTTTATTTTGGCGGCAATTTCTACGCCAACCGATGCAACTGCAACTGAGTCAGTGGTTCATGGACTTAAGTTGCCCAAGAAAATAGAATTTTACTTAAAAGATGAATCTTTATTCAATGACGCTTCCGGTATTATTTTGCTTAATATGGCGGTTGATTGGTACATCCATAAGCAGTTGCGCATAGGCGAAGCAATCGGCAACTTTATTTATTCTGCTGGTGGCGGAATCGTTCTTGGTGTTTTGATCGCCGTTTTCGTAATCTTCTTGCGACAATCTAGTTTAAGATCTAAACATCATTTGGCCAGCAGCGCCGTAATGCCAATTGAGGTGCTGTATTTCTTAACGCCACTGGTCATTTACTTTTTAGCAGAAAAAATTGATGTCTCAGGCATTATCGCGGTCGTAGCAGCTGGTTTGGTACATAATGTGGAATCTGAGCGCAGTCGTTTGACGAATGCGGTAGTTTTCTATGATAGTTATGCTTTTTCAGAAGTAATCATCAATATTCTGAATGGAATTGTTTTCCTATTACTTGGTATAATTATTATTCGCTCAATGCGTGAAGATGTTTTCAATCAGCAAACTATCGACGCGATTATTATCGGTGTAATTCTTTATTTTGCTAATTTGGCAATTAGATTCTTATATTGTCGTTTTTCTCTTACGCTGAGAGAAAAGATTAGCTCTAAAGATGCGTGGATCTTTAGTTTAGGTGGGATTCACGGTGCAGTAACCTTCGCCTTGGCTTATACTTTGAGCGAATTAAATGTCAATTTGGCTGACTTCCATTTGATTTTGGTTAGTGAAATTACTCTGATTCTTTTGAGTATGATTGTGCCAACCATTGCTTTTAGATTTATGCTGGAAAAGGATAAGCCGGATTATTCTCAAAGAGCGGAAGTTGACCGAGTTCGAGTAGAAATGGTGCAATATGCATTAAAGCAAATCGACAAGATTTATTTGCCGGTTAAAATTCATAAGCAGTTGGAATTTGACTTAAGAGCGCAAATGAATCAAACTTCGGTCGAAGATTTTATTAAAGAAATTAGGCATACGGCAAGCCAAAAAGAACTGCCAGATGATCAAAAGGAATTTAGAGCAGTTGTTTACCGCTATGCTTTTAGACAAGAACGAAATTATTTAGGCAGAATAGCCCAAAGAGAACAAGAATATCGTCATGGTTTCTTGACTCTGTACAGGGAAATTTTGATGGCCGAAATTGTTTTCTTAACCGATGAAGAAAATTAATTATATTTAGAAAGAAGAGATATTATGGCAACAATTCAATGGTATCCAGGACACATGAACAAGGCCCGCAACCAATTAGAAGATAAAATGGGCCTCATCGATGTTTTAGTCGAAGTACTAGATGCAAGAATTCCAGAGGCTTCGAGAAATCCAATGATTGAAGAATTGGTGGGTAATAAGCCACATATTATTATTTTGAATAAGGCTGATTTAGCAGATCCTGCTTTAACCAAGGAATGGGCTAAAAAATTAAATGGTCCTGATAAATATGTGTTAGCTCTTGATTCTTTGCATAATACAAATATGCAAAAGCTAATTTCTTTAGTCAAAAAAGCAGCTTCAGAAAAGACCAAGAAACTAGAAGCACGTGGAGCTTCCAACCCAACCATCAGGATCGCTTTAACCGGAATTCCTAACTGCGGCAAGTCCACTGTAATTAACCGTCTTGTAGGTCGCAACGTAGCAGAAGTCGGCAATAAGCCAGGTGTTACTAAAGGGCAAAAATGGCTAAAGACTAGTGCAAATATTCAAGTGTTAGATACACCAGGAATTTTGTGGCCTAAGTTTTCAGATCAAGAAGTTGGCTACAAATTAGCCGCTTTTGGTGCGATTAAAGATAGTGTCTTCCATGCCGATGATGTAGCTTTATATGTTTTGAAAAACTTACGCGAATATTATGCTAAGGACCTAGTTAAGTTTTCTAAGTTAAATGAAGCCGATATTGCTAATATGGCAGATCCAGATCTTTTGCTGGCGATGACAGAGAAATATGGAATGCGTGACGATTACGACCGCTTCTCATTATTTATGCTGCAACGTTTACGTAAGTGTGCTATTGGAAGGATTACGCTTGATAGACCATGACCATTAAAGAGATAAAAGAGCTGTTAAAAACGGACGTTACTGAAGAACAAATCGCAGAATTAAAAAGTGATCCGCGTAGTGGCGTACAAAAATTATTAGTTAGCTATCGTAAAAGACAAGTCAAACTGTTGGAGAAAAAGCAAGCCTTTGAGCAGCGTTTTGCCTATGAGAAAGAATTCTGGGCTAAGAATCAATTGGTGGCTGGCGTTGACGAAGTTGGACGTGGTCCTTTAGCAGGTCCTGTCGTCACTGCCGCCGTGATTATCGATCATGATTTTGATCTAATTGATGTTAATGATTCAAAGAAATTAACGCCAGAAAGACGGTTAGCACTTTATCCCAAGATTCTTGAAGAAGCAGTAAGCGTGGGAATCGGCGTTAAAAGTTCGCAGGTTATTGATCAGATCAATATTTATGAAGCAGATAGACAGGCAATGGCTCAAGCTGTTCGGGCACTTGATATAAAACCTGATGCTTTGGTGGTTGATGCTATGAATGTGCCGGTTGATTTGCCTCAAGTGAAATTGATTAAAGGGGATGCTAAGTCTAATTCGATTGCGGCTGCCTCTATTGTGGCCAAGGTGTTTCGAGACAAGTTGATGGATGATTATGATAAAATTTATCCTCAATATGGTTTTCAAAATAATGCCGGCTATGGTACCAAGGAACACATTGAAGCCTTGAAGAAATATGGTCCTACTGCCATTCATCGTAAAACTTTTGCGCCAGTCAGTGACTTTTTTGAGAAAAATTAAATCTTTAAAAAGAAAACACCGATTTTTTGCGTAATAAACAGTGGAGGCTTTTATGAACAAGACAGAATTTTTATTGAAACTGAAACTGCAAAAAGGAATTGGTTACGTAAAACTGCTGACAGTCGCTAAGCAGATGAATAGTGAGAAAACGATTGAAGTAGAAGATCTCAAGGAAATGGAATTACCCGAGCAATTAATGGAGGCGTGCTTAAAGGCTTTTCGAGATAAAGATCTTGATCGCTTGGTAAAGCAGATTTATTGTCAGTGTGATGTGATTGGCTTTTTTGATGAAGAATATCCCGAAAAATTGCGCCAGATCTATCGTCCGCCCCTTGTTTTGTTTGCTCAAGGCGATACTTCACTCCTTTCAAAAGAGATCGTTACAATTGTAGGTTCACGTTATCCAACTAATTACAGCAGACAAGTAATGGAAAAACTGGTACCCAATTTAATTGAACAGAACATGGTCATTGCTAGTGGCTTGGCCAAAGGCGTCGATGCTTTAGCACATCACACGACTTTGAATAATCAGGGTCGAACAATTGCGGTGATTGGCAACGGTTTAAATTATTCCTATCCTAGACAAAATACCTGGCTGCAAAATCAAATTAAGCAAAAGGGTCTAGTAATTAGTGAATATTTGCCTGATACGCCGCCGCGTCCATATCGTTTTCCTGAGCGCAATAGAATTTTAGCTGGCTTAAGCAAAAGCGTAATTGTGACAGAGGCTAAAGAAAAATCGGGTTCATTAATTACAGCAAGCATTGCTTTGCAAGAAAACCGCGATATTTATGCGGTGCCGGGTGCGATAACCAGTGAGCTCTCTGCTGGTCCAAATCAATTGATTGGAGCAGGAGCAACTCCAATCGTAAATTTCAAATTTAAAAACGGAAAGATTTGACAATTCATAAAGTATTAATTAATCTGTGGACTGTAATTATAAAATAATATTTTAATAAGGAGGCATTTAATGCCTACTAAAGCAAAGAGTAAACCAAAAACTAAAAAACGTAAGAAAACCTTGGTAATTGTGGAGTCACCTGCAAAGGCCAAGACAATTGAAAAATATTTAGGTAGAAACTATCATGTAATCGCTTCAAAGGGCCATATTCGTGACTTGCCTAAATCTCAAATGGGGATCGATTTTGACGATAATTACAAGCCAAAATATATTTCTATTCGTGGTAAAGGTGACACTATTAAAGAATTAAAGAGTGAAGCTAAGAAGGCTAAAGAAGTATATTTGGCTTCCGACCCCGATCGTGAAGGGGAAGCCATTGCTTGGCACGTAGCTCATGCACTTAATTTGGATGAAAATGCCAAAAACAGAGTAACTTTTAACGAAGTTACCAAAGACGCTGTTAAAGAAAGTTTTAAACATCCTCGTACCATTGATATGGATACGGTTGATGCCCAACAAGCTCGTCGAGTTTTGGACAGAATCGTGGGTTATTCCCTTTCTCCAATTCTTTGGGCTAAAGTTAAAAAAGGCTTGAGTGCAGGTCGTGTACAGTCTGTTGCTTTGAAGCTTGTTATTGACCGTGAAAAGGAAATCAAAGAATTCAAACCAAAAGAATATTGGTCAATCGATGCCGATTTCAAGAAGGGTAAAGACAGCTTTAAGTCAGCCTTTTATGGCGTTGACAGCAAGAAGAAGGAATTGCCTAATATTGATGCTGTTAAGGAAGTTTTAGCAAAGATCGATAAAAAGAAAGATTTCGAAGTTGCTAAAGTGGTTTCTAGACAACGTCGTCGTCAACCAGCAGCTCCATTTACTACTTCTACTATGCAACAAGAGGCTAACAAGCGCTTGGGCTACAGAACTCGTAGAACAATGAGCATCGCACAGCAACTGTATGAAGGAATTAGTTTGGGTAAGCAAGGAACCGTTGGTTTGATTACCTATATGAGAACTGACTCTAAACGTATTTCACCTGTTGCTCAACAAGAAGCATCTAAGTTTTTGCATGAAAAATATGGTGCAGAATATGCGGCTAAGAGTCAAAGACACTTCAAGAATCAAGAAGATGCTCAAGATGCCCACGAAGCTATTCGTCCAACTAGCGTTTACAGAACACCAGAATCACTTAAGAGCGTGCTTACAACTGAGCAATATCGCCTGTATAAGTTGATTTGGTCAAGATTCGTTGCTAGCGAAATGAAGCCAGCTGTTTACGACACTGTAAGGGCAGATATCGTGCAAAATGGCGTCATGTTTAGAACTACTGGTTCTAAGATGAAATTTGCTGGTTTTACCCAAGTTTACGATAACCAACAAGAAAAGAACGTTGACTTGCCTGACTTAGAAGAAGGCGACAAGGTCCAAATGACTAAGTCCGACAACAAGCAACACTTTACTCAACCACCAGCACGTTATACCGAAGCAAGTTTGGTTCATGCTTTGGAAGAAAACGGTGTAGGTCGTCCATCAACTTATGCTCCAACCATTGATACCATTCAACGCCGTTACTATGTCAAGCTTGAAGGTCGTTCAATCGTTCCAACAGAATTAGGTGAAATTGTTGATACTTTGATTGAACAATTCTTTCCAGATATTGCTAACGTTGACTATACTGCTCATCTTGAAGACGAACTTGATGAAGTTGAAGATGGTAAAAAGCAATGGGTTAACGTTGTCGATGAATATTACCAACCTTTCAAGAAGGAATTGGATAAAGCCGATAGTGAAATCGAAAAGGTTCAAATTAAGGATGAACCAGCTGGCTTTAACTGTGATATTTGCGGTGCCCCAATGGTGATCAAGATGGGTCGTTATGGCAAGTTCTATGCTTGTTCACGCTTCCCAGATTGTCGCAACACTAAGCCAATCGTTAAGGAAATTGGCGTTGTTTGTCCAAAGTGTGGCAAGGGTCAAGTGGTTGAAAAGAAGTCAAGAAGAAACCGTAAATTCTATGGTTGTTCTCGTTACCCGGACTGTGATTTTGTTTCTTGGGATAAGCCAATTGGCAGAAACTGTCCAAATGATGGTCATTTCTTGGTTGAAAAGCGCTCAAAGAAGGGCCCAGTAATCCTTTGTCCAAACGGCGACTACCGTGAAGATCCACAAGAAGATGAAATTGATAAGTAAAATTTAAAAATAAAGAAATAAAGGTGATTTGATGCCAAAAAATGTTACCGTAATTGGAGCGGGATTAGCCGGAAGTGAAGCTACTTGGCAATTAGCTAAGCGCGGAATCCATGTTGACCTCTATGAAATGCGTCCCAAGAAGGAAACGCCTGCACATGAAACTGGCGAATTCGCTGAGCTTGTATGTACAAACTCAATGCGTTCCAACCAATTGTCAAATGCAGTTGGTCTTTTAAAAGAAGAAATGCGTCAGTTGGATTCATTGATCATGAAGGCTGCTGATAAGACTCAAGTTCCAGCAGGTGGCGCATTGGCTGTTGACCGTGACAGTTTTAGCAAGTATGTTACCGACACGCTTCGCGATATTGATAATGTGACTGTTCATGAAGAAGAAATTACCGAAATTCCAGAAGATGGCATTACAGTTATCGCTACTGGTCCATTGACTAGCGATGCTTTAGCCGAAAAAATTCAAGAATTTTCTGGTACAGATAGTCTTCATTTCTTTGATGCTGCAGCTCCAATTGTGGCTGCGGACTCAATCGATATGGACATTGTTTACAAGAAGTCTCGTTATGACCGTGGTGAAGCTGCTTACTTGAACTGTCCAATGACTAAGGAACAATATGAAAAGTTCGCTCATGAATTGATTAATGCGGAAACTGCTCAACTTCACGGTTTTGAGAAAAATGACGTGTTTGAGGGATGCATGCCAATTGAAGTGATGGCTGCTCGTGGTGCCAAAACAATGTTGTTTGGTCCATTAAAGCCAGTAGGCTTGGAAGATCCTCATACTGGTGAAACTCCATATGCTGTAGTTCAATTGCGTCAAGATAATGCCGCTGCTTCAATGTACAACATTGTTGGTTTTCAAACTCACTTGAAGTTTGGCGAACAAAAGCGTGTCTTCTCAATGATTCCAGGTCTTGAAAATGCTCGTTTCGTTCGCTATGGCAAGATGCACAGAAACACCTACATGGCTTCTCCAGATGTTTTAACAGCTAGCTATGAAGCTCAAAATAGACCAGGCTTGTTCTTTGCTGGTCAAATGACTGGTGTCGAAGGTTATGTAGAAAGTGCCGGTAGTGGTTTAGTTGCCGGTATTAATGCAGCAAGGGAAGCATTAGGCGAAGAGACTGTTGCTTTTCCAAAGGATACTGCATTAGGCTCAATGGCTAATTATATTACCACTACAAGTGCTAAGAATTTCCAACCAATGAATGCCAGCTTTGCTCTTTTGCCAGCTCTTGAAGGCAAGAAGATTCGCAAAAAGCGTGAACGTCATGAAAAGATTAGTGAACGTGGCTTGGCTAGTTTAGATAAATTTAAGGCAGAAGTCCTAGACTAATGAAAAATGACATGGATGAACTAGATCAATTTATCTCTTACTTGCAATTTGAGCGGTACTATAGTAAAAAGACAATATCGTCTTATGCTACGGATCTGCATGAGGCAAAAAAGTTTTGGCAGGAAAACGGTGGCTTTGCTGGCTGGAAAAAGGTAACTGAACGCGATATTCAGATCTATATTCAGCACTTGGGCGACCGCAAGCTTGCCCGCAGCAGTCAAGCAAGACAAATGTCGAGTCTGCATTCGTTTTACCGTTTTTTGACTAGGAGACGGATCGTGAAAATAGATCCAACTCAGACAGTTGTCATCAGACGTGGCGAAAAAAAGCTGCCGCAATTTTTCTACCAACCAGAGATCAAGCAAGTATTTGATTCTTTGCAAGGAGACAAGCCGCTAACTGTGCGCAATCTGGCCTTGTTTGAACTGTTTTATGCAACGGGGATGCGGGTCAGCGAAGTTAGTGGCTTGACTTTGCCGCAGATTGATTTAGACTTGAAGACAATTTTAGTTCACGGGAAAGGCAACAAGGATCGTTATGTTGCTTTTGATGATCGAACTAAAAACTCCCTGCTTAATTATTTGAATAATGCTCGTCCGCGTTTACTAAAGGATAAAGATGAACAGCATGTTTTCTTGAGTAATCAAGGAAAAGCAATTAGTGATCGTGGAATTCAATATGTAATGCAAAAAACTTTTAATCAAGCAGGGATTAGTGGTAAAGTACATCCACATGAGTTGCGACACACGTTTGCAACGGCAATGCTAAATAACGGCGCTGATATGCGTAGCGTCCAAGAATTATTAGGACACAGCAGTTTATCTGCAACTCAGATTTATACGCATGTGACTACAGCTCATCTAAAATCAGATTATGAAAAATATTTTCCTCGTAATAAAGAAAGTTGAGGTTTAATAATGACAACAATTTGTTCAGTAAGATTTAACGGCAAGACTGCTATTGCAGGTGATGGTCAAGTTACCTTAGGTGAAAAGGTAATTGCTAAGGCAACTGCAAGAAAGATTCGCAGAATTTACCATGACCGCGTAGTTATCGGTTTTGCTGGTGGTGTTGCTGATGCTGTAAGCTTGCAAGAAATGCTTGAAGGCAAGCTTGAAAGCTACAGCGGTGATTTACGTCGTGCTGCTGTTGAAATGGCACAAGATTGGCGTAAAGACCCCGCTTTGCAAAAATTGAATGCAATGCTAATTGCGTTTAACGATAAAGACCTTCTACTTATCTCAGGTAATGGTGAGGTGCTTGAACCAGATGAAAATGTAGTAGCAATTGGTTCAGGTGGTAACTTTGCTCAAGCTGCTGCTATTGCGATGACTCGTCATGCTAAAGACATGAAGGCTGATGAAATTGCTCATGAAGCAGTTAAAATTGCATCAGGTATTGATGTATTTACTGATGATCAAATTATTACTGACGAAATTTAGGAGAAAAAATAATGGCTATTAAGACTCCAAAAGAAATAGTTAGAATTTTAAATGAATATATTATTGGTCAAGATGAAGCAAAGAAGTCAGTAGCGATTGCACTTTACAACCGTTACCGTAGAATGCAACTTAACAAAGAGATGCAAAAGGAAATCACACCAAAGAACTTGCTCATGGCAGGTCCTACTGGTGTAGGTAAAACTGAAATTGCTCGTCGTTTAGCAGATATTGTTGATGCACCTTTTGTTAAGGTTGAAGCAACTAAATTTACTGAAGTTGGTTACGTTGGTCGTGACGTTGAATCAATGGTCCGCGATTTGGTCAGTGAAGCTGTTCGCATGGAAGAAAAGGACCAATTTGAACGCGTAAAGCCACAAGCTACTAAAGAGGCAAATAAGCAATTGGTACGTCTTCTTGCACCTGGTGTTAAACGCGAAAATCGTGAAAGCCAAATGCAACAAATGCAAGACATGATGTCAATGCTGATGGGTGGCAACAACCAAAATAATAATGACGAAGAAGAAGTTACTGATGAAGTACGCAACCAAAGAATGGATGTTGCTGAAAAGTTGAACAAGGGACTTCTTGAAGATCGTGAAGTTACTATTGAAGTTGAACAAGCTCCTAAGGCAAACCCAATGAGCGACATGATGGGTCAAATGGGCATGGACATGGGTTCAATGCTTAATGACATTATGCCAAAGAAGAAAGTTAAGCGTACCTTGCCAGTAAGAGAAGCACGTGAAGTCTTAATTCAAGAAGAATCACGCAAGATGGTCGATTACGATACTATTTACCAAAGTGCGATCGAAAGAAGTCAAAACAACGGTATTATCTTTATTGACGAAATTGATAAGATTATTGCTGGTAACAAGCGTAATTCTGGTGAAGTTTCCCGTGAAGGTGTTCAAAGAGATATCTTGCCAATCGTTGAAGGTTCAACTGTAAACACTAAGTATGGTCCTGTTTCAACTGATCATATTCTCTTTATTGCCGCTGGTGCCTTTGCTGAAAGCAAGCCAAGTGATTTGATTCCTGAATTGCAAGGTCGTTTTCCAATCCGTGTTGAATTGAACGCTTTGACTAAGGATGATTTCGTAAAGATCTTGAAGGATCCACAAAACTCATTGCTTAAGCAATATGTTGCTTTAATGAAGGCCGATGGCATTAAGTTAGTCTTCACTCAAGAAGCAGTTGACAAGATTGCTGAAATTGCCTTCAGTGTAAACCAAGGTACTGATAACATCGGTGCAAGACGTCTTTCAACTATTCTTGAAAAGTTGCTTGAAGATGTTCTTTACGAAGGTCCTGACATGGAAATGGGTGAAATTACCATCACTGAAGCCTACGTTGAAGACAAGTTAGGCGATATCATTACTAATAAGGACTTAACTAAGTTTATCTTGTAGAAATTAAAAAGCAGTCTGTTGACTGCTTTTTTTCTTGGCTAAAATTTGCTCTAACTTATCGGGTCATTATGTTAGAATAGAGTAAAAGCGATTACATTCCGATTTTTGTTATTTGATTTGATAGGTAGGGATAAATAGTATGAATTATACAATTGAAAATAATATGATCAAAGTGGTTATCTCAGACCACGGTGCAGAAATTCAGAGCGTAAAAGGTGCTCATACTGGTGAAGAATATATGTGGCAAGCTGATCCTGAAATTTGGGGCAGACATGCACCTATTCTTTTCCCAATTGTTGGTCGTTTAAAGAACGATGAATACACATATAAAGGCAAGACTTATCACATGGGTCAACACGGTTTTGCTAGAAACTGTGACTTTGAAGTTGAAAATCATACTCAAGAAAGCATTACTTTCTTATTAAAGGACAACGAAGAAACACGCAAGATTTACCCATTCAAGTTTGAATTCAGAGTTAACTACAACTTGATGAATAACTTGCTTGAAGAAAACTTCAGTGTTGTTAACAAATCCGATGAAACAATGATTTTCGGTGTTGGTGGCCACCCAGGCTTCAATTTACCAACTAAGAACGGTGAAAAGAAGGAAGACTACTACTTCGACATGCACCCATCAGTAGCACGTGTTAGAATTCCTCTTAAGGATGCTAGCCTTGATTGGGAAAACCGTTCATTGGCTTCAACCGATAGTATGATTGGATTGAGCGACGACCTATTTAAGAACGATGCCTTAATTTATGAATTGCACGGACATGATAATAAAGTTTCACTTAGAACTGACAAGAGCAAGTTCCACATTAATGTTTGGACTAGAAACGCTCCATTCGTTGGTATTTGGTCACAATATCCAAAGACTGCAAATTATGTCTGCATCGAACCATGGTGGGGTATCGCAGACCGTAATGATGCGGACGGCAAATTGGAAGATAAATATGGCATGAATCACTTGGAACCAGGCAAGGAATTCCAAGCAGGGTTCAGTATTACTTACCACTCAGATTCAGATCCTGAATAATATGAACTATGAGGCGTTTAAATTTTTAAACGTCTTTTTTCGTGTTCAATTTCACCTAAAAATGTATATTTGTAAGGAAAAGAAAAGGGTGGAAATATGAATGAGAATAAGATAGTTGATCTACTAGTCAAATACAAGCAGTTAACTTTTATTAAAATATTACAGCAAACGATGGTCTCGATCTTTCCGTTTGCCTTAATTGGAACATATTGCTGGGCCTTAGCTAATAGTTTTTTAACGACTAATAGTTTCTTTGGGCGTTTAACCAACATTATTAAGTGGTTTCCAGCACATAATTTTGCTAGTGCGATCGTTAGCGATGTAAGTTTAGCGACAACCGGCGTTTTAGCGCTCTATGCGGCTTTTATTAGTGCCGAGTTAACTATGCGCCATTATGGTAAAAATTCGAATATCGTAGGCGTAGCGAGCGTTGCATCGTATATTTTGATGTTTATTCATACGATCCGTAATACGCAGCAGTATGAAATGAATTATTACAATGCCACATGGTTTATTTTCGGGATCATTGTTGGTTATTTTGTAGGTTGGGTATTTGCCAAATTTGGCCACGATATACCAGAGGGTAAGGATAGAGACCTCGTTAAAACGATTATCGTTAATATCAAACCACTGCTGATTGTTTTAGCTTGTGCGCTAGTTATTCACTTGGGCTTTGCTACATACAGGCAATACCAGATGGACAGAATAGTTGCTCAAAGCGTGTCGATAGTAGCTAACCAACATAGTAGTTATGGTTTGTCAATTTTAATTTCATTGATCACTACTTTTACGATTTGGTTAGGATATGCTGGTACTTTAAACTTTAGCAGCAATATTTTTGGTAATGAATCAATTGCCAATTTGTCATATGCCCTATCGCATAAGACACCTTGGAACATTCCTTATCCATATACTTTGCAATCACTTTTCAACGGCTTTGGAGGAATTGGTGGTGTAGGAGCTACCTTGGCCTTAGTCATTGCTTTGATTTTGTTTAGTAATAAAAAACAAAAAAGAGCAATTGCAATGAGAAGTTCCGTACCAGTATTCTTTAATGTTAATTTCTCACTGGTAGTCGGTATTCCAACAATCTTGAATCCTATTTATGTCATTCCATTTGTTTTAAGTCCAATTGTTAATATGCTTTTGGGCAGTATCGCCATTTGGATTAAATTGTTCCCACCATTGGTTTATCCAGTTCCAGACGGTACGCCAGGAATTTTAGCACCATTGATGGGAACAGGAGGTAATGTCGTAGCTTTAATTTATACGATTTTCATTTTAATAGTAGATGTCTTAATCTATGTACCTTTTGTTAAGTTAGATAATCAAGTAGCTAATAAATACGAGGCAAGTTTAAAATGAAAAAATATAAAAGATGGCTTTACCCAATATTGATTTTAGTGGCAACTATTGTTTGTGCGATTCCGGCCGCAGTTTATGCTAATCAAAATGCTAACAAATTACAGATGCGGCGTGATTCACGCATGTCACCAGTAATTATGATTCCAGGGAGTTCTGCTTCAGTAAATCGTTTTGATACTTTGGTGCAAAAAATCAATCAAAGAGATCGTAAAAACCATAGTTTGCTTAAAGTCTATGTTAAAGAAAATGGCCAGATGATTTTTACTGGAAGAATTAGACGTAACGACAATGAACCATTTATTGTTGTCGGCTTCCAGAATAATCATGATGGCTATAGCAATATTAAGAAGCAAGCCCGCTGGTTTAATATGGCTTTTAATGAACTGAAGCGGCGCTATAATTTCAATAACTTCAAGGCAGTAGGGCACTCCAATGGTGGTTTGATTTATACTGCATTTTTGGAAAATTACTTTAATACGACAAGTAATCGTTTGATCAGAATCAAGGTTTTGATGACAATCGGTTCACCATATAACTTTGCGGAAACGTCAAACCGTCCTACGCAAATGCTCAAAGACTTTATTAAAAACAGAAAGAAACTGCCTAGTTATTTGACGATGTATTCAGTCGCTGGGACGAAGAATTACGTGGCTGATGGGATTGTTCCTGTTTCTAGTGTAGAAGCCGGAAAATACATCTATCAAGGTGCTGTGAAGCACTATACGCAGATTACGGTAACAGGACGCTTAGCCCAACACTCGGAACTTCCACAAAACAACCAAGTGCTGCAGTTGATTGAAGAATATGTTTTGAATAATAATCATCGAGGCAGAGGTCCAGCACCAAGGAATTAGATAAAACAAAAGACGATTGTTCAACTAGAACAGTCGCCTTTTTTAGTCTAATTTAAAATCTTCGGTTTCAACATAAAGAGTCATATTCTTACGATAATAGGTAAGTGATTTAAGGGTGATGCGTAAAGTCTTCAATATCTGGTTATCAGACAACTGGTGATCAGAAAGAATCGAATAAACGAAGCTCATACGCAATTTATGCGTTGTTAGCTGCATCCCAATTATTTGTCTGTCAGGTGCAATTCTCTGATTGATATTGAAGTCTGAGGCGTAGGGCTCACCATTTTTACGAGCAAAAATATAAGGATCAGCACTTTTGGAATAATCAGTATGATCTTTGATATATTGCTTAACTTCATCATTATCTACGTGCTTAAGCAAATCATTGGTTTTTAAAACAACGATTTCTTTTGGTTTGAATCCAGCCGCAATGGCCGCCATCATTTTTACGGTTTCGGGATGAATATCCTTAATTTTGATTAAATCAGGCAAATAGGGCATCCAATTGATAATATATTTTTGCTTGCGATCAAATTTATTGCCACGCAGACTTAAGAGCGGGTAGGTGATGATATAGTCGTATTCACTTAAGAAAACAAAGTACATCTTAATGTGACTCAGGTATTTGTTAACTGTGTTGCTTTTGAAATGCAGTTTAGTTTCAAGAGAAGCCAAAAAATTGCGGATGTCACCAGCTCTAACATCGTTGACATTTGCATCTGAATCAACGTTAGCCGCATAGTAATTCCAAAAAGTCGTAACGGATTTATCTGCTAGAGAAATGGTTGAATCGGCTAGTTTTTTCTTTTGCTTACAATACGTGCGGAATTCTTTTTCATAAGGAAAATTCATTGTGCTCACCCTTTCTTTTGGATTAATTATATCATTTTCAAGTATATTGTTACTAAATTTGCACTTGAATAATTTTGGTGATTGTTGTATATTCAATATATTAATTAAATAGGTGATGACGTTCACCATTAACCGAGAAATCTAATGACGTCTACTTTGTCCCATAGGGGTAGAGTAGGCGTTTTTTGTTTGGAGGAATTGTATTTGTCTACGAAAATTAGTAACTATATTAGTGTGGCATTTTTCGCTTTCTTTGGCGGAGTGGCACGTGCAAGTTTAAATGCTGTTTTTAGCTTTTATGGTACTTTCTGGGGAAATATTATTGGCTGCTTTTTATTAGCATTTTTCACGTATTTCTTTATGGAATTTAAAACAATGTACCAATGGTTGACGGTTGGATTAGGTACCGGCTTTATTGGAGCCTTTACGACTTTTTCAACTTTTAATTTGGATATCTTGAAAAATATTCAGGCTAATTTGCCTGGTACGGCATTAATTTACTTTTTGGCATCGATCGTCTTTGGCTTTTTTTTCGCTTATTTAGGCATGGGCGTTGGTAAAGCTGTAGGTCAGTTATTGAGAAGGGAAGATTAAGTTGAATTTATTATTAGCTGGTATTGGAGCATCAATTGGTGCCATGATTCGGTATGCAATCACTAATTATGGTAAAAAGCACTGGGAATGGATCGGCAAAAAGTTTTCTAATTTGCCTATCCCAACTTTGTTTATTAATTTAACAGGTGCCTTTATTTTAGGTTTTGTATTTGGCATTAAAGCAAATGTCTTTGTTTATGCTGTTGTAGGGACAGGTGTTTTAGGTGGTTACACTACTTTTTCAACCATGAATACGGAATTAGTTGAATTATATAAAAGCAAAAATTATCGTGGACTAGTTTTCTACGCACTAGCATCATACATAGGCGGTGTAGTTCTAGTATTTCTAGGATATTACTTGGGTCATATTTTTGCATAGAAAAAGCATCTTTGCGTTTTGCAAGGATGCCTTTTTGATTATTAGTCTTTAGTTAATTCGTAGATTGCTTCTGCATAAATAGCAATTGAGTTGATCAAATCGTCAACTTTCATGTATTCGTTAGCTTGGTGCATGACCATTGGCGCATCTTCAGGTTGGGCACCGTATGCGACACCATGCTTAAAGAGTCGTCCGTAAGTACCGCCACCGATGACAACTTCATGGCCTTTCTTACCAGTTTGACGTTCATAAACTGCAAGCAAGGTCTTAACTAATGGATCATCACCAGGTACGTAGTGAGGTTCTTCAAATGAAGCAAAGCTTGGAGTTAAAATGTCGCCAAATTTTTCGCTAACTTGCTTAACCATCTTGTCTGGATCAGTGCCTTGTGGGTAACGAATGTTGTCTTTAAGAATAGCCGCGCCATCTTCAGTGTATTCAAAAATTGAAGGAGCGGAGGATAAATCGCCCATTAGATCATCATGATGGAAGACGCCAAGCTTTTTACCTTGGAAGTCTTCGTGTTCAACGTCGGCTAAGAAGTGAAGATAGTTTTTATCACGACCAGCAAAGTCAAATTGATCTAAGAAGAGACCTAAGAAAGTTGCAGCATTGCGGCCAACTTGAGGAGCTGAAGCGTGCGCACCTTGACCATTGAGTTCAATCTTAGCAATGTTATCGTTGATATCGAATTGACCTTCAAGCTTGTTGTCAGTCAAGAATTGCTCGAATTTGGCTTTAATTTCATCAAGGTCATCTGCTTGAATAGTAGCATAAGCCTTTTGTGGGGTAACGTTTTCTGCGATACCTGCCTTGAAGGATTTAAGAATGACAGCGCCTTTTTCTTGATCATCCTTAAAGTTAAGTACTAAAGTGTAGATCCCTTGTTCACCATTGATGATTGGGTATTCGGCATCAGGAGAGAAAACTTGGTCTGGAGTATGTTCATGCTTTAAGTAGTATTCAATACCTACCCAGTTGGTTTCTTCATTGGTACCGACAATAAAGTCGATTTTCTTCTTAGGTTCAAAACCAGCTTCTTTAAGTAAAAGCATACCGTAGTAAGCAGCTAATGCTGGGCCTTTGTCATCGGCAGAACCACGACCGATAATTTTATCGTCCTTGATGATCATTTTGAAAGGATCGGTTACCCAGCCATCACCGGCGGGAACAACGTCCATGTGACCGATAATGCCAAGATGCTTGTCACCTTCACCGTAATCAACACGGCCAGCATAGTTGTCAACGTTCTTAATGTGGAAGCCGTCGCGTTCAGCAAAAGACAAGAACTTCTTCATTGCCTTAACGGGACCTGGGCCAACAGGATATTCTTTAGAAGTGTTGTTTAAGTCTTCGGAAGAATCAATTGCGATTAATTCATCCAAGTCACGTAAAATATCATCCTTTTTTGCTTGAGCTAGTTTCTTGTAATCTAAGTCCATACTCATCCTCTTTTCTTATTTTAAGTTAGTTAAAATTTTATCGAAAAAATGGATTTTTGGCAAACGATTAAGAAAAAATTGATATATTTCATGAGCATTAAAATAGTATTATGTTTTAATCTCAGGTATACTTACACATAAAAATATAGTTAAAGTTAAAATAGAATGGATAAAGATTATGAGACAACATGTTCCCAATTTAGACACCAATTTAACTAATAATGACTTTTTAGATTTAATCGTTTCTTGTTTTCACTCTGCAATTTTTGGTACGGTTGACCAAAATGGTGAACCTCACACCAATATTGTTGACATTGACTTTAATGAAGATGGACGGTTAATCTTCGCAACTACTAACCAAAAGAACTTTTACCGTAACATTAAAGGCAATAACCGCGTTTGTTTAACTGCTTTACGCGGCAGAGAGACGCTAAGCAGCGTAGGTTTTACGCTTAAAGGCTATGTCGATGAGATTAGTCCATCATACATAGATAAGATTCTTGAGATTAAACCAGAAATGCATCGTATTTATGCAAATAAAACCAAAGATATTAATACTTTGTGTCCATTTGCACTTACGCCTGTTTTAGGCTCTGTTTATGACTTGAGAGAGGGTCGTGCATTTCAAAAGCAATTTGATTTTATGAATGAAAAAGAACCAGTTTAAGGTCAAGTGATCAAACTGAAGAAGGCTTAATTCCGGTTTTGTTCGGAATTGAGCCTTTTTTCTGTGCTTCATATTTTTGTAAGGTATCTATTTTGTTATTTAAAAATATAATCTTATACCGCAAATTTGGGATGTTGTGTTCCAAAGCTGGAATAATATTCTATTTTTATGGTATATACCAAAATTGCTCCAAACTATTGTCTTATTTTTTGTTCCTCTTAAAATAAGGATTGCGAATGTGATAAAAGGAATAAGGAAAAACGTTAGATAGGATATAGAAGATGAAGAATAGATATAGTTTACGAAAATTATCAGTAGGTTTGTGTTCTGTAGTATTGGGTTGTATGTTGTTGCAAAATGCGACTACCCAAGAAGTAAAAGCAGATGCTGGGACTACTGAAGCTACACAAGCTTAATCAGCAGGTTCTACTTCTGATGGTACTGCTACTGGCAAATCAGGTTCGAACCCTGGTGGTGATGAAACACGCACTGCTAATGAAGGTCAACAAGTTCAAGGACTGGAAGCTTCTGATTATCAAGAAGAAACTGTAACTTCTAAGGATTTGAAAGACAAGTTTAATTTTCATAAATATGATAATGGAACAAAAATAGACCTATCTCTTAAGCAAAATGAAAAAGAAATGCAAAATGATGATGGTTCGATTACACTAACGCATGTAAACAAGGGACCGGTGATGAAGAAGGATGGCAGGGTAGCGCCATTTGGGCTGATCGATATCAAATTGGTCAGATCAATCTAGAAGTAATCAATTATGTTGACCAAAATGGCAATGAATTGGCTCCATTTACAACGCAAAAGATTACTTTTTCTAGAGAATTGAAATATGATTTAGTTACTGATAAATATACTGAAGTAAGTCATAAGGGTACAACTACATTTAATGAGGTTCCCGTAAATGCAGTTATCACTAAGAATGGTGTTGACTACAGACTTGATTATGTTGATCCAGGTTATGCTGCTGGCAATAAGAGTGTCAAGGCTATTAGTCCAGATTTGAAGTTCACAAATGCTAAAGAAAATAATAATTCAGAAGAAAAAGCCAAAAGGCACAATTACCACAAACTGGTGATAAGAAAGCAACTGGCTTAACTGTTTTCGGTATGCTTGTTAGTCTCTTGGGTATGGCTGGCTTATCTGTTTCAGATAGGTTTAAAAAGTTGTCCAAAGCTAAGAAATCAAAATAAATAGAATATAAAAAAGGCAGATGAAGAAAAATTCATCTGCTTTTTTGATTTACTAGATTAAACTAATTTTTACATCTCATCTTCACGGTTTTCTTCACGTTTACGTAACCATGGTAATAAGAAACCTAAACCGAAGAGTACGATAACAGTGATGATGTTCATCATTAATTGGTGGTTAAATGCGGCACTACCAAATGTTGCTTCTGCTTCTTGAGGGATGAAACCTAAAGTTGCACAGATAAAGGTGAAGATTAGGCACCACCAACCCATGATTAAGGCACCGGTTCTGTTTTTTATGAAGACATAATCTGAATGGTAGTTCTTTTCATGCATACGAAGCATTATGAAGGCGAAGAATACCCAGCAAGTCTTGTATGGTGAAATAATACCGTTGATGTTTAACAACCAGTTATAGATTGAGTTAATGTTTGGCAAAGTACCAGTAAGTAAAAGAAGGAATAATGCCAAACCACAAGTCAAAGTGTAAGAGTGAACTGGACGACCAGTCTTGTCCTTCTTACCAGTAAGCCACTTAGGCATGTATCTGTCGGCAACGTCACCAGCAAATACACGACTTGAAGCATCAAGTAAAACAGCTAATTGAGCCATCATAAAGATAGCTTGTACAACTGCGAAGATGTACATCAAGACTTTGCCTAAGCCTAAGCTTTCACCTAAAAGTTGGAAAGCGTAGTAAGGACCGTTCATCTTAAAGTCATGTGGAATGTGGTGGGCATTGAAGAAGACTGCCAATGCCAAAGTACCAAAGATGGTTAAGAAACCAGTCATGATAGCTAACATCCACATAGCCTTAGGAAATTCGTGCTTTGGATCACGCATTTGAACAATGTAAGGTGCAGCAAGTTCGGCACCAGACATAGCGAAGATCAACAAACCAGTAGTTGAGAAGTATCTCAAACTAAATGATGGCTTAAATGAATCCCAGTTGAATGGTTGGGTGGCAATGTGGTGACCGTGCATCACTGACCAAGCTGCAAGTAAAACAAAGAGCATGGACATGATGAACATGGCACCACCACCGATTAAGGAAAGAAGCTCAAGTGAGTTCTTAATCGCATTTTCAATTAGGATAAATGCCAAGATAATTACAAAAGTCAAGATCCCGAACCAGAAAGTGGACATGTGCTTGTCCAAGGTGTTATTGCCCAAAATAATCCATGAGAATGAAACAATAACTGAGTTGGAAACGTCTACTAGGTAAGGAACGGTTTGTACCCAGTACATCCATGAGGTCCAGTAACCCAAAGTATCGTTAGATGAGTGACGAACCCATGAAGCAAGACCACCGGCTTGGTCTTTGAAAGTCAATCCCATTTGACTACACATTAATGCGTAAGGGATAACATAAGCGAATAACAGGAATATCCATGAAACAACTACAGATAAACCTTGGTTTTGAAATGGGTAAAAGATGTTTTCAAAACTGATAATAGTTACGAAGTCGATTAAGGCAATAACCGGCCATTTCATGTAATGTTTTTTGCCCGGCTCGAAATTAATGGTTTCGATTTCTTCTGACATAAAAAATATTTTCCTCCAAGAATATATTTAATTGTGAAACAAAAAAATTTATCTATCCCTGCGGAGGAGAACACGGCAAGTGCACTTGTCTAAAACCTCCAATGTTTATATAATAATGTGTACTGTAAATTACGAATATAGGCCAGATTGCAACCCTACTGTAAAAAAAGATTATAAAGATTTTCATAAGATTTGCAATAAGCAACTTAAAATTGTAATCAAATTGGAAAGGGGAAAGATGGATTTTTTAAAAATTGCTATTGGAAATGGAGTAAATATTAGTCAATTACGGGAATGGTCATCTGTTCCGCTTGATCAAATCGACAACAGTTCTGAATTAGCAGCTATTGTCATTAAAAATGGCGATCGAACTGCTAAGCGGGAAGCAACAGATTTGCGAGCACAATCTGATTTTCCTATTCCTGTGATTGAGGTGGATGGTCAAGCAAGCAAGGCTGATATTGCCAAAATCAACCAAGCTGCTAAAGACTATGAACAAAAGATGGTGCCAGGCTTTTTGACTGATTTAATCAACTTCGCTGAAGCAAAGCCAATTAGTTTTACTACGCCTGGCCACCACAATGGCCAATATTATGATTTGCATCCCGCTGGCGTTGTCTTTAACAAATTCTTCGGCAAAAACTTAATGTTTGCCGACACCAGTGACACCGTACCTCAATTAGGCGATACGATGACTCATGCTGGTACGCCTCTTGATGCAGAAAAATTGGCTGCCCAAACTTATCATGCCGATAAAGTTTACTTTTGTACCAACGGTACAACCAGTGCCAACTCGATTTGTGCCAGTGCACTTTTGTCAGAAGGCGATCTAGTATTATTTGACCGCAACAATCACAAATCTTTATACAATAGTGCTTTAGTCATGAGTGGGGCAAAGCCAGTTTATATTCCAACTGACCGTAATGGTTTAGGCTTAATTGGAGAAATGGATCCCGACTTTTTAACTGAAGATAAAATCAGAGCTGAAATTGCTAAAGTCGATCCGGAAAAAGCTAAGGCAAAGCGTCCATTTAGATTAGCTATTGTGCAAGCTGAAACTTACGATGGTGTCTTCTATGATGCTAAGTGGATCGTTGATAAGATTGGCAAACTCTGTGACTACATCTTATTTGACTGTGCATGGGGCGGTTTTGAAGAATTTGTGCCAATTATGGAGCACCTGTCACCATTACTCCTTAACTTAGGACCAGATGATCCTGGTATCTTGGTAACCCAATCTTTGCATAAGCAACAAGTTGGTATGGCCCAAGCTTCACAAATTTTGAAGAAAGACTCACACATTAAGGGCCAAAAGCGCTACGTTGATCACAAGCACTTTAACCATGAATACTTGAAGTTTGTTACTTCTTCATATGCTTACCCACTTTATGCCTCACTCACTGTTAATTCATACGTCACTGCTGGAGAAGGCAATAAGATTTGGTGGGACAAGATCTTGCGCATGGGGATTGAATGGCGCAAGCAACTTTTGAAGAAGTCTAAGTTGTTTAAACCATTTGTTCCAGATAACTTTGCGGATATTCCAACTGATGAATTAGCAACTAACGCTAAGTACTGGAATATGAGCAAGGAAGATAACTGGCACGGCTTTACCAAGATGGGTCAAGGCGAAGCCATGATTGATCCGCTTAAGATTACAGTTAAAACACCAGGTATTGACGTCAAGAATGCTAAATACGAAGAAACTGGTATTCCTGGTGCAGTTGTAGCGGAATTTTTGATGGAAAATCATATTATTCGTGCCAAGAACGACCTGAATTCACTTTTATTCTTGTTAACTCCAGGCGATACCAAAGAAGAGCTTGATACCTTGCTTGATGCATTTTTGAAGTTTGAAAAGTACTACAATGACGATGCTTTAGTAAAAGACGTCTTGCCTGTTTTGTACAAGGAATATCCTGACCGCTACAAGGGCTACACTGTTAAGCAGCTTTGCCAAGAAATGCATGAATACTACAAGAAGAACAATACTTTTGTTTTGCAGCAAAAGTTGTTCGAAAAGCCAGGGATGCAAGACTACAAGATGACGCCTTCAGAAGCTGATCAAATGTTTAAGCGGAATGAAAATGAAGTCGTTGATTTTGAAGATGTAGTTGGCAGAACGGCAGCTGAAGGTGCGTTGCCATACCCACCAGGTGTTTTTATCGTAGCTCCTGGTGAAAAGTGGGACACAGTTGATCAAAAGTACTTTGAAGTTTTAGCCCATGCCATTGAAAAATTCCCAGGCTTTGTACCAGAAATTCAAGGTGTATACTTGGATCAAAATGAAGATGGTACCTTAAAAGTACAGGCGGAAGTCATTAAAAAATAAGAGAAAAGGGAGTAAAAAATGAGTTTTTCTTGGAAAGAAAATTTACCAGAAGAATTAAAAGAAAAGGTAACTAAGGTTGAAAAGATGATTCAGCCTCGAATCGAAGAAATCGATGAACAAGTTTTATACAACCAACAAAGAGTGCTTGATTTGTTTAGAAAGCACCATGTTGGTGAAGAAGACTTAGTTCCATCAACTGGTTACGGCTACGATGATATTGGTCGTGATAAGATTGAGGATATTTATGCCGACTACTTCAAGGTAGATGATGCTTTAGTAAGACCACAATTTGGTTCAGGTACTCATGCTATTACCGTTGGTCTTTTCAGCATGCTTCGTCCAGGTGACACCCTTTACTACTTGACTGGGACTCCATATGACACTATTCAAGAAGTTATCGGTTTAGCAGGTAACAAGCCAGGCAACATGAAGGAATGGGACATCAACTTCAAGACCACTGAATTAACTGATGATGGTCAAGTTGATTACGAAAAGGCTAGAGAAGATCTTCAAGATAAGTCAATCAAGGTTGTAGCTATTCAAAGATCTCTTGGCTATGCAACGCGCAAGACTTTTACCATGGACAAGATCAAGAAGATGCTTAAATTTGTTAAGGAAGTTCGTCCTGACGTTAACATCTTTATTGATAACTGTTATGGTGAATTCTCAGAATGTGAAGAACCAACATTTTATGGTGCTGATATGATGGCTGGTTCACTTTATAAGAACGCAGGTGCCGGTTTGGTTAAAGGCGGTGCCTTCTTGGTAGGTCGTCAAGACTTGATCGATGGTGCCGGTTCACGTTTGACTGTGCCAGGTGCTGGTAAAGGTGAAGGCGCAACTTGGGGCTACTTACGTGATATTTACCAAGGCTTCTTCATGGCACCTCATACAACTGGTGAAGCGCAAAAGGGTATGGTCTTTACAGCTGCACTTTTGGAAGAAATGGGCCTGGAAGTATCACCTAAATGGAGCGATCCTCGTAGTGACATTGTGCAAACTGTTACCTTTGGTAAACCAGATCCAATGGTTAAGTTCTGTGCCGCAATTCAACACTACTCACCAATGAACTCATTCGTTGATCCAATTCCTTACCACCAAGATGGTTATGAAGATGAAGTTGTCATGGCTTCAGGTTCATTTGTTGAAGGCTCAACTATTGAATTATCATCTGATGGTCCGCTTCGTGATCCATACATGTTGTACATTCAAGGCGGTTTGTCTTATGCTCATGATAAGATTGCCATCACGCATGCGGTTGAAGAAACTTTTTACAAGTAATAAAGAAAGGCAGATAATGCCTTTTTTGTTTGAGCTAAGGATAATCAGGATAAGAAAAATAAGTAAAATAAAACTGCCTTGAAATAATTCTCAAGGCAGTTTTTTATTACTTATCTTCTTGTAAGATATCGTCAATTTTTTGAACAGCTTCATTAGAGCCAATCAAAGTAATTTGATCATGTGGATTAATGACATCTGTGGCAAGAGGCACCTCATTCAAGTGTCCATCATGAACAATGCCAATTACGTTAACGTCGTAGTTCTTACGAAAATCTAATTCGCCGAGTGACTTATTAAAGAAACGTGGATTTTCAACGCTAACTTCAATCAAAGAAACATTTTTAGAAAGGTGGAAGAAGTTAACCACGTTAGGGTGAAGTTGACGGAAAATCAATTGACGGGCCATATCTTGTTCAGGTTCAATCACATGATCAGCTCCAATTTTTTCAAGAACTAAGCGGTGATTGTGGTTATTGGCCCGCGTTGTAACGTCAGGTGCGCCAAGTTTCTTAGCTAGCATAGTTGCGATAATGCTACCTTCGACGTTTTCACCCATGGTGACAAAAACATGATCGAAAGAACCAATATCCAAATCACGCAGTTCATCTTCATCGGTGGCATCCGCAATAACTGCGTGGGTAACCAGGTGGGCTACATCGTTAATTACTTCTTCGTTTGAATCAATTACTAAAACATCTTGTTCGGCTTTTAAAAGGGCAACAGTAAGTGCCATACCGAATTTTCCTAGTCCTAAAACAGCAAAACTTTGATCAGCCAATGATAATTTCCTCCTCTGGATAACGATAACTTTGTTTTGTAGGATGTGACTTGAAGATAGAATACATGAAAGTGTAAATTCCAACACGTCCAATAAACATCAAAGCCATAATAATGATTTTGCCAAATAAATTAAGGTGTGGTGTAAGTCCTAATGTTAGACCTACGGTACCGAATGCGGAGACTGCTTCAAAAACAGCCTTGGTAACACCATTATGACCTAAACTTGGTTGGGTCATAGTTAATAATAGAGTCGCTAAAATGATTAATAAAATCGCAGAAAAGAATAGGGTTAAGGCGCGATTGATGTTATCACGAGTGAAGCGGCGGTGCGAAAAGGCAGGTTCTTTTCCAGTAAACGTACCGATACTTTGCAAAAAGAGAATTCCGATAGTTGAGGTTTTAACACCACCAGCGGTGGAGCCAGGGGTACCACCGATGAACATCAAGATAATGGTAATGGCAATCCCGGCCGTACTTAGTTTAGAATAAGGAACCGAGAAAAATCCGGCCGTTCTTGGTGTTACTGCCAAAAATAGGGTGTTAAAGAAACGATCTACGCCATTAAGACTACCACTGAATTGCTTAAGGTTTTGCTCACTGAACAAGAAACCGATGATTGATAAAACTAAGATAATTAAACCAACCGTTAAAGCAAAACGGGTATGCAGGGTGATCTTGTGGCGAATATGGTAAGTTAATAAATCACGCCAAACTAAGAAACCAAATGAACCAGCCCCAATTAAGAACATAATCACAGTTAAAACATAAGGATTATTATTCAATTGCTCAAGCGACGGACCAAACAAGTCAAAACCGGCATTACAATAAGCAGCTACCGAATGGAAAAGACTGTACCAGATACCTTTGCCAAGGCCAAGTTTGGGTTCTAGAGCAATGAAAAGCAACCCTGCTCCGATTAACTGAATCACCAATGAAAGGCGAATAATTAAACGAACAACCCGAAATTGAGAAAGGTGGTTCAGATTAAGGGCCTCCCCCGTTAACATTCTTGCACCTAAACTCATGCGCTGGTGAGCAAAGTTGCTGAGCATGACGGCAAAAGTCATAAAGCCCAAACCGCCAACTTCAACTAAGATCATGATCACAAGCTGACCAAAAAATGACCAGTGCGTAGCCGTGGTAACTGTACTTAATCCGGTAACGCAGACTGCCGAAGTTGCAGTAAAGAGCGCGTCAGAATAAGCAGTGGCTTGGCCTGCTTTATCCGCAAACGGCAGCGATAAAAGAATGCTGCCGATAAGGATCAAGATTAAGAAACCAATGGTTAAAGCAAGTGAAAATGTGATACGTCGATGAAAAAGATGTATCAAGTTTTTTCCTTCTTTCTGAGATAGAATACTTTATTAATTATAAGGCAAAAGAATTTTCATTGATACTCTGCTAAAATAAAGAAAGTATTTCATGCAAGTTAGGAAAATTAGATGAATCCAGAAAAAGTATTAAAACAAACTTTTGGCTATGATAGTTTTCGTCCAGGACAAAAGAAAGTCATTGATTTAGTTTTAAATAAACAGAATGTACTAGCGGTAATGCCGACTGGTGCAGGGAAGTCGCTGTGTTATCAAGTCCCAGCCTTGATGAATGCTGGCGTTACCTTGGTTATTTCACCTTTAATTTCATTAATGAAGGATCAGATTGATACCTTAAAGCAAAACGGAATTAATGCGGCTGCTTTAAACTCTGCGACGCCGCAAAAAGAAGTAAATCCGATTTTGCGTCAGGCCTATGAGGGCAAGATCAAATTGATCTATATTACGCCAGAACGTCTAGCAATCGACTATTTTAGATATCAACTTAATTTCTTAGATATCGATTTAGTTGCAGTTGATGAAGCACACTGTATTTCTCAGTGGGGGCATGATTTTAGACCGGCTTACCGACAACTGCTTGATGGAATAAATTCTTTGAAGAGCAGACCAAATATTTTGGCCTTAACTGCAACTGCCACGCCAGCGGTTCAAGATGATATTTGTGAGCAGTTGAATATTCCTAAGCAAAATATGATTATCACTTCATTTGCCCGTCCAAATTTGAGCTTTAAGGTGGTTAATTCACCGCAAAACACGCCACTTTATATTGCACAGTACATCAAAATGCATCCCGATGAAGCAGGGATCATCTACACCAATACGCGTAAGAAAGTAGAGAGCCTAACTGATTATTTAGCTAAAAAAGGTATCTCAGTTGGAGCCTATCATGGCGGGATGGAGACTAAAGAAAGAGACGAAGTACAAGAAGCGTTTCAATTTGATCAAGTTCAGGTAATTGTTGCCACTAATGCCTTCGGAATGGGAATCGATAAAAGCAATGTCCGTTTTGTCATTCATGCCTCAAGTGCTCGTAATATTGAAAGCTACTATCAAGAAGCAGGACGTGCTGGTCGAGATGGTGAAGAAAGTGAAGCAATTATGATCTACCATCCGGGAGATTTGCGCCAGTATCGCTTCTTTATCGATGAATCAACGGCTGATGAAAAATACCGCGAATTGCAGTATCAAAAATTGCAAGCAATCACCGATTATGCCAATACGGGTGAGTGTTTGCAGCAGTTTATCGTGCGCTATTTCGGGCAAGACTGTGAACCTTGCGGCAAGTGCTCTAATTGTTTAAACCAAGATGAATTAACTGATATTACGGCCGATGCGCAAAAAGTGATTTCGATGGTTTACGAACTTGATGGTCGGTTTGGTAAAAACGTTGTAGCGCAGTGTCTAGTTGGTTCAAATAATCAAAAAATGAAAGAGATGAATGCTTCACAGTACGATCATTTTGGTAGCTTAAAAATGAATCAAAAAGAGACAATCAGCTTAATTGACTATCTAATTGCGTCTAGATATTTAGAAATTGAAGGCACGAAATATCCGTTAGTTCATGTGACTAATCGTGGTTGGGATGTGCTCGATGGCAAAATAACAGTAAAAAGACGAATTGCCAAGGTCCAAAAGAAAAAGCAAATTTTTGCTCAGGATGAAAATCCAGATTTATATGAAGCATTACGAAAGAAGAGAATGGAATTAGCAAAAAAGCAAAGAGTACCTGCATTTATGATCTTTTCTGATCGCAGCCTGCATGATATGGCTAAGATCAAACCACAAAATGAAGCAGAGTTCTTAGAAGTCAGTGGGGTAGGTCAAGCCAAAATGCAAAAGTATGGTGCAACCATGATTCAGGTAATTAAGAGCTTTTAGTTATTACTTATAGAAAAATTAGTTACCTTTATATTGGCTTACTTATTCTTTTTAATCTACAATAGGGGTAATAAACGAAAGGAAGACTAAAGATGGCTAAAAAAACTTTAATTTTGTATTACTCATGGTCAGGCAATACCAAGAAAATGGCTGAAAAGATTAATGGTGAAATTGCCGGTAATGACATTGAAGAAGTAACTGTAGCTGATGGTACTTTCGATTCAGATATGTATAAGACTAATGACATTGCATTAGATCAAATCCAAGGAAAAGAAGAATTTCCTGAAGCACAAGTTATAGATATCGACTTTAATAAATATGATTTGATTTTAGTAGGTAGTCCAGTTTGGTCAGGTTATCCTGCAACCCCAATCAAATCACTTCTTGAAAAGATGAAGAACTACAAAGGCGAAGTTGCTTCATTCTTTACTTCTGCAGGAACCAACCATAAGGCTTACGCAAGTCACTTTAAAGAATGGGGTAACGGTTTAAATATTATTGGCGTTGCTCGTGACGATAGTGAAGTTAGCGACTGGGTAAAATAGTTAAATAAAAATTATTATGTAAAGTAGCTGATGGGCTGCTTTTTTTGTTAAATGAAAATTAAAGGTTGATTTGCTCACTTTATTAATATAAAATTAAATTAATATTAATTATTAAATATATTAATGTGAATAAGGTGAGGATATGGATTTGATTAAACAAATTTCTAGTAAGGGTCTTGTTTTGGATGGTGCGATGTCAACAGCACTTGAGAAACAAGGAATTGATACAAATACAGATTTATGGACAGCTGTAGCTTTAGACAAAGACCTAGATAAAGTTTATAAAGTTCATATGAACTACTTCCAAGCCGGTGCTCAAATGGCAATTACCGATACATACCAAGCAAATGTGCAAGCTTTTGAAAAGCACGGTTATTCTGAAGACAAGGCTAAAGAAATGATTGCTGATGCGGTAAAAATAGCGAAAAAGGCGAGAGATGATTTTGAAAAGAAGACAGGTATCCATAACTATGTAGCCGCTTCTGTGGGTTCATATGGCGCTTATTTAGCCGAAGGCAACGAATTTCGTGGCGATTATGATCTAACTAAAAAACAATACTTGGATTTTCATTTGCCACGCTTGCAAGTATTGCTTCAAAATAAGCCAGATTGTTTAGCTATTGAAACGCAACCTAAGCTTGATGAGGTAGTTGTCCTTTTAGACTGGTTAAAAGAAAACGCACCTGAAATGCCAGTGTATGTGAGTTTTACTTTGCATGATACAACAAAGATTAGTGATGGCACTCCTTTGAAAAAGGTGATGGAAAAAATAAATGAGTATGATCAAGTCTTCGCGGTTGGTGCCAATTGCTTTAAGCCATTTTTAGCCACTACCGCAATCGATAAGATGCGCGAATTTACCAAGAAAAACATTATCGTTTACCCTAACTTGGGTGGCATATATAACGAATTCGAGAGAAATTGGATTCCGTTTAATGCTAAGTTTGATTTTGGTAAATTAAGCAAGGAATGGTATGAGCACGGTGCTTGCATTATTGGGGGATGCTGCTCAACTGGAGTTAAAGAAATTAGTCAAATCGCCGCCTTTTATAAAATTTTGAATAATCAGAAGAGCAAGCAAAAATTAGATCTTAAACCCAATATAAATTTAATGAAGTCAACTAGATCAAAAGTGTAATTTTTTAAAACAAATCTCTTCCAATTTTTTAGATAATTTGGTAATATAATAGCGGGGCGTGTGATGAGCGCTCCGAGGATGAAAAGGCTAAGCAAGATGTCTCTTAGGGCATCTGCTGATAGGAAGAAATTTGAAGGTGTAGAAAAGCCATTAAGGACATTTTCCTTAGTGACTTTTTTTGTAAAAAAAGACCACTAGCATTTGCTAGTGGTTATTTTTTTAGAAATCATTTTTTGCTGTTCTCGGAGTTACCTTGTCCCAAATTGCATCGACAATGCCAATCCACATTGCACCAAGTGCAACTGAACCACAGACATCTGATGGGAAGTGAGCATACAAGTAAACTCTTGAGATCATTACTAGAACAAGCCAGACGACCAAAAGTACGTTTAACCAAACTCTAGTAGTTCTGTTTTTGACTAATGCTGGAATTAAAATGAGCATTAACCAAAAGACGATGATTGACATGCCCAATGTGTGGCCACTTGGAAAACTGAAGCCGTCATCTACTGCCAGGTGAGCAACTGGACGAGCACGTTGGACAATGTGTTTAACGATCCAACCAAACGCATCAGCAGTAATTAATGAAACGACAATGCTGAGCGAGAGGGGACGCCGCTTTTCAATCCATAGAATAATTGCAATAAGTAGCATCCAAACCAGATCAACCTTGGTATCGGCCAAGAACGTAATATTGAGCATCAGGCCCTTTAAGCCAGGGATTGTATGCACAAGTTGTTCAAAGAAGTTGTCGAATTCATTGATCCAGCTCGCATGCATCATGATTGAAATCGCCAAAATTAAGAAGATTGGCAAACCAACACAAATAGCTGTGATATTTTTCTTTCGCATATTTTCCTCGAAGTAAATTAATTTTTAAACAACATGAAAAGTTTACCATATAAAATATAAATAAAGATAATTTTCTTGGTAAGAAAATTGAAAAATGAAAGTTTAGAGGAATTATCCTTATTAATAAGTAAAAATTTATATAATATGTAACTCCAATGAAAAAAATAAATGCTAAGATTATGCTATGAAGAAATTAACATTTCTGGAGGGTTTTGAAAACGAGACATTTTAATTTTAAAAGAATATTAATCAAAACGGCCATTTCGCTTACTGCTGTTTCTGCATTGCCAATTGCTTCAATTGCGACAGCTAAGACTGCAAATGCGGCAGATGATCAAACTGAAATGCGCAGTTTTGTAAGAAAAACAATTGCAAACGACTATGCAAGAGGAACTACTGTTGTTGTTAAAAATGGTCAACCACAACAAATTAGTTACGGCTATGGCTATTATGGTAAGCGTCTTGGCGCAGGCAACAGCAAGGTGGTTTATCCAGTTTGTTCATTGCAAAAAGTAATTACTGCGGCAATTATTACGCAATTGATTTATGCAGGAAAGTTTACGCAAGATACTAAGATTTCCAATTGGTATCCTAACTTGAAGGGTGCATCAAATATCACTGTAGGTAACTTGATGACTCATACTTCAGGTCTTAAGGCAACGGATACTGAAGTTAACCGTGGTCGCATTTATTCAGAAAATGATGCGATCAACTGGGTGGTTAACAAGTTGAACTCAACTACCCAAAACCAACCAGGCAAGTTTTCTTACAACAACACTAACTACATCTTGCTTGCAGGTATTATTCGCCAAGTAACCGGTAAGTCTTACAAGCAAAATGTCCAAGAACGTGTGATTAATCCATTAGGCTTGAAGAGAACCTACTTCCTTGAAGACATTCCTTCAGGCATGACCGATGGGATTTCATATACTTGGAACTACAAGAACTATCAATGGGCTCAATACGTTAAAAAGCAACAAGCTTCACAACTTGTAGGTGCTGGTAACTTGTTCTCAACCCCAATGGATTACTACAAGATCCAAGTTGGTTTGACCAATGGCAAGATTTTGGACCAAGCTGAATTCAATTATATGACTAACCTTGATACTAAGCCTTCAAACGGTTATTCAGGTGGGATGTACGTTAAGGGCAACCTTAAGTCCGCTTATGGTAACTTGTACAATACTCACTTTGGTAACTGGGTACAATTGACCAAGGATAATCAAAATGGTTTAATCATGTTCTTGAATCAAACTCAAAACGATGAAACTAGAAACAAGAAAATTGGTTACCAAATTTTGAACCACATTCAACCTAATACTTTTAGTTCAAAATAGAATATTATTTTAGTCCTGCTACCAACCTATGATAAGCTAGTAGCAGGATTTTTATTTAGGAGTGAGGAAATGATTAATGGAGGAGTTTTAATCAGTCAGGACCTGTCGTGTGCAGGGCAAGTGTCATCTTCGGTAGCTCTGCCTATTCTTGGTGCATGTGGCACAAGGTCAACTCTTCTGCCTACGGCCATTTTGTCTACGCATACCGGTTTTCAAGGCAATACTTATCTAGATTTAAGTAGTGAAATGACTAAAATAGTTGCTCATTGGCAAAAAATTAATTTGAACTTTGATGCTTTATATTTAGGCTACTTAGGTCAAAATGCGTTAGATTTTTGGCTTGATGAGATCGAACAAATAAAACGTGCCGATCAGGTAGTTTTAATTGATCCTGCGATGGCCGATCATGGCAAGATGTACCGCGGCTTGGACGAGGAATATGTCAAAAAGATGCGCCAGCTGATCCCCAAAGCGACGATTTTAACGCCGAATATCACTGAAGCAGCATTTTTATTAGGCAAAGATTTAACAAAAGTATCATTAGAAAAAGCACAGGAATTTGCCACAGAATTAGCTAAAAAGTTTTCTATTCCCAATGTGGTAATTACGGGAATTTCTATCACTAAGGAGAAAATCGGTGAAGTTGGTGTAACAGATGGTAAAAACTGGTCATTAATTCAAAAAAATTGTCTGGCAGCTTCTTTGGCACCGGCGACATGTTTGCTAGTGCATTTTTAGCAGCAGTTTTACATGGCAACAACTTAGAAAAAAGCTGTTCAATTGCGGCCGATTTTATTAGATTAGCAATTATGAATACGAAACAAAATCCGCTGTTTGGGCCTAACTATGCGGCAGGCTTGCCATGGTTATTGGATGAAATAGAAAAGTAGGTGTGAGATATGAGAAAAGATATTAATTCGTTACAATCTTTAATTTTTACTGGTTTATTTGCGGCAATTATTTATATCGGGATCTGGGTACTGCGTATTCCCGTACCAGCAATGGTAGGTCGTCCGTTTATTCACTTCGGTAATACTTTAACTGCTGTAGCGATCCTTTATTTAGGCTATCGCAACGGTATGATTGCCGGGATTATCGGGTTAGGTGGCTTTGACCTACTTAACGGTTATGCGGCAACTTCATGGTTGACGATGCTGGAAGTCGTAGTTGTAGCAACGGTTTTAACCGCTGTTTATCGCGGGATGAACTATCGCGACTCCAAGAAGAACATCATTATTTTAGGTATCATTGCTGGGGTGACTAAAATTTTTACTACTTATTGTGTTTCAATTGTCGAAGCACTGATGGTGGGAACTAGTTTACAAGTTGCTTATATTGGAGCTTTTGTCAGTCTGCCAGCAACCGTCATCAATTCAATTTCCACCGCAATCTGTACGCCGATTTTGTACTTTGCTCTAAAAGATGCGGTGAAGGCAATTATGAAAAAGGCCAATTAAAGAAACAATAGATTTTACACACGTATTGATGGGTGCTATATTAAATCTATTGAATGATAAAAAGGATAGAATTTTATGAACGAAGATCTGAGGAAAAGAAATAAACGAAATAATCTGATCATCTTAGTGGTCGGAATTGTCATTATCATCGGTATCATTGCCGGTTTTAGCATCCATAATCACCGTGTTGCTACACAAACTGCAGCTGAAAAGTTTGCACGAACTCACTTTAATCCTAATGTAAAAATCGATGGGGTTAAGGTAGGCAAGTTAACTGTCAAGAAGGCTACAGATAAGGTTAATAAGAATGCAAAGAATGTAGTTACATTGAAAGACAACAAGTTGGTGTACAGCTATAGCACTACTAGTCAAACAATTGATGAGCAAGAAACTAGTGAGCTATTTAAAAAGCAACACACTAAGACACCATCGGACAAGAGCTACAGTTACACCACTAAGGATTTAGCTACTGCCAAGAATAAGTTGAATAGTCTTAAAAAGGCAACTATTAACTATAAGATTAATGGTAAAAGCTACAAGTTAAAGGCTAGCGAACTCTTAAATGATGTTTCTTACCAAAATGGCAAATACAAATTTGGCAACACAATTAAGTTGACTGACAAGTTGAACCAAATTGATAAAGAAGTTTCTACTTTGCATAAGAGCTACAAGTTTACTGTTCCAACTGGCAATAAAGTAAAGGGTAAGACCATTACTGTTAAGAACAAGACTTGGGGTTGGGGCGTATACGTACAAAAGACCCGTCGTCTCTTGCTTGATGCCTTTGCACAAGGTAAGACTACTTTTGATGGTGCAGATGCCATTTATGGTTTAGGTTACAGTACATATGCTCACGGCTACGGCAGATCAAATCATGAAATCGGCAATACTTACGCCGTTGTTTCTTTGAAGAAGCAAGAAGTATGGCTTGTAAGAAACGGCAAGCTTAAAGTTCACTTAAGAGATGTCGTTACTGGTACTATGGAAGGTAGCAAGGGCGATCAAACTCCTCGTGGCGTTTGGTACATCCACTACAAACAAAGAAATGCCACTCTCCGCGGTAGTAACGATGATGGTTCAAGTTATGCTTCACCAGTTAGTTACTGGATGCCATTTACTTTGAGTGGTGCTGGCTTCCACGACGCAAGTTGGAGAACTGACTGGAGCAAGACAGCCTACTTAAAGGGTGGTTCACACGGCTGTGTCAACGTTAAGCCAAGTGAAATTAGAAGCGTTTGGAACAACATTTCTAAGAACGAACCTGTAATTATTTACGAATAATTATAATCTTTCATTTATAAATTAAATTTAACAAATAAAGAAAATAGGACTACCATAACAAGTGGCCGGATAAAAATCCTTCCTCCTGAAGTGATTATTACATAACCTATTTTCTTCATTATAAATCTCGCTAAGGTCGCAGTAATGTTATGTACATTGCTGCGGCTTTTTTATAATTTAATGTTTATAACCATAAAAAGAATGTTATAGTAAGCAATGTAGGAAAAGAGGATTTTGAAAGATGATCGATATTTATAATGAAAAACTTGCAAAATATGCAGATGGTGAACGCCGTATTTTTACTGCAACCTTTTTGCGTCCTGATGATCGTAAGGGAATTTTTCAAAATTTGACAGTTAATAATGAAGACAATGTTGTAGTTAAACAAATTGTTTTACGAATGAACAAAGCCTTTAAGGAATTAAACCTTGAAAAAGGCGACGTTGTTCAATTTGAAGCAATCGTTAAGCAAAACAGTCGTGGTGAATACACTGTTGAACGTCCTACTGGAATGGAAAGAATTAGTTCTGGTCAAGATGAGGAAGACAGCGGTGTTCACGTTGTTGGCGACGATTGGGATTGGTTTGAAAAGTAAAAGAGATAATTAAAGATAGAATTTGGTTAGCATGTCCAGACGGACATGCTTTTTTTATCAAAAAGATTAAAAAATATAAAGACCCGAATTTAAAATTGAAGTGCAACACTAAGTGTTAAACAAAAAGGCCATGAAGACCTAAGCTTGAAGTGACCAGAAATCAAGAAAGGTGATCTTCATGACTAATTCAACTCTAGACATTATCATCAATCATTGATGAATTTGTAGGTGAATTCAAGCAGACTATGCCAGGCTATCCATGTCCTAGCACGCCTACTGTTTATCGCTATATTGATCGTGGGTTGCTAGATATAAGCAATATTGATCTACCAATGAAGCTTAAAAGACGCAGAAACAAGCGGCATCACAGTCATGGCGGTCATGCTCTGCATAGAAAGAATCTTGGCAGTTCAATTGAGCAACGGCCTAAAGAAGTTGAAGACAGAGCAGCTCCTCTTCACTGGGAAGGCGATCTAGTTAAAGGCGTTAGACGTAAAAATCAAACAGCGTTAATGACACTAACCGAAAGAACTACTCGTTTTGAGGTTGTTATCAAAATACCAGATTATCGGGCAAGTACTTGTCAAAGGCTGCTTCAAAAAGAAATAGACCAGCATCCTGATTGTTTCAAAACTATTCGCATATGAACGTTACTTAGAAAATAGCGATGAAAAATTGCTTGTCTTTACTAACTTTTACGGTAGGGAACATACTGTTAAGTTGCCTGAAAAGTATCAAGGCAAGGAATATCAAGTATTGCTTAGCAACTACGATGCAGAAAACGGTAAGTTAACTGATGAAATTACCTTGGCACCATATGAAGCCTTGGCTATTAAAATTAAATAAATAAGAGAATAAGCAAAAACAGAAGTTGAATGTAGCTCGGCTTCTGTTTTTTTATATGCCCAGATAGACTATACTTAATCGTAAGAATAAGGAGAAAATTATGGATGAAGAAATAGGGAAACATTTAAATAATTCACCGCCCAAGCCTATGAAATAATTGTTTCTAGTTCATAGGGGAGGAAATTTTTTGGATTCTTTTGATACTACGCATAAGCGTAAAATGATTTCTTGGCCAGTATTGGCCTTAATGGATTTCGTCACCGTTATTGGTTTCGATGACATTATCTATAACTTTAAAAACCAAGGTTTGGCAACCATTTCAGAGTGGATAATCATGCTTGCTTTGTACGTTGTCCCATACGAAATGATGGTCGGACAGTTAGGTTCAACTTTTTCTGATGTTAGAAAATATTGGTTAAATATATCCACTTTATTTTATTTGAACACATTTTCCTATCTTATCTTCGTTTATTAATATCTGCTTTCAACCTTTTTAGTACACTCCCAAACTTTTGCTAGCTTAGAAACTATAAGGACAACTTTACAAAAGCGTCAACCGATAAACTTGGATAAGATTTATATTTTCTTTGCTAAGTAGTGCCCTAAAACTTAGGACTCCATTTAACTGGACGTAACACTACGCCCGCTATCTCGTCATTCACTTGGAAATTCGAGAATACTTTTCTAATTATTTGCAAAGCTCCGTTAATATCCGCATTGATTAAGCGGTCATCATTAGCTTTAAACAAACCACGTTTAATTCGTCTGTTAACAGGGCTTTTACCTTGTCGTTTTCTGCTTTTATTGCCGTTTTCCCAACAAGGCTGTTCATGATCTAAACTACTAGTTTGACTAGTGTAACTTTCGTTAGTTTGAATAACAGTAATTCCTGCTAAATTAGCCTTGTATTTAATCATGTCGATCATAACTTGGTGGGGAATGCCAACAAAGTTTTGATTATTTCTTTTCCCTATATTTGAACTTCTTTTCCATGACTTGTTCTTGCCGATGACAATTGTGTTTGCCTCACAGCTTAACGCATAATCCACGATACGTTTAGATGCTTTGTGGGCAAATTGCCTAATTTTGTCATTGCGCCAAGCAGTAATTTTCTTCATAGCTTGGGTATCTTGATAGACAACTTTCTTACCTTGTTTGGTATTAATTATTCGTTCAAGCTGATGGTATCTAGCTTGAAGCTGTCTTAATTCAGCACGCTTTTTATTATAATACTGGTTAACCGACTTAATTCCACGACCGTTAATGAGTAGCGGACGATTACCAGTGTTAGAAGCGCAAGCAAAAGCATTATCAATTCCTGGATCAATCCCAATATATTTACCGTTATCTGGTAAGTATTTAATTTCTTTATTGGCTTTATATGGAACAATTACTTTATAGCCATTAGCGACAGGTTTAAAAGCAACGCGTCCAATTTTTTCAATATTAGGCGCAAGTTTTAGCTTTAAATCCAATTTTGGAACAATCAAATAGCCATCTTTAACTTTAGCGTTTTGATTAGTTACAAAGAAGGTATGGCGTTTGTCCCGTAAATAACGGGGCAATCTTGGTTTTCCGCTAAACTTGCTAGGATTTACTTTGTAGGCTTTCAGCGCTTTAAAGAATGATTGCCAAACAGTTGTGACCTCTCTTAAAGTCTGTTGTGCCGATTGGACATAGCCTAAGCTATGATAAAGCATTAACTCACGCTTTTGATAACGTTCTTTAAATATTTGATCGAGTTGACTATAGCCTTTAATATATTTCTTTTTAAAAAAGCCTTGTCTTAAGTCAAAAAGGGCACGGTTGTACAAATTGTGTGCTACTAAAGAATACTCATCAAGCTTCGGAGTAGCTTTAATTAGATATTCACTGGCTAGTTGCTCATATTGCAAGTCATTTCTAGGAACTTGCTTATTCTTTTTTGCCATCTTTTTCACCGCCTTTCTGATTTAAGGTGCTTTCTATAAGCTTACGTTCCACTCGTCTATGAGAATATTCTCTCATAGAGAAGCAATGCAGTAGGCTGATAATTTCTTCAAACAGCTCTTCTTCATCAGTCTTAGGATTCAGCTCATTTGAGATAGTTTCAATCGTTGTCCCGTAGTTTTTAAACAAGTATTCAAATAGCTCAAACCCTACACGACTCAATCTATCTTGATGAGTAATGATTACTCTTTCAACTTTGCCTGCCAAAACTAAGTCTAATAATTTAAAGAACTGTTTTCGATTTTTAAAAGAGATGCCACTGGCAATATCTGAAAAGGAATTATCGACATGATAGCCTTTATTTTCAGCGAAATCACGTAATTCTTGCATTTGATTAGCTAAATCATGTTTTTGCTTATAAGTAGAAACACGACCATAGAGAATAGTCTGACGAGGAGTATGTTTATTTTTAAACAACCAAACCGAATCATCGTCAAACTCAAATTGACCTGTTGGCTTTTGAACAGCTTTAATAAAGCCTTTTTCACGATAACGCTTCAAAGTTGAACGGCTAATTTGAAGTATTTCCATTACTTGATTAGCTTTCATAGTTTCACCTCCTTGACTAAAATTATATCATATGTATTCAATAAATAGGCGAAAGTAAAATAAAAAGATCATATTATTACATCAAGACTAATAATATGATCTAATTTAGTTAATTATTTCTTACTATATCTTCTGTGCCATGCTCTATGTCCTTAAAAATGGCTGTACTTGGCGTGATTTGCCGGCTGATTATCCAAAGTGGTCCACCGTTTACTACTATTGGATGAGTTGGTCAAAAGCCCCCACCCCTGATAAACCAGCTTTATTAACTCAGGTTTTAAAAAAATTGTCGCTGATCGACGATTAAGGCAAGGGCGGTCAGCCCGAACTTCGTTCGTCATTTTAGATGCCCAAAGCATTAAGAACACCGCTACCGCTGAAAATAAGGGTTACGATGGTGGCAAGAAAATTTCCGGCATTAAGCGCCATTTAGCCGTCGACATCAATGGATTCCCGCAAGCTATCCATATTACCCGGGCTAACATCACTGATCGTGACGGGGCGATTGCACTCGTCACCCTTAATTTAGAGCAGTTTAAATTGGTTCGAACCATGATGGTTGATAGTGGTTATACCGGCCAAAATTTTGCCAATGAGATTAGCAGTTTAACCTCAGCCAAGGTAATCGTCGTTAAATGAAATGAGTTACACCAATTTTCGGTTATCCCCCAACGGTGGCTCATTGAACGTTCATTTAGTTGGTTGGGAAATTATCATCGTTTATGGCGTAACTGTGAGCGTAAGCTCAACACTAGTCTCATGATGGTTTCGTTAGCTTTTATCAGGTTACTTCTCAAAAGATACTAAACAGTTTCTAAGATTTTTTGATGGTATCTTTAGATTGGGCCATGAAGTCCGTCCTAACTTATTGGTTTTGTCACTTATAAGTTTAAGGCTTCATGGCCTTTTTGGTCTAGTTATTTAGGTGTTGCACTTACATTGTAAATCCGGCGTCACAAAAAAATTGACTGACGAGTCAATAATTCGTTGACTCGTCAGTCAATCGCGACTATACTGGAAAAGGTTGATCAGATACCGACATATTAAAACGTGTTTCAAGTTTGACCTTAAGGAGGATGACAAAAATGACAACAGCTATTATCGAACTTGACCATCTTCAAAAAAACTTTGGCAAGTTTGCCGCATTAAAAGATGTCAGTTTCACGTTGGCACCCGGTCAGGTTCTGGGTTTTCTAGGACCTAATGGGGCCGGCAAATCCACGACCATTCGAGTTATTTTAGGCTTATTAAAAAAGAGTGGCGGCTCAGTGACCGTCTTCGGCAAAGATGCCTGGCGGGATGATGCGGCGATTCATCCACGCATCGCCTATATTCCTGGGGACGTTTATTTATGGCCAAATCTTTCTGGCGGCGAAATTATCGACCTATTGCTACGTTTAAATGGCCGCCAGCATAATCAAAAGACCGATGAACTAATCAAGGCCTTTGAATTTGATCCGAAGAAAAAAGCTCGTACCTATTCAAAAGGCAATCGTCAAAAAGTAGCGTTAATTGCTGCGTTGTCGCAAGATGCCGATTTGTATATTTTTGATGAACCCACTTCTGGGCTTGATCCATTAAATGAACAGACTTTCCAGCAAGAAGTTTTAAAACTGAAAAGAGCCGGTAAAAGTGTGCTGCTATCAAGCCACATTTTGTCCGAAGTCGAGCGAATGTGTGATTCAATTGTTATCATCCGTGATGGTAGTGTGATTGAGAGCGGCAATCTTGATCAATTACGGCATCTATCGCGGATCAAAATTGAAGTCACCACCGCTACCCCAATGACTGCTTTGGCAAAGCAAGCTGGCGTTCACGACCTCACTTATCGCGATTCCGAGCACACCAAGGCGGTTTTCACCGCTGATCGAGACGCGCTTGGCACCATCATGACCACACTGGCCGCCAACACCGTGGTCGACATGCAATCAACGCCGCCAACGCTGGAAGATTTATTCCTGCGTTATTATGGAAAGCAAGGTGAGACTCATGCGGCACAGTAATCGGAACGCAGGTTATCTGCTTCGGGCAAACCTCAAACAAAATCTAAAATTTTCACTCATCTGGCTTGTCATTTTGATCATGATGATTGCCAGTGGTGCTGGCAAATTGGAAGCAGCCTTTGCAGGCGGGGCCTCGGGCTCTAAAGAGATTGTCAAAATGCTGCAAGCGCCGGGCATGGCGGCAATGTTTGGCGCGATGCCAAAGGTGGACACGTATAACACAGCGATTGTGTTTGCTGGTGTGATGGTCGTCTTCATGATTATTTTGCAGGCCTTATGGGTTATGCCGCTGATGATTCGCAACACCCGCGGTCAAGAAGAAAGTGGCTTGCTCGAAATGGTTCGCGCTCGCAATGTTGGGCGAACGGCTGCCATCACCGCCGCTTCGCTTGAGCTTCTCATCGACAGTGCCATAATGGGTATCCTCTATTTTGTCTCGTTGGCCGCTGTCAACATGGGTGGTACTGACTTGTACGGTGACTTCCTGTTTTCACTGGGGATGGTGATCGCCAACTTGCTATTCGGAGCCATTGCGTTGCTATTCGCGCAACTAACCAATAACACACGTACAGCCAATATGTTGAGCTACATGGTGCTGACTGCCGCTTATTTGGTTCGGCTGGTCACCGATATCCAGCATCAAAATCTGACGTGGTTATCACCAATTGGTTGGTTCGAAAAAGCAAACTTCTATACTGATAACAACGTCTGGGCTTTAGGTTTGGCCTTACTGGTCAGCATTCTGCTTGCGGCCAGCGCCACCATGATTGCCCGCAACCGCGATCTGGGCGCCGGGATTATTGCTGAACGCACCGGCCGAGCCAAAGCTGCCGGCTGGCTTCGCTCGATCCCTGCCTTACTGTGGCGAACTGAGCGCGGATTATTTGCTGGGTGGTTAATCGGCGCCGTGGTGTTTGGCGGCGTCATGGGTAGTGTGCTCGGCGGCGTTGGCGACATTCTTAAAACGAATCCGCTTTATCGTAAAATACTAGATGTTGGCCAAATCAACGCTGCCAATCAGACCATGGTCCTGTCATTCTTAGGCATGTATCTCGGCATTTTCGTCGCATTAGCCGTGACTGCTGGCGTCCAAGTGGCGTTCCGACTCAAACGCGATGACAACCTTGGTTACTTGAGCGTCATTCATGCCGAAAAGCCAACGCGAACCACGATCAGTGTCAGCTACTATTGCTTTGGTCTGCTGGCAGGCGTGTTCGTCCTTTCTGCTGGGCTGCTGGCCTTGTTCTTCACTGGGAACACTGTTCTCAGTCACCCGTTGCCGCTCAAGTACCTCGGTCGCCTATTCGTGGCTAGCGTTCCGGCTGTGATATCGTTTATCGCCCTTGGCATCGCACTAGTCGGTCTGTGGCCACGCTTAAGCAGTCTATTCTGGCTGTATATGGGAGCCGGTCTGATCGTTCAAATTTTCCGGGGATTGTTTGATTTGCCAAAACACGCAGGCAACTTCACACCTTTTGGCTGGATTGCCAATGTACCGGTTGAAAACGTTGATCAAACATGGCTAATCGTGATGGTTGTTAGCGCTATAGTATTATTTATTCTTGGCATTGCTGGTTATCGCCGTCAGGATTTGAGCCTATGAAAAATGTTGTGACAGATCCTGAAAAGGTCACCCGAATCCTCAAAACAGCGACGGAAATTTTCGGCCAGCAAGGCTTCATCAAGAGCAAAACCGATCAGATTGCCAACCAAGCACAAGTATCTAAGGGCTTGCTCTTCCATTATTTTGGCAATAAACAAGCGCTGTATCTTGACGCTTTCAAATATGCCTATCATCGAATTTATGATCACATGGACCCTAAAAAGTGGCAGAATGCCCCTGGCTTGGCTGCCATGATGACCACTGCAGTTAAGTATGAGTTGAAACTACAATTCAAATTCCCAGCTGAATACCGCTTGATGATGCAAGCCTATGCTGATTTACCGCATTTTCCCGAACCGTTGCGACAACAAGTGCAGCAAGAAACAACTGCCATATCCGCTGAAACCGATCGCATTTTTCGCGAGAAAATTGAACAGCTGCCTCGTCGTGAGGGCCTGTCAGTCGATGACGTTTTCGGTGTCGTTTCTGCCTTAATCGCCCAACAAACGGCGGTCACCACCAGACTCATTGCCAGTGGCCATTATCGCAAGTTTGAAGATCTGCAGTCCGTGGTTGAGACGATGGCACGCCAGTTATTGATTGTCGAACACGGCTTTTTACCAGATGAAAGTTGACGTCAGCTGATAGATCAAAAAAGGTCATTAGGGTATACCCTAGTGGCCGTTTTTATTTTTGTGCTATACTAGGAAATACAGATGTTCATTAGAACTGTCCAAAAAAGGAGAGCTGAAAATGGCTAAAATCGGTTATGCGCGTGTGAGTTCCAAGGAGCAACATTTAGATCGACAGTTAGCGGCTTTAAAAGACGTTGATAAATTATTTACGGATAAATTAAGTGGGGCTAACACTAATCGGCCAGAACTGCAAAAAATGCTGGCCTATATTCGTGAGGGTGATATTGTAATGGTCACTGAATTAGATCGCTTAGGCAGAAACAACCATGATTTGACTAAGATCATGAACTCCATTCAAAATAAGGGTGCCACCCTAGATGTGTTAAATTTGCCGTCCATGACAGGGATTGCTGACCCAAATTTACGTCAACTGATGACCAACTTGATTATTGAACTCTATAAGTATCAGGCCGAAAGTGAACGTAAGCGAATCATTGAGCGCCAGCAACAAGGGATTGCCTTAGCTAAGCGGCAGGGGAAATATCATGGGCGCAAACCCCAATATGCCAAAGATGATCCCCGTTTGCAACATGCTTTTAAGCTTTATCAGGCGGGCATGAGTGATGTAGATGTTGCTCGGAATACCGGGATCAAGCGGACAACTTTTATCAGGTATCGAAAGAAATTCGATGTGCATTGAACCAGTTTACATGAGATAATCAGAATAGATTAGAGGCCCTAAAGCAGGCATAAAATAATAAATACTTAAAAATGATGCTACTGGAAGTTAGTCGCATTTTTAATTAGTATTTAAATTGGAAAATAGAATCTGAAGGAGAACTTATACAATGACAATACACAAAAATCCTTTAGTTAAGCCTTTTGTCAAATGGGCTGGGGGAAAGCGACAATTATTACCAGAAATAAAACGTTATTTGCCGTCAAAGATTAAAGATTATTACGAACCATTCGTGGGAGGGGGCGCTGTTTTTTTGGATATACAATGTCCACACCCCGTAATTAACGACTTTAATGATGAATTAATCAATACCTACTTAGTAGTAAGAGATGACGTCGATTCTTTAATCCATTTACTCAAAAAGCATGAGCTTAATAACAGTAGTGACTACTATTACCAAATGCGTGCTTGGGATCGTACTGGTGAACTACAAAAACGCTCTAATACAGAACGTGCTGCAAGATTCATTTATCTTAATAAAACTGGATTTAATGGCTTATTTCGTGTAAATTCTCAAGGTCAGATTAACGTTCCTTATGGTCGCTACAAGAATCCTGCTATTGTTAATGAGGAAGTTTTACATGCAGTTTCACTATACAACTGGTGGCCTAACTTCCTGGATTCGTCATACTTCTGGCGATAAGATGGGTTACTTCATGGCCTGGGCTGGCTGGGTTTGTGCTCTGCCATATCTAGTCGATGTAGCGAACTCAACCGTTGTTTCATTTGGTTGGCTGTTCGCCGGCAACAATTCTTACGAAGATAAGATGAATAACTGGACTTTTGCCTTGCTTACTGCTGTTGTCTTCATTATTTTTATCTTCTTCCAGCACCGTTTTGCTAACTCATTGCAGATCCTATCAGTCATTGGTGGTGGGGCAATGTTCATCATCACGGTTTTGTACATCATCATGACTTTCGCATATTTAGGCAAGGGTGGTCATATTGAAACTCAACCATTTAACTGGCGTTCAATTTTCCCAACCTTTGATACTAAGTTCTTCACTTCATTAGGTTTGTTCATTTTTGCGATGGATGGTGCGGAATTCGTTGCACCATACGTTACTGAAATGAAAAATGGTGCGCGTGACTTTCCTAAGGCAATGATTATGTTGGCTGTTATGACTGGATTCTTGACGGTCTTTGGTTCATTTGCTTTGGGTGTCTTCTTCAACGCACACCACTTGCCAGATGACTTGAAGATGAACGGTTCCTACTATGCCTTTGAGGCAATGGGTAAGGACTTCGGTTTAGGTAAATTCTTCTTGTACTTGTTCATTGTGACGCAGGCGCTTTATATGATCGCTCAGCTGGCTATGCTGGTTGATGGTATGTCACGTGAGTTCTTGTCAGACACTGCCAAGAAGTACTTACCAAAGGGCTTAACTAAGAAGGATAAAAACGGTTTGCCAATTCATGGTTACTGGTTGACCGCACTTCTTTGTTCTTTCATCATGTTCTCTTCAGCAACTTTGCCTAACATTAACTCAATCTTTAACCAGTTGCTGAACTTGAACGGTATTATCGACCCATTCACCACTTCATTCATTTTCTGGGCCTTCATTAAGATTCGTGAGGATGAAAAGAAGTACCATGCTGAATATGTTTATATCAAGAATAGACGCATGTCATTAATCATGGGTTGGTGGTGCTTCTTACTAACCTTGGTAGCTGCATTTGGTTCAATTTTCCAGGTCGATGCTCCAACTGGATCGACTGAGTATTATCAGACAATTTTCTTGAATGTCTTTGAATCCTTTGTCTTATTAGGTTTAGGTTTGATTTTGCCTTTAATCGCAAGATGGCAAAGAAATCACGAAAATGCTTAGTAGATTTTTATTGAATAGAAAATGTGCTTTAATTTGTACTAAAGCACATTTTTTGTTTTGGAGGGATAGATATGAAAAAGAAATTTTTAATCAAAGCCGCTGCAGCTGTAATGTTGTTGACACCAGTGACTGGCAGTTTTGTTATTGGAAATACTAATACTGTTTTAGCAAAAAATAAGACTTTAAAGGTTAAGGATATCAAGAAGCCAGTTAGAACCGTCTATCTTAAGATGAAGCCTAAGAATTTTTTATATCAAACAATGAAGCAGGCGATGAAAGCTTGGAACAATACTGGGGCATTTACTTTTAAGCAGGTTAAACGACAGAGGGATGCCAACATCATTGTGACTGATATTAAGAGAAAGGACATCCCAATGCCTGGGATCGCATTTGTTAAAGATGATGTCTTGCATATCGGTCGTAAAGCTAGCAAGTTGAATCCAGTGATTAACCTTAATCCAGCATTTTTGAATAAGTCATATGTGAGAAAACAATTGAAAGACAGTGGAATTCCGGCAGATCAAACCGATCTTGCTTTTAGTAGATGGACATTAGCAATCTGTGAACATGAATTAGGTCATGCCATTGGATTGAAGCACTATAAGGGAGCAAAGCCATCAGTGATGAAAGAAAATTCAGGTGTGCCAATTCAAGCAGTTGACGTGCAAAATGTACGCAAATTGTATCATCTTGGTCAATAGCCGACATTTTTGTATAATGGACTTATCTTGTAAAGAAAGCAGATTTGATAATGTTAAAAGACGAAAAGAAATTTGATGAGTTAGGTCAAAAGTTGTTCATGAAGGGTGTGTTGCAAAACTTCGAACAAAAGCATGGCCCAATCAAAGGCAGAATGATGGTTACTGAAGGCAAGATCCCACCTGAAATGCTTTCTAAGTTACAACCAGAGTTGATGAAGAATCCTAAGTGGATCGTGGTTGAAGGCAGTTTTGACTTTTCTAACTATACAATTGGCATGGTTGTTGGCCTTAACCCAATTAGACCAATATCTGAAGGTTGGTTAACTCCACAATTGAATCATCCAGGTATTAAGCCAACGCAAAATTGGCAAGAATTCTTTATGGGAAAGGTTATGGAGAATATGGACGAAAATGGTAAGATCGACTTGCCATTGTACAGTTGGATCTCAGACAAGAGCGATTTAACCTTGACTGATAAGGAACGAGAAAAATAAGAGAGACAAAAAGCTTGGTTAGTGTGATGCTAATCAAGCTTTTTGATTTTATTTCAAAGTCAAACCTTCCAAATTACCCAAGGCAATCTTAGCTGATCTTTTAACGCTCAAAGTTTTGCCATAATCGCGGTATCTTTGCTGCATTTCTTTTAACTCTAGGGGATGCTCGAACCAGTAATCAATCTTTTCAGCTAAGGCTGTACTATCACCAGCAGGGAAACGATTGTTGTCAGTCAAAGCATAGCTAACAGTAGAAGACAAGGGACTGTCGGCAATTACAGGTACGCAGCCACTAGCAAAGGCCTCCATGCAAGCCATGCCTTCAATCTCGACATCAGCGCAGTGCACGACCAGGTCGGCTTGAGACATAATCTTTCTCAAATCAACTGGTGCAAAATAGTGCATGATTGGTTTCTTAGGGAGCTGATTTGCCAACTTTTCATATTCTTTTTCTAGAGGACCTTGACCAGCAAAAATAAGGCGAATTTCTGGGGCATGTTTAGCTAGTTGCATTGCTTTGAATAAAGTTTGTTGCTGTTTTTCATGCGAAAAGCGTCCAATACACAAAATGGTGAAGGGATGCCCGACTTCTTCTTTGTGTGGATTTTGAATAAACTTTTCACTAATTCCATTTGAGACCACAAAAAGCTTTTGCTTGAAGTGATGTTGTCTTAACCATTTTGCTACCTTAGGTGTAGGAACCTGCAAGGCATCACAATTTCTGAATGACTTGACCTTGAAGAAAGTCATAAAGCACCAGTTGCCAAATTTGTTGTCCAAAATCGGCACGGAAGCAGTGATGTTTTGCGGATAAATGTGAAAGGTTCCGGTCACTGGTTTAGCCTGTTTTTTAGCAAGCTTTGCTGCTCGCCAAGAAACAGGAAAAGGTGTTTCAACTTGAACAATATCTGTCCAGCTGATCGCTTTTTTTAATGTTTTGTTGATTGGCTTAGCAAAGTGGAACCCCTGCTTTTTAATCAAGCCGTAGATAATAGGAATGTAGATTTTTAGTTCAGGCACAGAGTAATCGGCATCTTTTCCAGTAGAAAGGATACGAACCTCTTGGCCCATTTTCTTGTATTCGTGAGCAAATCGTTGCGTCGAGATGCTCATACCATTACTTTGATTGAAATAATCGTCAATTACAATTAAGATTTTCATGATTTTCCCTAAGTGTGTTAATAGAAGAATTTCGCTATAATATAACCAATAGATATGGAGATAAAAAATGATCTTGGGTTTTCATAGGCGACAAGTTATAGCTAATATTAAAAGAAATGTAGCTAAAAAGCAATTTAATAGCAAGGCTGAGCTGCACGATCCGGTGCTTGATCAAGAGCAGACGAATAATATTGTAAATAAATATTGGAAGTATACTTCATCGATCGGCTATCGCATGATCAATCCGGTTATTCGAGGTATTTTTGCTGCGGCGTCGCAGATTCTGACTGGGCGTTGCCAGATTGAAGGGTTAGAGAATTTGCCTGATACACCGATGGCTTTTGTTACGGGTAATCACTACAACCAGTTTGATGTCTTGCTGATGAAAAAGTTGGCGATGAAGAAAAACAAGAGAATGTTTATCGTGGTGGAGGCGAGTAATCTAGCGATGCCGCATCTGATTGGCTGGGCGGTGCGAAATTTTGATTCTTTGCCAATTGATAAAGATATGCATTATTTGAGTCGCGTTTTTCCGAAAAAGTTGAAAGAGACACTTAAGAAACCATGTTGGGTGTTGATCTATCCTGAAGAGGAGTTGTGGTTTAATTATCGTAAGCCGCGTCCATTAAAAAAGGGTGCATATTACTATGCGGCAAAGTTGAATCAACCAATTATTTCGACTTTTACAGAAATTAGAGCGACTTCGAGACGTGAAGTGTTTCATCGTGATTTTTATAAGACGAGAAAGATCTTGCATGTGTTGCCGACAATCTACCCTAATTCTGATTTGAAGTTGTCAGAAAATGTGAATCGGATGTGGCGTAAGGATTATGAGCAAAAGAAGGCAGCTTATGAGAAGTGCTATGGTAAAAAGCTGACTGATGAATTTAGCTATGATGATATTGCTGGGTATGCACCGAAGAAGTAATGATACGTTAGGATATTTTGATCCTAGCGTATTTTTTAGTAAATTTTGAATAAAATAACAGCAATCAGAGCATAATATAGTTATCGGTGAAAGCGTATATGCGAATAGATAAGAAGGCAACATCATGTTTGAAAACAATAACAGAGTGGATCGCTTCGCGATTCGTAAATTAACCGTTGGTGTAGCTTAATCGATGTATGTTTTTTTAGAGGTAATGTGAATGTTGTTAGCGCTGATCCGATTGGTGGGGATGCGCAGACGGAGCAGTCGGTTAAAACAGAGAAACAAACAAAGCCTGTAGTAGAGGCAGGGACTGATGGAGGAACTGAGGCTGGTTCTGATAGGGATGTAGGTGCAGTTGAGACAGAACAAGGTCAGCTGAAGGATACTGATGCAAAACCGGTGGTTGATGAAGAACCCGCAGTTGAGTCTGATAATTCAGGTGATGCCGAAGATGGTGCATCTAAAGGAAAAGGTTCGGATCATTAACCACTGGTGTGAAAGGCCAAGATGTAACCAAGACTAAGCAGAATAATCCAGTCAAACCAATGGCTCAAGACATAAAGCAGCCTAAGCAGCCAGTCGTTCAAAAAGTTTCCCTAAACAGTCCAAAAGCAACTTTGCCTCAAACAGGTGAACGTAGCTCAATTTTGTTGAGCGTGCTCGGCGGATTAGTTGCATTAACTGGTTTGCTTTATCTTGATAAGGACAGAAAGAATAAGAAAGCTTAATAAACAAAAAGACGAGAAATACTAAAAAGAAATCTCGTCTTTTTTGATGCTCTTAAAATTTTTATTACTTAACGTTCAAAATATCTTCCTTAGCATGAATCAAACGCGTGATGAAAGCACAGTATGGAGTGGCAACACTATGCTTCAAGCCCTTGCGCCAAACGGCACCGTCAATATAGTCGATCTCAGTTGGACGATTGTTTTGAACCAAATCCTGATGCATTGAAGGATAGTGTGGCGTATCAAACAAACTTTCAACGTGTTCAATAACTTCTTTGCGATCCAAGTTGACGCCCTCGTATTGAGCAACATCCGCAAATTCTTGTACGATATTTCTAGTCAACTCGTCAGCTTCCTTAGTGTGACCAAATTGCTTGCAGTCAGCATCAAGCAAAGCACAAAGAGCATTAACCACGCCGTTAACACAAGCTTTACGCCAGATAGAGTACATGACGTTTTCACTGTAACTAGCATTCAAACCAGCATCAGTCAAAATCTTAACGATCTTTTGCGTCTCGTCTTTACCTTTTGGATCAAGGTATTGGATTTCGACGTTACCATTGTCATTGGCGAAAGTAATGTGGCCAGGCGCCGTCATCATTGATGCCCACATCGTGACACCCATAATGATGTGATCGCGAGTGACAAATCTCTCTAGCACATCTTCGTGACCTAAGCCATTAAGCAAGCAGAGCACATAAGTATCTTTGCTAATGATTGGCTTCAGACTGTTTAACATATTTTCTAGCTGCATTGACTTGGTAAAGACGATTAACAGATCAACGCTTTCATGTTGTTCATCAATTTCTTCAGGACTGTAAATTGGCATCTTTTCCGCAATTTCTTCGTCCTTACCTCTAGCGACCACGCCATTTTCACGGATGGCGGCAATGTTTCTGTCCCAAGTATCGATTAAAGTAACGTCATTGCCAGCTTTCTTTAAATGCCAGCCGAACTTTGAGCCCATAGCTCCAGCACCGGCAATTGCAATTCTCATATTTTAAGCCTCCTGTATAATTAGTAATCGTTTTCAGCATAAGCTAAAATAGATAAATTAGCAATTGAAAAGAATGCTATAAATAAGTTATTATTAAAGTGTGTAAGCGGTATCATATTTTTGGAGGCTTATTATGGCTATTATTAATAATGATTTTCATGATGTTTTAACCGGAAGACATTCTGTACGTAGATTTGATCCTTCAGTAAAAATTAGTCGTGAAGAAATGACCGAAATGCTTAAAGAAACCATCACGGCACCATCTGCATGCAACTTACAGGCTTGGAGATTTGTGGTTGTTGATACAGATAAAGGAAGAGAAAAACTGCATAAATATTTTATGAAGTTTAACTTCCCACAGATCGATAAAAGTTCGGCAATTGTTCTATTCTTTGGCAATACTTTGGCTTTTAAAAAGTATAGTAAATTATGGCATAGTATGTATGAAGCCAAAAAGGTAACTAAGGAAGCTATGGATGCGGCTTTAAATACTTTTATGCCTTTATATGAAAAAGCACCAAAGGAAATGTTAGTTGCTGATTCAATGGTTGATACTTCACTTGCTGCAATGCAGTTTATGTTGATAGCTCGTGAGCATGGCTATGATACTAATGCAATGGCCGGTTATGATTCAACTAAAGCTGCAGCCACAATGGGACTTGACCCTAAGCAGTATGTTCCGGTGATGGCAATTGCGGTTGGTAAGCATGATCCAAAGGCTGAGCCTGAGATTGCTACGACTAGATATCAAATTTCAGATTTAGTTGATTTTGAATAATTGCTTATATAGAAACTTTTTTATGATGAAAAGACTAATAGTAGGAGGTACTTGTTATGAGAAAAAGATATTTGTTCCTAATGTCATTAGTTGCATTCGTTAGTATTTTCTTTGTAGGGATGCAAAGTCAAAATGTTTATGCAGCTAGTCAATATGGCATTGCTCGTAGATATACAACACCTAAGGCAACTCGGGGAACTTGGTACTATCGTGAAACTGACAAGTTCAGCAGTGATAAAAAGACCATTTATACATTGAAGATTACTGCTCACACTGCTAACAAAGATAAGTTGTATGTACCTTCACAAAAATTCTTTAAGAAGAATGTATATAATGTTTCTTCAAAGAAGCGTAATGCTTTTATCAAGAAGGTTATGAAGAAGAATATTTATGCAGCTTATAACTTTAAGAAGGGCTTTAACGTTAACAATTGGGTTAACTTGGCTGGTGATGGTGTTTACTACATCCCTGTAACCAGAACTGTTAAAGGTAAAAAGGTGAAGGCTTTGAAGATTGCTACTGGTGCTGATCAACATGCCAGCGCTTATGCATTTAAGACTAAGGCTTTAGCTAAGGCTGCTAAGTAATAGAAATCTTATTTTAATGAATATTTTAAAAAGACATAGTTAGAGTAAATCTGACTATGCCTTTTTGAATGCTTGATAAGTGGTAAAATGTCGTTGAATTGGAAAGTTGAGGATGAAATGAAAAAGATTGGGAAAATATCAGTAATTTTGTTAGCAAGTTTAGCTTTAGCTGGCTGCAGTCAAAAGCCTAAGCAAAAGACTTCATCTAAAGGTAGTGCAACTATCAAAGTAACTAAGAACAAGAAACGACCTACAAAGATGGGGCACTTATCAGATCAAGATCTAAGTCCGCAGAAAACGGTAGCAGTTGTGGTTGCATATGCTGGTGATCGTTATTCTGGTAGTTGGACCAAGGCTTTGCTTGATGGTAAGCAAAACGGTATTGAAGTCGATTTAAAGAATCAGTCAAATTATTCATATATGAATGAGGGTAGCGGCGTAGCTTATATGGTATCGGCAGATGCTGGATATACTCTTAAGCAAGTGAATGGAGAGAATATTTATTATCTCTTTTCAAATGGTAAAAAATTAGGATCTGTGACCATGAAGCAAATGGTTGATTATTTGAATAAACGTGACTCAGATAGTTTGGTAAATAGTTTAGCTCAAAATGCCAAGGTGAACGATGAGCGTTCGGATTCAGGCGATGATTCTTCAGATTCTGCTGGTAAAAAATCAAACTTACCAGGAGACGACGGATTGTTTAATGTGCCAACTGAATTTCAAGGTACTTGGTATACTTATAATGATGATAAAATGTCTATTATTAAAATAAGTCAAAACAAAATCAACGTTGATAATTACGTACAAGAATTGCATAAAGTCAAAGCTGGTTTTCTTGATAAATATACTTATGGTGATATGTCTGCATCATATCATAAAGCAACCAAAAATTGGGGAATGGCTGGTATGGGAAGTCAACGTATTCATGGAATAAATTATATGAATGTCCGTGGTTGGATGCAGGAAGCAGGGGATGGAGACTTCTATGGTCTACATACTGAGAACGGTCAATCTGTTTTAGTACTTGCTCAAGGAGCCGGTCCATGGGTAAGTGGCGTTGCCTGGAAGACGCCACAACTTGCTCAACAATATAAGCATAAGAAATTTAAGGATTTGTATTACCAAGATGACCAATAATATGAAAAGGATACCGTTAATCTTAATGTTGGGGCCACAAGCTTCAGGTAAATCTAGTTTCATTAAGATGAACGATTTACAAAACTATACTATCTCAGCTGATGAGATAAGAATTCGTTTAAATGGAATTAATTCAAATAATGGGCATCCCCAAATCAACTTTGTGAATCAAACTGAGAAAATCGTGTGGCAAATTTTTAATCAAATACTGCAAACACGGTTACAAAATGACCTACCCACTATTGTCGATAATACAAATTTAGGCGGGCATGGATTTAATCCAATTAATGATATCTTGAAAAGAGTACCGGATAATTATCAAGTGTATGTGATCGATTGTTTTAAACCACTACTGGATGCCAATGATCCACTAAGTGAGGAATCATTAACTCATGCGTTAAAAATTCTCGACCAACGCAATCGTGATCGAGAATATTCAGTGAATATGGATATTATTCAACGTTTTGTTGATTATTATGCTCACTTCGAAATACCAAATAAGGTAAAAGTGATTAGCTCTGCTGATCTGCAGAAAGCACAGGATTTGATTGATCTAATTCTAAATTTTAATAGGTAAAAAATCTAACTTAAATTAAAGAGTCAGCATACTATGGAATGCTATAGTGTGCTGGCTTTTTGTTATAATAAATATAAGAAATACGTTAACAAGGAAGATAAAATGAAAACATTAACTTTACAGTATACAATTAGTCAAAAAGGTTGGACGGATTTAAGACAGAACGGCAAGATCAGTATTGATGAGCAATCATATTTACTTAATGCGATTCGTACACAAGATCAATATTTCAAGAATATCTATCTTGAACAATATCTGTTGCAAAAGATTATTAAGGATACGTTACCAGAAGCAAAGAAGCCAATTTTGGCTAAAAAGATACCGATCTCTTGTACACCATTTCCTGAACATGTAACCGACCTGCCAGATGCCGGTGAAATCTTGTTGGAACTTGTAGTTCCAGAGAATGAGGTTGTAACAGTTGATTATCGTACTTGGCTTTATTTAGCTAGCGAAGTAAACAAGACAGTTGAAAAGTACAATAGCATGAAAGATATGAATACAATCTTGAAGTTGCCTGAAAAGAAATTAAAGATTGATAAGATGATGCGAGTTCAATTGCTTGATGTGTTAAATCCAGCTAAGACAATGAACTTTATCCCTGAACTCAAGTTAGATCAAGTCAAGAAGGCTTATCAGTCGGCTGATGGTCAACTTGAAGAACTTGAGGATTATTAAGCAGAAGAAGGTTAAAACTATGAAGAGGAGAGGCTATTTAATTGGTGCAGTAGCTGCTGGTGCATTGCTATTTAGTTTGAATACTAACGTTCAAGCTGCAACGGTACCAATTTCTGATAATGCAACCAGCTATGTGAGAAAAGGCAATCAATACCGTTTCTATTTCAAAGCACCAACCAGATTAACTGTTGCCACTAAGGCAAAATATAAGATCCTTAATACTTCAAATTGGGAATGCATCCCTTATAAGGGTAAAAACAAGAATACCAAAGTCTTCTATTTGCGTTCTGGTCATTACAATTTGACTACTAAATCTGGTAAAAATGTAAAGATTAAGACTAGCGCTACACGGATTACCAAGATCAGAAATAAGCTGGAGACTTTCTCTCATAAAACTTATCCGTTAGAAACGCGTTTTACCTCAGCTATCCCAATAAAAATAGGACAGACGGTTACTGGTATGACTGATATGTATCATACTGAAAAGCTGAATACGATGAATAGATATAAATTTACGCTGGATAAAGATCAAAAGGTAACGATGAATATGTCTGTTCAACCTGTGTATGAGAACAGTCGGTCTAATATTTTTAACAATAATGACATTCAAATTGTGCAGGACACAGATTATGGTTATGCGTTAAATCCATGGAAAACCAAAGGAACCTTAAAAAATGAAAAATATTCCTGGAATTTAGAGAAAGGGACTTATTATCTAGAAAAAGGTTCTGCTCGTGGTCGTTTCAGCTTTAAGTTGACTAGCGAAGATACGAATGCTCTTCCAAGTACGCCTAAGTTGACTAAGGTTAGCTCAACTGAAGATGGAATTAAGGTTGATTATACTAAAGCTGATAATGCGACTGGTTATGGGATTTATGGTTCTTCTCTAAGACGGTATAGATCAAATGATCCTTTGCTTGATGCCGCATCAATGATTGGACATAGTAATTTCACCCCTGACGGCAATTATCCTGATGTTTTAACTCAGACAATTTCAAAGAATAGACTGATTAACGGTGAAACTTACGATATTGCTGTTCGTGCGGTGAATGATGAAGAAGGTAGAAGCTTTAGCCCAGTTTCAGCAAATCAAAAGTTTACTTACTATATTCCTTTAAAGGGCAGTCATGAGAAACCAAAGACGCCAACGCTTAAGGTTAGCTATTATAATGACCATGGTTCAGATGAACCATATATCAACATTGAATGGGACGTTAACCCAGAAGCTGATAGCTATGAGATTCAGTATAGATTGAAAGGTAGCAGTAAGTGGGCAACCTTCTTTAGCAAAGCTAGAAGCGGCGATATAGTAGATGATCCAACGAATGATTTTGGACAAGACTTTAAGAAGGGCCAAGTTTACGAAGTTCGCGTTCGTGCACTTCACAGTAATTTGATCAGTGACTGGTCCGAGGTTAAAACAGCACGCGTTGATGTTACGCCGAATAGGTAGAAAATAGTTAAAAATGTCTTTTGATTGGGTTATTTTGACTTAGTCAAGAGACTTTTTTATAGCAAAATAGAAAGCGCATACATAAATTATCCTCTATAATATAAGTAAACAGATTGAGTAGGAGGTAATAGCATGTCAGCTGAAACTAAAATCGTAACATTGCAAGACGATTATCATGTATGGACCAGACGTGAAGGTCAAGGTCCAATTAAGATGTTGCTTCTTCATGGTGGCCCTGGTATGACCCATGAATATTTGGAGCCATTTTCCGATTATATTAAGAAACATCCAGAAGTTGAGATTATATATTATGATCAATTAGGTTCATATTTCTCAGATCAACCAGATGATCCCACTCTCTGGAACATTCCTCGTTTTATTGATGAAATTGAGGAAGTTCGTAAGGCTTGGCATTTGGAACAATTTTACTTATACGGTCAATCGTTTGGAGGACTTTTTGCACTTGAATATGCTGCATCACAATATGGTAAGCATGTAAAAGCGGTGATTGATTCTAATATGGTTGATAGCTATCAGGATTATGCAAAATATATCAATAAATATCGCGACACGATGGATCCTGATGACGTAGCTTATATGAAGAAGATAGAAGCTGCTGGAAAGTACGATGATCCTCATTACGGTGAATTATTGATGAAATTATATCATCGTTGTATTTGTCGAATTCCGGAGTGGCCAGATGCTGTAAAACGTACATTTGATCATTTAAATGATCAAGTCTATGTTACTTTGCAAGGACCAACTGAATTCAATATCACTGGTTCATGTAAAGACTGGACTATTCGTGATCGTTTGAAGAAAATTTTAGTTCCAACTTTAGTTTTAGGTGCTAAATATGACAGTATGAACCCTGAAGAGATAAAAGCAGTAGCTAAGAGATTACCTAATGGTGAAGCACATATCTGTCCTAATGGTAGTCACTTCTCAATCTTTGACGATCAGGAAGATTACTTTAATGCGATTACTTCCTTTATTGAAAAGGTTGAGGGAAGAAAAATATAATACATTTCCATATCTGGGAGCTAGTGAGCTTAGTTCACTAGCTCTTTTTTTGACTAAAAAGTTATAAAATATAATCAAATACCTTATAGAAAAGGTAAGAAAATGGAGATTCCTATTAAAATTAGTCAATTTGCAAAAATGCCTAAGCTTTTGCCTTTAAATAAAATTATTAGAAGCAATGCTTTTACTGCAAAGCAACTAGGCACAGTAGGTATGATATCCAAGGATGATGAGACCATAGCTGCAGGTAATGTAGGGACACTGGTTGATTATTTAACTAGGACAATTCTATTAACAGATGATCATGCCTTTGATGTTGCTAATATCCAGTTAGAGAAAGATTTTGGTCAAGGACTTGTATCACCAGATGATTTTGTAAAAGTCGTAGATGAAGAGGAACGACTGAAGCAAATATCAAAAACCACGTCAGAAATTGATGACTTGCCTGATGAAGTATTTAAAATGGCTAGAGATGTTTGTGCTTGGGAAGAAGCATATCGTAGTGGCATGTATGTAAAACCTGAGACTTATCCTGATAAAGTTACTATTTCTCATATTAGAGAGATGCTTAAGCGAGTAGAGCATTTCTTTGAAGAGTATGGTTGGCCTACTAGGGATGCATTTATTGCTTCAACTAAAAATAATTGTTTAGCAGGTGAAGGAGATTATCTTCTTAAAGATACTTTGGTGGATTTAAAAGTTTCAAATGCTCAAAGTATGCAAATATACTGGGTTAGACAACTTCTTGTTTACTACACTTTAGGTTTTTATAATCATTTTAACGATGAAAAAATTAACAGTTTGATGATCTTTAATGCTCGGACTGATACAGTATATTTTGTCAAGATTGCCGATATTGATGAATCAGTATTTGAATTTGTAAATAATGCAGCAGAGAAACAAAGTAAAAAGAATGAGCAGGTGCTTAAGTTGCTGGGTATTAAATTGAAGTAGTAGCATCAGAGAGAATTCTCTGATGTTTTTGTATGCTCGAATATTTGTTCTTTACTATAGAATTTTATTTTTTTACGGGTTAGAATATTAATTAAGACTATCGTTACTTTCTCTAGAAAACAACGAAAATTAAAAGGAATGAAATTTTATGGCAAGTAATACAACGAAAACGGAATTATCTAATGCATTATTTAGTGCTGCCGATGCGCTACGTTCAAAAATGGATGCAAATGAATATAAAAATTACTTATTAGGGATTGTTTTCTTTAAATATCTTTCTGATAAATTGCTTTATCATGTTGGTGAAGTTCTCCAAAATAATCCTGATTTACCTTTAGATCAAGCTCAAAAATTATATGAGAATCAGTACCAAGATCTAGATCTTCAAGATGAATTAAAATATTCACTTTCTTTTAGTCTAGAACCTAAACATACTTTTACTTATATTTTGAATGAAATTAATGGTGAAGCCAGAGATGAGAAGGGCATCAAAACATTTCAAATTTCAGATTTAGCTGATGCTTTTAATGATATTGAAAGTACAAGTAGCGATTTTGAAGGGCTGTTTCAAGACGTTCAACTTTATTCACCAAGACTAGGTGCAAATGCGCAAAAACAAGCTGACACCATTGCAAATGTTATTAAGGCAATTGGAAATCTTGAGATTGTTCATGCACCTGGTGATGTTTTGGGGGATGCATATGAATACTTAATTGGACAGTTTGCCTCTGAAACCGGTAAAAAGGCTGGAGAATTCTATACTCCACAGAAAGTATCAGAATTATTGACAAAGTTAACATTAGTAGATAAAAAATATCCAAATGGAATGACTGTATACGATCCGGCAATGGGATCAGGCTCTTTGTTACTGAACTTCAGAAAATATATTGAAGATGTGGGTGGTAAGGAAGATGAAGTGATTTACTATGGTCAAGAAATTAATATGTCGACTTTCAATCTAGCCAAAATGAACATGATTTTGCACGGTGTAGATGCTTCAAATCAACATCTTAGAAATGGGGACACTTTAGATGAGGATTGGCCACCAATTTCACAAACTATGTTTGATTCGGTGGTCATGAATCCACCATATTCACTCCATTGGTCAGCTAATAAAGGTTTCTTACAAGATCCAAGATTTAGTCCATATGGTGTATTGGCACCTAAGTCGAAGGCTGACTATGCGTTCTTATTACATGGTTTCTATCACTTGAAGAATACGGGAACAATGGCGATCGTTCTTCCTCATGGTGTCTTATTCCGTGGAGCTGCAGAAGGTAAGATTCGTAAGAAACTATTGGAAAATGGCTCAATTGATGCAGTAATTGGTTTGCCAGCTAACTTGTTCTATAACACAAGTATTCCTACTGTAATTCTTGTTCTGAAGAAGAATAAAGAAAACAGAGATGTAATGTTTATTGATGCATCTAAAGGTTTTGAAAAGAAAAAAAATCAAAATGAACTTCGGGAAGAAGATATTCAAAAGATTCTTGATACTTATGAAAAACGTGAAGATGTTGAACGTTACGCTCATTTGGCTAAATATGATGAAATTGAGGAAAATGATTTCAATCTAAATATCCCTAGATATGTAGATACTTTCGTGCCAGAACCACCAGTTGATTTAAAGAAAGTTGCTTCTGACTTACATGATACAGATGTCGAAATTGAAAAGAATCAAAAAGAATTGGTAGGTATGCTTAAAGAATTGACTTCTGATGATAGTGGTGTGATGGATGGGTTAGACGCCATCATAAAGGAATTGGAGGCCGAATTACATGAGTAATAAAGAGGAAAGAAAGGCACCGGTATTAAGATTTAAGGGCTTCACTGACGATTGGGAACAACGTAAGTTTACTGAACTTGGCAAATTATATTATGGAAAAAGTGCACCTAAATGGTCGGTAGTAGAAAAAGGCGGCACTCCGTGTATTAGATATGGTGAATTATATACTAAATATTCTTCCAAAATTGACAACGTATACTCTCATACTTCAATAGATAAATCAAAATTAAAATTTAGTACAGGAAATGAGTTACTTATTCCACGTGTTGGCGAAGAACCCTTAGACTTTGCTAAACATACTAGTTGGTTATCTATACCAAATGTAGCAATAGGTGAAATGATTACGGTTCTAAAAACAAAAGAAAATCCTCTTTTTTTAGCAAATTATTTAAGAGCCAAATATGTTTTTAAATTTGCTAGGTTAGTCGAAGGCGGTAATGTTTCTAATTTATATTTTGAAAGATATGAAGATACTAATATTCTTATACCTAGTAAGAATGAGCAGCAAAATATATCTAAACTGATTTTAAAAATTGATAAGCTCATCACTCTTCAGCAACGAAAATTGGAGCAATTAGAATTATTACAAAAATCAATATTACAAACGATATTCACATCTAACAACAAAAAAGAAAAGATAGAATTAAATAAATTAGCAAATTATCGTCGTGGGTCATTTCCTCAACCATATACAAATAAGAAATGGTATGGTGGAAAAAATTCTAAACCTTTTGTTCAGGTAATAGACGTTAATGATAATTTAAAACTACATGAACAGACGAAGGAAAGAATTAGTGAAATAGCACAACCCAAAAGTGTTTTTGTACCCAAAGGAAGTATAATTGTAACCTTACAAGGAAGTATTGGAAGGGTAGCCATAACACAATATGATTCATATGTAGATAGAACTTTATTAATACTCACTGATTTTAAAAAGAAAATAGATAAATACTATTTTGCAAATGCTCTTAAAATGGTTTTTAACAAGGAAAAACTCAAAGCACCGGGTGGTACTATTAAGACAATTACTAAGTCTACATTGTCATCTTTTAAAATCGTATTACCGAATATAAAACTACAAATTCAATATGGAAAATTACTTAAAAGTGTAGATAAACAGTTTATTTTAAATAAAAACCGGATTATGAAATTAAAGAAGATAAAACAATTCCTACTTCAAAATATATTCATCTAATCTTGAATAGTAAATAAACCTTCTTAAACTATGTCAATGTGATCAAAGTTTAAGGAGGTTTTTATATGTCACATAAATATAGTACCAAGCTGTTTTACAAGTATTATTTGGATTGGATTCATCTTTATAAAGATAATGCTGTACGCCCAGTAACACTGAATAAATATTATTTAGTTCAACGCAAATTACAGGAACTAGCACCTAATTTACACATGAATGAACTAAATCGTCAGAGCTATCAGAAGATTTTAAATTTGTATGCTCAAAATCATGAAAAAACTACAACCCTAGATTTTCATCATCATTTAAAAGCGAGTTTATTTGATGCTGTCGATGATGGTTTGCTAAAAGCTGATCCAACACGAAGAGCAATAATAAAGGGCTGCTCACCTAGTGATAAGAAACCTAAATATTTAAATCTCTTTGATCTTCAAACTTTACTTAGATCATTGGACTTAAGAGAAGAGTTAAATTGGGATTGGTTCTTCTATCTAATTGCTAAGACTGGGCTGAGATTTGCAGAGGCTTTAGCATTAACTCCAGAAGATTTTGACTTTGAAAAACAAAGCATTATTGTTAATAAGTCCTGGAATTATAAAGAAAAGCAGGGGCATTTCCAACCAACAAAGAATGAATCATCTAATAGAACTGTGATGGTTGACTGGCAACTGATGCAGCAATTTCAAGTTATGATCAATAGTAAAGAATTAGATCAACCAATTTTCTTTAGTAAAGATCAAAGGATCTATAACTCAACGTTAAATCAAAAACTAGCCATACTTTGTAAAAATAATAATATTCCTGTAATTTCAATTCATGGATTACGTCATACTCACGCATCATTGCTGTTGTATGAAGGAGTATCTGTTGCTAGTGTGGCAAAGCGATTAGGTCATAATAATACGACAACTACACAAGAAACTTATATTCACATCATCCGTGAACTTGAAAATAAAGACAATGATAAAATATTGCATCATTTATCTCAATTAATGTAAATTAAAAAGATTGACAACGACCTTTTATCGACGCTGTCAATCTTTTTAAATAAACATTTTTTGAAGAAGAAAACTTTTTAACAGTTTTAATTTTCTGATACGGCCATTACCATGTTTTATTGCTTCATTCAAAGTATCTAAAAGTTTTCTTATTCTTATTTGTTCTTTTTCATTGTTAGGCACTTCGATAGTTATATCCTTAAAAAGTGGAAATTTCAAATTCCAAGTATCAGAAGTTAAACCCTGAGAATGTCTTCTAAACTCAAATTTCATTCTATTATTTTTAAAATAATAATAATAAAATGATGCGTCTTCATTACTCTCAGGAGTTATTACCGTGTAAGCTGGACTTACAATGCCATCATACTTAGACACACCACATGCACCTTGCCACATGCGCATAGAATTATATGCAATATCTCCTTTTCTTACTACTTTATAGTTAGACTTGTTACTTGAAGAATTATCTTTTCTCTCCGAAGGATTAAATGGATAAACCCCTTTAGTCATTGATACAGAAAGTAATTGACCATATTGATCATATTTTTTTCTTTCATTAAAAATATTATTCAATTTTTTTGTATGCCAATTATTCTTAGAAGCCTTTAATTTTCTAACATGGTTAATATCTGGAAATAAATTATTCTCTAATGATTTTTGAATTTTACTTAAGTTATCCATTTTTCGTTGCTGAAGTGCAAGTAGGTTATCAATTTGTGAAATCAAATTCCCAATAATCTGTTTTTCATGATTCTGAGGAATATAGAATTCCATTTCTTTAAAACTTTTAATAGTTATTTGATTGATTGTTGCACCTAAATTTTTATATATTTCTCTTTGAAATATATCACCATCAAACAACGCATTTACGAATTTACCATTTTGAGACCTGATGCCTGTCATAAAAGCACCAATAACAGTATTAGGCATAGCTTTTAGGACCCTTGCGTGTTTTCCAATTAATTTTCTTGAACCATTTCTTACGACCACAATAATATCATTCACATTAACATTGGATGTGTTAACAATTTCGGGAGATACGTGGACCGTATCTTTTAAAACAATTTGATTATTATGAATGTTAGACGATCTAAGTATCAATGTTCCATCTTCTTGAATATTTTCAGGATGATAAGTTAAACCACCATAAAATTTTACTATTTCATCTAACTTATGCAGTTCCCAAGTGACAATATCAAAAAATTAGCGCAATTTATCATAAAAATGCGATAATTTAATTTAGAGATATAGATCAAAGAGGAATAGGATCGTGCAACAAGAATCTGTAATTGAAGACAATTTAATTCAACAACTTATACATGGTAAATCTCAATGGACACTTCGTGAAGATTTAAAGGATGAAGATGATCTTTGGAATAATTTCTTTAAAATCCTATCATCACATAATTTGGATGCTTTAAAAGATGTTCCATTGACTGACAATGAAAAGGCAGTTATTAAATCTAAGATTGTACAATCAACTTTCTATAAGGCTGCAGAATGGCTTGCCGGCGCTAATGGGGAAGTCAGAGTACAACTACAAAGAGATAATACTAAGTTAGGTATTGCTGATTTATTAGTATTGAACAACAACGAAATTGCCGGTGGTAATTCAGTATATGAAGTAGTTCATCAAATTCAATTCCACAAGCGTAGAGATATTGATCGTAATCGCCGTACTGACGTAACTTTGCTGATTAATGGCTTACCTATGATTCATATTGAATTGAAGAATAGGGCACATTCTACTAAAGAAGCATTCAATCAAATTCAAAAGTACATTGATGAGCAAATGTTTAATGGTATTTACTCAACTATTCAGATGTTTGTTGTTTCAAATGGTACTTACACGCAATACATAGCAGCAGGACAACAATTAAGAGAAAAGTTCTTAACTAACTGGGTGGATGAGAATAATAATCCAGTTCAAAACTATCTTGACTTTGCTAGGGATGTATTATCAATTCCACAAGCTCACCACATGATTGCTGATTATATTGTTTTAGACAGTATTCAACACAACATTATTGTGCTTCGTCCTTATCAGATTCACGCAATTCAAGCTATCGAAAGAGCTTCAGCAGGGTTGAAAGATGATGATAAATGGGATTCAGCTTATTCAGGTTTTGTCTGGCACACTACTGGTTCAGGTAAAACTTTAACCTCATATAAAGTAGCTCACAACTTACTCAAGATTCCGTCAATTGAAAAGACAGTTTTCTTAATTGATCGTAATGATTTGGATACTCAGACTTCACAAGCTTTTGAAACTTATGCTCAAAATGATTCTATTAATGTTGAACCAACAGAGAACAGTTATGTTTTGGCAAGAAAGTTAACAAGTGGTGATAAGAAGGTAATCGTTACTACTCGTCAAAAGATGCAAGCTTTATTCAAACGAATCCAAGAAGATAAAGAACAAAAACTGCTATATAGAAAACTAAAAAATGTTAAATTAGCCTTTATCGTTGATGAATGTCACCGTGCAGTTTCACCTGATCAAAAGAATGAAATAGATGCATTCTTTGCTAAGCATCCCCTTTGGTACGGCTTCACAGGAACACCAATTTTTGCTGAAAATGCCAGAGAAGCCAAGGGTAGGAATGCACGTACTACCGAACAACAATATGGTAAGTGTCTTCACAAATACACTATTAAAGATGCCATTAGAGACAAAGCCGTCTTAGGTTTCCAAGTGGAAGAGACTAAGAATTATTCAGAGGATACTGATGAATCAGATACTGCAGCGAGAAATAAAGAGTATCTTTCAACTTCACATATGAAGGCCGTAGTTAAGCGAGTTTTATCTGATTCATACCGCAAACTCGGTATTTATAACAAAGAACGTCGTGGCTACAGTTATGATGCTATTTTTACCACTAGTTCAATTAAGCAAGCTCAGAAGTATTACCGCATTTTCAGGGATGTAATTAATGGTGAAGATGACGACATAAAAGTTCCTGAGCGAATCAAACGCATTATGCCAGATTTCCCTAAGATTGCTATTACTTATTCAATCGGTGAAAACGGTGATGGCGATGAGGCCAATCAAAATGAGATGAGACAGTCACTTGATGACTACAACAAGATGTTTGGTACTAGTTACTCAATGTCTGAACTCGCTGCTTATAATACCAATGTTAATGATCGTTTAGCTCGTAAGAAGAAAGAGTTCCAACCACGTTCACAACAGTTAGATATCGTAATTGTTGTTGATCGACTCTTAACTGGCTTTGATGCTCCAACTTTGTCAACATTGTTTATTGATCGTCCACCTATGCCATATAAAGATTTGATTCAAGCATTTTCTAGAACTAACAGAATCTTCGATAAAGATAAGAGATATGGTCAGATTGTTACTTATCAATATCCAGAAAAATACAAAGATAGTATCAATGCAGCCTTAATGCTGTATACAGAAGGTGGGAATGATACAGTTCTTGCTCCGACTTGGCATGAATCAATTATTAAATTTCAGAATGCTGAAAAGAAGATCATCAAATACAAGGGCAGTCAAGGTACACCAATTACTGAGGCTCCAATTGAACAACAAAAGCAATTCTTGAAGGAATATCAGGATTTTGATAAGACATTGGGCGCCGTGAAGACTTATAACGAATTCAGCGACAGCGATCTTGAAGATAAATATGGTCTTGATGATATGTTCATTGAGGATCTTCATGCGGCTTATGAAGTAGTCAAAGATAATGTGAAGACTGCTGAAGGTGGCAATGATGGTGAAGATGACGATGATAGTTATGATCCAGATTATGAGTTGGAAAATGCTGGTTCTCAAGAAATCAATTACGCTTATATCGTTCAATTAATTCAGGCATACATTCCTTCGGATGATGAAGATGAATCTCAGAGAACTGAAGCTGAAAAGAAAGAGATTGATGATTACATTGAGAATCTAGCTAAGACGAATAATACTCTTGCTAAGATTATGAACGATCTTTGGTTCCAAATTAAGATGGATCCTGAGAAGTTTAGAAATAAGCAAGTGAATGAACTTCTGCAAGAAATGATTGATGATGCTCGTGAAGACATGCTTAAGAAGTTTGCCAAGGATAATGGCTTGAATCTTGATGATCTTAAATTTGTGATTCGTAATTATGATCCAGACGCAGACAAACGTCAGCAGGCTGGTATTAATACTTTGCTGTCATTTAAAGTATTTAGTGAATATAGAAAGACTCACCCTGATATCAACATGCTAACTTGGAAGAAAAATGTTCGTTCAGGACTTAAAGACTTCTATATGAATCAGATCTCGCCTTTGGATAATAGGGAATAGGTAAAAAGAAATAGCATCCTTACAAAAGGGATGCTATTTTAGTTTTTAATATTAATGTTTGTAATAAGGAATAACGCTCGCGCCTTCATACATTAGTAAACATTTTCGACCATTTTTCTTACAATCTGAAATTCATTGGCTTGTTAGACTCTAGGAGCTATCTCTAATTTTTTGCCATAATTCCAGATATAAATAATTTTATTAGAGGGTTTCATATAATCACTTTGCTTTAGAGTTATACGATATACCTTGCCTCGTGTAGTAATCATGTCCCAGCCACTTATTGAATTGGATGTAATTTTCATTCTATGACCATGCCAATACCAATTTCCACTAAATTTTGCTGGAATAGTGGTACGAACTCCTAATGTTTTCGCATGAACAGGCTGTGAGCTTTGTAAAAAGAACCAGGCATTAAACGAAAACAAGACTAGCAAAATACTTAATATTTTCTTTCTCATGTTATATCCTCACTTTTTTAAACAATTCAACCTCATTATATTCTTAATCATAAAGGTGGAAGTGGAGTATCTGATATTAGACCTCATTTAATAGCAAATGAGGTCTTTTTTACTACCTAGTTCATTGCTATAATTTTAATTAAGAATAGATGTAATAAGAAGGAATAGTTATGCCAAATAAAAGTTATAGTATAGAGCACAATAATATCAGTGATATTCTGCATTGGATTGACAAGGGAACTATCGGCATTCCAGAAATGCAGCGGCCATTTGTTTGGAGCACTACACAAGTTAGAGATCTAATAGATTCACTTTATCGCGGGTACCCAATTGGTTTTATTGTTACTTGGCAAAATCCTGATGCCAGCTTAAAAATGGGTGGCAAAGGACAAAATAAAGAAATTATTATTGATGGGCAGCAGCGGATTACAGCCTTAAGTGCTGCTCTGATGGGAAAAGAAATCGTAGACGACAAATACTTAAAGAAACGTATCTATATTTCTTTTAATCCTATTACGGAAGAATTTGCTACTAGAAGTGCTGCAATTGCTAAAGACCCTAAATGGATTCCTGATATCTCAATTTTTAGTCAACCTAATTTTGATGAGTTTGAATATGTTGTTAATAATAGTGAAAGATTAGGACTTCCTGGTAATGAATTGAATAAGATTATTCAAAAGGTGAAGTCAATTTCTGAAGCTGAAATTGGTGTCATTAAATTGGACAGCAATCTTCCAATTGATCAAGTCACAGATATCTTTAACCGTATTAACCAAAAGGGTACTAGACTATCATCTGCCGATTTTGCCATGTCCAGATTGTCATCTGACCTTAGCCACCATGGTAATGATCTCCGAAAAGAAATTGACTACTTTATTCAAATTTACCGTGATAAAAATTTAGCAGCTAACATTAAAAAGATGGATACTGAATTTGCTAATACTGAGTACTACCAACACATTGCTTGGGCTGAGAAAGAACACACTAGTATCTTCGATCCAGACTTTGGCGATTTATTGCATATTTCTTTAGGCCTCGGTTTCTTGCGTGGTAAATTATCACAACTGGTGAGCCTGATCTCGGGGCGTGATTTTGAAAAGCAAACTTATACTGAGGAAGCAATGACGAGGGCTTATCAAAAGTTTGATGAGGCCGTTCAATATGCTTTGAACGAGAGTAACTTTCACCGCTATGTGCTTTTGTTAAAAAGTCTCGGAATTCTAGATAAAAGTTTTGCCAAACTGCCAGATTCTTATGTTAACTTTGGCTACATTTTGTACTTATATTTGAAGAAGAATACTGATTTCAGTAACGATCAAATTGAGAAGTACACTAAACAGTGGATTTTGATGACTGCTTTGGTTAAGCGATATGGCTCAAGTCCTGAATCAGGCTTTGATAGAGACCTACGCTTAATTTCGGAAGCCAATGAAAATAATCAACTACCTGAGTTTTTCGAAAGAACTATCTCGCAGAATTTAACTGATGAGTTCTGGAACTTAACATTGCCAAATAATATGGAAGCACAAACTACCCAATTAACTAATTGGCGTATTTTTCAAATGTCACAGATTCATGCAAAGTCACATGCGTGGCTTGAAAAAGATAAATTCACTGCTGATACGATTAATGAGCAAGGAAATATTCATCATATTTTCCCTAAAGCATATTTACGTAAAAATGGCTTTAAGCAAAGTGAATACAACCAGGTTGCAAACTATGTTTGGATCACGCAACCTCGTAATTTAGAAATAGCCGATCGGGCGCCTAAGGATTACATGGCTGATACTGAGACAATCAAGTACCATTCTGCTGAAAATGATAAAGAAAATGCCATTCCTGCGACGTTGAAGGATTACGATTATCATCAATACAAACAATTCTTGGATGAACGTAGAAATTTGATGGCACAGAGTATTCGTGAATTGTTTGAAAGTTTGTAGAAATTAACAGTATCCCTCCAATCGGGGATGCTATTTTTTATATAATCATAAAAATCCACCACCAAGCATTAGGATCGTCTTATAATTAAGCTAAAAATAATATCAATTATAGAATCGAGGCACCTTTATGAATCCTAGTTTTGAATCAAAGCTAATGACCCTTTTAGATGATCATCAAAGTGAAATCATCGAACTTCGCCGCTACTTGCATGAACATCCCGAAGTCTCTTTCCATGAAAAGAACACCGCTACTTTTATCAAAGATTACTATAGCAACTTGGACTGCAAGGTAAGGGACTGTGGCGACTGTTATGGTATTATCGTGGACATCAATCCTGATAAGCCGGGTAAAAAATTAGCTTGGCGAGCTGATTTTGATGGCCTCGCAATTCAAGAAGATAATGATCTGCCATTTAAGTCGCAAAATCCAGGAGTTATGCATGCTTGTGGACATGATGGACACACTGCATATCTATTAGTTTTGGCTAAATGTTTGATCGAACTAAAAGACGAAATTAACGGCAGTATTCGCATCATCCATCAGCCAGCAGAAGAAGTTGCACCTGGTGGTGCACTGTCGATGATCAAAGATGGGGCACTGGACGGTGTTGACGACATCTACGGAATTCATGTAATGAGCACCATGCCAACTGGAACTATTCAGCTTCACTCTGGTCCTACTCAAACTGGACGTGCAAACTTTGATCTAACTTTTACAGGTAAAGGTGGTCACGCTTCGATGCCACAACTTAGTAATGATGCCATTGTAGCTGGATCATATTTTGTTACAGAATTACAAACGATTGTGTCAAGACGCCTGAACCCATTTGATGTCGGCAGTGTTACCATTGGTTCATTTGATGGAGCTGGCAGTTACAATGCAATCAAAGGACAGGTCAAGCTCAAGGGTGATGTACGTGTGATGAATGAAGATACGCGCAAAAATATTCGCCAGCAGATTGAACAAATCGTCAATGGTGTCGATGCCACTTTTGGCGTTGAATCGCAGCTTGACTATGATGACAATTACCCTGTTTTGATCAATGATAAAAAATTGACTGAGAACGCAGAAAAGTGGATCAAAGAGAGTAATATTCCTGAAGTTACAGCTGTGAAAGATAGTGGCGTGGTTAATGCATCAGAAGATTTTGCCTACTTTGCTCAGAAAAAGCCAGGTTGTTTCTTCTATGTTGGGTGTCAGCCAGCCGATGGCGGGATTTATCCGCATCACAGTCCTAATTTTATGATGGATGAAGATTGTTTGATCATTTGTGTCAAATCTGCGGCTAGTGTGATTAGTCATTATTTTGCATAATTTTCTCTAGACTGAAAATTATCGGAAAAAAGCTAAAAACTTTCAGTACACTGAAAATTAGAGCATCAAAAAACGGCTTACTTAAAAAAGTAAGTCGCTTTTTTTGTATTCAAATTAATAACTCAAAGCACGGTGACCATCCAGTGCCCAGTGACGTTGGAAAGTTGCGACACTCATTGAACGTTTAGTGCCAGTCCACGGATCGTTGTAATACAAGGTGTTGCCGTGGTAACCAGTTAAGGCAATGGCATGATTAGAAAAGCCATCGAACCAGCCGACCCAAGCCACAACTAGGTGAGAGCGAATCAGCTTTTTCTTAATTGCGGCAATGCTACAGTTAGTCATGTTGGTTGCAGTGCCAAGATAGTGCTTAACCACTGGTTTGACGCCATTTGGTGCAACCCAGAAGCCCAGCGGAAACTTCTTGTATGGTGATCCAATAAAGCCTTTGTTGGGGTTGAGGCTACGAGGCATAATCTTCGCTGCTTGATCCTTAGTGATATTTTTACCGGCAAAGTTGATCATCATTGTCACAGCGGTAATTTCACAACCGGTAGGCATTTCAGGACGTTGGCAAATTACCTTAGCATAGTTTTTGATACCAGTAATATTGCCGGACTTGTTGATCCAGTAATAAGCGCGGCTAGTTTTAGTATTCTTGAACTTGCGCTTACCGTTTTGACCAAAGTAGCCATAATTGTTTTGCTTGGGAATTTTGCGGACGTCCGTTAGCATGGCGCCAGTTTTATCAAACAAGTACCAATCCTTGTCGATCTTCTTCAAACCCTTGGTTGGCTTGTTGTTGACCACATAGTAGCGCTTGCCGTTTTGACTAACCCAACGAGCTTTGGGCTTAGGTTGAGGTTTAGCCTCAGGTTGCTTATTAGTAGTAGATTTGTTTTTTTCAGGTTCCTTGTTTTCAGTCTGATTCTGGTCTTCATTCTTGTTTTGACTAGAGTCAGTATAACTTGAACTATTTGGATCCTTCGTATTTGAATTATTGTTTGAGTTATTAGTATTTGAATTTGAACTATTATTAGCGGTAGTTTGGTTTGCGCTTGTTGTAGTATCGGCTAAAGCAGTCTGACTAGTAGTGAGCATTAAACCGGCGCTAAATAAAGTTGCTAAAAGGATTAATTTTTGATGTTTCATTTTTCCTTACTAAATAAACGGTCTCTTGATGCCGGCAATAACGTTGCGTTGACCGTTAACGATCGGTTGGACCATGACACGTGGTGGCCAGCTTTCGATCACGCGGTTATTGCCAAGATAGATTGCAACGTGCCAGATAGTGTGAGTACCTGGTTGGTAGTAAAAGACAAGATCGCCACGTTGACGTTCAGAATATGGAACGCGCTTCAGGTGCTTGTCGGCCCAAAGGTTACGTGAATTCCATTCATTGCCGGGATGGGCATGACCAATTGAACTAGTTGGAGTTGGGCTAATCCCACCAGCGTAGAGACTTTGCATTACAAGACCAGAACAGTCAACGCCGTATGCTGGACTTGAAGAACAACCTGCAAGCCATGGTTTACCCATATATTGGTAGGCTTGGTGAAGCATTGCCTCAATATGAGCAGAACGGCCTTGCCAAGCTTGCGCTCTAAGCGGTGCGATGTAGTTATCTATATCATACCATGAAGCATTTGAAAAAAACTAACTTTTGCCAGGTCTTAATTCCTTCATAGCCGCGGTACAAATTGTAGCCGACCGTACCATAAGGCTTAACTTGAGTGTAGTGAACTTGATGGTAGCCCTTTGGATTTTGGTAACCCTTGACTGCAGCAAGCAAACTTGTTTTTGCTGGTAAATACAAGCCAGTTGTGGTTCTGACTACTGGAGCCTTGCAATCTGGTGTAATTAGACTTTGAACTAAAAAGTGTTCACCACTTCTAGCGGTGCGAACTGAGTTGGTCAATGCTGCATCGGAATAGGCAGGAGTGGAATGCTTAACACGGATAATCTTTGGATTACGTGAAAAGTAATCAGCTTTGCTGTAGCTAGTAGTTGTTGCACTAGTTGATTGATTTGTTGAGACGTCGCTAGTTGTGTCTGCGGCTTGCACGTTAGTGGTGCAGGTACCGATTCCAATTAAGGCAGAGACAATGGCAATCGTCCACTTATTTTGTTTTTTCATATCATAAACCCCCTTCAAATTTTAAATAATAAAATTTGAAAATTGAATAGGTTAAGTTTTTGAAAATGTAATAGAGTATATGCTTACATTTTCGAAATATGTATAGTCCAGAATAATTGAATTTAGTTTTTATAAGCCTAGACTAAGGGTGTAATGAAAGTGAGTTAAATTCAGAAAGTGATTTATTAGTTGCAGCTAATATTAATAATGTTCACTATTCAGCTACTGTTTACGCTCCAGATGGAACAGCACAAACTATCACTTTAACCAAGAATGATCTTCAATTTGTAGATGCTGATAGCAATGCAATTACTCCAACTAATGCTGGTACTTACATAGTTGCATTATCACCATCTGCCGAAACTAGATTGAAGAACTTAACTGGCAACAACGATAACTACACGTGGACATTTAAGCCTACTGTAACTTACAATATTGCTTCAACTACTGCTTCTGCAGGATTATCTGGATCTAACCGAAGGTATTTGATGGATCTGGTGTAACAACTGCACAAATCAATCATGGCGGCAGCATTGAAGTTACATTCACATACCCAGGTAGCACCGATAGTAGTATGTACAAACTTCAAGATGGTGACTATACTTGGAATACATCAGATCGTAATGCTCCTAAGAACGTTGGTATCTACACGATCACTTTGACTGATAGTGGATCAGCCACATTTGAAATCATTGCTAAGCCAATTAGCGGTGTAACTATTTCTGATAATGATCAAAGTAAGACTTACGATGGTCAAGCTGCTGGATTAGATCTCGATGCTTTGAGCATTAGCGGTACTGATACTGTAAGTGGTATTGCATTGTCAGATACAGGAATTCAGACTAGCGACTTTGATTGGTACTATGCAAGTGGTAATAAGCTTGATGAAGTTCCAAATAATGTGGGCACTTACGAAGCTCGTTTGACAGACAGAGCTTTGGCAGCATTGCAAAATGCAAATCCAAACTACAGCTTCAGTGAAGTCAACGGTACGATTAAGTACATGATTAATCCAAAAGTTGCTACAGATAAATTAGGAAACAGTGGTACGAAGACTTACAACGGTCAAGGTACCTCAGTCAGCGATATTATTAACTCAGTAACTTGGAATCCAGGTGGTCTAGTAACTGGTGATGACTATGAATGGATGACTAAGAATACTGACGGTACTTACAGTGTTATGACAGGTCTTCCAACTAACGTTGGCCCTTACTACTTGAAGCTTAAGGATAGCGGAATTACTAAGATCAAGAACGCTAATACTAATTACAGCTTTGCAGATGGTCCAATTAGTCCAACTTCTGACGAACAAGCTATTAGTCCTAAGAGCGCAATCTTCAACCATACAACTAATGGCAAGAATGAGAATGCCAAGAAGAATGAGTTGCCACAAACTGGTTCAGCGCATGAAGGTCCACTTGCATGGCTTGGTTCATTGTTCGCAGGCTTGAGTCTATTCGGCTTAGCCGCTGACAGAAAGCGCAAGAAGAAGGACGATAAGTAATCAAAGAGAAGTCATGGATATATTCCATGGCTTTTTCTTTATGAAAAAATAAAAGCAAATATTAAAAATGTGTTGACAATATGAGAGCCAAATTATAATATAAGATCAAATCAAATAAGAGCGACAAAGAAAAGATAAGTAATTAGCGGTTACCGCCAAAGAGAGCTGCGGATGGTGAAATGCAGTGCGGGAGTACCTAACGAAAATGGTCTTGGAGTCCATTGAAGAGCAAGCGCAAGTAAGCTGTTCACGGGGGATGCCCGATATAGCGTCCGAGTATAACTTCTATTTTTAGAAGCGTACTTAGTGAGGGTATCAGTGTAAGCTGATACTGAATAAGGGTGGTAACACGCTAGTAGCGTCCCTAGACAAGCAATTGTCTAGAGGCGCTTTTTTTGTCCTGTTTTTTTAATAAAGGAGAAGAGAATTATGAGTAGAAATTTAGTACATTATGATATCGTTGGTAGTTTTTTAAGACCTGCAGAATTAAAGCAAGCAAGAGCAGATTTTGCCGCAAAGAAGATTTCTAAGGATGACTTAAAGAAAGTTGAAGACGAAGAAATTAAGAAATTAGTTGCCAAAGAAGAAAAGGCTGGTTTAAAGATCGTCACTGATGGTGAGTTTAGACGAAGCTACTGGCACCTTGATACCTTCTGGGGCTTCGGAGGAATCAAGCATACTAAGCAAGAACACGGTTACTTCTTCCACGATGAAGAAACCCGTAACGATTCGGCCCAAGTTGAAGGTAAGATTGAATTTACTGGTGATCATCCTGATCTCGAAGCCTTTAAGTATTTAAAGAGTATCACTGATAGCAGTGACGTCACTCCTCGTCAAAGCATCCCTTCACCCGCACAATTCTACGCCGAACTCGTTCGTGGTCCAGAAAACGTGACAGCCGTAAAGAAGTTTTACTCTAGTGAAGACGAATTACTCGACGATATTTCAAAGGCCTACCGCGATTTAATCCTCGCCCTTTATGATGCAGGTTGCCGCGACGTCAAACTTGATGACTGTACTTGGGGCATGGTTGTCGACGACGACTTCTGGGCAACAATGGTTAAGCAAGGTTTCGACCGTGACGACTTGGAAAAGAAATACCTCCGTGTTAACAACGGTGCTTTAGTCGACTTGCCAGACGACTTACGTGTTTCAACTCACATCTGCCGCGGCAATTACCACTCAACTTGGGCAGCAAAAGGCGGCTACGGTCCAGTTGCCAAATATGTTTTCGCTCAAGAAAACGTCGATGCCTTTTATCTAGAATTCGATAATAAAAGATCTGGTAGCTTCGATCCAATCAAGGAAGTACCAGCAGGAAAAGAAGTTGTTCTTGGCCTTGTAACCAGCAAGAAGCCAGAACTTGAAAAGCCTGACGACCTGATCACTAGAGTTAAAGAAGCCGCTCAATTCCACGACTTGCAAGACTTAGCTCTTAGCACCCAATGTGGTTTTGCCTCAACCGAGGAAGGCAACCAATTAACCGAAGAAGAACAATGGAAGAAGATTGCTTTAGTAATCGATACTGCTAAGCAAATCTGGGCATAATTAATGAAAGAGGGGACAAAGCAATGAAGAAAAAACTATGGATTATAGCACAGGTAGTATGGGGATTACTGATTTGCTTTGGCCTCTATTTCTTCGCAAATTTATAATTCTCAATCTGAGCATATTAAACAGGAATTTAGTTAAAAGCTAATATAATTATTTAAAAAGGAGAAAAATACTATGGCAAAAGTCGAGAGTTTCACCCTGGATCACACTAAAGTTAAGGCACCTTACGTTCGTTTAATTACTGTTGAAGAAGGACCAAAAGGCGACAAGATTTCTAACTACGATTTGCGTTTAGTCCAACCTAACAAGAACGCCATTCCAACGGGTGGTTTGCACACCATCGAACACCTGCTTGCAAGTTTACTCCGCGATCGTCTTGACGGCGTTATCGATTGTTCGCCATTCGGCTGTCGGACTGGTTTTCACTTGATCGTTTGGGGCGAGCATTCAACTACTGAAGTTGCAAAAGCTCTTAAGTCCTCCCTTGAAGAAATTCGCGATACCATCACTTGGGAAGACGTTCCAGGAACCACGATTAAGACCTGTGGTAACTATCGCGATCACTCACTCTTTACTGCAAAGGAATGGTGCCGTGACATCCTTGAAGAAGGCATCAGTGACGATCCATTTGAACGTCATGTCATTTAATTAAGTATAAATATTAAGAATAAGCTAGGTTTTTGTACCTAGCTTTTTTTAGTGTGCATATTTTGTTATACTGAAAACGTATTCAATTTAGAAAGACGTGAGTTTTTTATGTATAAACTAATTGCCTGTGATCTTGATGAAACTCTGATTGATGATGATGCGCATGTCTGTCAGCGTAATATCGATGCGATTAAAGCAGCGACAAAGCTGGGCGTGAAGTTTGCCCCAGCAACTGGACGCGGCTATCGAGCAATTGAGAAGACGCTGGCAGAGATCGGTCTGAAGGATAAGGCAAATGAGTATGTGATTTCTTTTAACGGGGGATGCATTACCGAGAACAAGGATAATCGAATTATGAAGTTTCAAGGCTTGGACTTTGCTAAAGCCGACGAACTTTATCGTCTTGGTTTAAAATGCGATGTCTGCATCCACGTATATACTAAGGATATGGTTTATGTCTATAACGCAGATGAAGATGAAATCAAGTATCTGAAACTACGTCACGTTTACAAGATTATTGATGAACCAAATCTTGACTTCTTAAAGGGACAAGACATCGCCAAAGTTTTATACGGTAGTACTGATATGCCATATTTAGAAAAGATAGCTAGTAAAATTAGCAATACTACCAAGGATCTCGACGTGTCATATTCTTCCAACCGTTATCTTGAATTCAACCATCAAGGCGTCAACAAGGGTGAAGGCTTGCTCTGGCTTGCTGATAAGCTTGGCATCAAGCCTGAAGAGACGATGGCCTTAGGCGATAACTTTAACGATCTTTCTATGATTGAAGCAGCCGGATTGGGTGTTGGCGTGGCCAATGTTAACCCTAAGATGAAAGACGACTGCGACTATATTACCAAAGCCGATAACAATCAAGGCGGCGTTGGTGAGGCAATTGAAAAATTTGTTTTAGAAAAGTGATGAGGTAAAGATAGATGAAATTTAACAAGAAAATCCTAATGATTTCTGCTGCAACTTTGATGTTGGTTAGTCCTGTAGCAAGTTTGGCTAATGCAAATACTATTTCTGCAGCAAGCGTAAAGAAGGTTTCATACGCAAAGCAGACCACTGTGACGGTTAAGAAAAAGACGCCACAATTGTTCATGGCAACTGGCGGCCGTGCTTTAACCACTGGTAAGTACTACAAGAAAGGTCAAAAATTGACTGTTGATCAATTAGGCGGCATGAATATTTTAGCTAATAGTTCTCCAGATGCTTACCACATTAAGGGTACCGATTATTATGTTTGGGCTAAGGACGTTAAAGCAAAGCGTGCCTTACAAGATATCGATTATACAAGTCGTGGTTTGACTACAGTGCGGACCAATAAGTCTAAGGCACCACTTTACTCATTTTACGCTGAAAAGTCTACTCCAGCTGGCTATGCCTTTATGAAGGGGACTGATTTTAAAGTTAATGGTGCAATGTACTTGTACAATGCTAAAACTGACAAGAGCGAATTGTACTACCATTTGACTAATCATTATCACACCATGGCTAATTTGAAGACTTCACCGGATTTCCCTAACAGATTTAATACGGAGCTAGTTGATACTGGGGATGCCTTTGTGAAGGCTAGCGATGTTAATTTCTTTTCTGGCAAGAAGTTGAAGCCAATTAACACAGCTGCTTCCGCAAAAGATGGTAGCAAGATTGCTATTTTAGAAAATCAGGAAGCTGACTTGAAGGATTTACTTGGCAAAGTAGATAGTGTCAAGAATTCAGTTAAATACAAGTTGTCTAGTTCTCTCAAGCGTGACAATTACGATCTAGCTGTGAGGGATGCACAAACTCAGGTTAACTCAAGAAAGTTAATGTCAACTGCTGAAGCACAATACTTGATCTGGAGCCTTAAGACTTATGAAAGTGAGCTTGATGGTGCCAAGGTGAAGGTTGGCAACATGAATAAGTTGACTTCAAATGAGAAGCTCGCAATTGGTTTGTTGGTGATTTCTGTTTATGGTAAAAACACTGACAAGGAAAGCTTATATGGCTATGCCAAGTTTAATAAGGGCAATGACAAGACCTTTACTTTAACTATTGAAGATATGCATAATCAGAATAAGGTTGTTTCAACCAAGACAATGAAAACTAGTGATTTTGCCCAAAAGAGATAAGACGATAAAAAGAGGGATGTATCGATTTGATGCATCCCTTTTAGTTTGTTTATTTTGTTTTTATTTAATCGTTATGGCTTAATTCTTTAAGGCCTGGCAAACTCATCATAACAATGAAACTAATGATGTAGAGGGCTGAAAGAAAGCCCATGACAACCGTTAAATTGTAGTGATCCATCAAGATGCCGATGACAACTGATGAGAAACCACCGATTGCACGGCCAATGTTAACGATGATGTTGTTAGCTGAAGAACGAATCTCAGTTGGGTAGAGGCGACTGATTACTGCACCGTAACCACCAAACATCCCATTTGAGAAGAAGCCCATGACTGCACCGATGATGAGTAGAGTAGCCATGTTTTGTGCAAGTGATAAAACATAAACCATGACAGCTGAACCGATCAAGAAGATGGCGAAGGCTCTACGTGGACCGAAGTGGTCGAAGATGTTACCGAAGGTCATCATACCGATGCTCATGCCGACGATAGTTGAGATCATCCAAATACTTGAGCTAGATACGTTTAAGTTCAATTGCTTTTGCACGATGGTTGGTAACCAGTTCATTAAGCCGAAGTAACCAGCGATTTGGACGGTCATCATGACCATCAAGCCTAAGCTTTGAAAAGCAAGACGTGGGGTTGAAAACATTTTTTTAATGACATCACGTAATAATGAACCTTTTTCATCTTTTTTAGCTTGGAGGAATTGATCGCTTTCATGCAAATGTCTTCTGATAAAGACTGTTAAAATTACCGGGACAATTCCGACCAAGAATAGTGCATGCCAGCCAGCTGTTGGAATAATCCAAGCCGCAATTAATGCCGCAAAGATCGCACCGATTTGACCACCGATTGCCGCAATTGAGGTCATCTTACCAATTCTGCCGCTTTCAAAGTTTTCGGCGATTAAGGCAATGCCTACGCCATATTCACCGCCGGCACCAATACCAGTGAGAAAACGTAAGGCGTAGATCTCATAGATGTTGTTGGCAAAAGCCATTAAACCGGTAGCTAGGGCGAAGATTAAAACCGTGTGTGAGAAAGTTTTAACCCGACCAATCTTGTCACCTAGGATGCCGAAGCAGATACCGCCGACTAGCATTCCTAAGTTAGTGATTGAGGAGATCAACCCAGCGGCTCCACCAGAGAGGTGCAAATCTGCAATCATTGAACTCATTGCAAACGATAAAAAAAGCACATCCATGTTTTCAAGCGCAAAACCTGATGAAGTAGAGGCGATGACCCACTTCTGGTTTTTACTTAGTCCATGATTGTGCTGCGTAATATATTTCATATTTAATTCCTCCAAAACGAATGCTCTCTGTCATCCAATTATTTCTTCGTCTGTATATGATACGCTTTTTGAATAAAGAAACAAGGGTTGCTATGAAAAAAAGATCATCCTGTCGTGCTGAAAGAATGATCTGAAAACTTTGTTTTAAATCTAATATACTAACAATCCGACGCCTAATGCGACTAGACACAAGACAAATTCGATTACCAGTAATTTCCAACACCACTTGAACCATTTGTTAAAGTCGATGTTAACCATCATCAAACTCATCAAGATTAATCCGGTTGGGGCAACCAAGGAAATAAAGCCAAGGCCCCAGTTGTAGGCATCAATTACACTAGCACGGTCGATTCCAACCACATTGGCAAGTGGTGCCATGATTGGCATGGAAAGTACGGCCAAACCAGATGATGATTGAATGAAGAATCCCAGAATGATGTAGACGATGAACAGGAACCAAATGAAGATTAATGGACTCATGCCAGAAATCTGTTGGCTGAAGAAGTGCATGATGGTGTCACTGGTGTGACTGTCGTCCATAACAATGGAAACGGCTCTCGCCAACCCGATTGTCAAAGCAACACCAAGCAAATCGCTAGCACCATCAACGAAGGCTTGCACAACTTTGTGCTCGGAAAGTCCTGAGAAGATAGCCATCAAGTAGCCGGCAGTTAAGAAGACTACCGAAATTTCGGTGAAGTACCAGCCTTTTTGTTGTACACCCCAGATCATGACGATAAAGGCAATGCCGAAGATGATCAATGATAATTTTTGTTGCCAAGTAAAGTTGGCTGGTTTGTTAAAGTCGGCATCGTTTAAGTACTTTTCACGATCTTCTTCGTATTGGTCGTAAACAACAGATTTAGTAGGATCTTTACGTACCTTTTCAGCGTAGCGAATGACATAGATCATACCAACTACCGTACAGATGACCCACATGGTAATTCTGAGTGGTAAAGCTCTGGCGAAGTTAACACCGGCAGTGTTAGAAGCGATGATCGTTGAGAATGGGTTAATGGTTGAAATCATGGTCCCAATACTCGTTCCCAGGAAGATCGTTCCTAGAACTGTCATCGTATCATACCCGGCTAGCAGGAAGACTGGAATTAGGATTGGGTACATGGCCATCGTTTCTTCGGCAAGACCAAAGGTTGTACCACCAAGAGAAATTAGCCCCATCACAAGGATGATCAACAGAACTTGCTTACCTTTGATTTTCTTAGATAAAGCCTGCATCCCCGAGTTGATCGCGCCGTTTGCGTGAACGACACCAATACATCCACCTAGGATCAAAACGAAGGCGATGATGTCGACACTTTGAGCGATACCTTGTACCTGTGAGGTGAAGAACTGATTGATCGCCTGCCACAGGTTAGGCTTCTTTAAATTGATTCTCTCGTAAGAATTTGGAATAGCAACTGGCTTGTAGATTGTGCCATCCTTAAATTTCTTGACTACAATGTTGACCTTGTACTTCTTTAAAGTGGCCTGAGTAGCAGGTTCTTTGTACTTTTTACCACTTGGTCTGGTAACTACGAAATCTTTATTGCTGGTATCATAAGCAATCGTCGCATAGTTACCGGCAGGAATAACAAAAGTCAATAGTTGAACAAGCAAAAGCACAATTATGATAACGGTATAGGCCGTCGGAAATTGGTGCTTTTTCTTCTTTTTAGTAGCCATAATAAAACCTCCTTACTTGTATAACTATTGATTTATAGTTTTATTATACAGTTAAGGAAGTATTTTTGATAGCGATTTCATATAAATATAATAAAAAAGCCGAGCTTGACTCGACCTTCTTGTTATTCAGCGTGTTTACCGAGATTTCTGTGCCAGAACTTGCGTGGAATATAGATTGCGGCAATTACTATAATCACCAATGGAGTAACCACGAATTTCAAGATGTTGCTGTTACGTTCAGCTTGTACATTAGCATGATTTTTGGCAGTAGCAGGTTTGTTCTTCTTACTTGTTGCCTTTTTCTTATTAGGCTTACTGCTGGTAGCTGCCTTACTTGGGCTAGCATTTTGCTTTTTGTTTAAATTAGAAGTAGCAGAATTTGGCATCTTGTGTTGCTGACGCCATTTGTCTGTTTTCTTGATTGCTGAATGGCTGTTGTGATTATCCTTTGTTACATTCTGTGAATGTTGTTGATTATGGGTAGTGGTTGTGCTACTACTATCCTTCTTATTTGGCAAATAGTAGGCACAATCGATGTAGGTGACACCACTTGGATTGTTAGGATCAACTTCAAGGGCACGTCCACCATAAGGGGGATTGCCAGCTATCTCAAAGTCACCAATTCTCTCTGGTAATTGCCCCATGTTAAAGAATTGCCGCTCAGGGACACCGTTAACCACTTTTACCGTATCGGCATACATGACTTGTAAGGTTTGACCAGTATATTGATTTATGCAACGCCAATATAATGATTGGTAGGTTACATTTTGTTTATTTGTTTCAGATGTTTGTGGTTGATTAGTTTGATCATTTTCATCAGCTAAAACTGGAGTAGTCGTTAAAAGCAGGGCAGCTGGTAACGCTGCACACAGTTTGATGAGGAATTTTCTTTTGTTTAACATTTTTCTCACCTCTAAATAATAACGCTTACTTTCTACTTAAATTTTAGCGATAACTTTCGATGAATACAAGTTAAGAATAAGCAAGATTATAGTAAAATAACTAATGAAAGCGATTTTACAAAGGAGAGACAAATTATGAGTTTGACTGTAAATCTTTATTACAATGGCAAAAATGGTGATGCCAGAAAGTTCGCACAAGAAATGGAAGACAAGGGTATTGCAGGTCGTATTCGTGCCGAAGAAGGCAATGAAAAATATGATTACTTTATCCCAATGGACGATCCTGAGACGGTTTTATTAATCGATAGTTGGCGTGATCAAAAGGCGCTTGAGGCTCACCATGCTTCACCTATGATGAAGGAATTGGCTGACTTGCGTGAAAAGTATGACTTGCATATGCGCGTTGAACGCTACATCTCAGATGACAGCGGCGTGCCTGCAAGTGATCAAAAGTTTATTCGGAAATAAAGATGATTAGAAAATATCAAAAGAGCGATTTAGATGCGTTGATGCAGATTTGGCTTAAGGGCAACCTTGATGCACACGATTTTATTGATCCAAGTTATTGGCATGATAACTATGAATTGGTGAAAAAAGAGTTGCCGAATACTCAGCTGTATGTAGATGAAGAAGAGGGCGAGATAGCTGGTTTTGTAGGGATGCAAGGCGACTATATTGCCGGTATCTTTGTTAAAAGAGATCATCGGGGCCGCGGTATTGGCGGAAGGCTGATTGACTTTTTGAAGCTAAAGCATGATAAATTGCAGCTGTCGGTGTATGAAAAGAATGAGGCGGCTATTAGTTTTTATCAAAACCGTGGTTTTAAGTTAGTGAAAAAAGAGATTGATCAAGAGGCTGGTGCAGCCGACTGTTTAATGGAGTGGGATGCATAAAAGTTATGCCTAGGAATTTATAATAAGTATTTTTTCATAATGGACTAGCGGTATTAAGCTTAAAGTAATGAAAGTCAGGAAAAGCATGGTGTTGAGATGTCAGAAATTGCTTTAGCTTGGGAATGGGCTAAGGGTATCACTGCTCCAATTGTTGGTTCAACGAAGATCAAACACCTTGAATCAGCTGTGAATTCGATGGACGTAGAGCTCACACTAGATGAAGTAAACTATTTTGATGAATTGTATGTGCCACACCCAATTATCGGTGCAATTAATCAAAATCCACCTGAGGGCACAGTGGTTTTAGATAGGAAATAGAGTAAAGAAACTATTAAGTGTAAAATCTTAATAGTTTTTTATTTACCCTCACTAAAACACGAACAAAAATATATAAAAATTATGATTAATTAATAAATTAGCCAACAATTTTAGCAAAATACTGTAAGATCCAAAGAAAATATGTTAAAATCTTACCGTTAACTAATTTGAGAGGGAAATAATCAACATGAATAACGACATCGAAAAAGTATTATTTGATCAAGATCAACTTAACAAGCGAATGGATGAAATGGCAGCTCGCCTTAACAAGAAATATGAAGGGCAAGAACCAATCGTCATTCCAGTTTTGAATGGCGCAATGATTTTTGCCAGCGATATGATCAAAAGATTAACTTTCAAATTAACAATTGATCCAATGAAGGCCTCCAGTTATGAAGGTACCAGCTCTACTGGTAAGGTTAAGATTACCCAAGACGTGAAGTCAGACGTTAAGAACCGCCCAGTAATCTTCATGGAAGATATCATTGACACAGGTAGAACTTTAAAGGCACTTAGCGACTTGATGAAGGAACGCGGTGCCAAGAGTGTTGAAGTTATTTCTATGTTAGATAAACCTGAGACACGTGTAGTTGACTTCTACCCAGATGATTATGGCTTCAAGGCTCCTAATGAATTCTTAGTAGGTTACGGCTTGGACTACAACGGTCTTTACCGCAACTTGCCATATGTTGGTATTCTTAAGCAAAGAGTTTACGCTTAGATTTAATATAGATAATGTAAAAAAAGACATAGCTTATCTCATTTAAATAGGTTATGTCTTTTTTAATATTCATAAATACAATTGATAATATTTTGCTTATTTAAAGTTACAGAAAAAACGTATAGTATTTGATTTTCACTTGTCACTGCTAATCGATATCTTATTTTATAAAAAGGAAACCTAATCGGTAATGCTGATCAAGTAATGAATCGTTTAGCTAAAAACAATGAAAGTACTAGCGTCATTATTGCAACTGCCCCTAAGAAAGGTTTGTTAAAAGGCTTTATTGAAGCTAGCGTAAAGATGCAGCCAAGAGAGTTTATCTATCTCTCATTTAACCCAGACACTTTGGTATGTGATCTTAAGCTCTTTAAGCAAAATGGTTATGAAACTAAGGCAATCACACCGATTGATGTTGCAACTCAAACACCAGATATGATGTGCATTTGCAGACTAGATAAGGAAAATTAATTTAAAATAAGAAGCCTAACATAATTAGGTAAAAATGTTATAATGATTGTGTTGGAGTTTATTTATAAGAAAAGAGATAAAAGCGAATGAACACAATTGCATTTAACCAACAATTATCAGACAAATTGAATGAAGCTCTAAATCCTGATTTGTACTCAACACCAGGTAAAGGCGAAATTACTGTAATCGCAAATGAAAAGAAAGATTTGCGTGAATACCGCATCATCACCAAAGACAACAAGGTTGTTGATTTAGTTGATGCTTATGACTCTGAGCACGATGCCGACTACCAAAAGTTAGTCGACTTCCTCAAGGACTACCGTTAATTAAGAATACAATTAAGACCCAGAGCCATATCAGCTCTGGGCTTTTTTTATTCGCTTGGCTTAATAATTTTCTAATAAACAAATAAAACAAACATAATAGAGGTAGATATAATGAAAACACAACTAAGATTTAAAGAGGGCCAAGATTATCCTGAACAACAAAATGGTTTGCCAAAGGCATTCTTCCATAACCCCAAATATAGGGATATGAGTGTCAATGCTCGTTATCTTTACATGATTTTTACTCTACGGATGACAGAGTCACAAAATAAGGGTTGGATAGATGACGATGGCAACATGTACATCATTTATTCAGATGAAGATTTGATGAAAGAATGCACTGCAAATCTTGTACAGTAGATAAATTGAAAAACGAACTAGTTGAATTTGACTTGCTATCAATGGAGAGACATTCCAACCATTTGTATCCCTTACATGTAAGCGATTCGTATAGTCATTAGGGTGAAAAAGGCACATAAAATTGTGCCTTTTTTGTTATTAAATTTTTTCAAAATTAGGCCGTAAAATTTAGATCATAATCAAAAAGTTAATATATAATTAAGATAGAGTAAAAGTATAATATTAAAGTAATTGCATTAATAGGTGAAAATAATAAATGAAGAAAACTTTATTTGGTTTAATTTATATGTCTTCCTATAAGATTCAACTTAACATAGTAGATCTAAAGGATCTAACTGTCATTGAACAACTAGATTCGCCTTCGTTTTTACAAGCTGATAGTAAAAGCCAGGTTTTTGAACAAGATATGGACAAAATCTGTGATGCAATTGAAGGCTTTAAAGAGAAGTTAGCAGAATATCAGATTAAGGATTTCAAGTTTTACGGCAATGAACAATTAATTGATGAAATGTCTGCCAGTTTTATTGCAGATCAGATCAAGGTTAGAACTGGTTGGAAGATCGAATGGCTTAATGGTGGTCAAATCGTCTACGCCAAGGTCTTAAGCGGGATGAAGAGTCAAGCAGAAGTAAATGACGATGGCAAGGACCACGCCACTTATTTGCTTAGTCTTGGTTCTGCAATGATCAACCTTTCTTTGTTTAAAAACAATAAGTTCGAATCAAGCTGGAGCCTGGCCTTAGGTCCACGAGAGATCCAAGAGATCAATGAAATCACTAATGAAACGCCTAATGATCCGATCTATGTTATCAATGATTACTTAGGTGCGAAGATCGGTCACTTGGCTCGTCAGATCAAGGATAATTCGCGTGCCGCTGTAATTATCCAACACGCTGATGCCTTGAATAATACTTATTTGAAGAAAGAAAACTCAGCTAACCAAATTACGCACGAAGAATTTCAATACTTCTATGATCAACTGATCCAAATGTCGCTTAACGATATCATGCAAAACTATGACTTGGAACCAGCTGTAGCTGAACACGTTATTCCTAATGCCATTTCAATCAAGCAATTCCTTTCTCTCTTAAATATTGGCACGATTTACATTACAGACATGTCTGTTGTCACCGGCCTTTTGATGCTAGAGAAGAGAGGCAAAGATACTGATATCATGATGACTTCAGCTCAAAATATGGCTCGACGCTATTTGGTTGATTTACACCATGCTAACGCAGTACGCAAGTTTGCTTTGCACATTTTTGATCGTTTACGTAAAGTACACCTTTTGCCTAAATCAGCTAGAGAATTGTTAGGTTGGGCAGCAACCGTTGATGATATCGGCAGCTTTGTTAATCAAGCTCGCCGCTATGAGCAATCAGCCGATTTTATCGAAGCTAATGAACTGATTGGCATGTCAGATCGTGAAAATGAAATCGTCAGTGAGATTTGTCGTTATCAGACTATCGATGATGGAGATGGTTCTGCGCCAAACATTGGTGGACACCACTACCGTCACCTGAATCCAGATGTTCAATTAACAGTGGCCAAGCTTTCTGCCATTTTGCGGATTGCGACAGCATTAGATGCATCCCACAAACAAAAGATCAAGAAAATCGTTATTTCACTGAAGAAAAACAATGAATTAGTGATTAGAGCGAAAACTAACGCAGATATTACGCTGGAACGTTGGTCATTTAACAAACGCGTTAAGTTATTCGAGGACGTATTTGGCATTAAGGTTGTTTTAAAACAAGAGGGTATGAATAGACAATGAGTAGTACATTTTTAGGAAACGAAAAAGAAGAAACAAAACTGTTTTTAAAACCGGAATATTTTAAAAACCGTGAATTAAGCTGGATGGACTTTAACGACCGAGTGTTGGAAGAGGCCCGCAATAAAGATAATCCATTGCTTGAAAGAATCAATTTCTTGGGCATCACGCAAAGTAATGTGGACGAATTCTTCATGGTTCGTGTTGCTTCTTTGCACAAGTTGATTGCGGCAGGCATTAAGACAACTGACTCTTCAGGCCAGACTCCTGAAAAGCAGCTTGATGCCATCAACCAAAAAGAACACAGAGCAGTAGAAAAAAGATACTCAACTTATTGGCGTTCACTTTTACCATTGCTTGAAAAGAAGAATATTTTCATTAAAGAAGTCAAAGATCTGAACGCTCAGCAATATGAGTTCGTTAGACGTTACTTCAGTGATGAACTATATCCAATCATTACACCAATGGCCGATGACACCAACCGTCCATTCCCATTTATTGCCAATGATTCATTGAACATCGCTGTCTGCTTGAAGGACAAGGAAGATGGTAAACATTATTACGCCACCCTTAGAGTTCCTAATAACTTTAAGCGTCTGGTTAAATTGCCTAAGGCTGACAATAGTTTTGTTTTGCTTGAAGACATCATCAAAGAATTCGTTAGCAGCTTTTTCGACGGCTACGAAGTAAAGGAAGCCGCTATTTTCCGAGTTACTCGTGACATGGACTTGGACGTGGCTGAACGTGATACTTCAGACTTTTTGCGGAGTGTACAAAAGCAATTGAAAGACCGTGAACATGGTAAAGCTGTTCGCCTTGAAATTGAAAAATCAATGGGTGGAAAGTTGCGTTCGCGCTTGTTTGATAAATTAAAGGTTAAGAAGAATGAAATCTATGAGATTTCTGGTCCAATTGATTTAACCTTCCTTAAGAAACTTGCTGGTGCAGTTAAGGGTCATGAAAAAATGCGTTATGCGCCAATCAAGGGTTATGTTGATCCAGATTTAGCTCTTTCAAGCGATATTTTTGCCAATATTAGACAAAGAGATTACTTGGTTCAACACCCATATGATTCATTTGACACAGTTTTAAACTTTATTTGTAAGGCTGCCCATGATGACAAGGTCTTAGCCATTAAGATGACCCTTTATCGTGTTTCAGGTAATTCACCAATCATTAAATACTTGGGTCAAGCTGCACAAGCTGGCAAACAAGTAACTGTTTTGGTCGAAGTCAAAGCTCGTTTTGATGAAGAGAATAACGTCCACTGGGCTAAGACTTTGGAACAAATGGGCTGTCACGTTATCTATGGTTTGAAAGGACTTAAGACGCACACCAAGATTACTTTGGTCATTCGCCGTGATGAAGATGGTATTCGCAGATACATTCACTTGGGTACCGGTAACTACAACGACGTAACTGCTCACTTCTACACTGATATGGGCTTATTCACTTCACGCCGCGACCTTGGTGTCGATGCCACTAACTTATTTAACATGCTATCTGGTTATTCTCGTCCACCATACTTCAGACAATTAAGAATTTCACCAAAGCATATCCGTGAGTTCATTAATCAAAAGATTGATAATGAAATCGAAATCGCCAAAACTGGCCGTAAAGCCGAAATTCACATGAAGATGAATTCACTCTCTGATCCTGAAATCATTGGTAAACTTTACGAAGCTTCTCACGCTGGCGTAAAAATTCACTTAATTGTGCGCGGAATTTGTTGCTTAAGAACCGATATTCCTGGAATTAGTGATAATATTGAAGTACATTCGATTGTCGGAAGATTACTCGAACACAGTCGAATCTATTACTTCTATAATAATGGTAATCAAGATGTCTACCTTTCAAGTGCGGACATGATGACGCGTAACTTGAACAGAAGAGTTGAAACCTTATTCCCAATCTTGCAGCCAGATTTGAAGGAACGTGTACTTCATATCTACGATATTATGTGGAATGACAACGTTAAGACACGTGTACTTCATAATGATGTATATTCAATGGTTGATCGTCGTGGTAAGAAGGCCCTTAACTCTCAAGAGTACTTTATTCATCAAGCCCAAGAAAAAGAACGCGAATTAAAGCAAAAAGAAGATGAAGATAGAGATCCTGATGTCTTTGAAGTAATGCGTAAAGAAGACAATGATTTAACCCTTGAGGAAAAGAAGGATACGGATGAGTAAGGATTTTTTACGCAAAAGATTCAATATTGATAAGCTGCGATTAAAAGCTAGCAAAGATGAATTGATTGAGGCCGGCAAGAAGCAGGCTAAAAAGGTGCCAGTTAGTGAACTAGGTGCTTTTAAACAGGTTGAACGGGATGCCGTTGAGATGATCAAGACACAGGAAGATACAATGATTCCTGAGCTATTGCCTTTGCGTCATCAGCGCATGATTGCTAATGCCTTTAGCTTCTTGCGTGGTACTGCTGGTGTCATGGAATATGACTTGTTGCACAGCACGCAAAGCAAAATCTGGGTGATGATTTGTGGAGATGCCCACTTAAACAACTTCGGCTTTTTCGCTTCACCTGAAAGACAATTGCTTTTCGGACTTAATGACTTTGATGAAACCAGAGTTGGCAATTGGGAGAGCGATTTGAAGCGTCTGATGGTCAGTGCCCAATTAATCGGTGAGATCAACGGCTATAATCCAGATAATCTTTATAAGATATTGAAGAATACTGCCAAGGCTTATGAAGACGGAATTAATGATGCGGCTGGTCAAAAGCTGCTCGACCGTTTTTACACCTCATACAGTATCAATGATTTCTTTAATACAACCAGTGATGATAAGCAATTAGTCAAGATTTTGAAGAAAATTGCGGATAAGGCACCAAAGAATAATTCGGATAAGGTAGTTAAAAAGTTTACGACTGAAGAAAATGGTAAGCTGGTCTTTAAAGAAAATCCACCACGTGCTAGACGGATTTCTGATCAAACTTATCAGGAATTAGTTAGTGCGATGGAAGAGTACCAAAAGAAGCTTTCACCTGATGTAAAGGTGCTGTTGAGCAGTTTTAAACTGACTGACATTATTCGTTACAGCGTAGGTGTTGGTAGCTTTGGTACACGCTGCTATCTGGTTTTACTGACAGGTAGAGACGGTAGTCACTTGGTTTTGCAAATCAAAGAAGCAATGCCATCTAAGTATGATTTGTCTAATTTGTCTGTGGCAGAAGCTAAACAGCAAGGTTATGAAGAAGGGCGCCGTGTAATCACCGGTCAAAGCATCTTGCAAACCTTCTATGATCCATTCTTGGGTTATACTGAAGCAGGAGGCCGCAGCTATTATGTGCGTCAATTCAGAGATATGAAGGACTCAATTGATACCACTAAGCTGGATGAAGAAAGCTTTGAAGCTTATGCGACGCTTTGTGCCTTCATCTTGGCCCGAGCTCATTGTCAAAGTCCAACGGCAGCAATGATCTATGGCTACTTGCAAGAAAGTAAGCAATTTGATAAGTGTATGGCTGATTGGGCTGTCGCTTATAGTAAGCAAGTAGAACAAGATTACGCAGCTTTTACGAAGTATCTGCGCGGTGAATATGACAGTAGACTGAGGAGGAAGAGAAAATGACTAGCACTAATTTAGTAGTAATTGACTTGGGTTCCAACTCGGTCAGAATGCAGATTTCACAAATAGACGATTATGGTGGCTATACAGTCATGGGTTACTTTAGAGAGTATGTCCGTTTGTCTGAAAATATGGGCAAAGAAATGACACTTAAAGAAGAACCAATGAACAGAACGATTCAAGCTTTGAAAGACTTTAAAACCAGATATACGCAATATGATAATGTGGTCGTCAAAGCGGTAGCAACGGCTGCAGTTCGTGGAGCAAAGAACCAAGCGGAATTCTTAAAACGAGTAAAAGATGAAGTTGGACTGGACTTGCAGGTGATCTCAGGTAGTACCGAAGCATACTTGGACTACGTTGGCGTAGTTAATACCTTGCCAGTCAGAAATGGCATTATCATGGATTGTGGTGGTGCTTCAACGGAGCTGATTTGGGTTCAAAATGGTGCCTGCAAAGAACGGGTAAGTATTCCAATCGGTTCAGTCGTTTTGTCGCAAAACTATAACTTAGCTGATACCATTTCAGCTAGTGATTTGTATAGCGCAATGAATGCGGCAGGGCAGAAAATTTCAACGGTGCGCTGGCTAGGACAAGTGCATAATTTGCCATTAATTGCACTTGGCGGTAGCAACCGGACAATTGCGAAGATTCACCGACGAGAAGTTACTGATGAAGTTGATGAGTTGCCTGACATTCACGGGATGCATTTGCCACCACATTACATTTTTAACTTAGTTGGTAAATTGATTGCTATGAATAAAGATGAACGGATGAAGATTCCAGGTTTGGCTAAGAACCGAGCAGACGTCATCGTTGGTGGGTTGATTCCAATCAGTTTGGTGTTACGCAACTTGCAGATTAGTGAAGTTATCTTTTCTAATTGCGGTTTGCGTGATGGTATCTTGTTTGAATACTTACGTCAAAGTAGAAAAGAATAATTATTAAAATCCAAGACTCTTGTCTTGGATTTTTTGTATTAAGGATTATAAGTATAAAGTATGGATTCTTATTTACAATAGATATTGGTAATGAATAAAGCGTAATGGTAAATTATAGTTAATCGAGTAATAGAAAGGACCAATTATATGCCTTACGGATACATTACTAAATTAAGTGATAAATTAACGCGTGAACATGTTCGTTATAATAATAGATATGGAACTGCTATTGCGGCAGACATTTACTACGTAAAAGATATAGATAAAAATGCAAAATACCCTGCTTTGATCGTTGGTGCATCTTATGGTGGTACTAAGGAACAAGGTCTATGTGTTATGCCAATGAATTGGCACAGCGCGGCTTTGTCGTTTTGACTTTTGACCAAGTACATATGGGTGAATCAGGCGGCGAGCCAAGACGTGTTTCATCCCCAGACTTATTTGCTGAAAGCTTCAGTGCCGCAGTTGATTATAGTGCCATTTGTCGATCGTGAAAAGATTGGTGTTATTGGTATTTGTGGTTCAGGTGGCTTCGCACTTTCTGCAGCTAGTGTTGATACTCGTATCAAGGCAATTGCGACTGCTTCAATGTACGATATTACCGATATTCGCGGGATGCAAAACTTATCTAAGAAGCAAATTGACGAAATGAAGGATAAGCTTACTCGTCAACGTTGGGCTGATTTTGAAAATGGTCAACCCCAAATACATTCCATTCTTCCCAGAAACTCCATATCCAAGTGTAGATGCTTTACCTAAGACTGATCCAATTACTAATGAATGGCAAAGATTCTACGCTGTACCACGTGGCTTCCATTCAAATGCACGTGGTGGCTTTACTACTACTTCAGACTTATCAATGCTTCAATTTGATGCCTTGGCTCATATCGATGAGATTACACCTCGTCCAATTCTTTTTGTTTGTGGCGACAAGGCCCACTCAATAGCCTTCTCAGAAAGAGCCTACAAGCTTGCTAATGAACCAAAGGAAAAGTACATTGCTAAGGATGCAGAACACATCGATTTGTATGATCAAGTAGACAAGATTCCATTTGATAAGTTTGAAAGTTTCTTTAAGGAAAATTTTAAGTAAGAGGAATTTTAAATGACTAAACCCTATATTATTGTGCACATGATGACTTCAATTGACGGTCGTATCAATTGTGGAATGACCGCTCAACTTGATGGTAATAGCGAATATTATTCAACTTTATCAGCACTTGAGGCACCAACTAGAGTAAGTGGTCGTGTTACTGCAGAAACAGAAATGGCCGATGGTGACTTTAAAGCTGATGATGGTGAAAAATTAGGTAAAGTTGCTTTTAAGAAAAATGCGACTGCTGATTCATATAATATTGTTACTGACTCAAAGGGTAGAACTGCATGGGGCAGAGAAAATGGCTCAGACTTCCCACATTTAATTTTGACCAGTGAAGATGTATCTAAGGAATATATCGATTACTTGAATGGTCATAATATTTCTTGGATTGCTGCAGGTAAGGAACACGTTGACTTAAAGCGTGCCATGGAGGTCTTAGCTGATGAATTTGGGATTAAGCGCTTGGCTGTCGTTGGTGGCGGTAAGATCAATGGTGGTTTTTTAAAGGCTGGTCTGGTTGATGAAATTAATCTTTTAATCGGACCAGGTGTTGATGGTCGAATTGGTCAACCAGCTGTCTTTGATGGTTTGACTAGTGGAACACCTACACCATTAACATTGAAGAGTGTGAAGAGCTATCCAGATGGTGCTGTTTGGTTGAGATATTTGACTAAATAATACTCTCGGATTTAAAATTGAAGTGCAACACTAAGTGTTAAACAAAAAGGCCATGAAGACCTAAACTTGAAGTGACGAAAAATCAAGAAAGGAAGATCTTCATGACCAATTCAAATTCTAGCATTTCTAAGCACTATCATCAATTAACCAGCGTACAACGTGGACAAATTCAAGCAATGCTGGATTCCGGCATAACTTCCCGTACTGTTATCGCGCAAGAAGTTGGCTGCCATAAGTCGACAATCAGTCGCGAAATCAAACGCGGAAGCGTCCTGCAAAGAGACAGCAGCTATTTATTGTATGAGCACTATTACGCTGATACTGCACAGATTTATTATGAGAAGCGTCGCAAAAACTGCTATCAGCGCAATCCATTGAAGCATTATGCTGTCTTTTTGAGAATGCTCTCTAGACGCTTTAAAGCTAAATTTGATGCCACCAGCATCGATGAGTTCGTTGGTGAATTCAAAAGGACTATGCCAGGCTACCCTTGTCCCAGCACACCAACCGTCTATCGCTATATTGATCAGGGCTTGCTGGACATAAGCAATATTGATCTGCCTATGAAGCTCAAAAGACGCAGGAACAAGCGTCATCACGGCCATGGCGGTCATGCTTTGCACAAGAAGAATCTTGGCAATTCCATTGAACAGCGTCCTAAAGAGATTGAAGACAGAAAAACGCCGCTGCACTGGGAAGGAGATCTGGTTAAAGGCGTCAGACGCAAGAATCAGCCTGCTTTAATGACTTTGACCGAAAGAACCACACGCTTTGAAGTAGTTATCAAGATTCCTGACTATCGGGCAAGCACATGCCAAAGGCTGCTTCAAAATGAGATTGACAGACATCCTGCCTGGTTTAAATCGATCACGTTTGACAATGGCTCTGAGTTTGCGGATATGACCAAGATCAAAGGCTGCCAGATCTACTTCGCCCACCCATATTCTCCATGGGAAAGGGGCACCAATGAGAACTGCAATGGTCTTTTGCGTCAATTCTTCCCTAAGGGCAAGAGTATGAAAGACAAAACAAAGGCTTATGTTGAACAGGCAACCAATGCCATTAACCACAAACATCGCCGAATCCTCCAATATCAGACAGCAGAAGAACTCTTCAAGCAATACATTTCTTCATAGCCTAACTGTTGCACTTAATTTGACAATTCAGGGAAAATATCTATTGAACTTTTAAAACAAATTTATTTCTTTAATCATAGATTATAGCTATAATGAATGCGATTTAATTAATGCGGCTAAAGGAGAAACAAAATGAGTAAAGAAACTATTAAGGCTAAAGCAGACGGCCGTAATGGACAAATAGATTTTGATATTGATCTTGATGGCAATCATATTGATGACGTCAAAGTAACTAAGAGTGCAGAAACCCCTGCAATCTTTAACCAAGTTTTTGATAAATTAAAGAATAGCGTAATTGATAATCAAAGCTTCGATGTTGATGCTGTGTCTGGCGCTTCATTAATGACACAAGCAATGCTCGATTCAGGTAAAAAAGCATTAGAAGATAAAGATATTGAATTAGCTAAGCCTGAGCCTAAGGAACACAGGGAAATTCATTTAAACGTAGACGTAGCAGTTATTGGTTCCGGTATGGCAGGCCTGATGGCAGCATGTCGTGCTTTATCAATGGGCAAACGCGTAGTTGTTTTAGAAAAGAATGGTTACTTGGGCGGTGCTACTATTTTAAATGGTTCTAACGTAGTTGGCACAGGTTCAAAAGTATCAGCTAAACTCTTTGGCAAAACTGCTAAGGAAGATTCACCAGTTTTGTTAGTTAAAGATATTACTAGAGAATGTAAGGGTACCAATTACCCAATGCTGTCTAACTTATTGGCTAATAATATTGGTCGTGCAGTTGACTTTATTACAGAATTTGCCAATTTGAAATACCAAAAAGCCGAAACTCAAACAGTTGAACACTCAGTAAATAGACAGATTGAAATGCCTTCAGAAAGTTCATATGAATTAATTACTAAAGTAGCCAAGGCTTTTGAAGAAAAAGGCGGCAAAATTATTCTTGATGCTCGCGTTGAGAAGTTAAACAAGAATGACACAGGCGTTCTCACTTCATTAGTAGCCGAAGGTAAGAATCAAACTGTTAACGTAAAATTCAAGTCTTTAGTTTTAGCTGCTGGTGGTTTTGGTGCCAAAGACTATAAGGAACATACCACTGATATTCCATACTATGGTCCAATGACATCAAATGGTGACTACTTCAATTTTGCTAAGAATATGAATCTGGTTTCTCGCAACCTCAACTGGTACAAGATCTATCCTCATGGTTTGGAAGTTGAACCAGGAATTGCTAAATTGACCACTTATTCAACTAAAGAAGTGGGTGATATGGGTGCGATTTTCGTTAATAAAGCGGGTAAGCGAATTGTTGATGAATCTGCACCATATACGCATTTTAGGGATGCAATTGCAGAGCAAAAAGATAAAGTTGCCTATGTGGTAATGGATCAAAAGATGTGGGATCGCTTCTATGAATTGATGCTTAAGTACGGCTTCAATAAAGATGAAGTTCAAGGCTACTTTGACTTAAATGGTAAAAAGAGTCCTGTCTTAGTTAAGGGTGATTTGAAGACTGCCGCTGAAAAAGCTGGTATCGATTATGCTACATTGAAGGAATCGCTTGATAACTATGAACAAGATGTAAAGGCAAAATATGATCCAGAGTTTGGCCGTGATCCTAAATTCTTGCATGCTTATGAAGGCGATACTTACTACATCATTGAACAAAAACTCAGCTTCTGTACAACCTTAGGCGGCTATGAAACTAATGACCAAATGCAGCTACTTGATACAGCAATGGCACCTGTAGCTAACTTCTATGCATCTGGTGAAATTATTGGTGGAGCAAATGGTCGTGATTCAATGCCAAGTATGATGAATTCCTGGTCATACGCTTCAGGCTTTGTCGCAGGTACTTCAGCGGCAGATAATGCCAACTACAATCATAGCGGCGATGAAAAACCAATTGATGTAACTTCTGGTGCATCAGAATAAAAGTAAAAGAAAGTGTCTGGGAAAAAACTAGTTCCGGCACATCAAAAAAGAACGATGATTTTCATTTCGAATCTCATCGTTCTTTTTCTGTACTTTAATAGTCTTCCTTGATATTATTGAATCACCACAAAACAAAAATGAAAGAAAGCTTATTAATGTATCAAAATTATATCACAGGTCAAACAGCTTTAACACTCAATTTAGATTTTACTATTCCTAATAATCATCTGCCTACTGTTATTAGCTGGTTCGTGGATTCTATTCCAGAAGAAGTACTGCTAGATGATACCGCTCAAACTGGACGCCCAGCTTATCACCCAGCCATGATGCTTAAAATTCTGCTTTTTGCTTATTCTAGAAGGGTATTTTCAGGTAGAAAAATTGAATTAATGCTGGAAGAAAATTTGCCCATGATGGTGCTGGCAGAGCATCAGAAGATCTCCTACCATACCATCAATAACTTTAGATCTAGCGATCATGCCAATCAGCTTATCAAGAAAAGCTTCCTTTACTTCGCTAAGCTATTAGAGCAAGAAGGACTTATCAATGAAGGGGCTATCTTTATCGATGGTACCAAGATTGAAGCTGATGCCAACCGCTATACATTTGTCTGGCGCAAAGCTATTGAAAAGTTTCATGATAAGTTAAAGGATCAGGCAGTTGAGCTTTATGATGAATTGATTGCCAAAGAAGTAGTCAAAGTAATGGCAAAAGAAAAAGTACAAACCAGCCAAGGACTAACAGAATTAGCTTAAGAAACCAAAACCAAAATCGAGCAACTGACTAAAGAAATTGAGCAAGAGCCCAAAGCTATTCCAGGTGGTTCGCCTAGAAAAGCAAGACGACGCAGCCTTAAAAAGTATCTTCATCGCTTAGAAAAGGACTACCTGCCTAGAATAAAAAAATACGAACAAGCTCAAGCGCACTTTGCCGGACGCAACAGCTATTCCAAGACAGATCATGATGCGACTTTTATGCACATGAAAGAAGATCATATGAAAAATGGACAGCTTAAGCCAGGCTATAATATTCAAACAGCTACGACTAATCAATATGTAGTGGATTTTGCCTTGTATCCTAATCCAACTGACTTTAAAACGCTGGAGCCTTTTTTAAAGCAGTTACCAACATTGGACAAGTTCGATAAGATCGTCGTCGATGCAGGCTATGGTAGCGAATATAATTATTCAATGCTGGAAGATAAGTATTCGGATAAAGAGTACTTTATTCTCTACACCATGTATGAAAAGGAACAAAGCAGAAAATATAGAAAAGATCCAACAAAGCTTACTAACTGGTTCTACGATGAAAAAGATGATTACTATCTAGATCAAAACGGGGTTAGATTTAATTTCAAATATTACAGTAGGCGTAAAGAAAGATCGACTGGTCAGGTTCGTGATTTTAAGGTCTATGAAGCAGATGAATTCCAAGCAACGCCGGAATTAGAGCAATTAGCTAAGACCAAAGGTGGTCGTCAAAGACAAGTACGATATAATCCTAACTGGCAATATTTAAAGGAAAAAGCAAAAGAAGTTCTTCAAAGTCCTACAGGCAGACACATCTACGGTATGAGAAAGTATGATGTCGAGCCGGTATTCGGACATTTGAAGAACGTCTTTGGTATGCGCGGAACACATTTAAGAGGTAAAAATAAAGTAGAAACAGATGTTGGAATAGCCTTTATGATGATGAACTTAAGCAAATATTGGGCCAGAAGATGGTCGAAGGACCAATATGCATTATTGACAAATAAAAACAGAAAGAAAAAGACGGTCAAGCAACTCAAATTAAGAGTTAGCTTGATCGTCTTTTTACATCTGAGAGTTAGTTTTTTCCCAGACACTTTTGTTAGATAAGCTTGTCTTTGCTAACATAATTTTGGTAGCAATATTTTTGTACGAATGCATTAAAGCGATTAACTGCTGGTGGCAAGAAGTGATCGCTCTTTGTGATGATGTAAATTGGGTGCATGCCAATTTTATCTTTCAAGTGAAGCAATTTTACTTCATTTGGATTTAGTTGAGGTAAATTTGGAACGACTGCAACACCATAATTCCAATAAACAAAACCGATAATGGTATGATCTTCTACTGCTCCAATTAAAATCTTTGGTTTGATATTAGCCTTGTTAAACATTTGATTCAGTTGCGGACGCAAGCCGCTTTTTTCAGAATAGTAAATAAAAGGATATTGGACGAGCTCTTTTAAAGAGACGTCCTTTCGTTTAGCCAAAGGATTTTCAAAAGGCACAGCGGCTAAGATTTCTTGATCAACTAAGTGGAAGGTATTAATTTTATCCTTAATGTCCTGTCTTTGCGACATTGAAGCTAAAACAATATCGAGTTCATCGTTTAAAAGGGCATCAATTAGATGAGCGGCGTTCTTGAGCTTGATGAAGAAGGCTGCTTGAATTTACTTAACACCATCATCGTGAATAGATTAGGGGATGCCGTTGATATTGAACTATTCCACGATGAAGACCGTGTTAAGGAATTAGTTGCTGAAGCACATAATTATAATGTAGTCGTAATTATGAGTAATCATGACTTTGAAAAAGTACCTACTAAAGATGTGATTGAATTTCGTTTGAAGAAGATGGCAGCTTTAGGTGCTGATGTACCTAAGCTTGCATGTATGCCTCATAACGCAAAAGACGTTTTGACCTTATTAAGTGCAACTAATGAGGTAAATGAAGCAATTGATAATCCATTAATCACTATGGCAATGGGGGATATTGGCAAGGTAACTAGAATTGCAGGACAAGTATTTGGTTCTAGCTTATCATTCGGTGCAGTGGGAAAGACATCGGCCCCAGGTCAATTATCAATTGACGATTTAAGAAATGCAGAAAATTACTTAGAAATTAAGTAAGAAAAATAATTTTTGGATCTCGACGAAAGTCGGGATCTTTTTTTATAGTTAATGTTTCTAAAGCAAGTTGTTACTAAATATTTTTAATAAAAACCAACTATCTAGGCATCACACCAAATCAAAGAACGCCAATCTACAAAAACAAAAGTAGATAAACGTCTAAATCTATTAAATGAAAATTCTTGATGACTTACAAAAAAATAAGCTATATTATATTTGAATTGAAATTTAACGAATATATTGTATTAATTTGAGGAGGATAGATTATGCGAATTTTTGTAGCTGGTGGTTCAGGTCGTGTCGCAACTGAATTAATTAAAGACTTAATTGCCGACGGTAATACCGTTGTAGCTGGCGCACGCCATGAAGACCATATTATTAAGCTAAATAATGTAAAGCCGGTTCACATGGATCTCCATGCTAGTGTGGATGATCTTGCTAAATTGATGAAAGGCAGCGATGCCGTTTACTTTACTGCAGGTTCTCGTGGTAAAGATTTACTTCAGACAGATGCATTCGGCGCTGTAAAGACAATGCAAGCAGCAAAGAAGCTTGGCATTGAAAGATACATTATGCTTAGTTCGATCTTTGCTCTTCAACCAGACATGTGGCATATTGATGGCTTAGATCAAATTATGGATTATAACGTTGCTAAGTATTTTGCAGATAACTACTTAGTAAATCAAAGCGGCCTTAAATATACTATTTTGCAACCGACTAATTTAACTGAGGAAGAGGGCACAGGCAAGATAAGTCTAGATGTAACTAGAGTAACTTCTAACCCAATTCCTGATGTAGCAAAGACCTTGGCTGAAATTCTTAAGCACGATAATACAATTGGCAAGGTAATCATGATGAAGACTGGTGATACACCAATCGATGAGGCTTTAGCTAGTGTTAAGTAGAATAACAAAAAAGCATCCCTAACTTGGGATGCTTTTTCATGCAATCATTTTTATTACATCATCTTATTCAAAGAGATCATTTCTAGCAAACTCTGAGCAGTAGAACTGCCTTCATTACCCGCCTTCAATCCGGCTCTTTGCAATGCTTGTTCAATATCATCAGTTGTCAAAATTCCAAATGTAACAGGAATCTCAGCTTCTAAATTAATTTGCATAATCGCATTAGTAACATTTTGAATAATCATGCTGTAGTGATCAGTTTCACCCTTGATCACAGCACCAAGCGTCATAATACCGTCGTATTTGCCACTAAGCATAATCTTTTTGGCAGTAAAGCCAATTTCAAAAGCACCGGGTACCCAGTAAACATCTATGTTATTTTCATTAATACCGAATTGCTTAAGAGTAGCTAATGCACCATCAACTAAGTGATGAGTAACAATTTCATTAAACTTAGAAGCTACAATAGCAATCTTTACGTCATTGTTTTCAAAATTACCTTCGTATACAGACATTTCTTTTTCTCCTATAAAGCTAATATGTGGTGGAATTTGTCGCGTTTAGTTTCAAGATAAGCATAATCAACATCATTGGCAGGTATTTCCAATGGGATTCGTTTGTTGATCTTGATACCGTAATCTTCTAATTGACCAATCTTATCAGGATTGTTGGTTAATAAATCAATTTGATGAATTCCCATATCCTTTAAGATCTTAGCCGCAGTTTTATAATCTCTTTCATCAGGCTTGAAACCCAAAACCTTATTGGCATCGTAAGTGTCATATCCTTGATCTTGTAAAGCGTAGGCCTTCAACTTATTAGCTAAACCAATGCCACGACCTTCTTGACGTAGATAAAGGATCATGCCGCTACCGTTTTTCTCAATTTGTTTCATTGCATTATGCAATTGATCGCCACAATCACAACGCATTGAACCGAAAGTATCACCAGTCATACATTCAGAGTGAAGACGAACTAACATTGGCTTATTTGGATCAATTTTGCCTTTTAAAATTACGAGATTATTGTCATCCAAAGCTTTAATCTTAAAATCGCCATATTTAGTAGGGAAGTTTACAAAGTCTGACGGTTTACTCACTGCACTTTTAACGTATTCTTGCAATTCAGCAATTGTCAGAAATGGCATATGATGTTCTTTAGCAATTTCACGTAATTGTGGTCTTCTTGCCATGTGGCCATCAGCCTTCATAACTTCACAAATATAGGCAACAGGTTGTTCACCAGCTAATTTTGCCAAGGTAACTGAAGCTTCGGTGTGGCCGTTTCTTTCTAGAACAAGGCCATCTTTAGCAACCAATGGGAAACAGTGACCTGGACGGAAGAAGTCTTCAGGTTTAGTAGTGGGATCTGCGATTGCTTTAATTGTAGCAGCACGATCATATGCTGAAATTCCTGTAGTAGTTGTCTTATAATCAACACTAATCGTAAATGCAGTACCATAAGGATCGGTGTTATTAGATTCCATTTGTGGCAGCTTTAATCTTTCGGCAACTTCACGACCGACACTGGTGCAAAGCAAACCACGTGCATATTTGGTCATAAAATTAACATTCTCTGGGGTAACTTTCGAGCCAATACCAATCATGTCACCTTCGGATTCACGATCTTCATCGTCAGCAACAATTACCAAGCCACCATTTTTCATCCATTGAATTGCATTTTGAATCTTCTTAACATCCATTTTTAATTCTCCCTACTTAAATTTTTTTGCACATACTTACCAAGAATATCTGTTTCAAGATTTACTACATCGCCAGCTTTTAGGCTGGATAAATTAGTTTCATCTTGAGTATGTGGAATTAGACCAACAGAAAATTTATTATCTTTTACATCCATCACAGTTAGACTAACGCCATTTAAGGCGACGCTACCTTGTGGCACGATTTGCTTATCAAGGTGATTAGGAATTGAAAACCATAGTTCAATTGCATTTTCGTTAATATGACTATCAGTTACATGAATGACATCGTCAACATGACCAGTAACGATATGTCCTTCAAAGCTAGAGTCAGCTTTCATAGCTTGCTCAACATTGACATCATCGTTAACCTTTAAATCTTTAAAAGTAGTCTTTTCAAAAGTCTGTGGCATCATAGTAACCTGAAATTCATTAGGTTCAACTTTTTCAGCAGTTAAACATGTTCCATTAACTGCAATCGAATCACCAATTTTAATATCGGATAATAGGCCGGTAGGATAAGTGACGGTCATTGTGATAGTTTCATTTTTTTTATTAATTTCTGCAATTTTGGCTTTGCCTGCAACTACACCACTAAACATTTTTATTTCTTTCATCAATTCTTACATTATTACCCAATTGCTTAATGTCTACTTCATCAAAGTGATGTGATGAAGTAGGTACAGTACCAGAAACTCCGTTTGCACCGATAAGGTCTGGTGAAATGTAGGTAATCATTTCATTTATAAAAAAGTTATTTAAGAATGATTTCTCCAAAGTAGGACCACCTTCAACATAAATTGATTGAATTTCCTTTTTACTCAATTCAGCAATCAGATCAGATAAATCATTATTTTTAGTTAGGAAGCATTGTATATTTTGATTCAAATTGTGATTGGCTAAAGATTCATTTTGAGTAAAAATCCAAGTTGGATTGTCATCATTGAGAAGAGTTAAATCTAAATGCTCTAACAAACGTCCTCGTCGATCAAGAACTATCCTGATTGGCGGATAGTCAGTTGAAGCCGTAGTTAATAAGCTAGGATTATCAATAATCGCAGTAGAACTACCAATTACAATTGCCTGGTAATCTGCTCGTTCGCGGTGAACTTGCTCATAAACTTCGTGATTGGTAATTGCAGTTCGCTGATTCAAACCGGCACTTACTTTATAGTCAAGTGAGGTAGCTTGCTTTAAAGTAATCCAAGGACGGTCATTTTTGTAAAAATAGTTATAATGCTCGTTTAACTTTTTTACTTCAGCGTTTAACACGCCAGTTGTGACCTCAATGCCATTTTCTTTTAAAGTGGCAATTCCTTTACCAGTTACTAATTTATGAGGATCAACTTCCGCAATCACAACACGTTTGATATGACTATCGACAATCAATTGTGAACAGGGTGGCTGTTTTCCAAAGTGGTTGCAAGGTTCTAAAGTTACGTAAAGAGTTGAATTGAATAATTGTTCTGGGGTTAGTTTGGAAATAGCATCTCGTTCAGCATGTGGCTTACCATAATGATGGTGATAGCCGGTAGCGAGAACTTGATCATTTTTAACAATCACAGCACCAACTAATGGATTCTTCCATGTTTGGTGTCTGCCTTTTTGTGCCTCATGCAGGGCAAGCTGCATGAAGTGTTCATCTTTTTCCATGTATTTCACTCCCTTTTCAGAACAAAAAAAGAGTCTCGAATTTCTTCGAGACTCTCGTCATTATTATCATAAGCAAAATAAGTGCAACGCAAAAAAGCGCAGACTCATTCTTCTTCTACCATCTAGACTATAACTATCGGTACCCATTGGGATTCAACCGCTTAATGCGGGTTGCGGACTTTACCGCCGGTCGGGAATTTCACCCTGCCTCGAAGAACATTTATTCAATTCGCTTTTATAATATATTTCTTATTACGCGTTGTCAATTGAAATTTTAAGTTTAGAATCTATCAGCCTTTGACCAAACATCCTGAATATCTTGAATTAATGGTATTACACCGTCTTTGTTTAAAAATAAAAAATTTTTTATACTCTGCGTAAACCGCATACTACTATACTGTATTTTGAATTATTACATTTACGATTAAGATAATAGCTGTAAGTTGAAACAAGTTAAAGAATTCTATTCAGGGGAGATAAGAAATATGACAGACATTCCAAAGATTAAGTTAAATGATGGCAATGAAATTCCGCAATTGGGTTTTGGTGTATTCCAAATTCCTAACCATGATGATGCAGTAAAGGCAGTAGAATCTGCAATTAGAAACGGCTATCGTTTGATTGATACTGCCGAAGCTTACAACAACCAAACTGCTGTTGGTGAAGCAATCAAGAACAGCGACGTTAACCGTGACGACATTTTCTTAACGACCAAGTTATGGGTATCAAACTTTACTTACGAAAAAGCTACTAAGGCTATTGATCACGACTTACAAGAACTTGGTACTGACTACATTGACATGATGCTTTTGCACCAAGCCTACGGTGATGTTGCTGGTGCATGGCATGCCTTAGAAGATGCTCAAAAAGCTGCAAGATTAAGTCAATCGGTGTATCAAACTTTTGGCCAGATCAATTGATAAACTTGCAATTAATGAGTAATGTAAAGCCAGTAGTTAACCAAATCGAAGTTAACCCATGGTTCCAAAGAGAACCAGAAGTTAAGTGGAACCAAAAAGATGACGTTGCAGTAGAAGCATGGGCTCCATTTGTTGAAGGTAAAGACTGCATTTTCACTAACCCAGTTTTAGCTGAAAGCGGTAAGAAATTCGGCAAGTCAAATAGTCAAGTTATCTTACGTTGGCTTATTCAACGTGGCATTATCGTAATTCCTAAGTCAGTTCACGATGCTCGTCAAAAGGAAAACATCGATGCCTTTGACTTTGAATTGAGCGATGACGATATGCAAAAGATTGCTGAATTAGACAAGAATGTAAGTCAATTCTTTGACGACCATCATGATCCAGCTACTATTGAGCAAATCTTTGGTTCTAGTTTGAGTCAATTAAGAAGATAATTATTATAAATTTTTACTCTCTATAGATTTTTCAAAAGCATTTATCACTTTTTTGATGGTAAATGCTTTTTTATTTTGCTTAATGCTATAATTTATCACAAAGTCTATTAATTAAGGGATGGGAAAAGTATGACTAGAAAACATTCACTGGATAAATTTTCTGATGAAGAAAAGCAAAAATTAGCTGATATGCAAGAGCAATTTAAAGCTGCACAAAAAGAAGAGCCTACAAATTTGAGGGAACATTTGCAAGCTTTCAATGATGGGGTAATAGCCATCATCATTACGATCATTGTGTTGGAAATACAACCAGCTATCAACGAGGTTCATTATCAAGGATTCTTAAGTGATATAGCGGTATTTTTAATCACTTTCTTTATAGTTGCCGACTTTTGGTATGACCTGCATTTGTCGTTCTCATATTATATTTTTAGACCGACAAAAACAGTGGCGATTATGGACTTTCTGCTGTTAGCGGATCTATCTCTTTTTCCGGTAATGACCAAATGGATCATGGCTGAAACATCGACTTTTGCAGTAGTGAACTTTGGTGTTGTCTTTTTAATTGCAAAAGTAGTTGAAATTCTGACTCAATATTTTGGGGCAAAAGAGACGGTGAAGGATTCACAAATAATGCGAATTGTTATGAATAAATCATTTGTAATACGAAGCGTATTTGATCTAGTTATTAATATTATTTTGATAATCATGTCTCTTTATATTCCAAGAGTAGCAATGATTTTGTATCTGATTATTCCAGTGATTTCATTTATTTTCCCTAATCGAATTAGATTAACCAATAAAGATTAATATTCAAGACACTTTTTAAGAAGTGTCTTTTTGTTTTGGGTCGAATTATTAGTACTTGTAAGAAAAAGATGCTACAATTAAAGAAAGCGGTTTAAAGGAGGCTTTATATGAAATATACCCAAACAAAAGAAATTTTAAATCAAGCAGTTGCTGATTTAACTCAACTTATCATGATTACTCGTCAACAGCATTGGTACATGAGAGGTCCAAACTTTTTGAAACTTCACCCATACCTCGACGATGTTATGGACGAGCTTGATGAACAAAGAGATTTAATTTCGGAAAGATTAATTACCATTGATGGGTCACCTTATTCAAGTTTATCTGAAGTATTGAAACATACTAAACTAGAAGACAAGCCTGGGGAATGGGGCATTTCGACTAAAGATAGATTCAAGACCATTATTGCCGGCTATCGCTATTTAGATAAGCTTTATGAAGAAGGAATTAAAGCTAGTGATGAAGAAGGGGACTACGGTAGCAACGATATTTTGACTAGCTGTCATACGGATATCGAAAAGAGAATCTGGATGATGCAAGCTGAGATTAATGAAGCTCCTGAAATCGATAAGTAACTAATGAAATTTAATTCTTTACAAGACACTTATACGTTAAACAATGGTGTTAAGATACCGATCATTGGCTTTGGTACTTGGCAAACGCCAGATGGTGAAGTTGCTAAGGAATCAGTTTTAGCAGCTTTAAATGCTGGCTATCGTCACATTGATACTGCCAAGGCCTATGGCAATGAAGATAGTGTTGGTGAAGCAATTCAAAAGAGTGGCATTAATCGTCATGAATTGTTTATCACTACTAAGCTATGGAATGCTGATCACGGCTATGACAAGACTAAGAAAGCAATTGATCAAAGTTTGCTTGACTTAAAGCTTGATTATCTTGATATGTATTTGATTCACTGGCCAAATCCAGCTAACATGCGTGATCACTGGTCTGAATTGAATGCTGAAAGTTGGAGAGCTATGGAAGAAGCTGTTCAAGCAGGTAAGATTCGTGCCATTGGTGTTTCTAACTTTAGAAAGCGTCACCTTGATGCATTGATGAAAAATGCTGAGATCAAACCTGTCGTTAACCAAATTTTCTTAAACCCAAGTGACTTGCAACCAGAAGTTGTTGCTGAAAATAAGAAGTACGATATGCTTAACGAAGCCTACAGCCCACTTGGTACAGGTGGTTTGTTAGGTAACGATGTAGTTAAAGAAGTTGCCGCAAATTATGGCAAGTCTCCAGCACAAGTTTTGATTCGTTGGTCATTACAACATGGTTTCTTACCACTTCCTAAGTCAGTTCACCCAGAATACATCAAGACAAATGCAGAAGTATTTGATTTTGAAATTAGTCCTGAAGATATGGTTAAGCTTGATGGATTACATGGTGTAGCTGGTTTGGCTAATGATCCAGATAAAGTTAACTTCTAATAGATAAGGAAAAGAATTAATCCAAATGACGGATTAGTTCTTTTTTAGTGTCTTGATTAAATTTTTAGTAGCTGCATTGCTTTTATCGTTATAGATAATGCCAAATTGGGCGTTGCAATTCCAGTTGAAACTTTTTGATTTAAGTAAGGGATGCGCGGTTTGCCAGTCCTCCGCAGAACAAAGAATCCAGTTGTTAGACACCGCATTATTAAGTATATTCATATAAATCTTTCAACCATTTAATAATAATATCTGCTGAACCATCAATGTATTGCTTCCAAGTATTGGTATCAGCCTTATAGTGAGAATAGTTTAATTCTTCGTTTAAAGCTGCTTCTTTAGTTAAATGATAGTCAGCATGTTTCTTTTGCATGAATGAATCAACGGCAAAAGCACCTTCGATGTAATTACCGCTACCACCTAAATTATGACCTTTTTCAACTACTAAAACTGATTGGCTGTTGTGTGCAGCTTCATAAGCAGCGACAAGTCCACTAGCACCGCCGCCGATGATAATAACATCATAATTGTTCTTTAAACTCATAATTAAAACCTCCACAGCTTTATTGTTTGCGCTTACATTATAGATAGAATCAGTTGTATAAAGAAGGTATGGTAAATAATATAAAAACTCGTTCTTTGCAAGAGGAGATGAAAGTAATGACTAAATCAAACAATGATTTTGAAGATATAGCTAGATGGCGTATGGATTTTTGCCGTGAGTCTGGAGTAACGATTAATGATGAAGAATATTTTATCGATAAAGTCCAAACTTATGGCTACCGTGAAATTATTTATCAGTATCTTGACCATTTTATTGAAAACGATAGCGAGAAGGTTAGACCAAATACAACTTTTGAAGAAATATATGCTTTTTATCAACTAGATCAGAGATTAAAAAATGAAGCATTAATTGACTTGCAACTATTTGAACAAACATTTAAAGCTACACTAATCGATATAATAGAGTTGTACGTAGCGCACTAAAAGCTAAAAAGTTCAATTTTTATCAAGAGTCTAGATTAAAACTCGAGGATCTTTTAAAAGAAAAACATGTTATGCAGACGGGAAGAGTAATCAGACGTGGTGAATTAAGAAGTAGAATTCGTCGAATTAAAGAAAATTATCTTGAACCGTTCGATGGATATAATTACTTGTACAGTAGTGAAATTACCACATGGGTTCTAATAAAAGAAATGTCATTTGGCGTTGCTTGCAACTTTTTCTTTTTGTTGCACCATAAACAGCAAGCAATAATTTTAAAGCGAGTTTTTAAGAATGACTTGTCACTTGCTGATTTTGAAAAGGTCATCGAGTCCATGCGATATTTCAGGAATCGTGCCGCACACAATTATTCACTGCTGATAATAAAGAATAGTGATGATGAATTTTTATACAATACAGTGTACAAATCACTTTTACGTTTAAAAAATCAAGAACCGGCAAGACGTATGAAGAGCAATTTTAAAGATATTATCAATAAGTATTTGGAAGAATATCCTAAAGAAAAGAATTATTTGCCATCTTTAGATCTCTTAAATTAATATTGCATATCAAGTTTTTTTACACGTACCACAACGCCATTTTCTAATTTGCAAAGTTTTGCAAATTTTCCATTTTTGGAATTAAAGTAATATAATACCCTGCATTACTAATACCGGCATTTATACGGTAGTAAGCATAGTAGGATGAATTGCCTTCTTTAAATAATCGCATGTGTATGCTTCATAACGAACATCTTCAACTATTCCATTAATAAGCTTTTTATAGTTAGGATCTGTTATTACTTTTTTACTGTTTTGGTCCTTTAATTTGTAGTTCTTCTTCTTTAGTTTTATACGAGTTTCGTTGTTTTGGATATATGAATCAAATAATATTGTCGGATCAACATCCACTGTTTTATTTTAAAAGGGGATGCCTTTTCTATCTTTCCATTAGAATATATCGAGTAGTATTTTGTTTTTTTAGCAGTAACATTTGAATATACTTTGTATAAAGCAAGTGCTGTTTTACTGACACGAAAAATATAGCTCCTATAGCTCCTAATGTAGACAATAAAATGATTTGTACTTTTTTGCTCATGTTTTTATCCCTTTACGTTTTTGAACAAATTATAGCAGTATTGTTTTATATGGTATCTTTCGTTTATAAAATCTTAAAGTACTAAAATATAGAAAGTAAGTCTTAATATTTACTCAAAATCTTCTTTATCTTCTGGATATAGCGACTTTTTAACTTCTCCGGATAAATAATCTTAGCTTCAGCTCCCAAACCGATAATGTAGTCTACCAGATAATCCAATTCACTTGGATTACATGCTCCGGTCAAAAATATATTGTCATTTTTCTCTTCGATTTTCATCGTAGGATAGAGGTTAAGGGATGCCTTCTCTTTTCCTAATTTTGTTAGTTCACAAGAGTAGGGAATAGAATAGCATTTTTGATAAAAATGGCTATAAAGTGCATCTAACTCATATTTACTTTTACCAGTTTTATCAGTAATCTCACAAAAACTAATTTGATCGCATCTAGTGATGAGCCATTTCTTTTGGTCAAGATTATAAAGATTGCTAAACCCATTTCCTTGCTGGTAAAAGACATCGCGTACTTGCACTAATTCTGCATTTTTGAAGTATTGCTCTGATATCATTTTCAACACGATATTTTCACTAGCTGCCTTAATCAAAAGCTTAAAATATTTAACATTATGTAAAGTAGGTTGCTGGTGATATGAAACTACTTTTTGCTGAGTTTTAATGTCATCTTGGCGATTCTTAGGTAAGGACTTCATCAACTTATGTGATATTTGCTGATAAGCATTACTAAAGGGAGTAGTAGTCATCTTATTTAAAGCTTTTAATGCAAAAAAGATGGCGTTAATCTCTTCCAAGTTAAAATTAATCGGCACCCATAATTTGTTTTTAGTTAAATGATATGCGCCATAGCGACCTTTTTCTACATAAAAATTAAGGCCGATTTGTTCAAGATTGGCAATATCACGTAGGGCCGTTCGCTCAGAAATATTAAATTCATCTTCAAGCTCTTTAAGATGGAATTGGTCACGGTAACTGAGATAAATTAGCTCTTTATTTAAACGTTCACTTTTTTTCATAATTATTAATCAATCCTGTCAAAAAATGTCGGTATTAAATTATACAATATTATTAAAGCGAAAGAGTCGAAAAGAAGATAAATTATGGAATTTTTGAACGATCAAATCACTAATACCGATTTCTTAGAATTTGTCACAGATTTTATTCATAATGTCGTTGTATCAACAGTCAATGAAGACGGCCATCTATTTGCTCAAGTTTGCGATTCACTTTATCACGATAATAACAAACTATATATCATGACTAAAAAGGGCAATGATCTTTATAACTGCATTGAACACGCTCCAGAATTAGTCATTACTGCTTCTAAGGGTGAAGGCACAATGGATAGTGTGGGTATCGCAATAAACGGCAAGGCTTACGATGCAGATCATAAATACCAAGAAAAAATTTTAGCCAAGAATTTATATTTAAATCAAATCTATGCAGGACATCTCGAGGAAGCTAAAGAATACATGCACACGATCGAAATTATGCCTGAAGTTGGTTCAATTTATGACATCCGCATTAAGCCAATTTATCAAAGAAAGTTTGAGTTTTAAATTCTTATAGACTAAGGATTAATTTGATCCTTAGTCTTTTTTTGGCTCTTTGTCAAATGGTGTTGATAAAAGTCAATTAAAAATTAAATAATAGG
>ERZ791753.54-NODE-54-length-170072-cov-8.764300_pt1 | contig 170072 bp, 182 predicted proteins | sample MGYA00509951_ERZ791753 | MGnify/ENA primary metagenome ERZ791753 (study PRJEB30046, sample SAMN00792026) | human gut metagenome | study: EMG produced TPA metagenomics assembly of the A metagenome-wide association study of gut microbiota in type 2... | reverse complement strand
ACTCTTCACTCTTCACTCTTCACTCTTCACTCTTCACTCTTCACTCTTCACTCTTCACTCTTAGTGATTATAGCATGGAGGGAAGATGCTTTTCCAGCCACTGAAGAGGTTCTTCCTTCATGCCCCGGGTCTTGAGCACGAACTGGGGCTGGGGTCCCAGCTTCAGGGTGGCCCGGGGCACATATTCCCGGATCAGGGATTGGAGCACATCCGGATTGGCTTTGCTGTGGGGATCGAATGTGATCCGCACTTCTCCCGGCCGAACCGCCACTCCGGTGATCCGCAGCTTCCGGCACAGATCCCGGAGGGACGCCACTCGCCACAGGTTCACCACCTGTTCCGGCGGAGTCCCGAACCGGTCGATGATTTCATCCATCAGGTCATCCCGGTCTTCATATTTCATATCGCCCAGGCGGTGGTACAGTTCCAATTTGTACCGGGGATTGTCGATGTAGTCGTCAGGGATGTAGGCATCCAGCTTCATTTCGATTACTGGATCCGGCGCAATGGGCTCGTCCGGGTTGCCTCCATTCTGGAGGGTATTGATGGTCTTTTCCAGCAGCCGGCAATACAGGTCGAAGCCCACCCCGGCGATCTGTCCATGCTGTTCTGCTCCCAAAAGATTCCCGGCACCCCGGATTTCCAGATCCCGCATGGCAATCTTGAATCCTGCCCCCAGCTCCGTGAAGTCCCGGATGGCCTGGAGACGCTTCTGCGCCACCTCACTGAGGACACGGTCCTTCTTGTAGAGGAAATAGGCGTAAGCCAGCCGAGAGGACCGGCCCACCCGGCCCCGCATCTGGTACAGCTGGGACAGGCCGAAGTTTTCCGCACCGTCGATGATGATGGTATTGGCCAGGGGCACATCCAGGCCGTTTTCGATGATGGTGGTGCACAGGAGCACATCGAAATCTCCCTGGTAGAACCCCAGCATCACATCTTCCAGTTCATCTTCTCCCATCCTTCCATGGGCCATACCGATGGTGATCCCAGGGACCAGTTCCCGGAGATGGGCAGCGATCCGGCTGAGGCCTTCGATCCGGTTGTGGACATAATAGATCCGTCCGCCCCGGCGGATTTCCCGTTCCAAAGCCTCCCGGACCATTCCATCATCGTATTCCGCCACGTAGGTCTCCACCGGCAGCCGGTCTTCTGGCGGAGATTCGATGATGCTCATGTCCCTTCCCTTCACCAGGGCCAGATGCAGAGTCCGGGGAATGGGGGTGGCAGAAAGGGTCAGCACATCGATCCCGGCACTGCGCTGCTTGATTTTTTCCTTCTGGGCCACCCCGAACCGCTGTTCCTCGTCGATGATGAGAAGCCCCAGGTCATGGAACTCCACATCAGGGTTCAGGATCCGATGGGTGCCGATGAGCACGTCGATCTTGCCCTCCGCCACTTTCTCCATGATTTCCCGCTGCTGTTTGGGCGTCCGGAACCGGCTGAGCATCTCCACCCGGACTCCGAAGGACCCCATCCGCTGGGAAAAAGTCAGGAGATGCTGCTGGGCCAGGACCGTGGTAGGAGCCAGCACAGCCACCTGTTTGCCGTCCATCACCGCCTTGAAGGCAGCCCGGATGGCCACTTCCGTCTTTCCGTAGCCCACGTCCCCGCACAGGAGCCGTTCCATGGGCACGGGTTTCTCCATATCCGCCTTGATTTCGGCAATGGCCTTCAGCTGATCCGGAGTCTCCTCAAAGGGAAAACTGTCCTCGAATTCTTTCTGCCAGTGGGTATCCGGAGCAAAGGCATGGCCCGGGGTGATTTTCCGCTGGGCATAGAGCCGGAGCAGTTCTGTGGCCAGGATGGTAATGGCCTTCTGGGCCTTCCGGGTGGTCTTCTGCCAGTCTTTCCGCCCCATATTGGACAGTTTGGGCGGTGTCCCTTCGTTGCCCACATATTTGTGGAGGAGCCCCACCTGTTCCACCGGCACATGGAGCTTGTCCCCCTTGGCGTACTGGAGCTGGAGGTAGTCCCGGTGGACCCCGTTCACTTCGATGGTCTCCACGCCCATGTACCGGCCGATGCCTTGGATGTCGTGGACCACATAATCCCCCACCTTGATGTCGGAGAAATAATTCAGGGAGGGCCCTTTGCCTTTGGTCTTCACCAGCCGCCGCTTCTTCTGCATCCCAAAGATATCGCTTTCAGTAAGCAGCAGCCATTTCTGGTCCCAGAAATAAAAGCCATTGGTCAGGCTGCCGGCAAAGACGGCTCCGCCTTTTTCCGGAACGCCCTTGAACTGTCCTGCAAAAGCCATGGGTAGGCCGCTGCCCTTCAGGCTTTCCGCCAAACCGGCGGCCTTGTCCCGGGTCCCCATCATGATCATGGGATGGATACCCTGATCCAGCCAGCCTTTCAGGTCTTTCTGGAGCAGATCGGTATTTTTATTGTAGGGAGCCATAGCCCGGACCTGGATATGGAGCCTGGGCGACTGGGGAAAATAGGGATGTCCCAAGTCACTGACCGTCACCAGATGGATCCCTCCGGCCTGTTGGATCATGGTTTCCTGGTCCAGCAGCCGGTCAGCGAATTCCCGGCTGTCCCCCCAGCTCTTCCGGCATTCCTCAAAAAATCCCGCCGGCTCATCCAGTACAGCCAGCTGATCCGCTGCCAGATACTGGAAAATGGAAGAAGTCTCTTCCTGTCCCTTGACTGCCAGGGGCATGATCCCCACCTGGGGAATGGAAGCGATGCTCCGCTGGGTATCCAGATCGAAGCGTTTGATGACATCGATGGTATTGTCGAACCATTCGATCCGCACCGGGTCCTTGGCATTGATGGGGAATACATCCAGGATGTCTCCCCGGACTGCCAGCTGACCAATGGTATCCACCTGTTCCGTCCGTTCGTAGCCGGCTTTCACCAGTTTTTCCACCACCAGGGCCTGCTCCAGTTCCTGCCCAGCGGCCAATTTTAGATTTTCCCGGACCAAGGAATCCGGAGGCGGCAGTTTCTGGATGGCCGCTTCCGCCGTTACGAAGATGATTCCTTCCTCTTTCCGGCAGATCATTTCCAAGGCGGCAGCACGTTCCGCCACCACCTGCTCATTCCGAGTATCCACCTGCCCATGGATCAGGCTGGCCGGATACAGTTCCCGCATGGCCAGATCCGGATAGAAATAGGCCAGTTCCCGGCGCTGGGTCCGGATGCTCTCCCGATTCACGGTCAGGATCACCAGGGGTTGGGCCGCCTGGGCAGCCTGCTGGAAGGCACACAAAAAGCCGGCTTTCACAGATGATGTGAGGCCGGTGAGCTGTACAGGTCCGCTTTCCCGCTTCCAGAGCCCTGCGGCTTCCTGTACGTTCTTTTCCTCTAAAAGCAGTTTCGTCAGTGTATTTATCATAAAATTCTCTCTTTATGGAAATAGGGAAAGAGGGGTGTTGCTGGGCAACACCCCTCTGATTGTCAGCAGTCAACAGTCAGCGTTCAACGGCCGTTGACAGTTGACCGTTGACGGGGCCGTTGCAAATGCAACAGCCCCTTTCCATTACAGTTTGATATTGATGTCGTTCCGGTCGAAGGTATGGACCGCATCGATGAAACGGACTGTCCCGGTGGCATACCGCATAGAAATGGTATGGGTACGGGCCCCGTTGCCGAAGTAGTTGACTCCCCGGAGCATGTCACAGTTGGTGATGGCCGTTGCCGTGAACATGCAGTCATCTCCTTTGACCAGATCATCGATGGTCAGGATCTTCTTGGTGTCTTCAATGCCCATCTTCCGGCACCGTTCCGCCTGGTCCTCGTTTTCCGGGACCAACCGGGCCTGCATGTCGCCGCCCAGGCATTTCAGCCCGCAGGCAGCCAGCACCCCTTCCGGAGCGCCGCCCCGGCCGATGTACATATGGACGCCGGTCCCTTCGATGCCGGCATCGATGATGGGATCCACATCCCCGTCGCTGATGAGGCGGATCCGGGCACCTACGGAACGGACTTCTTCAATGATTTTCCGGTGGCGGGGCCGGTCCAGGGCTACCACCGTCAGGTCGTTCACATTCCGGTGCAGGGCCTTGGCCACCCGCTCCAGGTTCACGCTCACAGGATCATCGATGTTGATGCATCCCTTGGCCCGAGGTCCTACGGCAATCTTATCCATGTACATATCCGGAGCATGGAGCAGACAGCCTTTGGGAGCAATGGCGATGACGGCAATGGCGCCGTTCTGGCCTTTGGCCACCAGGTTGGTCCCTTCCACAGGATCCACGGCAATGTCCACATCAGGACCGCCGGCTCCCACTTCTTCACCGATATACAGCATCGGGGCTTCATCCATTTCCCCTTCGCCGATGACCACCGTACCGTTGATATGGACGGTGTCAAACATTTTCCGCATGGCGTCCACGGCCAGCTGGTCAATGCCGTTCTTATCTCCCCGGCCTACGCCGCGGGCACTGGCAATTGCTGCAGCTTCCGTTACACGGACAAATTCCATGGATAATTCTCTGTTCATTCCATACGCCTCCCAATTCGTTCGGCAATTTTCATTGCCCTATCATTGTACCTGCTATCGCTGCAGAAATCAATGGTTGTGGTAGTTCAAAGCAGCTGCGATGAAAGCCTTGAACAAAGGATGGGGATTGGTGGGCCGGGACTTCAGTTCCGGATGGAACTGGACACCCAGGTACCAAGGATGGACATCGGTGGGCAGTTCCACCATTTCCACCAGTTTCCCGTTGGGCAGGGTACCGCCCAGGACCAAGCCGTGGCTGAACAGCTCGTCCCGCAGTTCGTTGTTCACTTCATAGCGGTGACGGTGCCGTTCGCTGATCATTTCCGTGCCATAAGCCTTTTCCGCCAGGGTGCCCGGATACAGCTTGCAGGGATAAGCCCCCAGCCGCATGGTGCCGCCCTTGATTTCCACGCTCATCTGTTCCGGCATCAGGTAGATCACAGGATACGGGGTATTTTCATCGAATTCCGTGGAATTGGCTTTGGCCATGCCGCACACATCCCGGGCATATTCGATGACCAGGCACTGCATCCCCAGGCAGATCCCGAAGAAGGGGATCTTGTTTTCCCGGGCATATTTGGCCGCCAGGATCATCCCTTCTATGCCCCGGTCGCCGAAGCCGCCGGGCACCAGGATCCCGTCCACACCCTTGAAGATCCGGGCAAAATCTGCCTGGGGATCTTCCAGGTCCACCGCATTGATGTATTCGATATCCACATCGGCGTCATGGAAGTAACTGGCATGTTTCAGGGCTTCCACGATGCTGATATAGGCATCCGGCAGTTCCACATATTTCCCCACCACGGCAATGGTGGATTTCTTCTCATGGGGAGCCAGGATTTTCTTCACCATGGCATGCCAGGCTCCCATATCCTTGGGTCTGTCTTCCATATCCAGTTTCCGCAGGACCACTTTGTCCATGCCTTGGTCTTCCAGCAGCATGGGGACTTCATAGATGCTGGGAGCCGTGATGGACTGGAACACCGCATCCGCATCCACATCGCAGAACATGGAGATCTTTTCCCGCATTTCCTTGCTGATTTCCTTTTCGCTGCGGCAGACCAGGATATCCGGGGTAATGCCGATGCTGCGCAGTTCCTTTACGCTGTGCTGGGTGGGCTTGGTCTTCAGTTCCCCGGCAGCTGAGATATAGGGGACCAGGGTCACATGGATGTAGAGGACATCATTCCGGCCCACATCTTTCTTCACCTGACGGATGGCTTCCATAAAGGGTTCGGATTCGATATCCCCAACAGTGCCGCCGATTTCCGTGATGACGAAATCTGCATTCTCTTCCCGGCCCACCCGGTAGACCCGTTCCTTGATCTCGTTGGTGATGTGAGGAATGACCTGTACCGTACGGCCCAGATAATCGCCCCGGCGTTCCTTGTTGATCACGGACTGGTAGATCCGGCCGGCCGTCACATTGGAATTCCGGGTCAAGTTGATGTCAATGAACCGTTCGTAATGGCCCAGATCCAGGTCCGTTTCAGCACCGTCGTCGGTGACGAACACTTCGCCGTGCTGGTACGGGCTCATGGTACCGGGATCGATGTTGATGTAGGGATCGAATTTCTGGATGGTGACTTTATAGCCTCTGCTCTTGAGCAGACGCCCCAGAGAAGCCGCCGTAATCCCCTTTCCTAAAGACGATACCACGCCGCCCGTTACAAAAATATACTTGGTCATTTTCTTCCTCCCTTTTTGGCTTCCGCCTAAATTACATATGGTCCGGTGCACTGACACCCAGGATCTTCAAACCATGGCGCAAAGTATTGCCCACAGCTGTAATCAACGCCAGACGGGCCTGCTGCACAGCAGGATCCACCCCCAAGACGCGGCACTGGTTGTAGAACGAATGGAACAGCCCAGCCAAATCGTACACATAGTGAGCGATTTTATGGGGAGCCCGTTCCGCTGCCGCCGTATCGATCAGTTCCTCATAATCGTTCAGCTTCTTGATCAGGTCGGTTTCAATAGGTTCCTTCAGCACAGAAAGGTCACAGTCCTTCCGGAGAGCGATCTTTTCTTCCTCCATCTGCCGCAGGATGCTGCAGATCCGGGCATGGGCATACTGGACATAGTACACCGGATTGTCGTTGGAATGTTCCGTAGCCAGGGTCAAGTCGAAATCCAGCTGGCTGTCCATGCTCCGCATGATGAAGAAGAACCGGGCCGCATCGGTCCCTACTTCTTCGATCAGCTCATTGAGGGTCACGCTCTTGCCGGTCCGCTTGCTCATCTTCACCAGTTCGCCGTTCCGGTACAGGGCCACCATCTGGAGGATCAGCACCTCCAGCCGGCTAGGATCATAGCCCAAGGCTTCCATGGCCGCCTTCACCCGGGGGATGTACCCATGATGATCGGCGCCCCACAAGTTGATCACCCGATCGAAGCCCCGCTGGAACTTGTTCTGGTGGTAAGCGATATCCGCGGCAAAATAGGTAGAAACCCCGTTGTCCCGGATCACCACCCGGTCTTTATCGTCTCCGAAGGCCGTGGATCTGAACCACTTGGCCCCGTCTTTTTCATACACATAGCCTTTTCCCTGGAGTTCGTCCACTGCCTGATGGATCTTGTCAGCGTCGTGGAGGCTCTGTTCGCTGAACCATACGTCGAACTCGCAGTTGAAAGCTTCCAAGTCTTCCTTCAGGGCCGCCAGTTTTTCTTCCTTGGCAATGCTCTGGAACTGTTCCAGCCGTTCTGCTTCCGGCATATGGATGAATTTGTCCCCATATTTGGCTTTGATCCGCTGGGCCGTCACTTTGATGTCTTCTCCATGGTACCCGTTTTCCGGGAATTCACAGGGAATGCCGAACAATTCCAAGTACCGGGCATTGACAGAAAGGGCCAGGTTGTGCATCTGGTTCCCCGCATCGTTGATGTAGTACTCCCGGGTCACATCGTAGCCGGCAGCCTTCATCAGGTTGGCCAGGGCACTGCCCACAGCCGCTCCCCGTCCGTGACCTACATGGAGGGGACCGGTGGGATTGGCGCTGACGTATTCGATCTGGATCTTTTCCCCTTTTTTCGGTGGCAGATTCCCGTAGTTCTCGCCTTTTTCCAGGATGGACCGGAGGGACCCGCCCAGCCAGTCTTCCTTCAGATAGAAGTTCAAAAATCCGGGACCGGCGATTTCCACCTTCTCTACACTGGGACAGTCCAGGAATTCCTGTATGGTTCCTGCGATCACCCGGGGTGCGCAATGGAAATTCCGGGCTGCCTGCAAGGCAAAATTGGTGGCAAAATCACCAAAGGCTTTCTGGGGCGGTACGGTCAGGACTATCGGCGCCATCTCCCCTTGGGGCAGCTTCCCTGCCTCAATGGCCTTCCGGACGGCGGCTTCCACGGCTTCCGCCAGTACTTTCTTCATGTCCACGCTTTTCTTCCTCCTCGATCTCGATTCGCAAACGAACGCTTCCATTGGGCTGGCTGTCCATTTCCAGGTCATAGTACACCTGGACCTGCCAGGCATGTCCTTTCCGGGAAATGGTCAGTTCCCGGGTATAGACCATCATAGGAACAGTAAAATACGGGGTCCTGTACTGAAACGAACTGTTCCGGCCCCGTTCATACTGCTGCCGATGTTCATAACGGCCATGCCGGATCACCGTCAGGGAATCCTCAGTCCACTTCAGGGTAGTGCGGGTCCCCTCCATGCCGGTCACTTGAGATTCTGCATACCGGACATAGGTGGTTCCGCCCTTTTCCGTCAGCTGTCCGAAAGCTACCAGCGTCATGGGCTGGGCAGCCCCCTCTCCAAAGGTTTCGCTATGGATGGTAATCTTAACAGGTGTCATGGCCCTCTCCACAATAAGTAGAGGGTTGCCCCTGTGCAAGCCAGCACCATCAGCGCGGCGAAGGAGCAAGCCCTCATTTGGATGCGTTATGTAGTATCTGTCAGCAAAAAATATTGTCTTGCCTTATTCTTGTTTATTTTATATTAAAGACAGGCAAAAGGCAAGGGCGAGATGAAAGAAAAACAGGGAACCTGGATTTTATTGCGTTGAAGAATATTCTATTATATAATGAACTTTATTCATAACAGGAAAGGATGTTGTCTATGCATATCGCACTGAGCACCGTAGTGGCTCTGGTACTGTATTTCGCAGTACTGATCGGAATCGGCCTGATCACCTATAAAAAAGATGAGGATATGGAGGGGTACGCACTGGGGGGACGTGCTCTGGGGCCCTGGGTCACATCCATGAGTGCAGAAGCCTCAGATATGAGCGGATGGATGCTCATGGGGCTGCCCGGTTATGCCTACATGGCTGGCATCAGTGCTTTTTGGATTGCCCTGGGGCTGATCATCGGCACCTGGGTCAACTGGATCGTAGTAGCCAAACGGCTGCGGATTTTCACTTCCGTTATGGGGAACGCCATCACCCTGCCGGAATACTTCGATAACCGGTTCTATGACAAGCACAAGAAACTGCGGATCGCTTCTGCCTTCTTTATTTTTATCTTCTTCCTGATCTACACTTCTTCCAGCTTTGTGGCCGGAGGCAAGCTCTTCAATACGGCCTTTGGGCTGGACTACCGCTATTCCCTGTTTCTGACAGCTGGCATCGTAGTCTTCTATACCCTCATGGGTGGTTTTGCCGCTGTATGCTGGACAGATCTGTTCCAGGGATTCCTCATGTTCTTTTCCATCCTGGTGGTCCCAGTAACCGCCATGTACTACATCGGAGGGGTGGACGCTACCATAGCCCGGCTGAATGCCATCAGCCCCAATTATTTTGACATAATCCGGGGAGCAGACGGCAGCGTGCTCAGCCTCACCGCCATCATTTCTCTCCTGGCCTGGGGCCTGGGCTATTTCGGCCAGCCTCATATCCTGGTCCGTTTCATGGCTATACGGAATCCCAAGAGCATCCGGCAGGCCACTCACATTGCCGTTACTTGGGTCATCATTTCCCTGGCTATGGCCGTGCTGGTAGGGCTGACTGGGCGGGTCTATCTGGGGGATGTGCTGAAAGGCGGAGCCGCTGAAACTGTATTCATCCAGATGAGCGGAAAATTCTATCATCCCTTCCTGGCGGGGATCATTACCTCCGGGATTTTAGGTGCCATTATGAGCACCTCGGACAGCCAGCTCCTGGTAGCAGCCTCTTCCTTCACCACGGATTTCTACAAGATCCTGATCAATCCCAAAGCCACTGCCGGAGAACTGGTGCGTATGAGCCGGATGATGATCATTGTGGTCTCTGCCCTCTCCCTAGTCCTGGCCATGAATCCGGACAGTATGATCCTGAACATCGTGTCCTACGCCTGGGCTGGATTCGGGGCAGCCTTCGGCCCCCTGGTCCTGTTTTCTCTGTTCTGGCGCCGGATGACCACAGACGGAGCCTTTGCGGGGATCGTAGTAGGAGGTTCCACGGTCCTGATCTGGAAAAATTTCTTTGCCTTCACTGGTGTCTATGAAATCATTCCCGGATTCGTCCTTTCCTGCCTGGCCATCCTCATCGTCAGCCTGATGGATAAAGAGCCAGAAACGGACGTTGTAGCACGGTATGATGAAGCAGTAACGAAGCTGAAAGAAAAATAATAATCGCGGCCCCTAAAAAAGGACTGCTGCACGTAGGATTTTCGCGTGCAGCAGTCCTTTTTCCCTTTACTGTATGTATTTTTTATCCCGTTGCAACGGAACTGACAGGTCCTGTCCTCCCAGCACCGTCACCGGTTTTCCCTTTACGGTGAATTTCACACTCTGGATCTCTGGGAACTCGGTAAGGGTATCCACCACTGCGTAAAGCATCAGCAGGGTATCATGGTCCCCCCGCCGGTTCTGGAATTCCCGGCTGAAATCCACGGTAGCCACTTTGTCCTTGACGGTGACCTGATTGACCTTCAGCCCTTTGGGGAATGTGGTATCCCCCTGGGGCTGTTTTTCCACCAGTTCCTTCAGGACCGCCAGGGGCAGCTTGTCCTTGGCTCCTGCAAGTTTCACCGTCTGTGCCTTCAGTTTCCCGTTCTTCCCCGCCCTGTACAAGGTCTGTCCGGCCGCCTGGGAACCCGTCTTGCCGGACTTCTGATCCCCTGCTGCCGTTTCCTTTTGGTTTTCCGGATGCACAGTGGTGCTTGGGGTACCGCAGCCTCCCAGGAAAGTCAGCCCACCCAGCAGCAGGAACACTGCCGTCCATTGGGTCATTTTTCTTTGCATCGGCTCAACCTCCTTGGTGCTGATTGTAGAAATCCTCGATTCCGTCTGCAATGGCTTTGGCCACCTTGTTTTGGAACCAGTCGGAAATCAGGAGTTTTTCCTCCCGTTTGTTGGTCAGGAACAGGCATTCCACCAAAGCTCCAGGCATGGTGCTTCTCTTGTTCACATAGAAGTTGGCATACCGGACTCCCAGATCATCCACATCAGCAGTCTTCATCAGCTGATCCTGGATGCACTGGGCCACCTGGATGTCGTATTTTGTCTTAGGATGGTAATAGGTGGAGAAGCCGCCTACGCTGGTGTTTTCACTGGCATTGATGTGGATGCTGATGAACATGTCCGAATGGCTGTTTTCTGCCACATCCACCCGGGCCTGGAGTTCTTCTGCATCCGTCGCATCCGGTCCGTATACATCCACGTCGGTAGTCCGGGTCATGTAGACGATGGCCCCTTTCTTTTCCAGTAAGGCTTTCACCTTCTTGGTGATGGGCAGGGTCACGTCCTTTTCATAAGTACCGGTCACCAGTCCGTGGGTCCCTGGATCCGTGCCCCCATGGCCGGCATCTAAAGTGATCCGTTTGCCCTTGATTCCCCCTACCACGGAATAGGTGCTTCCGAAGCTGGGTTTCGGCCGGGTGGACTGCCAAGGGGAACTGCTGGGCCGGTTGTTCTTTTTGGGCGTAAAAGTCTTCTGGGGCGGTGCGGCGATGACATCCACCACCACGCGGGTGGGCCGTTTTGCCACCCGGTCCGCTTTCAGGCTAAACACGTTGAACATCCCCTTCTGGAGGGGCTTCTTCATCATCACATGGACCACCGTAGCGTTGACCTTCCGTTCCAGATAGACCCGGGAAACGTAAGTGGCCTTCTTGGGAGTCGTGACACGGGGAATGGATGAATTCAGGTTGCCATAAACGGTGACCCGCAGTTCATTGTCCAGCATTTCCGTCTTATATCTTGTTGCCTGGTTGGTATCCAGGACGATCCGCAGCCGGCCGTTGGGGTTGACTCCGTATACCACATCCTGGATTTTGGCTGCTGCCTGTGCATTTCCTGTTCCCAGGCATGCCATCAGGCAGAAGAATAGTAACAGCAGTTTTTTGATCACGTTGGAACCTCCTCTTGGGACGCAGCAGGTTTCCTCTGCCTCCCAGACTACCCGGCCATTGTAACACTTTCACAGGGTTCATGCAAATCAGGCCGGCGTGCCGTCCGCTTTCGGGCGGTCCGGCCTTCTTTCATCCCTTTCTGACTTTTTCCAGCGCCCTAGGCAGCTGGAGCACTAAGTCTCCCGCTGCCAGGCCGATTTTTCCGTTCTGGGCTGCCAAATCTCCCGCCAGTCCCTGGAGATAGACTCCGCAGCAGGCTGCCTGTCCCAGGTCCAACCCCTGCCCCAGGAGAGCCGCGATGGTACCGGTGAGCACGTCGCCGCAGCCTCCGGTCGCCATGCCTTCGTTGCCGGTGGTATTGAGGAAAATCTGCCCAGCAGGCAGCGCCACCACCGTGGGCGTGCATTTCAGCACCACCACGGCCTGCCAGCGGGCCGCTCCTTCCCTGGCTGCCTGGACCGGATCCTGGAGGATCTCTCCCACATTTTTCCCCAGCAGCCGGGCCATTTCCCCAGGATGGGGCGTAAAGATTTTCTGTTTCAGGGAGGCCAGCAGCGCATCATCCCCGGCCAGGGCATTGAGTCCATCCGCATCCAGCACCAGGGGCTGGGTCAGCTGGGGCAGCAGTTCCCGGAGATACTGGACCGTTTCCGGAGCCTTTCCCATCCCGGGACCGGCCGCCACCACATCATAAGCCTGGAAAGCCTTCAGGCTGGCTTCTGTTACCGGGCGCACCATCACTTCCGTGGATTTGATGATGAGGGGCTGGAGCACTTCCGGCTGGGTGTACAGAGTCACCAGACCGGCTCCCGCCCGGACCGCTGCCTTAGAGCAGAGTTCCGCCGCTCCGGCATAGCCCAGGCTTCCGGCCAGGATTCCGATTTTTCCGTTCATTCCCTTGTGGGCATTGGCCGGCCGTTTGGGCAGCACATGGCGGATCAGGTCTTCCGTCAGGAGTTCCGCATCGCTTTCCGCCTCCAGTACCAGAGAAGGCGGGGTGTTCAGGTCAGCCAGGATCACCTTGCCCGTGTAACCGGCTCCGGGATACAGATACAGTCCCGGTTTCGGAGCGATCATGGTCACGGTAGCCCGGGCATGGAGCGCCAGGTCCGTGTACCCGTGATCTGCTTCCACCCCGCTGGGGATGTCCACGGCCAGCACAGGCACCGGCACCATCTGGAGAGTTTCCAGCAGAGAACGGATGGGTTCCCGGACTTTTCCGTGGAAGCTGGTTCCCAGCAGGGCATCGATGAACAGATCCGCCTGGGCACAGGCCTGGAGCACATCATTCTGGTCTTTTTCCCAGCGCAGGATGGTAAAGGGGAAATTTTGATCGATTTTATACTGGAGTGCGGCACCCGGTCCGAAGCTTTCCGGGGCTTCCGCCAGGACCAAGGTCACCAGGGCTCCCCGTTTCAGCAGGAACCGGGCGGCGGCCAGACCGTCTCCCCCATTGTTCCCCTTGCCGATGAGCAGGATGATTTTTTTCTCCCGGACCTCCCCCAAAAGGTCCGCCGCCCCATCGGCCACAGCACGGCCCGCATTCTCGATCAGGACAGCTTCCGGGATCCCCATCTCGCCGATGGCCTTGGTATCCACTTTTTTCATGGCTGCACTTGCAATCAGTTTCATTTTATCCCTCCAGTACCACTTGGGCTATGGCATTTTCGGCAGTATGGCTCAGGCTCACGTGGATCCGCTCCACTTGGCGGCTCAGGGCAGCTACCCGCAGCTGCCCCATCACATGGAGCCGGGGAGCCCCGGTCTTTTCATCCGTCAGCACTTCCACCTGCTGGAGCTGTCCCGGCTGGAGACCTGTCCCCAGCGCCTTGCCGAAGGCTTCCTTAGCCGCGAACCGAGCCGCATAAGATTCACTGCTGTGGGCCCCTTTCTGTTCACAGCAGGCGATTTCCTCATCAGTGAACGCTTTCTCCTTGAAGCCCTTCTGCTTCAAAGCCCGTTCAATCCGTCCCACTTCCAGGATATCCACACCGATTCCAAGAATCATTTCTATTCCTTCTTTCATGGTATTTCTATCATATTGGACCAATGTAACAAATCCATGACAAATCTGTGCTCTTTCTATTGCAATTACTGCCCATGTTCCTTTTTCCATGCTTTGATCTGGCGCAGCCGCTCCTTGTACCGGGCCTCCAGGCCTTGCTCTGTAGGATGGTAATAGGACCTGTCTTTCAGGCCGTCAGGCAGGCACTGCATGGCAGCCATCTTCTCTTTGGTGTCATGAGCGTATTGATAGCCTTTCCCATACCCCAGTTCGCCCATGAGCCTTGTAGGCGCATTCCGGATCTGGAGGGGCACCGGTTCATTGAGATGCTGGACGGCATCCGCCTTCGCCTCGTTGTAGGCCAGTTCCATGGCGTTGGATTTGGGGGCCATGGAAAGGTAGATCACCGCATGGGTCAGGTTCACGGAACATTCCGGCATCCCGATGAAATGACAGGCCTGATAGGCGGCCACGGCGATTTCCAATCCCCGGGAGTCAGCAATCCCGACATCTTCACTGGCAAAGCGGACCACCCGCCGGGCAATGTAAAGAGGATCCTCTCCGGCTTCCAGCATCCGGGCCAGCCAATAGACCGCTGCATCCGGATCGGAATTCCGCATGGATTTGTGGAGAGCGGAGATCAGGTTGTAATGTTCTTCTCCCTTTTTGTCATAAAGCAGGGCTTTTTTCCCGGTACACTGTTCGATCAGTTCCCGGCTCACATGGATCCCATCCGGCCGATTCTCCCCGTTGAGCACCACCATTTCCAGGGTGGCCAGGGCCGACCGGGCATCCCCGTTGGACAGTCGGGCCAGGAATTCCAGGCTGCCGTCTTCCATATAGACCTTTTCATTTCCGAATCCCCGGGGGTCGGTAAGGGCCCGCTGGAGGATTCCTTTGATATCCTCCTGGTCCAGGGCCTTCAGCACAAAGACCTTGCAGCGGCTGAGCAGTGCCCCGTTCACTTCAAAGGAAGGATTTTCCGTAGTGGCTCCAATGAGGATGATGGCCCCCTTTTCCACAAAGGGCAGGAAGGCATCCTGCTGGGCCCGGTTGAACCGGTGGATCTCGTCCACAAAGACGATGGTACGGGTGCCGAACCGGCGGTTGTCATCCGCCCGCTGCATCACGGTACGGATGTCCTTGATACTGCTGGTCACCGCTGAGAAAGTGATGAAGTTGGCCCGGGTGGTATGAGCGATGATCTGGGCCAGAGTGGTCTTTCCCACACCGGGAGGCCCCCAGAAAATCATGGAGGAGATCCGGTCTTCCTCGATTAGGTTCCGCAGGATCTTTCCCGGTCCCAGAAGCTGTTTCTGCCCCACGAATTCGTCCAGGGTCCGGGGCCGCAGCCGGGCAGCCAAAGGTTCTTCCACCTGGACTGCAAACAGACTGTCTTCTTCCATGGATATCACCTCCCGTGTACTCTAAATTTTATTATACCATAACATTCAGGTAAGGATGACTATTATGGCTAACTTAGGCTAAAACTGGTTGAAACAAGGCAGAATCAAGGGATTTAGAATTTGTGAATCAATCGACGAAAGGTAAATAAAGGCATAGCTCGGCAGTGTTTTTGACGAATTTTTGCCGTCAAAACGATAAGACGTTGGTTCCCTGTTTTAAGAGGGAGTTCCAACGTCTTTTTTTGTGCTTACAAATAGTTACAATTATATATAGAATATCGGTTTTTTGTAAAATTCTACACGAGACTCATCGCGGGGCGCCCGACCACTGTATTTTTTCAGAATATACCAGTACCCCGTATGGGTATATCTATACCCATCTGGGGTATTTTCCAGTCAGCCCCGCCGACTGCCCAGCCAGCCACAAAACAGGTGGATCACTGGCCAGCAATCCCAAAAAAGAAAAGGATCAAGCATAATACAATGACTTGATCCCACAACCACTACTCAAGCGGGAAAATATGCCCAGTTGACCGGACCTTGATAACGACATCAGCCCCCATAGCATCTAACCACTCTTTTATATCATCTACTTTCCAGGTGTTCCTCAGCAGCTTGTTAGAAATATATTGTGGCTGCTTGTTAAATACCTCTGCTAGCGTCTTAACGCTTGTATCAGTGTCCATCATGACCATTTTAACCGTTTTTGATCCGCTCATAGAAACGCCCCCCTTTAAATCAAAAATATGATACCACAAAATAACAAAAAAAATCAAGATTATAATGAAAAATGGGTATTTTTTCTTGCATTTTTTATAACAAAGGTGTATAATATAATCAAAAGAAGAGAGAAAATAACTAAAAGAAAGGATGATAAACGATGAAAATCAAAGGAATTAAATCTCTGTGCAGCTTAACGCAAAAGTTAGAACTAACAGGGCTGCATGTAGTGGCCTTTTACGATCCGAAAAAAAACGCGGTTTTTGGTCGCGTCTTAACACGCGGATCTTATATCTCAAAACCTGCTGATTGTAATCTTGTGGAATTTGCGGACTACATCAAAACGGCAACCATGGGACAAATCCAAAACGATTTATCCAGGGAAATGTTAAAAATAAAACTGAAAAAAGAAAGCGGATATTGGGAAAGGGGCTGAAAGAGATGAAGTTGACAAGAAAAGACGTTGAAAACGAATCAGGAAGCGTTTTTATCGCGCCTTATTGCTCAATCCATGTAGCAGAACGACACATGGTTGCAATCGGACATAATAACGGTATATATGGATGGAACTGGACAGCCTACAAAGTCCCTGATTGTGCTGCAACAGTTGTAACTGGATACCGTTCTTTTCCGCACGGGCGGTATTTAAACAAAAAAGAAATTGCTGATCTGAACAACTGCAAAAATGCAGCGGAAATAAGTGACCTGCTGTACAAGTTGATCAGAATTGGATCTGCAGGAACGACGGATGGAAAAGAAGAGTTTGTGCCGTTTTAAGAAAGGACAGAAAAAAATGGTTGTAAAAGATGAATTTGGTTTTACATATCCCCGCGCGGATGGGGATATGGAAGTAAAAACATATTATCGTGTGATTTTCCCATCTGATGAATTGGGAAAAAATTTGCCTAGTCGATTGACTTTTAACGGACTTGCAAAAAGATTTAGGGCGGGAAAAGATATCTATAAAATTGTAGGTGTATCTGACTCTGTTATTAGAGAACGCCTGACACATGCTTTACAGTATGTACTCAATTGCAGCTACGATGAAATTTACGAAATGGACTTTTTAAACTATATAAATGGGGGCGAAAAAAAATGAAAATCGCTGATGATCTGTATCTGGAAACACGAATTTACAGTGAAAATTTACGCGAGGCGTGGATCGTAAATGAAAAAACAGAAAAAAAGCTTTGTATTGCTCTGCTTTCCCGCAACAAAGGAACATGGTTTTTGCGGTCAATTTTTGAAACTCACAATCAACCAAATCGAGAAGAAGCTCTAAAAAAGTTTAATAAAATCGTTTCAGTTTTTTCAGATGATTTTAGATTTTTGTTAAATAAGTAGTTTTCCAGTGGACTTTTCCCAAAAAGTCCACCACCAATTAAAAAATAAAAAGGGGGATAAAAAAATGAAAAATCTAACGTTGGAACTTGCGCTTTGCAATCATAATTATTACGATTGCAATACCATTGCAGACGCCAAGAGAATTGTTACATTATCAAGAAAAATTAATCGCATTGACACGAAAGTGTTAAACGATTACATGACAGAAGAGCAAAAAGAAAAATTAGAAGTCCAACGCAAGAAGGCGTTTCGAGAGGCTGCCATGATCTGTGGATTGTATCACGCTTTTGCGATTTACAATCCGGATCCTAGAGGCGCGTCTTTATGGGTTCGTTGGGAAAATCATTTTCCCGAAGGGATGACGGATCCGCGAGAAAAAATGGCGTGGTTGGATAACACAGAAACACGTGGTATTCCAGCGGTTTAAAAAGGGAGATTAAAAATGGAAATTTACAGAAAGTTTGTACCTGCTCATTATAATTACATTAGAGTGTATACATTTGATGAATTGTCAGATGAGGCAAAGGAAAACGTTCGTTCGTATTACGAAAACATGTACGACAATGATTGTTATGGATCATATGGCGAATATGTAGAAACAATTGAAAAAGTAGCAGAGATTTTTGATATTACGCCAAAATTCGACGGCTGCGACTATCTGTTCTTTGATGATACCTATTGCAAATATTGCCCAGATGAAATGAATGTTAAAAGAACAATTGAATTGATAAACAGTCGTGTGTTTGTGTCGTACAAATGTTCATTACAAGAAGGCGTTGACGGTGCATGTCCTTTTACCGGCGTTTTTACAGATTGCACATTTTTCGACGTTGTAAAAGATTTTATTACAGAAGCAAAAAAATCTGAAAACCGTTGGTTTGATTGTGAAGAGTTTTTCCGCCAGCTTGCCAAGGCTTTTAGCGACGAAATGGAGAAAGATCGAGATTATTGTTTGTCTGATGAAGGGCTTTCGGAAGAAACATCCTATTTAGGAATTGTTTTTAAGGGGGATTTTAAAATGAAAAATATTCTCATTAAAGAAGAAAACGCTGGAAAGATTTATGATTTAATTGATAAAGCAGAAAAAGGCTGCAAAGTACGTCTACTAGATGTTATGGAAATTTACGATTTAACATGCGAAATTATGAATACTGTAAGAATACCTAGAAAGCAGATGGACGGTATCGGGGTTTGGTGTGATCCTTCAGCCCAAAAATTTCCGGGATCATATAAATACAAACCAATGAGCACGCAATTTTTAGTTGTTATAAAAAACGGAAAACCATATATAAAAGAAATTTTCCGTTCGGAATGCGGAAGTATACGTTTAAGATGGTATTTTCCTCAAGAAGCAAAAAAAGATATAGCGTTGTCTTTACTTTACCACATAACGCTAGAAAACAATAATGTGAAAACATGGGATTATGATGAAGGTAAAGTCAGAAAAATTTTGAACGAAACAATAAACGAAAAAATAGATTAATCTAAAAATTTATGTTATACTAATAAGGGGTGTTGATATGTTCTTTCATTTTATATCTTGCATTATGCTTGTTCCCATTATTTTCCCGATCATTGCTGCTTATATTATGATATCTTGGATATTCAGAGGCCGTTAACGGCCTCTTTTTTTATCTGTGGTATTTCCACGGAGTAAAAGTTTATCAAGATTACATAAAACTCAAAAACATATAAACCGTCCACCGCTGCATAACTAAGCATTTGGACGGATTTATTTTTGCTTTATATACTATACCTGTCTTTGTTTTTGTCTTCTCAAAACGTTTACTAAAATCGTTTCTGACAAGGCGTTTTCCTGCCTATATACTAGTATTATCCTTAAAAAATCGGCCTTCAAAAACGATTTAACACGGTCGAAAAATGGTCACTTTTCCAAATGCAACGATAAAAAACGGATGTTCTTTATTACGTGTTATTTGTGATAATTACAGTTCAAAATTTTCAGATTATATAATTAATATCCATTATGTTTTTAGTTTATTTAAAATCCATTTTATAAATTGTAGTTTGAAAAAGTGGAAAATAATATGATTTTCATATGGTTTTGTGGCGGTTATGAAAGTGGTCGGCGGTGAAAAATTGATCTTTTCGGCTGAAATTTTTGGTTACGGTCATGAATCTGTCCAAAAAATATCCCTTAATGCGTAGCGTGCATTTGTTTTCGTGTTCGAAAATTCTCTTAATGCCGGACCTGCATTGGATTTTCATCCCTTAATGCGATTCGTGCATTTTTTTCGGACAAAGAAAAAGAGGAACCGCTTGATCGGAGCGATTCCTCTCTTCCCGGAGGGTGTTGAATGAGTATCTTGGTGGCCACCCGGAACCAGAAGAATTGTGCCGTTCCTTCCGGTTCTGACGGTGGCAATCATGGAAATCCCGTGCACAGCTGCGCTGGTCCGTACATGGGTGCAGGTGCCTACGAAACGTCTTTCGTCCAATCGGTATCGGGATTAAACCGGGATAGTCGGTTCCTCGCCAACCGTTCTGCACCATGACTTTATTATATCATTTTTGGCCTGGAAATTTGGATTGGATACGTAAATTTTAGTATCCAGATTCCTATGGACTCATGGTTTTGCTTTGTATATTTTATCGATGCCTATAGATATTTTCCCGGCAAAACACTTCATGGTTTGGATATTGTATCATGATTATTAAGTTTCCTGTATTATTTATGCAATTATATGTATCCAAATAAATTTTACTTTTCCCGCTTTCTGTTTACCAAATCAGCAATCAACATCGATGAAACTTGGCAATGCTATCATGGGTACCGTTCTTACCATCAGCACAATTCCCTATTATCAGCAATTGATTAAGTGGTGGTTAATTTTCTGTAAAAATATATGAAATTGAAAAAGCAAATTGCATAAAACGCAAAATGCACCAGCAAGATTTTGCAAATGCAAAAGCAAATAAAACAAGCAATTACAATAGCAAATCATAAAAGCAATAGCATATTGTATTCGCCATTTGATTTTCGGGGAAGGCGTTTCCCTCGATTTTCCAGGAAGGCAAAAGTAGAACCTCATTTTCCAGGAAGGGCTTCCGGCGAATTTCCAGGAAGGCAAAAAGTAGAACCCCTTCCCATTTTACAGGAAGGGGTTTGATTCAGTTTTTCTCAATCTTGTAACCCACCGTTTCGAAAAGGTCTTCATCAACCTCCACACTGACTGGAGTGATGGTGTACTCCGTATCATCCTGGGGGTCATCCAATTTCCAGCAGTTATCAGCGTATTCCCCATTCCACCCGTGCATGGCGTACGTGCTAGATTCGGTTTTTATGATCTCCACATCAGAATGGTTTTCGAGGGAACCGCAGGATTCTCCTCTTTCAAAATCTCCTCTTTCCAATTCGTCGGTACGGCAGTAGAACGGAAGCTGCCATTTGCCTTTGAGAACTACGGTGCTGTAGTCATCTACCGTTTCTTCCCACAAGTCCGGGAGTGTATAGGTAGTTCCTTCATAGTCGAATTTCACCCCATCCTCAGGCTCTTCTTCCGGCACTGGTACGATGCTGATGCTGACCATCTGGCTACGCCGTCTATCGCTTTCCTCCATGTGGATCCATACATTGTCATAGTATTCCATAATGGCTTCCCCAAGGGAGATATCAGTGCTGAACACATCTTCCCAGATGTCCATTCCTGTGGTTCTCTGTGCAATCGCCAGTGTTTTCATCTCATTTACCTCTTTCCAGAATCATTTCCTCGATGAGTCCGCTCATCGTCTTTTTTTCTTTCGCTGCCATGGTTCTTAGTTTTTCCATGGCCAGGGCTGAGATGCTGATTGCCGTAACAGCTCGTTCTCCGCTTTCCTGGACGGTTCCGAAGATGGATTCATATTCTTCGGCGTCCAGCTTTTCTTCGGCCCATTCACGGGCTTCATCGTAGCTGATTGGGGTGATATTTTCGCCACCACTCCAAGAGTTCAGCCCAGTGGCTACTGCATACTTGCTCTTCGGCCCGCCCAAACCGTGGATGAAGAACTGTCCGGAGCGTTTTTTGTATAAGTGCTCTTCCTCGTAGTTAAAGTCGTTGACGGGGAATCCGTTGTCCCATTTGCCAACCTCTTTCGCAGTGTTGGTATCGTATTTCAATCCTCTAATAATCTTTTTCATTTCCTTTTCTCCTTTCAGAACTGTGGTACTTCCAGTCCGGCTTCCCGGATCTTCTTCTCTAAGGTCACTCTCCGCATCCCCTTGCGAACTCCCTTCACTCCCTGTTCTTTTGCCCAGGAGAGAAGTTTTTTCAGCCGTTCAAGACCGGCTTCCATCCGCTTTTCTTCCGCTTCGACTTCGGCTCTCACTTCTTTGTCCGTCATCGTGCAGGACTTTGGGCACCAGAACCGAAGTACACCATAGTCTGATTCTGCCCGGATGAAATAGGCTTTTTCAGTTTCTTTCAAAACACTCAGATCAGAGCATCTGATGGCGAACGCCTCGTTCTGGCTAAAGTTATTGTTGATAAACCAGTCCTTGATAATCATTTCTTCTCTCCCCTTTCCTTGTCTATATAATACTACATCATTTATATAAAATCAAGTGTTTTTTATAAAATATTTTAAAATGGCATAAAAAATCGGACGATTGTCCGAAGACGCTCGTCTCACAAAACCGATATGGTTTTAGTATGAATTTATTATGCCACATTTACTTTTGGAACCATACCCTCGTAGCAATCATGGCTCTGTGTGGCCTGTTTAACTGTCTCTGAATTTTCCACCCCAGATATAGCTTCCATCTCAGCCCCATAAATGCCCTCTGAGAGCTTTTAAAGGCCCATACCTTATCGGTGGACAGGAAATACCAATCGTCCTTTACGGTGGAGTTTACAGGCGGTTCTACGTCCACACCGAACCAATAGAAAGCAAACCCATAAGCACAATTTCTATAAAGCCAATGGCAACGGCAGAAATATCTCTTGATACGTTCTTTGAATGTGAACGGCTCGAACAATAATTCTAAGTATCGTATCTGTCCACGTTCCATGACTTCCGCCTGGATATAATGATCATTCCAATTGTATTGCAGGAAAGAAGGCATCCGCTTGATATCTGTCTCGTTGTCCAGAGTATCGTCCCACGTCTGCCATAACCGCAGGAACCCTGGAAGTTCCCCTTCTTCATTGGCAAAAAGGACCACTATCCAATTTGTCAGATAGCACACCACCATACATATTATCTGCAACGGTGCATAGATCAACCATAACATTAGATTCACCTCAATTTTTTGTTCTTAGCAAATGTTAAGAACGGGAAATATGAAAATTCTGTTCTTATTTACCATTCCTTCAACGTGTAAGTAATGCTTACAGCTTCGGGCTTCTTTCCGCTCCTAGTATAAACCATTCCTTCCCATCTTCCCTGCTGATAGCCGACCCCATAGTAGGTCTTGTCTCCTGTTGTCATGACTCCGGCTTTGATCTTGTGGTTCTTGTTGAGATTAATCTTGTACACATCAACCTTTTGCTTTTCCGCGTTCGGGGTCACGACTGTTCTGTCAGTCTTCTCTGTAGCAATCCTGGGAAGGGATTCATCATTGCGGTTGATTCTTTCTTTCGTCTCTTTGGCAGCCACTTCAACGGATGGAGATGTAATGTAGTATGTTACGTTCGGTTGTGATGCCGGTATCTTCTCTTTTAAACGTTCGGCATTGTCCTTATCAATTGATAAGGTTTTCTGAATTGTATCTGTATTCTTTAATTCTTCCGGGTATACGATTTTTGCTTTCTCTTTCAGTGATTTTTCATGGCTATATATCATCCCGCCAATGATTGCTAGTATGCAAATGATAACTGTTATCAACAGAATATTTTTCCTGTTTTCGTCCATAAAATTCACCTCTTTAAAGGGTGTTTTTAGCATTTTTATTTTTCTCTGCTTGTGTTTTCATTGCGTAGCTAAAGAAAAACGCTCATATCGCAAATTTAAAGCTATACGAGCGTTTGTTGGTTTCACAACGTTAATTTAATAGTTTTGCTGATACCAAATAGCCTTTCCACGGACGGTCTGGAGCAAATTGTACAGATTTTCGCCCGGACAAGCGGTTGCCATCAAATCTCTATGTCCAACCACGTGCATATAGTCGGGAGGGATGTTGTATTGTTCTGCTACCCACCCAACCAGATAAGACAAAGATTCAATTTGGGCCTGAGTAGGAGACACAAGGTCGAAATTTCCACATACATGGATCCCGATTGTATGAGAGTTCTCCCCATAGGCATGTGCGCCGATGGTATCAATGGGTCGCCCCTGTTCGATTGTTCCGTCTTTTCTGATTACAAAATGATAGCCGATTCCTGCCCATCCCTGTGCAAGATGTGATTCATGGATTTCTTCCGCACTTAAATCATCGTCTTCCGGATTCCCGGTATGATGGATGACAATCATGTCAGTGTAGTCTCGTTCCGTCAGATCTGAAAATTCAAGGTTGTAATCTACGATTGTCGGTTTGTCCATTGTCGTTCTCCTTTTCTAACTTGTCCGGAATTTTGTTTCGATTCTTGTTAACAAGGAATGGCACGATTGCCACCACACCACTCACCACAGCTGCCGAGAAGATTGTCTGAGTGTTCCTTCTCGCCTCGTCCATCATCCGGAAGAACCATGGAGTGTCAGTGCCCTTGAACCAGCCTCCCAACCACACAGCAGGAGGAATGGCCAAAAGGATAAGCATTATAATGACAACCGCATAGATAAATCCCATGGGTGTAAGAATCGTCCATTCGCTCATCTTCTTTAATAGAGATTTCATTTCAGTTTCTCTTTCATCATCAATACTTCTTGATGCTTCACGTCCATTACGCCGTTCTCTCCGAGGCGTTCATAGACAACGTACATTTCTTCGAACGCTTGTTTGTCGTCGGCAGTGGGTGGCTTGGTCTGGAACCTGAGATACATGTCGTTCAGGCAGCTCCTGAGCATCAGCTGCATTCCTCGCCTTACATCGCGTATCTCCCGAAAATAAGCCATTGCGTATCCGCTCACCGCCCCGATTACCAGGCCAATAATGATATTGGCCGTGTTGATTAAAACATCTTCCATTTATTCACCTCATGTAATAATTTTATTTACAGCTTCATAATAAACGCTAGTACGTAGTAAGGTGGCATATTGTTGTGGGGTTGGTCACCGCCGAAATTTAAACGAATAACATCTGTTTTGTTGGTGGCGGATTCCCCGCTAGTGCTTATTGTTCCAGACCATTTACTGCCTTGGTATCTGTAAAATTTAAAGGCTCCTGCGTCTGCATCATTATCATTTAAAGCAGCAACAATATTGGAACTCCCTTGCATCAACCTGAACTGGAGAGCACCCGTGATGTTAGGCAGTTCCGCTTCTGTCAGTGCGTGTTGCGTTTCCCCGCCCGTAGTCCCGTTGTTTGTCCCGTCCCCGCCGTAAATGAACCTGTTCCGCAAGTCCGGCGTGCCGTTGGTTCCGTCGCACAGGTGCCACTCTTTGTTAACCAGTCCCGTGTTTTTATCGATGGGGAACCCGTCGTTAAACGTGCCGGAGAACGCAGTTACAGTTCCGGGTAGTACCCCCCCCCCCGATTTTGTAACAATAAATTTTACAGTTCCGTCTATAATTGGTGTCATGATTTACCCCCTTACACTTTAGTATACACAGCCAGTGCTGACACAGTCCCATTTACAATGTCTGAACCATTATTTGTAAATATGCTAGCGTTTTTTTGTGAAGTAGGATTATCTGTGTAGACTAAATTAATTGTATTGTTGCTCCAGAAACATAACCAGAACAGGAATTTATATCCAGCTATGTCATTGGCTGATATTTTCCCGCACGGAACGGCGTTTGTTGGTGTTACGGTATATACTTTTGTTAAAATCGTTCCAGTTTTGCTTTTGTTTAATTCATCACAACTATTACTAAGTTTATCAATTTGAGAAAAAGCCGAAACTAAAGACAGCGTTTTTCCTTTCGCCGTCCCATCTGTAAATTCAGTCATGTTTACTCCTTTACGCATATGCAATGTAAGCACGCACCGTGTAGGTTAAAGGGGTAACGGTTGTGGACTTGCCGTAGATTGGGGAAGATTTAGAAGCGTCGAGCATGATTCCAGCATAGAAATATGCTTTATCAAATTTTTCTGTTGCGGTTCCATTCACTGTTTTGTTTCCAGAACCAGTGAATGAACCAGTTCCAATTTCAATTCCGGTTTGGCTGTTAGCTCTGTTTGCCATATATCCCGTGATATTCGGCAATCCCGCTTCAATCATCGTTCCCGGTGTACTATCTGCCCTCAGATACCGCCCGTTAAGGTTCGGCAGTACATTCGTCCCCAAATAATCCACCAGCCGTTTATAAGCCGTACCGTCAATCGTCTGTCCATCAAACGGCAACAGGTATTCGTGTTCTGTCACCTTTGTCAACGGTTTATAGACAATATCCCCTACACTGTGTTTGCTCAGTGTATCGTTGATATAAAACGTTACAGTTCCGTCAGTTATTACCCCCCACCATGCTACTTTTAATAGTAGCCCAGTCCGGTTCGGTGCTACCCGTTGTCCCTGCTTGAGTTACAACAATTACACAGCCGGGAGGTAAGGATGGGCTGGTAAGCACGTCACCGACTTTGTACGCCGTGTTCCGCTTGATTTGGTACGGTACACCCGCTTCCGTCTTTGTTGCGTATGTGCTTTCAGCCTCTGTGCTGTTCAGCTTCTTGGCCAGGGCATTAGTAACAGTCGTCGCAAAGTTAGGGTCGTTGCCCAGGGCTGTAGCTAGCTCGTTTAATGTATTGAGCGTTTCTGGTGCAGAATTGACTAGTGCCGCGATGGACTTTGCCACAAACTCGGTGGAAGCAATGGCGTTGGAAGAGTTGCCTTCGTTGGCGGTCGGGACAATGGTTTGACCGGTGAAAGCGGCATCGGTGGCGGTGAGGGTGTTAGTCGTAAAAGTTTGTTCGGCAAGAGCTTTTTTTAGGTATGTTCCTTTTATAGTATTTCCATCTACATCGCAAACGGCTCTATCAAAAGTTCCAGAAAATATTCCATCATACCAAGGCCCTTTTTTTACTGATTTTTGAGGAGTAAAATATAAACTTAATTTTTTGAAATCGTCACCACCATAATAATTGTGGCCAACCGTGAATTTCTCATTGTTTTGAGAAAATCCATTAGGATAAATTATTGGTTTTCTATTAGAAACTATTTGATACCTCAAGCCACCGCGAAGCCAAACGACCACATTGCCTTCTTCTTGTCCGCACCCAATACATCCGATGGTGATTTCATTTGTGTCGTAAACATTATAGGTTTCGACAAACAAGCTGTAAGGTGTGTCGCTCCATCCATTTGTTAATAACCTAAAAGACAAAACATTCTGATTGTAATCATATGTATAGGCCGAACTTGCAGAGTGGATTTCGCATCTAAGTATAATATTTGAAGGATAAAAGACAACAGGATAAAAATTTTCCTTTGATAGCTCAAGCAGTCCAACATTATAAAGTACACTAACCTCGGTTGGCTTATTCTTAATAAAATCCGTCTGTGTATCATCCGTCTGGTTCCAGTCCGCCTGGTTGACCCTTGCGCTGTCAGCCGACGCTTTAGCACTGGCTTTGGCTGCATCCCTAGCAGCTATAGCTTCATCGGCGATTTTCCGGGCATTGTCGGTTTCGATATATTTCGTTCCGTCCCAGAGGTACCATTTCCCGGTATCCTCGGCGATATACATAGCCGAAATATCGCCCGTTGTGGGCAGTGCATCCTTGTTTTTAACATACACCCTTGAGCCGTTGATGTTGTCCCGCAAGGCTTCCAGGTTGTTGTTGATGTAGTCCAGTACGCCGTCATTCGTGGAATTAACCAGAGGGGACTCTTTAGAATAAGTCCCCTGCTGAATCACATTTCCTTGGTCATCAAGAATGGTAGGATGTTGAAATATTGTCCTTTTCATATTAATCCTCCAGCGTGTAATTATTGGTTCCGCCATCTGTCACAAGGAACATGGCATATCCCCTGGCGATTTTAGATTCCCCAGATTGGAATTTATAGGACGGGATTATCAGCCGGCTGCATTGAGCCAAGCACATAGCAGCGTCATTTCTGTGTGCATTAATATCGTTAATATCATCTGTTAAGGTATTTGATGCTCTGATTGTTACTTCACAATTCCAGATCGTCCGTATTTTTATGGAATTCACGCCTTGCGAGAAATTAGCTGACAATGTAGTATTAATCGTATTCTCGGAGTAATTCGTGACTTCACTCGACCATACTACGTCTTGAGTTTTCCCATCGATGACTAATTGCAATCCTATTTTATGTTTTCCGTCTCTAGCATGATAACGGGAATCTTTTTTTATTCGCATACCACCAGTTGTATCATTAAAATATCCCCATTTCATGTTGTCATAAGGATTAAATGTAAACTGTACATTTGCTTCGAAATGAGTTGCCGTGTTGGGGATGGTTGTTGAAAATATATCTTGCCAAAAATCAACAAAAACCATGTAGGTGCTTTCTCGCACAGCAGTATACGTGAAATTTTCTGTTGTTGTCCATGTCTTATTGTAGTTAGATTTTACTAGGGAATATGCTCCGCTTTGCAACCGTAAGTAATTGTTTACCCGGAATCCACGAGATGTGATTTCCGTCGGCTCACACACGATATATGTATTCGTATTATCATACCCAATGGAATTAGTCTGTATACTCATGGGTACTGTCATTACCGATGGCGGGATGCTCCAAGGGGCTGCAAATTTAACATATTGCCCATCGTATGCTTTCCCTATAATCATTTTCCGGACTGAAGCATATTCGATTCCACTGGAGTCCACATATTTAATGCCGTCTCCATCAAATTTCGTGTATCCGCCATCAGAACCAGTCAGTTTCAGCCCTGTATCGTCAAGGTTCACTTGACCTGCTGCAATCGTCAGTTTGTCTGTCAAAGATATGGTCTGAGCAGCCAATTTGTCAGCACTCACGGCTCCGGCTTGAATCATTCCATTAGCAATGACATTATTATCAAATACCGTGTCCCCTGTAACGTGGATGAATTTTCCGTCCAGAGTGATTGTTTCCGGACAAAGGTTGATTTGGCTGATCGCCTTATCTTTTTCCACTCGCAGGTTAATAGCATCGTCCAGCTGAGTCAGAGCAGTGTAATTTTTATAACCGTCTTTAGAGGAAAGGTTGTTGTTTACAACCCTTACGGCCTCCTCTGCACTAACGCCAGAATCAAGCTGTGCTTTAACGGCCTTGTCCACCTTGTCCAAGCTGACAGCTTCTGCATCAAGATGTGACTGATCTACATGGAGTTTGACAGTGATGGAACTCGTAGCAGATTCGTCTCCCTCACCAAACAGATCATAATATGCGCAGGTTACGTTGTAGATGCCTTCTTTGCAGTTGTAAGCCATTGTCCTGTTCAATGTCTTAATAATATCTGCATTGTTGACTCGGAACACACAGCCTAAACAGCCTTCCGGTACGCTCGGAACCCCCGCTTGGAATCCTGTCATATTAGATACAAGAACAGGTGGTGTGGGAGTTTTTGGCTTTGGCTTGTTGTAGTTCAGCACAGCTGGCAAGCTATATTTGCCAAGAGCATTGACTGCAAAGAGATAGAGAGTTCCACTCCTGGAGGTCAGAGGAAGGTCTGCGGTGAGTCCTGTTGTTCTCACCAAGCTGTCTTTGTCCCCTTTGTCTTGCTTTACCTCGTAATACATAATGTCAGTGTTAGTGACTTCATTCCACTCCGCCGTCGCTTTGTCTGTGAAGGAAATCTTAAAACCGTCCGGAGTGTTCGGGAGATCACTCTTCATCATGACCTTGATTTTCGTCTGAGGAGAAGTATCCGGATCCCCGATGGTTCCCCATCTGTCTACGGATACCACAGCAATCTTGTATGTGTCTCCAACGTTAGCTTGGGGGATGGTGACTTCATCGTATCCCTGCCCGGCATATTTCCAACTTCCTTGGAAGCCCAATTCATCAGCAGCTACACCTTCTTTCACAACGATGGAATCCACTTGGTCGTGGTCTGTCTTGTACCACACCTGAGCTTGCGAATAAGCCGGCCCGCCTGGTACAGTCCATTTCACAACGATGTCATATCTGCTCTTCCCGTCGTTCTGGGTTCTATAACGGTTGTACGCATAGAGATTCTGTACTGGAGGGGCTTCCGTTACAGCTGGGTCAATGGGACCATAAGTGATGCCTGTAGATTTTTTCCCGCCGTACAGAGATATGACCTTGATGTAGTAGGATTTCCCAAATTCTGTATCTAATGTTACAGTTTTGTAAGGATAGAAGTTTCTAACGGTTGTATATGTTTCGCCGTCAGTGCTTAGCTGAATCTCATATTTGCAATCTGTTGCGCCATGAGGGAGTTCCCAGGAAGCGTAGAGTTTGCAGATTTTAGCATCGTTCTCGATATAGGCCGTCTGCTTTCCGGTCAAAGAAATAACGTTCTGAAGGTTCACAGCATCCATGGAATAATCGATTTCCGGAATATCATAGTTCTCATTGAATACATTCTCATTATATTCCAGGCACTCAATCTTCCGTGTCAGGTCCTGCGTCCGGGTAATGCTCTTCACCACAAAAGGCTTAGAGCCTTTATCGACGTAAGAAATGTCGAACACATCGTTCACATGAGGCGTATCGTTATCCCAGTTTGCTACGGAACAGATCGTCCATCCATTTTCACTGGACTGGATGGTAATGTTCTTTTCGTGCAAAACATCATCCTGGGTCCGGTACATGATCTTATACTGCTTGGTCAAATCTTCAACTTCACACGGGAGCTTCAAAGTCGTTCCATCGACAGATTCGATTCTCCCAGAGTAGGCCCATCTCGTTACATCGTGAGAGACAAGAATTAAATCTCCTACCTGGCAAGCAATAGCATCCACGCTGGCTTCGAAAGATACAGTTCTCACGAGGTATTGATTACAAGCCAATAGATATTTTGCCGTCCTGAAAGCCTGTTCATAGCTTGTAATCCCATCGTAGGTCACAGATGTAGTCTTTTGGATCGCGTCATCGCTGTCATAATTATCTCCATACACCATGACGGTAGTACGGTTATAATCATTATCCGCATCGGTGAAGGTCAATTCGATGGCATTTGCCCGGTCAGATGTCTGTAAAAAGTCTTCTTGGAATGTCCCTGAGATGATATTCCCCATCCCGAACATCTGTACGGGTTCTTTCACGGAATCAAAGATACACCCGCATTTTGTGCCGAACCACAACACATACCCTCTCCCGATGGGAGCGATATTGGTGTTCAGCTTATCCATAAGACGGCCTTCTGAATCATCGCAATAGTTGATGTACAATTTCTTTTCTGTACAAAATTCTGCCCAGGATTTAAATTGGTCATACAGCATCAGCCGTTTGTCTGCGCCTTTAACAACAAACTCATAGTTCCCTGTATGGATGTTCTTGATTCTCCGGCATTGATGGATATAATCATAGCTTGCCCACGCCGGGTTGTTGGCAGGTTTTTCCTCATATTGTTTACTATGAGGATTGTATACCCAAACAGATTTTCGTTCAACTAAGAACGATACACTAGGAGTTCCGTTCAACTGGTCGGTTGCCAATGCTTTGATTCCTACTAACGCAACATTGGGATAAGCAAAATCATCATATACGATAGAAGTCACACCTGTCAGATAAGCCTTAACACTAGCTCTGCTGGAGTTCTCGTCATGGCTGCGTTTTAATACTTTAACCATAACTTCATATTCCCCAGCTTCCAAATTATCTACTCTCCACTGTCTACGAATGGCAGAAGAGGTTGCCCCGGAGATTCTTCTATCACTTAAAAGGTTATTCCATTCAGCTGTTCCCTTCTTGCGGTATCCACAATCAAATTCCACCCAGGCAGTGTCGAGTCCGCCTTTGTCGTTAGCATAGTAAAGCCCGTTCGGAAATTCAATTGAAACAATAATACCTTGTGTCCCGTTTCCCTGGACTGATACGATCCGTTCTGTGGTTGTGAGTTTATAATCAGATTCTTTCGTAAAATATGTATCGTTAAAATTGGGGATAATGGTTTGGTCGTTTGTGCCTTCTCTAGTCTCGATGGTGACTCCAGTATAATAGGAGGCGTCATTCTCGTTAATTTTGATATCTGAGATGGTGAGAGGTCCTTCTCCAACCGCAATGAGCCAATTAAGGTATTCCTTGTCCCCATCGTTATTGACGTACTTTCCAATGCTCTGTCCGGCAGTCTTTACTTTTCCGTAAATTACAGGAATGGCGTTATTCTGCCCTTCCATGACCTGTGGGCCGTTCCATGAATAAGTAGCTGTGCTTTTCCCGTCATCGTACTTTCCCTTGTCTAGGTTGGCCCTGGGAGTAAAATGGGAAATAAGTGCCCCGCCAATAAACATTACGGCTGCCGACGCCAAATTGGACAAAAATGCTGTACCACCCAATTTAGTGACAAGTCCGCCAGCCCATCCGGCAGCCAGTGACAGCCCGATCATAGCCACGACTGAGAACAGTCTCTTTGCCCCGCCCTTACCAATATATGGATACAATACAACAAAGTCGCCGTCCTGGATGACATAATCATCTTCCACGGAATGGGCATTGACGGTCGCTTTTAAGACTATCTCCCCGCCAGGTTCATATTCCTGGATTAATTGTTCAACTGTAATCCCGTGGCCCATCTGCCGGATTTCCCTTCCTTGGGCCGGATTGAACGGATTCTTTACAATACATAATTTGAACATGTTATTCTCCTACATATTCGTAATATCCTTCTATGACATGTCTCCACACAGGACTTTCTGTGCTCTCAATAACGACTCCCGTATTTTCCCTGGTGTGGATGAATTTGCCATTCCCTATATAAATCCCTACGTGGTTTATAAACGGTGCTGGTACGCCGAATCTGATTGCCATTAGAGATGGCGTTGGTGGTTCCTGGCCATCTTTTACCTTTTTCCAGCATTTGCAGCTCAGACCGCCTCTCATGGTCTTAGTGACGGCTTCTTTATCGTGGTAGTCCTCATCATATTCAGGAATTTCCTTCCCGAATCTCCTAAAGACCTCTTCCGCCAGTCCGTAGCAATCAAGCCCTGTATGGTAGTCTCTCCCGCTGACGACAAAAGGGCATCCAATCAGGTCTGTATATTTACCCACGCAGGTACACCCCTTTCTGGTCGATTCCAAGGAATCCGCCGAACCTCTGAGAATTATTCCTGGCCCGGCAATCCGTGATAGTATGATTGCAAGTCGTCTTATCGGAAGTGCATCCACATTCGATTCCTTTATATGAGAACCTGCAATGGTCTTTCATGAATCGATAGAGAGGCCGTCTAGTGTTGAGAGGATAGCCAGTACCCAGTTTGAACTTGATTGACTGTTCTGTAGATGTTGCGTGATTGTTTGTAAATACTTCTTCTACATCAGGTTCGCCGTCCATATTCTCGGTATATACGATTCTGAGGATGACTTCATAGCCATTCCCGCCGTTCGTATCTTCCATGACCCCCTGCAATGCTCTCGTTGTATTATCGACGGTCAATTCGACTTCCGGCTCGCTCCCAGTGGAATCTTCCTTCACTGCATCTATGGAGAATGGGAAGGCTTGATAGACCTTCCCTTTCCACGTCACATCTTCATTGTTCCGGCAGATTCTAATGACATTGTTATCATCAGTGTTATTCTTTGGTTCGATGTCTAACAGGATTAGATAGCATCCTGGGATATTCAGTTGGTTCTTTGCTTTCTTGCTGACGGAAGAGATACTTAACACTTTTTACACCTCTGTTATTTCAAGTGTAACGTTCCAATAATTCACCTTGAGTAGTTGTGGATCTTTGTAGCTGCTGATTCTTGCTGTGATCTGTTCTCCTGTTCCAGGGTTGGTCCATTTGAATGTTTCGCAGCCGAAATGAGCGATGTTCCGCACCCAGTTATCAAGAATTTTAAATTGTTCGGTCTTCATTTCGTTCCAAGTCAGGGTGAAGGTTCGACGGCTCTTGGTCATCTTCCGACGAACCTGAGTGCTCCCATCCTCGAATTTACTGGTAATTGTATTATCTTCCGGATTCATCTTTAACGGATAATCCGGATTTGGTAAATCAGGAAAAGTAGTCAAGTCAATGCCACCCCCTTAATCAGATCTCTCATGCCACCAGTATTCCTGTTCACTGCATCGATTACGATGGAAACAACCATTCCTTTAGCGTCGAATTTTGCATTAACATTATCCGCCTTCACATCTTCCCCAGATTTGTTGATGATTTCCACCCGTAAATTCTGAGGTCCACCAGAGAACATTTCTCTTGTCTGCTTTGCCGTATATACTCTGGAGGGAGTCACGGCATCAATCAGTTCCGGTCCGTTTTCTCCTACTAATGATAATCCGTGGGCAATGCCTCCATTTGCATACTCGCCAATTCCAAACCCTGTCCCAAGAGGATTGATGGTATATCCACCAAAATCCATGCTCCCAATCCCGATGGATTTTCCGGCAGGGTTCAGCATCCTGCCAAGCCAGTTGAACAAAGGCTTGACCACATACATCTCCATGGCCATTTTCCAGATCATATTGATGATAGAGTTGGTGAGGTCTTTCCATGCGTTCTTCATGTTGCCGACAAGAGAATTGGTCCCATCGATAATTCCATTGTACATGTTGTCGAATCCGCTCTGGAAGCTGCTTGTCACTGAATTAATCATGCTGGAATAATCAATCTCATATTCAGAGAGAGATGTTCCGGCGTTCAGCAACGCTCCCTTGAGGGTTGTTCCTCTCCTACTATGTTGCTGTTCAATTACATCAGTAAGCTGCTGTTCCAATTTGACTCGTTCGTCTTTTGAGAGATTTTCCTGGATCAGCAGGGAGTTGATATATTCTCGTTCATCTTCGAGCCGTTTGTCCAGTTCATCATTGTACTGCTTGGTAGTGATTAAGCCCATCTTGTAGGCATATCCAGTACGTTCTTGTGCCAACTTAAATTCGTCGACGTTGTACTGTCGTTCCGCTTCTAGGTTCTTGTTAATTAAGCTCTTGGCATATTCTTCCAGTTTTTGACTGGCGAATTGAATGTCTGCTCCTTTCTTTTTATCTTTTGCAAGTTTAGAAGCAATGCTGTAGATTTTATTTTGACTTTCTTTCCTTTGAATCAAATAGTCGGGGGCACCGTTGTTCTGTAGTATTTCAAGATCCATACTGCCGACTAGCGAGGAAACATCCTTAGTGGCATCCGACCGTTCTTTTCTTTTTCTTGCGAGTTCTTTAGATTGCTTGGTCTGAGCTTTGATTTGCTCGTTCCATTCACCGCTGGCGTCGCTGTTTGGATCTTTGTAGATATAGCCAATTATCCATTCGCCAGGTCCCATGTTGTTCATGCGTTCTTTATTGGCCGTATAGCCAGTAGAAGTAGCGTTATGAATCATGTACCCATTACCCAACGAATACCCGATATGTGCCCCACCTGGATACTTTTTGCTGCCAAATATTACATAGGCTCCTTCGGGAATGTCCATGTAATCTTGATCGGTTGCTTTATGATACCATCTCCGTTCTTTTGCACGTCCAGTCACTACATCCACATCTTCCGGACGGTTTTCGAACAGTTCTCTCATGTATGTGCCTTCTACCGCAATGTCATCCATGAGTCTAACACAGCCGTTGTATCCTTCTTCAATGCCATCGTTCCAGGCTTGCAGCGCCATTTGTGTAGTTAATGAAATTGATTGTAGATTGGCTTCGAGTTTTGCTTGGTTGTTGGCTTCGAGTTCCGCTTGGCGTTGAGCCTCTTCTCTTCTTGCTTTGGCAGCTTCCCTTTCTGCCTTTTCAGCTGCTCTTCTCTGCTTATTTAATTCCTTTTCATCCGGCTGTTCCTCAAATCGCCTGTTAAGTTTGTCCGCCAGGTTTGCGCCGTCTCCCTTTAACAAGTCGAAAGCATCTCGGTTGTTCCCGGCTGTTCCTTCATCGTTGGTGGAGTTGGGCTTGTTACGGAAAAAGTCAAGTAAACTCTTTCCAGCTGGTTTTACAATCTCATCAAGATTTTCTTCTTCATTATCCTCTGTTGGACCGTAATCCGGGTCGTTTTTAATCGCCCAATCAGTTCCAAGACGTTCTTTACCTTTTTGATAAAGTCCGTATCCGGCAACGCCAATTCCAATCGCTGCCAGCCCGACTCCTATCGCAGGTCCATGTGCCAAAAGATATTTGGCCAGTGCCGTTTTTCTCAGCCATTCACAAGTGTCTTTCAACATCGGAATGAGATTGCTCAGAGCGTTCTTCAGCATGTCGGCTTGTAAAGCAACATCTCCGAATGTCTGAAAAGCGTCTAATGCAGCGTCCACGTTGTCATTGGTCTGTCCAGTCAGACGTTCATACATCTTGCCCAGAGATCCAATAGAGAAGGCCGTCATGCCGATTGTCCCGATATTGTTTTTCAACGCATTACCAAATCTAATGGCTGCATTGGTGGATTCTATATGAGCATTTGTTTGGTCTTTTAACCGACGAACGCTTTCCGTGTCGCCTGATGTTTCTGCAATGAGAAGTTGTTTGGCAAGAGGAATGAGTTTCTCTACGTTCGCACCTTTTTGCTGGAGAAGTTCAATTTGCTTGATAATTTTGTCATTTACTTCTTGATAGAGCTTGATTTCTTCTTGATTCCCTCTCTTTTTTACAGCTCGCATGGTGATTTCCTGCTGCTGTTCAAGCTCTAGCATCTGATATTGAGCTTTGGACACATTAACGATAATGCCTTTGGCCTCCGCTTCCGCCTTAGCCTGTGCGATAATCTTGGCACCAGTCTCAGTGTTCAGCTTGCCTCTTTCTCTTTCCTTGTTGATGATGTCACCGATTTTTTGTGCTTCATCAACATAGCCAGCTGCAATATCTTTCTGGATTGTGATTTTCAGGTTTCCTGCTTGTTCGACTGTTAAGTAGCCATTCTTGACAGCCTCGTTGAGAGAGCTGTATGCTTCCCTGACAACTTCCGTAGCACCTTTATTCTCACTCAGAGCAAGAACTCTCTGGCTGTCATATTCCAGCAGACGTTTTGCCTGTTCAGTCATCTTGCTCCAGTCCTGGCTCATGTATTCCTTGGAGGCGTTCAGGAGGGAATCTGTAGCAAATTTGGTCTGTTGAATGGCATTTTTCTGTTCAAGATGTTTCTGTACGCTCTGTTCAATCAGGTTTATATCATCAAACCGCTTTTGCCGTACAGCATCAAGTTCAGCCTTAACAGCGGTAATAATGTCTTTTTCACTCGCACCGGCTTCACGCATCCGAGTTGCAAGGTTTTCTGCATTTTTGGAGTAATTTGCTCCCAGCTTTTTCCCGCTCTTTTTTTCCTGGTAATTCTGGGAATTTTTTATTTGCTTGATTAAATTGTTTACTCTTGCATATTCGTCTTGTGTCTTTTTCAGGTTCGAGAGTTCATCGGAGAATCTTTTCTGCTCTGCATCCAGAGCATCTCTTTGAAGTTTATTCCCGGCAGCAATCTGTTCCTGTTCCTGGATATATGCAGTTGCACGTTCACCATATCCACTAATTACTAAATCCTGGGCTTGTTTCTGGATTCTAGCTGCTTCGGCTGCATCCACTCCTAGCTTCTTTAGCTTCTCAGATAGTCTAGTGATAGAATCTTCTGTCCGCTTGCTAGATGCGATGCTAAAATATTCCCCTTTAGCCTTGGATTCTTCATTGCTTACGGTCTGAGGGGCATTAATCATATTCTGCCCAGTGGTATGGTTCAGGTTGTTAAGGACATCGGCATTAACCTTAACTTTAGCCATGTTTTCAGCAATGGCACGATATTTCTCAATCAGCAGAGAAGCTGCCTTTGCCCCCTTATTCGCAAGCGTGTCAAACACCTTGTCTTGCATTGCATTGGCTTGCTGAGCAGAAATACCTACCGATTTGTATTCATTTGCCAATGAAGAAAGGATGCTGTCATTGCCACGTTTGGAAATATAGACTTGACCAGCAAGGCTATTTGCCATTTCCCTCGCAAGGTTGTTTGCAGTCCTGACGCCATCTGAGTATCCCGTCAGCTTGTCTTGGAGCTGCTGATAGCCTTTCCCCAGGAGCGTTGTCGCCTGGTAGGTGTGAGTTGTGTCCTCAGCAGCCTTTCGCATATCTCGGCTGATATTAGCCAATACTTTGGTTCCGATAATTCCGGCTGCCATCATAGGATTTTCAGCAAAATGTCCGATGACTGCACTCCCTGCTCCCCATGCCAGATTTTTAGTCTGTCCAACAATGGGCTTCATGGCTTCGGCAGTCTTTACGACATTTTTACTGATTGCTTCTATCTGATCACGAAACTCCGTGTTAACTTGGAGTTTCTTCCCGGTTTCATCGATTTTTAAAAAGTTGTCTGCAATGTCACTGACTTGCTCTTTAGCATACTGGAATAGGGGCTGCATACCTTGTCCGAACGTATCACTCAGCCCGCTTTTCAATCTTGCCGTGATGCCTTCCCAAGTCTTTGCTGTGTCCGCATTCGCGTACTTGAATCCTTCCAGACGGTTCATCAAAAATTGGAACAGTCCGCCAGCACTTTTTTCAGCTCTTTTAATATCCTGGTTAGTAATACCCAGGGCAGTAGCCAGTGTGGAAGACGCAGGTCTGATGTTTCCGGATAACATAGACCGTAATTCTTGCAAATACTGATTAGACGGAAGGCCCATATCCTTAACGGCTTTCGATCCTACTGTAGCGAATTTGACAATTTCGTCAACTTTCAGGCCAGCCCCGATGCCAGGTCCCAGCAATCCACGGAACGTATCAACCAAATCGGCAGCGTTCAGAGATGCCAATTTGGCCTGTTCCCGCAAATCGCTCATAATGGAACCAGAAATATTCAGGGCTTGATTCCATTTTAGCTGTTTGCCTTCCAGGGTCGTGATTGAAGCCAGGATACCTGCAATACCGATCCGGTTGCTTTCCAGCATCGAGTTGTATTCCCATCCGGCCACTATGGTATCATTCCACACGCTCCCCATAGCCCTGAAACTGTTGATGGAAATAGCATATTTCGCCATGCTCCCTGCTAGGGTTTGGAAGCAAGCGGACAATTGTTTGGTATGAGCAACCTGCCGTTGCAAGCTGTTGACTAAATTGTCGCTTGCCGTTGCTGCGTTCCCCATGCCAGATGTTGACTTACCAAGGGAATTGACGAAACTGTCGTGGATTCTGGCAATACTGTTTAATTTATCAGAGGCATTATCCACGAGGGTAATGCTCATTCTTGTGTCTAAGCTCATGGTCTACCCCTTATCGTTCATCTTCTTAATGTCACTGGCCACGCATAACGATTCAGCTTTTCTCAGTCTCGTTAACATGGGTTTGGACAAATCGATATTCTCAATATCAGCCACCGTTTTTACATCCACCCAGTTCAGCCCGGATCGGAACGCTCCGGCTCCTCCAGCCACCCAATGGAAGCACCGCTGCACTTTCCACCAGAATTTCATGAAATAAAGATTGTTGGGAGAAATATCAGGCATCCTATCTGCACACTTGGAACAATTCCTCATTTCTCCCTTTATTTTTGCTATTTTTCGGCAATCTTCACAGTATTCTGCTCTGCCCTGGTCGTACCACTCCCAGAGCTTTTCCAGTTTTTTAAATCTTCTTCTTCAACTTTATTGGTCAGTTCCCATGTCTTATCGAAAATGGCAATTGCCGTTCCTGCGCTGATTTTTTTAATATCTACTTTTGGATAAAGCATTTCCATCATCGCTTTTACGGCTTCGGCAAATTTACTTCCGGATTCAATATCCTTCTTGTCGATTTCATCCTTGATAGCCTGGAATTTGGCGTATTCCTCGATATTCATAGCTCTAATCGTAATCTGCATGTAAATCCTCCTTAAAAAGAAAGGGCGGTTGAGATACCGCCCTGTTTACTTAACCTTCAAACGCGTAGCTTGCTGTGCTATTTACAAGAGTAAATACTACGCAAGCATTATCGCTGTTGGAACCGTAGAATCCAGAATAGTCGAGTTCCTGTTTCAGTCCGGCAGGACCGCTGATGTCCGGAGATTTGTAGTTGAATTTGATTTCAGGAACCTTGATTGTCAGAGATTCTTTGCCCTTGACTAACGGCAGCTCAATGCTGGAAGTCTCATTGTTCAGTGCAGCTGTCAGCAAAGTTGTGTCATCGAAGAAAGCCGTCATCTTCCCGCTGGGTTTCAGTACGCCTTCCGTAAGACGGGATCTGTAACCGTTGCTGCCAATCGCATAACCATCGGTATCCAGCCCGAAGTCAATATCCAAATCAAGCTGGGTGATGATAGCAGATTCCTTGCCACCGATTTTCAGGCCGGCTGCTTGGAACTGATTCAACCGGCGCATGGCAACATCAGTAGGTGTCCCTAATGTTGCACTTTCGATGGTTTCCTTGCATCCTGTGCAAGTAATCTTACAGGTCAATTCGTTGTCTCCACCGAACTGGAAAGACATCTTGTTGACCTTAACGCCAGCCGTTTTTAAGTAAACTCCCTGATCGGCAGCTTCCTTTTCGATAGTGGCAAAAGGCTGGGTCTTCCCAGGTTTGAAAACGTGAGTATACATCCCACTAGATTCGTCCTTCTTAGTTGTTGGCGATCCAAAGGCAAATGCCAGCCACCACCCGAACGCATTTACATCCAAAGGAATATCAATATCACCGCTGGAATCATGGTTTCCCAAGATGGGTTCAGAGGCATCCCGTCTACCGCTGATAGTAGCAGCATCGTTGATGTTCTGAGAACCACTCAGGGAGTTAGTGTTGAAAGGCAAGGAAAGCACCTTGCCAGTGAGGTCGGTAGGAAGAGTTCCGACTTCGCTGTTGGCTTTTTCAGGGCACATCAGCAGCCGGGAATAAACGCCCATTACTTGGCTCATGTTTTAGCTCCTTTTTTAAAACTTCTCCATTGCAGATAGTCCGAGGGTCTGAGCCATCTTCCATCTGCAATTCAACGTCCCGCCCCAGTGCGATCCATCCGGTTCAATAGGACCTACGATGGTAGCTTCTACCTGGTTAAATGGACGTTCTCCGTCATGGCGTATCATTAGTTCTGTTTGTACAAGATTCATTAATGTTCCGAGGGTCTGGCATCCGTCGTAAGTCAGGATGTTGTTATCCACGGTGTTCAGTTTCTTGCGTGGGGCAGAAATCCCGATGTACATCATGCAGGTGTATTCCACCTTATGATTGACTTCTTCCCTGGTCCCTTCCCGTTTGGACAGCTCTGTGATTACGATATATGGGCAGTTCTCGGAAGTCGGGATGGTGTCTCGCAGCAGTTCCCCTACGTAGATTGTCAGTTCCTTCCCGAACTGCTTATTGCAATACTCTTTGATTTTCTGATTTTCGTTCAGATACTTGGCAAGCACCATCCCGAAATCGTCCATGAGATTCAGTTCTGTAAGCATTATCCATACACCTTGTATTTACGCTTGACTACGTTTTTCTTTCCGTAATCTTCATTTTCTTTTATGTATTTTTCGACTTTTTGTTCTACATACGGTCCGATTTCTGCTTCCAGCTTCTTTTGTACTGGCTCGAAAACAGGTCTTGCTGGCACTTCGATTTCATCTTTTCCGCTGCTCAGATTAATCAGCTTGCCTTTGGAATCTTGTGCTGCCTTCGCCCACCAGGCTCGCAAGGTGGGAGTCACATTACGGATAAAGCCTTCTTCCTGCTTCTTGCCTTCGATAGAAGATGTTCGAGAAGTCCAACCGATCCGAACAACGCCGTTGTCATACTCATAGCCAATGGCATTTCTGAGCTTTCCATACCACATCTTGGGAGCTGTGGTTGATAACGCCTTTCGTGCGCCTCTTGGAAGTCGTTCTTCATAGCTCTCCCCACCAGGAGAACCTGTGGCTACTTCTTCCTTGATGCGCTTTTGAGCATACCAGCCAACGCTCTTGCTCGCCCATCTCAGCCATTTTTCGTTTGTCTTTAAAGCCTTTTGGATGGCTGGGGAGATTTGGTCTTTTAAATCAATCTCAACAATCATCTCCCCATCACCCGGCCTTTCTTGATGGCGTCGACAACGAAATGTCCACCAGCTTCATCATGGTTCTCTACCCTAGCCACGGAATAAGAGTCGCCTTTATAGACGACCTTATCGCCTTCCTGCGGGCTGGGCACATCCGTATCCATGATAGAGAATGTTGCCGTATCTCCCAGTCTGGCTTCTTCAATCGTAGTGGCTGCATTGTTCCAATCCGTTCTCGCAAGTGTCGCCCCAACTTCCACAAGGGCAATGATTTCATTGCCCTCATAGATGATTGGTTCGCCCAGCCGTTCCTTGGAAAATGCTGCCTTGGTGAAGACCTTCCGCTGGGCAGAAATCATGCTCATGCGTTGATTTTGACCATTACAGTGGTGTCAGCTTCTTCCGCAGGACTCCATGCTACACCAGCGTATGTATTCCCTTCGGCCGTTGCCACGATGTGTTTGGCAGATGTCAAGTAAACTTTAGCGCCCTGCTCGATTGCCCCGGTATCTTTGGGCAATTCGAAAACACCGGCTGTAGTCAGAGCGAGCAGTTTGGGTTCGTCGCTCTTGGCTACCGTAATGTTCGGAATGCCCACCTGGGTCCCCACGATGATGGGCACGCCAGCAGTCACGGCATCCGTAGTCTTATAGTCCATAATGTATCCTGCACGTTCTTTCATTGTTCATATCCTCCCTTTAAGCGTTATTTGCGTTCTTGACAAAGCCCTGCACGCCCAGCAGGTTGAACCCAAAGTCCATGTAGCTCTGGATTGCCAGGCCAAGATCTTCGGTGTCCGGAACGGTCCGGGAAATCGGAGTATCGTTGCCATTCAGAGTGGTGTATTCGATGCCAGGGATCTCGGAGGGGTCTGCCACGAAATAGTATGCCTTATCGTCGGTCTGGGTCAGATACGGACTCTGAATCATGGTCAATCTGCCGTTCCAGATGTTGGCTACACCGGAATTGCTGGAAGTCGGGTCGGAAGTAGAAGTCAGCAGCTGCGCAATTTCACCGGAGATAGAAGTCGGAACAACAACGAATCGAGGTTCCACGCCAATGAACCCTTTCCCGTCGAAAGATTTCTGTTCCAGCATCAGCCGTTCCATTTCAGAGAATGCTTTTGTGGAAATATTTTTATTGGTCTTAACCAGGTTCCCCAGTTTATCGGAAAAATGAGAAGCATCCTGGAACAGTTTATAGAACATGATTTCCTGCAATCTGCGATAACCCTTGCCCTGCATAGCGATTGCCATGTTCACTTCACCCAGCTGGTCATTGATGAAGATTTCACGGGTCAGTTTAATTCCCTTCCCGTAGGTGTGGATGTTGGTGCCGACTTTCTGGTCTTCCACGGTTCCATAGGTGAATTCACCGGATTCAGCGGACATCAGAGTAGGCAGATCATCCAGCCCAATAGTGTAACGATACGCCGTCTTGAAATCGCTGTTGGAGCCTTTAGAGACTAAACGGTCGAAAGTCACAGGCCGTTCATTGTAGGCTTTTCCCATGGATTTGTGCGTAAATTCATCGACGATGCCCACAAAGGAAGAGCTGGACATTGCTCTTCTCAAGATATTTTCCGGAGCATCCAGATGGATAGAACGTGCATCAGCGGGGTTTTCCATTGCCAGAACGTCTTTAGCAATATCCTGGAGGCTCATGCGCCCGTATGCCATGGCTTCCCGGTCTTCCGTTTTTTCCAGACCATATCTCATTCCCAAGCCAGCGGAAATAGCGCGTACCAGCTTATCGCCTTCATCGCAAGTCACTTTGGCTTTCAAGGGGGCTTCTTTTGCTGCCAGGATGTCCAAGATAGCAGAACGAACGCCATCCAGGGCGGTTCCATCGCTGATGAACTTATCTTCATGGTCCGCATCAATGTTGTGTTTTTTACAAAGTTCTCGAATGCCACGTACCCGGTCATTTTCGGCTTTTCTGGCTGCTTCCGTCGCTTTTCTCACATCATCTTCGGTGATGGTCGGTTCGACGGGATTTACATTTTCTTTGTTTTCCATCTGTTCTTCTCCTTTGTTCTGTAACTCTCTGCCCACCCCTACCGTTGGATCGGCGGGGATGGATACCAGTGAAAACTCCAAGAGTTCCCACTTGTCGACAACTTCGCAGGGGCCTTCGAATCGTCCCATGTAGATTTCATTCGGAAAAACTTCCGTGATCTGCTTTCTCATGTATCCAACAGACACGCCTCGGAGGCTTCCGCTTTCTACCTTTGCTTTAACTTTTTGAGAATCTTCATCGTCATCGAAGATGACATCTGCGTATCCTTTCCCGTCGTTGAATTGGATATTCTCCATTCGTCCCACAATCTTGTTGCGATCATGGTTGAATAGGACCGGTGCCACCCCGGCTTCCACTCGGTTGAGGTCAGCTGCTTCTTTAGTCGCAAGCATAATCTCCGGCACTCCCCAATTCATGCACGGTTCCTCGGACATGAAGGAAACTCTAACTTTGTTTCCCTCCGCCTGTTCCAGGGTCAGGCTCGCTTCCCGAATCCTGCTCTGGAGGTTTTCCGTTTTTGTCTGCATTGGTATCTCCTTTCTCGTTGTTCACAGGCAGTCCACGCTTTTTCAGTTCCTTGTATTCCCGTTCCCTCTGATCGAGGACTTCCTGCCAGTCTTTTCCGTTCCTTGCACAGACCTCCTGGAGAGTTGTTGTGCAATTCTGGAGTTGTACGTCATCTGCCTGTGCTTCCTTCAGCGGGTCAATCCAAGGCATCCCTTCTGTCATCCATTTGTTCTCATACATCGTCGGGTCGGAAGGATTGAATCCATATCCATCAAAAAGCCCTTTCAGGAAACAAGCATCCAGGAATCGACGGTATACTTCTCTCAGGAAATGGACCTGGAGATATTTCTTCATCTTAGAATAGGTCTTATCATCCTCAATGAGGTTCTGCCGTGCCGAGGAGTAGTTGACTCTCTCAACGTTCCGGCTCACACCTTCGAGAGATAAGCCATGCGAGGCAGCCACTGTACGCATTTGTGATGTTTCGTAATCACTAAACTCAGCTGCCTGGCCAGAAGGGATTAACGCCTTTACCTTTTCACCATTGTTCAGGTAAGTAGCAGATCCTGCTCGTACTTGTGTGATTCTCTTGCCATCTTTGGTATTGGCTACCCGCCCAATGGGGGTTGTAGGAGTGTTTTCGTCCCGCTCGATGAACACGGACATGGAAGCCAACATTTTTTGCTGGAAGGCTACGTCATTGTTGTAATCTTCCAGGTCTTTGATTCTCGGAACGCTCTTGCCAAGAGGTGTAATTTCTCGGAACTGGGAAGGCCGTTCCTTCTTCCATAGGAAGGTAACACGGTCGGCAGGGACTCTTTCCGGGTCTACCGTCTCGAATCCATTGGCATCTACCGTATTCAGCCAGTATGCTACGGGCTTGCCTTCACGTGTCATTTCCACGCCGTCCGAAAACACCGTGCTTCCATCCGGCTTGACTGGATAGCTCCCATCAGAGAGGTCATCTACTTCTCGTACCTGCAAGGTGAGTGGGATGTTCTTGTTCTTATCTACGTTATAGACAATCAACACACCGCCATCCACAAACCATCTGCGGACTACCATAGAGTAGATTTCTTCGAAGCTCTGCTGCCCTGTCACATCACAGTTCTCTGGATAGGTCCATTGGTTCCACAATTCCTCGATTCTCTGGTTCAGCTTGTCATTGGGTGTCTGAGCCTGCATCCCCAATTGGCTTCCTACTACATTTCTGTCTATGGCTTCCAGGATACAGGCAGCAAAATCAGAGTTTCTTTCCAAATCTCTCGCTCTTGCCCTTAGTGTCTTTCGGGAGGCTTTCGCCATCCCTTCAGCGCGTCCATCGAAAGGAAACGGAAGGTCTTTTCTGGTCGGGTAAGCTGCTTCATATCCGAAATACATACTTCGATATTGCGCCCGGAGTGCTGCTCTCTTGGGTGATACAATGGACATTACGTTGTCCAAGGCTCTCCCTATCTTATAAGCTAGATTCATCGGCAGCCTCCATACGTAAAGATTTCTGTTGTTGCCATGGTGGTATCACCATATTGAGCTAGCTGAGTTTCGATGCTCGATAATTGAGCCTGGAGGCTGGAAAGAGATGCCTGCTTGACTCTTCCGTTCCGAGTCTGAAACTCTTCCCCAGCTTCTAGCACGTTAGTAATGGCTGTTTGCAGGGCTTCTTTCTGCTTGATTAATTCATCTTTTGTCATTGGTCTTCACCCCACATTCTTGCGCTCGGTACAATCGAGTATGGGTCGATTTCTTTATTTTCATTATTCATGGATTCTGGTTCAGGGATTTTTCCTATCAACCCGACGTTCATAGCATCGGCAGCAACCCAGGCATAAACTTCACAGTCAAGATAATGGTTCTCTGCGTGGGCTTTATTGGGTTTCCATGTCATCGTGTGTACGCCGTTCTTCATGGCTTCTTCACGATGCTCAGAGCAGATCATTTCGGCGTATTCTTGAGATGTATCAGCATCGACTCTCCAGCTTCCCTCTTCTTTCGGATCCCGTTCCATCCTTGAGAAGATTAAGTCCTTGTATTGGTCTGTATCGACCACATACAGGTTTAACGGGATCATGCTTCTTTTTTGGTCCGGGGTAATGGAGCTTTTTTTATATCTTTGGTCCATCTGCCGGGATGCACCTTTAACCGGGATGCAATTGGGATAATTATCTAAACAATACTGATATACGTCATCCGGTCTATACCCTGAGTCGATGGCATATAATGTAATCTGCTGGCAGTCCTCTGAGTCTTCTATAGGCCACCAATGATCCATTACCTTTTGCAGATCCCCCCAGGTAATAGCCTGTCCATTCGCAATCTTTTGCGACGTTAGGTTCGGACCCCAGGCTCTAACCACCCAGTAGAAGTAGCCTTGTTGACAGTCAACACCAGCAGTCAATAGCCTTGCCCATTTCGGGATTATGTTCGCCGGAACATCGCTTTTTTGCCGGAGAACCATCTTAGCTGCCACCGTTTCCGTTTTTGGCTTCCAAGGCTCTCCTAGCCAAGAGTTCACAAAGTTCATTAAATCGGCAGGATCGTCCTTGCTTCGGATGAACTCTTCCGCAACTCTTCCGAATGTGACCCATGGACTATACAATGCGTTGATGGAGAACGCTACCTTTTTGGGCTTTCCTTCCGGTAATTCCCCTTCTACGCACCATCTGCCATTCTTTTCCTGCTCTATCTTCTCAGCATCCGTGATACGGTGCTGGCAAGCCGGGTTGGCACATTGGTAAAATGCGTGTTCTCTCGCATATACTGGATCTGTTTTATCTCCCTTTTGGTGTGGGATTTTCAGATTTGCAAATTCAAGTTTCTGCCATTGTCCGCATTTTGGACACTGAATATAAAATTTATATCTGACATCAGCTTCCTTATAAGCCTGGTAGATGTTTCCACTTTCCAAGGTCGGGGTCGAAGCGATGAATATCTTTCGATTTGGCCAGTTTTTTGTCCGTTCTTCCGCCAGTTTCAGTGGGCTGGCTTCCCGCCCGGCCCATCTCGGATATTTATCGATTTCGTCCATGAATAGCTTTGGTACTGCCCACGAAGCCAATTTCCCTGGGCTTTGTGCCCCTGACAGCTTGATGAATCCACCGTGGAATCTCAGCACAGAGTTCTTGGAATCATCTGCATTGTATTTGTCCCGGAGAATATCGCATCTGGCCAAGGCTTTTTGCAGACGATCTGCGGAAAAGTCTTTGGCAATGTCATCGTCTGGCATCAGGTAGAGCAGCCGGGAGGGGTCTTGATCTATTGTATAAGCTATAATATTAATGCCAGCTTCCGTCGCTCCTACCTGTGTCGACTTTATAAAAACGATATATTCGATTTCATCGTCGTTCCATGTGTCCATAATTTTACGCATATATGGAACGCGGTCTGTCTGCCACGGGCCTGGGAATGAGGATTCTTCTTTGCTCATGATCCTGTATTTGTCGGCCCATTCACTGACGGTCATTTTAACCGGTGGTGCGAACTTTTGTCTTGCGTGGTCTACCACGCTTTTTAGTTCCTGTCGCCACTTTTGTTCCATCTCCGGGGTTATCATGTCCCGCCAAGTAGTCGAGGCATTCTCGAACTGCTTTGTCTGCAAGTTTAGTCACCCCCGTCGTATTCTCTGGATACAAAGTGAAACATTCGGCTCTGATGTCGTTCGGTAAAGCAAGAAGCCTCTGTCTTACAGCAGAAAACGTGCTTGATAAGTTGGCTTCAACCAGTTCTTTGGGGATTAGCTCCCCCATCATCTCAGCCAGTTTCAACTCTTCCTGCCGGGCCTTGGCGTATTTCAAGTCAGCATCGGCTTCCAGCTTTTTAGCTTCATCGGACTTCTTTTCGCCTTTTTGACGGCCCAATCCACGCCATTCTATAACGTCTTTAAGGTTCCACCAGCCACGGTCATATTTCGGGCATCCTTGCATGGCCCAATCAGATATTAGCCGTTGTGTCACTCCGAATATTCTTTTGAGGACCTCGGAAGATACAATCAACTGACCATCTTCCGTTTCTTTCATCAGCAAATGGCTTGCTTTCTGCATCTTCCCCCTCCTCTCTTGTGGAGCCACCAGAAGGAATCGAACCATCAACCTGCTGATTACAAGTCAGCTGCTCTGCCTGTTGAGCTATGGTGGCATTAAAAAAGGGAAATCCTCTAAGGGATTTCCCGATTCATCTTTTATGATACTATATTAGCACATTATGACGTATATTTGGGTATACTCTTTAGCCGTTCATTAATCTCTGCAAGAGCCGATTGTGTAATTTTTGCCACCCACACTTCCGTATAGCAGAATTTTTTTGCCACTTCTTTCCTGCTTAGTCCGCAGATATATCTTGCTCTCAGTACTTCCCTCTTTAAGGGGTCTTTTACAAGATTTACACATTCATCCAAATACACGAGTCTCTGATATAGCTCATCCTTGTCTTGTTCCAGTTTGGCCAGTAAGGCCAAATATCCTACTGTATTATCCTCCATCTTGTTGTCTCCGCTCGATGGGTTCATGGCTCTAGCTGAGAGACGTTGAATTTCTTCATCCAGTATCTCCAATGATTTGTCGATTGCCCATGCTTTTTTTAGTTCCTCTTCTATCATTTCCACCACCACACGGCAAATTGAATAGACAGCATGACCAATCCGATTGCAGCTGAAATGATTTTCCAACGGATCAGAGCGGATTCCGCTTCTTTATACGCTGCATAATACTGGACGTTCTCAGCTTCCGCCTTACCAAGCCTGGTTAATACCCAATCAAGATTGTCTTTTTCTGGAGGATTGATTTCAGTGCTTTCTGTTGTTTTCCATTCCATCATTTTTCTCCACAAAAAATCATTATCACGATTGCTACTGCCAAAAACACAAGAAGGTCATTCACGATTCCTTTTCCCCATCTCATATCCTACTAGGAAACAGATTAGAGACAATAAGAAATGATTGAAATATGCCATTTCACACCCCCGTACTTCCGAATCCGCTTTCCCCACGTTCTGTGTCAGACAGTTCATCAACTTCAATAAGAGGTCCGTCGCTGTCTTTATAGATTAAGAGCTGGGCGATTCTGTCTCCATCATTGATAATATCGTAGTTCTTTCCCAACGCTCTTGTATGGATCCGGTCGAATACCATCCCGACTTCTCCACGGTAATCTGAATCGATAGTCCCGACTCCGAGTGAAGCCCTTAATCCAGTCTTGACTCCCAATCCGCTTCTCATTCTGACATCAGCATGATAGCCTTCCGGGATTTCCATCTTGAATCCCAATGGAACTACGATGCCACAATCACCATCTGCCAAATAATGCTTGCCTCTTGCGTAGCAATCGTATGCAGCTGCACCAGATGTTTTCTTTTCCGGCATTTTTCCGCCCTTTACCCGGAGAATTTTTACGGCATTAGCTTGGATTACTTTTGCTTGTTCTTCCTGGTTCTGAGTTTCTCCCGTGTTGGTCTGTTCCTGTACTTCTTCCGCTTTTTTTCTTCTACCTCTATATTCAGTCATTTCTTAAACTCCTTCATGTCATACATGGCAATAGCAATCAACGCATAATTGGCAATGTCTCTCAGAGATTCAACTACTTTCGGGGTCAGTTCCCGGCTTCTCTGCACGAAAGAAATATGCTTGTTGCAATAACCTTTAAGAGCGAAAAAGCAGTCATCCAGGTTGTTTGGGTCTAGCTGGAAGGCTGCTGCCCCGTCTCTGAAATTAGCCAATTCGTCGCCTATCCCGTACTGCTCAGATTTTTGCTTAAACAATGCTTTGATTTCGTCTATGTTTTCACATACAAGTTGAGATAAAGTTGGTTTGTATTGCTCATTAATGTTCTGCACTGCTTCTTGATATTGTTCCTCAGTCATGTCTTTAATTCCGAACATTTCTCCACTCCTCTAGTCTCTTGAACAGCTTCGGATCTAATTCATACCAAACGTCATTTTCCCCATCCAAAGGGAATGTCTCGATAGTAATCAAGGCTCCCGGATGTTTAGGGTCCACATCTGATATTTCTGTTTCGCCCCACCTGACGATGTATCTATCGTCCTCTATGATTTCTGCTTTCTGCAAAATATCACTGGTAGCTTGCATGAGTCCGACTAGATCAGGCCAAGCTCTCCTGGAATCCATGATGTACTTCACCGTAATTTCCATCGGGTCTTTTATAGGTTCACCGTGGTACTGCATCTTTAACTGCCAGCAAGCAGATTTTTCATAATTCGAATAGGCTTCGGACGGCAGCAGTTTATGAATCTTCGGGATATATCTCCCGCTGTTCTTCTTTGTCGCCGGTCTGCCATCTATTCTCAGCTTAATGATCATCTTATCCGTTCCCAATCAATATCTTGTATCTTTAACTTAAAAAACTCACATATAATGTGTTTATCTCTGTCGCTCCAATGTAGGTTTCCTGTCTCTTTTTTGGCGAGATTTTGATAATCAATGCCAGTAGCTCTGGACAGCTCTGCCATATTCATTCCCATCCCAGCCCTCAGCTCCGGCACGGAAGGTTTTTCTCCTTCCTTTTGTACAGCGTTTTGTAAAATCGCTAATTGTTTCTTTAGCATTGTATTTCTGGAGTTGGCCAATCCAAGCTCTTTGCACAATTGTTCAACATCCTGCTGGAGCATCTTGATATGAACATCTTTGTCAATCAGTTCAATGGGGCCTTCGAGTTTACTGCTCACACTACGATCTACGTAGCTGTCACCGATTTTCTCGTGCTTTCCTCTGCTGTTTACTCTTGTTCCCTTCCAGGTTCTATATAGATTTTCCATGATTCACCTCAAAAAGGAATTTCTTCATCGAATCCGACCTCAGAGCCAAATGACTGCATGGGGTCCTGCTGTTTTGTGAATCCGCTCTGTTGTGCCGGACGGGTCTGTGTTCCTTTCGGTTTGGATTCGATAAAATCCATATGTTCTGCATTTACTTGCGTGATGTATTTCCTGGTTCCGTCTTTTGCATCAAAAGGATTGATTTCAAGTCTTCCCTCGATAAGAATTCGTTGTCCTTTGTTGATATTGTTTCCGATGATTTCTCCTGTCTTTCCCCAGGCTACCACGTTGATGAAATCAGCTTCCGTCTTGCCGTCCTTCCCTCGGTACGGTCTGTCTACCGCCATGGTAAATCTTGTGACTGCCTTTCCGTTCGGTGTCATGCTCACATTCGGGTCTTTAGTCAATCTTCCCATCAGGATAATTTTGTTCACTTCATTTCCTCCCCAGGCTGTCCGTTAATAATTTAAGAATCCCTCTGATGTAGTTTTCTCCGGTTTCAGGAGTTTCTGCACCGTCTCTAACTTTATCGGCATGGCTCTCAAGTTTTTCTGCGAAATATCTAAGGTCTTTTGCTTGCTGGACAGCAATCTCAATAACTGTGTCTTTGTTCATACAATCTCCATGTATATATTATCCCATGTTTCTTCATTTTCGACTTATAGTCTACTGAGTTGCTAGGATAATTCCTCTACATATCCTTCCAATTCGTCGATCAACGCTTCCAATTCGTCGACAACATCCTTTTCTGTATATCCACCATATCGGACCTGTCTTTCCAGTCCATTAAAATCCGCAGAGTAGCCTGACAGATTTTCCGCAATGTGTAAACATCTGCTTGCAACATAATCTTTATCCATGGTCATCCCTCACATCATCTTTTTTGCCGTCGCATAGAAGAACAAATTGGACACAAGCTCGTATCTTTCGTGAGGATAGGCTCGTAATCGTCCCCATATTCCCCAACTCCATCAGGGTCGATGGCATCTCCGCAGCAATCGCACCAGACAAAACATCCATGTGCCCATAACTTGTAATACGGGATGTGCTTATTTTCCATTCCATCTGCCCATTCAGCCCGTTCAACTTCAATGGTTCCGATCTTTGGTTCACGGCTCCAATGTTCTACATACTTGTTTACGGCTTCTCCAGGACTTTCTGCAAATTCAAGGTCGGATTCATCATGCCATCTTTTATTGCATATTTTATATGCTTTCATCATGTCATCTCCCAGGGGTCAAGATTGATGGACTTCTACGATAATAGCATTTCCATCATCATTGATATTGACCATGCTCACCTTTGCGTCCAATACGGGAGAAACTGAATCCCATCGGATTTCTCCGATTTTCTCCATTTTGATGTATTCACATCCGTTGTCATCGAAAATGATTACAGTCTGTTCATTTGGCATGACCTTCATGATGTCGTTAAGTTTCATTTCTACACCTCCGGGAATCTCAAATCTCTATACTTCATGTAAAAATCGTTAAAGCGGTTTCGAACAACAAAAAAATCTTCTCCAAACTTGATTTTTGCATTTTCCCCATATCCGAAAATGATTACCGCTGTAAGTTGTTTTTTAATGGCTTCTTGGACACTGAAATGCTCTCCCCAGTCCGTCTCTTTGTAATGTCCATCCAACATTTCCAGAACAATCAATTTTTCTCTTTCGTATGGAAATCCAGCATTGCAATTTGCTGGGCAATCGTCCCAGTCATCTCCCCATTGACTTTCCAGATCTGGAGTAAAATAGAGCTTGTTGCCGTCTATATAGCACAGACGGTAATTATCCGTTTTCATTTTTTTATGACCTCCCATCCTCCATCACTGATTTTTATCACTCTTGCTGATTCTATTTTATCAGCTATTTCTGAGGCTGACTGAAAGTCCCTGAAATAGCCACTAACCTCGATATAATCAACCTTTCTTGGTTTCTTTCCCAAATAAACAGCTTGTGTCATGGCAATATTGGCACCTCGGTTTTACGTCCTCAAAAATCTCAGGATACTTCTCTGCTAGGATCGTTTTGATTGCGTTTGCAATCTCTCTATGTTCTTTCATGGCTCTTCCGCACATTCTCTTCGGAAGGTATTCCAGCCAAGCCCTAAAGTTGCCAGTCACATATACTTGATATATTGCAGCCTTTGGAAGCATATACATGAGTTCCTCCGGACTATATCTCCCAGATTGGAATCTTTCCCAATATTCGTCCATGATATGTTCAATATCAATTGTCACTCTCATATCTTCCGGTTCTCTCCAGTCTTTCAGCTCTGTTACCCGGCTGCTCTGGACTGTGAAACTGAGATGCCTGTGTCTGGTAATCTGGAGCAGCACGGCTACGCTCATGTCAATTTTAAAAGTCGCATAGCAATGTTCGAATACGCTCCAATGTCCCAAGTCTAAGATTTTCTTGACAACCTTCTCGCTCGGCTTGCTTTGATAACAAACCGATGCAATTTTAGCCAGTTTCTCCATGGCGTTCGGAGTAATATCAATCAGTTGTACAGTCATTTTCTTTCTCCCATTTACTAATCATGTTGTCATAAATCGTCCGATGCTGGCTGTTGAGATTCCTTGCGACTTTGTAAAGCGGGTATTTTTTATTGAACCCATGATCGTTCGGCACGAAAAACTCCCAACACCCTCTCTTTTTGCTGTAGTTAATAAAGCCTTCTTCAGCCTTAATCCATTCAGTCAGTTTGCCGGTCAGTTTGGTGTACAGGACGGCTTTATCACCCATATACAACGGATTTCCAAATTCATCCCGAAATCCGCTGTACATGGAGATCGTTTCTGTTTCAACCTTACAAAGTCCGCTCATGTTGTTGTACTGATTGTCTCCGAGGATATAATATCTGTCCTCGAAGCAATCTTCTAACAGAGAACCGTAAATCCAGGATTGCTCTTCCTTGTTGTATCCTCGTACTCGTAGTCTCATTGCTCATTCTCCTTTATTTTTGATTCTTCCGCTCTTTTCTCCACACCACTTGATAAATTCTTCGTATTCTTTGGTTATTAATTCTTCGAACGCTCGAAGGTATACAGCTCTATTCAATGCCAGTTTAAGGTCTGCTACGGTACAAGCAGGGTAGAACAGTCTTTCTTCTCGTTCGAATACAATAAATCTTGCCCCATATAAATCTCCGGCTCTGGATTCGTTGTCTACGCCCAAACGAAATGCGTCTAACATATCCATACATTCATTTTCCAACAATTCACGAAAGGTATGGTAAATATGACAGTAGTCCTCTATTTGGTTAAAATTGCGAATTTCTTGGTCTAGTTCTTCATCCGTCAAATCCTCGATTTTTATTTTCATTTTTCCATCTCCTCAAAAATCATCATCAAATCTCGGAGCGTCCGTGATTCCGTCTTCATCGTTCATCCAGTCTGCTCTTTCCTGTGCATCGTGCCAATCTTCATACGTTCTGTCGAAGATGTCTGGCGTTCCGTCAGAGCCGTTTCGTGCAACAACATAGAAGTCTCGTACTACTAATACCACCCAAGGATTTTTGTTTTCGTTCATCTTTCTGTTCCTTTCCATGCAATACAGATTGTTATTGCTCATAGCCATCATGGTCAACAAATTCCAAGTCATAACTTTTCCCACTCCCCATGTCCCAAGGCATCTGTCAGCCTTTGGTCTTCAAGTCTTTTATCGCCTCGCCACGGGATGATCATCCATTCTCGTTTGTCTGTTTCCCAGACAATTGTGGCAATAACGCCTGCACACTCAATCTGGTCAAAGTCAAAGAGCATGTGGCCATTACGGTCAACTTCTCCAGTCCACGCCAACGGTGCATAGAATCCATCGTTCACCACATCAACAGCCATCAATCTGGGGCTTGTTTCCTGAGTCACAATCGCAATTTTGTTGTGTCCCATCCATTTGCCAACAAGCCACTGCTTTAAATCAGGGCTGTAAGCAAACACCCAATCACGTATTTCAATATCCGTCTTTGTTCTGCCCGGCAATGACATTTTCTCTACCATTCCTTTCCATTCCTCTTCTTCCATTCTTGATCATATCATCGGGAATGTCGATAATAATCACGATACATTGCATCCATGGAAGTTTAGAAATAAAATTCTTGGCTTCACGATTAAATTCTTCACCGTCTGACAAGTTCTGGATTTTTCCTACCTCTTCCGTATCCCCAACGTTGTCAATAAAGTCTGCCAAATCACTTTCTGCTTCATCACGGCTCCAGAGTCTGTAATCATCTGGATTAATCCATAGTTCATTGACTTCTACGTCAATAACATCTCCCGCCCATAGATTGTAATCGTTTCCGGCTACAACGTCGGAAAAAACCATGGCTTTAACTGGCAACGATGGATTTTCAGCTATCAGCCTTGCCAATTTCGCTGTAAGTTTGTCTTGCATGACTATTCCTCCTCACTCAAGCTAGAGTCCTCCCACATATTTCCCCACACCCTGAATTGTTTTTCGCTATTGAGCTGGTCAGCAAGGCTATAGGTATGAGTTTCATCCTGAACAGCTGTCCACATTCCTTTGCTCTCATCCCATTCTACGAGTAAAAGCTCTCTGTCATCTCGTTCAAGAATATCTCCCTCATAGATAGGTTCCCCATCGCAATCCTTGAACCCGGTGTACTGTCCTACTGATTTAGCTGGAACATCAATCCGGTATGTGCTACCAGCCAGTGAGATTAAGCCGATTTTGCTTTTTGGATGTATATCCACCAATCCACCACCATAAATCCACTCATTCGTTTCTTGATCCCAGCCTCTGAACAATATTCTTCTCATTTTCTTTTCTCCTATTTCCCACATAATCCTACCATCTGAATTACGTCCCAGCAGTTCATCAATAGAAACATTCAGAATATCTGCTATTTTTATAAGAACGTCAAATCGTGGTTCCCTATCGGTATTTTCGTACGCTACGTACGTACTATACGAAAGGCCCAGACGAGTGGCAAATTCTTTAGCCGATGAAAACCCGGCCTTACGTCGATAGTATTTCAAGGATTTTGAAAATCTCATTTTATTTCTCCTCGTTTTCGCTCATTTTAACCATTCTCCACCGACTTAGAATGGCTCACTTCCAGCATTAGATTTTGGCGGAATCTCTCAATATCCCATTCATTTGGCACATTGCCAATGTCGTATGGCATAAACCCGCACCCACGGTCTTCGATAAAGAACAAGCACCCCGGACAAGAGTCTTGTTGGTCGCAATACTGTTGGATTATTTCTAAATACGCCAATACGGCTAATGGGTTAAACCTTATCAGATCATTCATTGTCTTCCTCCTCAAGATGTAGCTTCGATTGGACTTTTTGACGAATCCATTCGGTTGCAAGGAACAAAAACATACCTAAATCGACGATTAAAAAGGTTGCTGTTGCAATCAGAGCAATTACCATCCCCGTGATAAGGACTATGCGTAATATGCCTAGTACAATCGTGAGTTCAACCATTTTTCCCCTCCCTCCAGGGCTTTCAGCACGTTCCCTGTGATATTGTCTTCTTGTGCAGGTTATGGATTCTCTTCCATTTTTCAAAATAGAACTCAATCTTCTTCTCGTGAGTCTCCACAATGCCGTATTTCTCTGCCAGCCGGAACTGGAACGGTTTTTTCACGTTTTTCAGCAAGGTACTTTGCAGGTTCTCCCGGAACTTCTCTAGGGAAAATGAGGATTTGTAAAAATTGCACATCCGGCAGGAGGGATTGAGATTGCTGATGTCGTTCAATTCTTCCGAAGTCTTTTTGACCTCGTGTCCTCCACGAGAACCAGGGTCGTTGAGTTCACATGGGTCGATGTGATCAACCTGCATTTCCTCGTATTTCAGCTCACTTCCACAATAGGCACAATGCCCTCCATATTTTTTGTATACCTGGTGGCGAATTTTCTTGCTTATTGGTTTCCGTTTCATCTTGTCACCCTTTTTCCCCTCCAGCCAGTGCTTTCAAAACGCCTCCAGTAATCTCTTGCACTTTTTTCTCTTGCAAGCTCCGATTCACTCTGTGTCTTGTTTTCTGTTCATCGGCGATCTCTTTATAGCTCTTGATGAATTGGCTTCTCAGAGTCGGCATCATTTTTTCGTCAGAACTGCATAGCATCTGCCACCCCATTGCCTTTACTGACATCCTGGTAATAGGATTCGTAAAGACAGGCTGCCGATATGGTCCAACGCTTCCAATCTGTTTGTAAACCTCCTCCCATTCTCTTTCCGGTATGGACTGTTCAAGATTTACCGAACCCCTGGCAAGTTTTACTGCCTCTTCCCTGATGGCTGCAATGCTGGGAAGGAATTTAGATGTCTTAATGACATTCTTCACCGCCTCGATCTGGATTGTCGGCGGAATGTCGTTCAGCATCGCTCCATAGACCTGAATCTGGGCTTCCTTGAACATCGGAAATGCTCCCGCTAGAAGAGCTATCGCCTGTTGGCATATCATTGATTAATCCCTCCTCGTATAGCCACCATTGAGTAGCTTTTTCGTCATACGGCGTTTCAGGCAGCAGTTCTTTTACTGTTTCGCTGATGTCCGCCATGGTGTTTCCCGACTTTGGTTTCTTGTCCCTGATGCCGTGGGTCTTCCAGTTCTTTAAAATAGCATCCACGTATTTCAGATTTCGAACATTGCTCTTAACAGCCTCTTTCATGGCCATCAGAGTCCATTCATCTCCATACTCGTTGACCATATCTTCTATGAGTTCTTTCTCATAGCACGTAGAAACAGGATGGAAATTGTTCGAATAGAAGGATAGCGATGATGGTAATGATGGTCTTTCTTCTTTATCTTCTTTATCATTATCTATTCTATTCTTATCTACTTCTATTCTATTCTTATCTACGGCGTTACATAACGTTACTGTAACGTTACATTTCTTCTTTGATGTTTTAATTTCAGGAATTTCTTTCAAAAGTCGCTGTTTTTCACGGAACTTTTTAACTCGCTCTTTTGTCTTTTGCTTCTGATTTTCGTACTTGTCAACGGATTGATATTCGTTCCAATTACTGACCGTTACACATCCGTTACACGTTTCAATCATTCCGAACTCCTCAAAAGTCTTCAAAGCCAGTCTAACAGTATTCAGATTTTCGCCGAAAATGGTCGCCAACATTTCATCAGAACATGGCAGCTTATCATGGATTACGAACACCCCATTTGGAAATTCTCTCCCGGCTAATGCCAAGAGCTGGAACCAAATCACAATCAAAGTGTTGCCTTCCGGCATATTCTTGATAAGCTGGATTTTCGTATTGTTGAAAATCCCGGTATCAATCTTGATCCATTTCATCCCCGTGCTCATTTTCCATCACCGCCCATATCATCGAACCAAATATCCTCATAATTCTTCATCCAGCTTCGGAATTCCATTTCCAAGGCTCTCTGCCATTGCTTATTCCTTCCGCCCTTGTAGATTTGGAATCCGGGAGGAATGAGAGGCAGATGTAACCGTTTCTTGAGAAAAGGCACTCTCCATAAATCAGCAGAGAAGTATGGGAACACCCAATACTGATGGAATCTTCTCGTTTTCATTTCCATTCCTCCTTTAAGGCTTCCAATTCAGCCGGAGTCATAGTCTCGATGCCCTGCTCTTTACATTCATCGATAATGGCATCGATAAATCTGGCCATTTGTCTGGTGTTGTAAGTGGAAGAACCAGGATACAGCAGCAAAGCAGTCTCTCCCTCGCAATCCCATTCTTTTTCGACAATCCACCCAAGCCCTTTCGCTCTCCATTGATCAGAGAACTTGTTTGCACAATGAGTCGGGAGCTTGATACATGTAAAATCTCCCCATCCTCTGATAATTTCTCGGTACACTTCTTCTTTTGACATACCCAAAACATTTGCCAATTTCTGGATAAGCAGCCATGCGTAGCTATTGGCATCCAGAGAGCGTTTTTTCGCTCTTCTTTCGATACTGACGTTGTATCTTTTCCCGTCTTTCATGTACCTTGTGATTTGTGCCATTTCTCTGAATGGATTCTGGCCGGAAATGGTCATAGTCACTTCGATAGCCTTTTCATTATCTGTGAACTCAGCGGATTTGATTTTTTCCAGATTGTACTTCATAGATAATTCCTCCCGATGATACTCATGAACTCTTCCAGAGAGTGATTCTCCAAGAATTTTCGTTCACATTTTCTCTTTAACGACAAATCGTTCATCCGGTTAAAATGAACAGCATGGTCGCTCATGTTATGGCACTCGTTGCAGAGAGGGACTATGAATCCCTCTCGCTCCGAGTTCTTCCGGTTCGGCCCGAAGAAGATGTGATGAGCACATTCCGCAGGTCTTCCGCAGAGGAAGCAGTGATCGAAGTCACTTGTTAGAATCGACTTTCTTTTTTGCATTTCGTTCCATCGCCCCCATAGCCATCTTCCATTGTCCGATGGACATTTCAGACAGTCGCTTGATATTGAATCTTTTGAGCCAATATCCAGGCTGGCCTCCCACTTCTTTGCATTTAGCCAAATATTCCTTTCCCTGTTCTTCCGATATGCCACCAGCTTGCACAGGCTTCGTTTCTGACGGCTTTTTAGGGTCATCAGGGTCCTGGGCATCGTCCAGAAGCAAAAGCCCTTCCAAAGCCCGTTTCTTGGCGTAACTCTCATAACTTCCGGAGGTCTGGGCGGAATCCATCTTGGGTTTTATGGCGTCCATCCAGATATGAGATGTGTAAGAGAACTGCATGAAGGGATTTTTCATATCTTTGACGTCCGCCAGCGTAGCAGTGGTCAAGAGATAATATCTGTCTCCGATGACATCGACTTCACTGTTGTACTGGAACCATAAATCCAATTCTCGAAGCAGCGGTTTCATAGCCATTTCGATATCTGGGCAGCTCCGGTAGTAGAAGTCCCCGTACTTGTTGTACCGTGATTTTGGCACGCTTATTTTGTCCTGGAGCATCCGGACCCTTTCGAAGAACGGAACCTTTTCTCGATTTCCATCAGCTTTTTGTCCAATTCCTCTTCCGTTCTCTTTTGCTGTTCCTGGGTTTGCTGTTTCACAAGTCCCAACCGTTTTGCTCTCTTCCATTGTCTATCAGCCTCTCTTTCGTAAAGCCATTGCCTGTAAGTTGTCATCTAATCATCTCCATGGGCCTGACTCCCAGTGCCTTGCACAGCTTCATACAGGTCAGTTCCGTTGGTTTTACACTGTTTCTTCGGATCTGCATCAACGTTTGGACGCTAATCCCGGTCTTAATCGATAAATGGGTCAAGCTCACTCCCTGCTTAATCCATTCTTCCGTGATATTGATGCAAAATCTTTCTTTGTCTTGACTGTCCATTATTCCCTCCGATTAACGCATCCCAAACGTTATAAAAACATATCCCATCAGTCCACCAAAGATAATGATTTTCAAGTATTCACGCATTTTTATCCTCCCAAAGTGGATTGCTAATTTTGTATCCCGCTTTTTGAACTTCTCCAATCGTCTTGCCCAATGCACTGAGGATGTTTTTCATGCACTTATTCGGGGTTTCCGGAAGGTCTAACGGCTTGTAAAGGTAGTTAGACATGGAGCATTTTGAAACACCACAGAATTTAGCAAATTGACTCACCGAAAGATTCTTGGATGCCTTAAAATATTTAAGACCATCGGAGAAGCACCGCTTTTGATCTTCTGTATGATTACCACCAAAAACAGGATGTTTCGGTTCAGTATCACTTGTGATCGAAACAACCGGAGCTACTTTATCAGTCGGCATCATCGGAACAACCGGTTCTTCCCTCTTCTGCTGATTCTTAGCCAGCAGCTCTTTAATTTCCGCAACGCTCAGTTCAAAAAGCACTCTCATTTTGTTCCCTCCGTAATTCCATGTATTTTCTGGATAAGGCTTTCCAAGTCGGCACATTTGCCTTTCCAAAAGTCACGTTCTTTCTCCATTTTTTCGTACTCAGATGGGCTGATTGCCCATCTTTCTCCGTAGTTTTCGAGATTGTACACGCTTTTTGCCGTGTAGTACGTACCGAACATCGGGATTCTTTTAATTTTGCCTTCCTGCTCCATCTTCTTCACAGAGTCTTTGGAGCATTTCCACCGCCCCATGAGGTCGGTGATTGAGAATGGAGCATCCATCATCTCACCCCTTCACAATGGCTTCGGGATCAACGCCCAAAGCCCAGGCAATCTTTCCAATAGTCCGCGGGCTCGTGTTTTTCTTATTCCGCAATACAAGCCTTAAAGTATAGCAGGATACTCCCGATGCAGCAGAAAGCTGTTTTTGCGTTATCATTTGCCTTGCCATTAACAATTCAATGGCGTTTTTATCTACAACCATTGCGTCTCATCCCTTTACCCTTGCCCATATAAGAGTTCTTTTTCCGTTCTCGTATTTGTAGACCTCGGCTTTCGCAAGGCTTCTATCCTTGGCAGCTCTCATAGCGTCCTCTTCGGTGCCATAAATCCGTCTCTTGATAGGCCCCTGGTGCTGTTCTTTGTATTCAACTCCGTACAACATCAATTTTCACCTTCAAAATTCGCATATTTTTTGGACAGTTTATATCCGTCCAAAAGTTTTTTTAACGCCAGGTTATCATCCTGGAAACAGCTTGTGAAATATCTCATAGCTGTAATCACCATGAGAGCAATATCAGTCATATTGGAGTTGGTAGAAACGGTTGTCCCGATATCGTTTCCTCGTTTGACCAAAGTCATTGTCTGTTCGTCCATTTTTTACTTCCTCATTTCTGTAAAAAAGTTTGGTACATATAAACCCATATTCCATCTTGTCAACGCTTTAATCACGTCACAAAGAAATTCGGTTTGTTCAAAATTCGTATTGCATGTCTTAGCTATAGCAATCACCCCTGCAATAGCCGTTTCTTTCAAGTCATCCTCTTTCCCATCACGGGAATAAATGAAAGAATCCTCAGATACCTTCTGTATTTTTATGTACGGAAGGTCGTCTCTCAGTGGCAACTTTGGAATTTTGTACCATTCTCTTCTGGCTTCCTCTTGGAAATCGTCAAGATTCACCAGAACACCATCCGCTCTGTCTTTGTTCTCTCTTCTCCTGACTCCCTTGCACATGGCCTTAAAGCCATCGTAATTCAGGTAGTACGCTAGCTGATGGGGGTAGCCTGGACGTTGTTTTAATTCTCGTTGGGCGTTTATAGTGTGTCTCTTGATAGCATCAGTACAATTCTTAAAACCCAGCATCTTAGCGATATCACCGCCGTACCACATCACGTTATGATCGTCGGTGATGTAAAATCTCAGAACTCCAAATAACGGTGCAATCTGTTCAATTCTCATTCGATGATTCCTCCTCTTTCGATTGTCGGGACTATGCCTTTCTTTTTCAGCTTGTTATAAAGAAACAATCTGCCTTTTTCCGTCCATTTGGTTGTCATCTTGGAATCTGGGTCGCCATTGGTGTGGTTAAAAGCGAATGTATCTGATTGGGTGTATCCCTTTTTCTGGTATTCGCTGTACAATACCCACTGCCCAGACGCAAGCTGATAGATGATCCGGAGGCCATTCAGGAGTTTGTTGAAACTTTTAGCTCCCATACCATAGTCCTTAGCAATCGCTGTAGTAGTGATCAGTCCTTTGCTTGCCAAGACTTTTTCCGTGTACTCAGCTTTAGGTTTCAACTCGGAAATCCGTTTCTGCTGTTCCGCTATGGTCCTCTGTCCAATGAGGACTGCCCTGGCCATAATCTCGGCTTCCGTCATGTTCTCTGTCCCAGCGATATATCCGCCGTTCTTCCGGATCGCCGGGAGAACTTCGCTTGTCACCCAGCGTTTGAATTTCTTCGCCGTTGGGAGCTTCGAGCTGAGTACGAGGCTGTAGAGTCCGGACTCGTTGATAATTGTCATTTCCTGCGTACCGCCAAGGGTATAACGTTTCGTTACCCCCTTGTCATCGTCATCAACATGGTCGTTAAGCGTCTTGCTTGGATTTGAATATCCAAGAGCCTCCGCAACATCCTTGCCAACAAACCACGGTTCCCCTTCAACGACAACCGTTCTGATTTCTCCAAATTCCGGGTTTCTAAAAATTTCCAATTCGCTCATATTGTCCTCCTTTGTGTCTTTTTAAGATACTTCGAAATTAAAAAAAATTTCGTTTACAGCGTCCGCATCCAGAGAATATCGTTTCTGGATGAAGCCAATCTCAGACTGTTTAAAATCTGAATCCCCGTTTAGCTTGCTATAAAATGTTGCCCGGCACATTCCCATGGCTTTAGCAAGTTCTTTTACAGTGTCACCATGTAAGACCATTTCTGCTCTTAGTTTGTTCTTGTTCATGTTTTCACCTCCCTGTGTCTTTTTAGGATACTCATATAATATCACATGTTTTGTATCTTTGCAAGACATTTTTATTTATTTTCTAACATTCGTGTGGTATAATCAAGACATAAGATAAATTTATTTTAAGGGAGATGAATGCTATGGAGTTTAAAGATAGACTGAGAGGGCTTCGGATTCAGCATAACATGACTTTGCAAGAAGTAGCTGATAGTGTTGGCCTGAAAAAGTCGGCAATCTACAAATATGAACACGGGATAGTCGTTAATCCAAAACGTGGATTGATTGAAAAACTGGCCACGCTATTCAACGTAAAGCCTTCATATTTGCTGGGTATGGAAGAAACACCTATAGTGAAAGCGGTAAAAATCCCCGTCCTGGGTTCTGTCGTGGCTGGTATCCCCATGGAAGCGATTGAAAATGTGATTGGATATGAAGAAATCTCCCCCACCATGGCCAGAGAGGGAGATTATTTTGCGTTGAGAGTAAAAGGCCAGTCCATGGAGCCTGTCTTATCCGATGGAGATACTATTATAGTCCGTAAGCAGGAAGATGTTGAGTCTGGAGAGATTGCCATCGTCCTGGTCAACGGTGATGAAGCCACGGTTAAGAGAGTTAAGAAGTCCCCGGAAGGTATCACTCTCATTGGAGACAACGCTATGGTCTATCAGCCCCATTTCTATACCAATAAGGAAATAGAAACGCTCCCCATACGGATTATCGGTAAAGTGGTCGAACAGAGGAGACGTTTTTAGGCATAAAAAAGCCATCCACAACAATATGTGGATGGCATCCAAAAGGTCCTAGTAGGTCCAGACGAAAATCAGAAACGACATTACAAGTTGTCTCGGAAATCCGGGCCTCTTATAATGTCCTCTCAGTAAAAGGACTGGCAACCGCTTGCACAGATACCCATGGTGTATCTGTGCCATTGCCCTGGTTGCAATCCCAGGGGAAATGACGGCTGTGCTTTTTCATTTTGCGAAAAGAGATCTGTTCATTTGTCCGCATTTATATTTTAACACTTCTGGAATTTTTGTGGAGGTGTGTTATGCAATATAACCTAACGTATCGTCAGAAGGACAAGGGCTGGCAGGTCATTGTCAGCTTCAAACAGGATGGGAAGTGGAAACAACGGTCGAAGCAGGGCTTTCCCTCGAAAAAGGAAGCGAAAGAGGCTGCTGATCTGATTCTTGAATCCCTGAAAGATGAATCTGACCTGTCCAATGACGTTTCCATGCTAAATGTAACCTTGAAATCGTTCATGGATGTGTTCATAGATGACATGAGGGGCAAACTGAGGGCTTCTTCTATAGGGCTGTATAGGTCGACTTTTAGAACGTTTGAACCGCTCTATAACGAGAAATTAAGGGATATCACCCCTCCTATGGTATCAAGTTGCTTATTTTCGGCAAAATTAGCCGATTCTTCCCGGAAAATGTATCTGGCAAGGGTTTCAAGAGTATTCGTCTATGCCAGGAAGTTCTATGGCATCATCAAAACCAATCCTTGTGACAGTGTTGTCGTTAAAAGTGGGCCTTTGTTAAGGGTTCGGGTTCTGGAGCCGGATGAATTGGAGAATCTTTTAACGGAATTGAAAAATTATAACAGTCAGGCATATCTGGGAGTCTGTATTTCGGCCTATACGGGCCTTAGATTAGGCGAGGTATGTGGCCTTAAATGGTCAGATTACGACACCGATGGGCAGATCATCTCGGTCAAAAGGCAGATGCTTTCATGGGATGGCGGGGACGGCTTAATCACTCAGCCAAAAACGAAGACAAGCGTTCGCAGTGTACCTGTTCCGCCCAGGTTGAGGGATGTTTTAATGTCATATCCTCATCATGACGGTATGATTTTCACTCGTTCCGATCGTGATGTAATGTCCAAAGCGGTTTCGGAGCTTTCGAAAGTAACGTTTCATGCTTTGAGACACACATACGCCACGACTTTGATAGCCAACGGGGTTGATATTAAGACCGTGGCTGCGCTTCTTGGCGACAAAATGGAGACAGTCATGAAAACCTATGTCCACTACACGGATGATATGAGAAAATCAGCTGCGGATGCGGTCGGAAAAATTTTTAAGTAGAATTTTTGACGATTTTTTGCCGATTTTCCCACAGACCCGCATGGATACTGAGGAAATTCGAAAAAACTTTTAACATACCATGAAAAAGGGTGCCGTTGCAGAGCAACAGCACCCTTTGGTCAGCGTTCCACGGTCAACGGTCAGCTTTCTTCCCCTGTCTTCGTCTTGAACAGCCGGTTCAGCTGATGGAGACGGGCATGGTTGGGGATGATGTACACATAATCGCCCCCTAAAAGGACGGTATCGGCCTGGGGAATCATATCCTGGTCTCCCCGCCGGACACAGACCACCAGGGCCCGCCCTGGCAGACGGATTTCCTGGAGAGTCTTCCCTTCCACCCGGGAGCCTCCTTCCACGGCGATTTCCACCAGCATCTGTTCCGCCGGCGCTTCCAACATGTTCTTGATTTTTGGATTGCTGCGGAGGGACCGTTCCAGCATGGCATCGAAGATGGGTGTATCATGGACCAGTTCCCCTGCCGTATAGGCGAAGAGAGTCACAATGCCCAGGGGCACCAGATGGTAGAACCGCCCGGTCATTTCCAAAAGCAGCAGGATGGCAGTGACCGGTGCCCGTACCGACCCGGCAAAAAGGCCAGCCATGCCGAACACCACCATATTCAGCCGATAGGCTTCTGGCAGGATCCCCAACTGGACCAACAGGTTCCCGTACAGGCTGCCCACCAGGGACCCCAGCACCAGCATGGGCTGGAGGCTGCCCCCGGGAGCTCCGGACCCGGTGCTGAGGATGGTGAAGATGAATTTCCCGATGAGGATCACCAGCACCAGGCTCAGGGTCCCTTCCAGCCCCACCATAGCTTCGATGATGCCATCCCCTGCTCCCAAGACCTGGGGCAGCAGGTAGGTGAGAGGAATGGTCAGGAGCAGAGGGAAGGCAATCTTCATCCATGGTTTCCGGAACACCGGCAGGCTGTAGAACTTCCCGATGCCCAAGGACCCTTTGTTGAAGGCCACTCCAATGAAGCCGGAGACCAGCCCTAGACCGATCACCTGGGGCAGCAGTTCCACTGGCAGGATGGGCATAGGAGGAATGGACAGCACTGTTTCCACCCCGAAGACCCAGTGGACCAGTACCGTGGTGGTCATGCAGGCCATCAGGGTAGGCGCCATGACCACAGCGGACAAGTTCTTATGGATGGCTTCCATGGTGAACATGACCCCGGCCATGGGAGCGTTGAAAGCAGCTGCCAGCCCGGCTCCAGCTCCGCTGCTGATGAGAGCCCGTTTTTCCAGATTGGTATTGTTCAGGGCAGCCCCGATGCCCTGACCGGTCATGGCTCCGATCTGTACCGAAGGCCCTTCCCGGCCCATGGAAAGCCCGGCCCCGATACCCAGGGAAGTATCCAGCAGCTTTACCAGGATCACCCGCGCCCAATGGGTGCTCCGCTCCAGCCCCAGGACAATCCCTCGGACCTGGGGGATGCCGCTTCCTCCGGCAATGGGCGCCCACCGGACCAAAGCGGCGATCACCGCCGCCGCCAGCAGCAGGCAAGCCACCCAAATCAAGGTATAGGAGGGAGGCACATGCTGGAGAAAGTCCACCATTTTTGCCCGGTTCTTGGCCACAAAGCCCAGGCACAGCCGGAGCACCGTAATGCACAGGCCGGTGGCAATCCCCACCAGGATTCCTTCAAAAGCCAATTTCAGTTTCAGGTTGGGAATGTGGAGCATACCCTGGAGGGCTTTCTCCTTTTCCTGGCCTTTCATTTACAGATCCTTGAACAGACCGGTGAAGTCCAAGGTGGCGAAATAATCTTTTTCCGTTTCCGCCCGGCGCAGCAGTTCCACAGAACCGTCTTCCTTCAGCAGCAGTTCAGCGCACCACAGCTTGGCATTGTAGTTGTAGCCCATGGAGGAACCGTGGGCCCCGGCATCGTGGATGAAAAGATAATCCCCTTTGTCGATTTTCGGCAGTTTCCGATCGATGGCGAACTTATCGTTGTTTTCGCAGAGCCCGCCAGTAATGTCGTAGGTGTGGTCACAGGGTTCGCTTTCCTTCCCCAGCACCGTGATGTGATGGTAAGCCCCATACATTGCCGGACGCATCAAATTGGCTGCGCAGGCATCCACCCCTACATATTCCTTGTAGGTATGTTTGAAATGGAGGACTTTCGTCACCAAAGCCCCATAAGGACCGGTGACGAAACGGCCCATTTCCGTAAATAGGGATACATTGCCCATGCCGGCAGGGGTCAGCACTTCTTCATAGACCTTCCGGACCCCTTCCCCGATGACGGCAATGTCATTGGGGGTCTGTTCCGGCCGATAGGGGATCCCCACCCCACCGGAAAGATTGATGAATTCCACAGCTACGCCGGTTTCCTGCTTCATGTCCACCGCCAGCTGGAACAGCTGCCGGGCCAATTCCGGATAATAGGCATTGGTCACCGTATTGCTGGCCAAGAAAGCATGGATACCGAAATGCTTCACCCCTTTGGTCTTCAGGACCTTGAAAGCATCTCGGAGCTGGTCCCGGGTCATGCCGTACTTGGCATCCCCCGGGTTGTCCATGATATCGTTGCCCAGGGCAAAGACGCCCCCCGGGTTGAACCGGCAGCAGATGGTTTCTGGGATGGCAGCTACTTGTTCCAAGAATTCGATCATGGTGAAATCATCCAGGTTGATGATGGATCCCAGCTTGTAGGCTTCCTGCATATCTTTCACAGGGGTATCATTGGAAGAGAACATGATTTCATGGCCCTTGAACCCGCACACATCGGAAAGTACCAATTCCGGATAGGAAGAACAGTCGGTACCGCAGCCTTCTTCCTTCATGATCCTCAGGATCCCCGGCAGAGGCGTGGCCTTCACGGCAAAGTATTCCTTGAAGCCCTTGTTCCAGGCAAAAGCCTTGTTGATGCTGCGCACCGTTTCTCGGATGCCCTTTTCATCATACACGTAGAATGGCGTCGGATATTTCTCTGCCAGTTTCTCGACCTGTTCTTTGGTCACAAATGGAACTTTTTTCATAATCGGTTTATACCCCCTCAATTTGGCTGATGCCTCAGCTGAGCATCATGCGGTCATTGTCCAGTGCAGAGCCGGACGCTTTTTCAAATAGGGCCAGAAGATCCGGAATGGTCAGCTTGGCCTTTTCTTCTGCATTCACATCCACCACGATCCGGCCCGCATTCATCATGATCAGCCGGTTGCCGAAGCGCAGTGCATCTCTCATATTATGCGTAATCATCAAAGATGTCAAATGATCCCGTTCGATGACTTTTTTCGTCATGGTCAGCACCTTTTCCGCCGTTTTGGGATCCAGAGCCGCCGTATGCTCGTCCAAGAGCAGGATCCGAGGCTTATTCATGGCGGCCATCAAAAGAGTCAAGGCCTGCCGCTGGCCCCCGGAAAGGAGACCCACCCGGCTGGTGAGCCGGTCTTCCAGCCCCAGATCTAGTTCTTTCAGCATTTCCCGGAATTTTTCCCGTTCGCTGTCCTTCAAAGCCCAGGAAAGACCTGGGGTCTTCCCTCTGCGGGAAGCGATGGCCAGATTTTCTTCGATCATCATCCCGGCCGCCGTCCCCATCATAGGATCCTGGAATACCCGGCCGATGTACCGGGCCCGTTTGTGCTCCGGCATTTTGCTCACATCCACCCCGTCAATGAGGATCTGGCCTCCATCGATGGGAAATACCCCGGCAATGGAGTTCAGCAGAGTGGATTTCCCGGCTCCGTTTCCCCCGATGATGGTGATGAAATCTCCCGGTTCCATGTGCAGGTTCACATCGGTAAGGGCTTTCTTTTCATTGACCGTCCCCGGGAAGAACGTTTTGGATAAATGTTTGATATCCAGCATCAGATTCCCGCCTTTCTGCTTTGGAACTTCCCTTTGACCATGGGCAAGCTCAGTGCGATGGCCACCAGGACTGCCGTGAACAGCTTCAAGTCATTGGGCGGCATCCCCATCTGCAGGACGATGGCGATGACCAGGCGGTAGACGATGGACCCCAGGATCACGGAAATCAGGGAATTCTTGAAGCTGCGGGTGCCGAAAAGCACCTCACCGATGATCACAGAGGCCAGGCCGATGACGATGGTCCCTACCCCCATGCCCACATCGGCGAACCCATTGCTCTGGGCCACCAAAGATCCGGCCACAGCCACCAGGGCGTTGCTGAAGAACAGGCCGATGAGCAGCATGATGTTGGTATCCACCCCCTGGGCCCGGATCATCTGGGGATTGAAGCCGGTGGCCCGGATAGCTGCCCCGATTTCCGTCCCGAAGAACCAGTACATCAAGACGGAGAACAGGACGCAGGAAATCAGCCCCACCAGGAGCACCGCCTGGGAATAAGCCACTCCCAGGTTGCTTTCCACCAAGGTGAAGGCCGTTTCTTTCCCCAAGAGGGAGATATTGGCTTTGCCCATGATCCGCAGGTTCACGGAATATAAAGCGATCATGGTGAGGATCCCGGCCAGGAGAGCGGGGATCCTCAGTTTGGTATGGAGCAGGCCCGTGACCACACCGGCCACCCCGCCTGCCAAGGCAGCGGCCAAGATGGCCGTCACCGGGTTCACATCCTTCACCAGCAGGGTAACGGCTACGGACGCCCCCAAGGGGAAGGACCCTTCCACGGTCAGATCCGCAATATCCAGCACCCGGAAGGTAATGTAGACACCCAGGGCCAGGAGAGACCACAAAAGGCCCTGGGAAATGGTTGGCAATAAAAGATCGAACATGGATTATTTGGCTCCTTTGGCTTCTTTTAGGATTTCATCCGGGATCGTCAGTCCCAGTTTCTTGATCTGTGCATCATTCAAAGTCACGGTGAAGGTTTTCTGGGCCTGGATAGCCATGTTCTGGGGTTTGGCTTTGCCGGACAGGATATCCGCCGCCATTTCCCCTGTCTGGAAGCCCAGCTTGTAATAATCGATGCCCAGGGTGGCTACGCCGCCGGCTTTGGTCATCCCTGCTTCCCCGCAGAATACAGGGATCTTGGCTTCATCGGTGATCTTGATCAGGTTGGGCATGGCGGAAGCCAGCACGTTGTCCGTGGGCACATACACGGCATCCACTTTGCCCACCAGGCTCTGGGCTGCCTGCTGGATATCATTGACACTGGAAACCGTCGCTTCCACCGTCTTCAGGCCCCGGGCTGCCGCAGCCTTTTTGGCCAGTTCGATCTGGAGCTGGGAATTGACTTCACTGGAATTGTAGATGAATCCCACGGTCTTGGCCTTGGGCATGATCTTCACCAGCAGTTCGATCTGGGCTTCCACTGGATTCATGTCCGTGGTCCCGGTAACGTTGGTGCCCGGCTGGCTGTTGTCCTTCACCAGCTTGGCCACTTTATAATCAGTGATGGCCGTCCCTACGATGGGGATTTCCTTGGTGGCATTGGCCATGGTCTGGGCTGCCGGAGTAGCGATGGTGCAGACCAGATCCACCTTGTTGCTGACGAACCGCTGGGCAATGGTCTGGAGATTGGACTGATCTCCCTGGGCATTCTGCTTGTCGAACTTGATGTTTTTCCCCTCTTCGAAGCCTTTGGATTTCAGGCCGTCCACAAAGCCCTTATTGGCTGCATCCAAAGCCGGATGTTCCACCAGCTGCAGGATCCCCACATTGTAAGTCTTGTTTTTCGAAGCCTGTTTGGACTCTCCCCCGCAGCCGGCAGCACCCAGCAGCATGGCGATCATGGCCAGAGCGGCCACTGCTTTCACACTTTTCTTCATGATTCTTCCCCTCCTGCTCTTATTTCACAATGGATGCACCCTTCAGGACAGCTTCCGGAAGAGTGATTCCCAGCGCTTTGGCCGTGGTTTCATTGACCGTGACCTTCATGTCCTTCTGTTTTTCGATGGCCATGGTCTGGGGCTTGGCTTCTCCTTTCAGGATCTTGGCCGCCATGAGGCCTGTCTGATAGCCCAATTTGTAGTAATCGATGCCGATGGTGGCCAGGGCCCCGCTCTTGACTACCCCTTCTTCCCCGCAGATCACCGGGATCTTCGCCGGGTTGGTGATCTTAGCCAAGACAGGCATAGCCGAAGCAATCACATTGTCCGTGGGCACATAGATGGCGTCCACCTGCCCCACCAGGCTCTGAGCGGACTGCTGGATGTCATTGACGTTGGAAACCGTGGCTTCCCTTACTGTCAGCCCCTTGGCTTCCGCCAGTTCCTTCATCTTTTTCACCTGGATCTGGGAATTGATTTCGCTGGAGTTGTACAGGATCCCAATAGTCTTGGTCTTGGGAACGATTTTCAAGAGCAGGTCCAGCTGCTGATCGATGGGGTTCATATCCGTGGTACCAGTCACATTGGTCCCCGGTTTTTCCGGATCCTTCACCAGCTTGGCTTCCTTATAGTCAGTGATGGCCGTCCCCACGATGGGGATTTCCTTTGTCACATTGGCCACGGTCTGAGCAGCCGGGGTGGCAATGGCGCAGATCAGGTCTTCCTTGTTGTTGGCGAACCGCTGGGCGATGGTCTGGAGATTGGACTGATCCGCCTGGGCGTTCTGCCGGTCCAAGGTCAAGTTTTCCCCTTCCTTGAATCTCCCGGCGGCCAGACCGTCTACAAAGCCTTTGTTGGCCGCATCCAGGGCCTGGTGTTCCACCAGTTGGACCACGCCAACCTTCACGTTTTTCTTTGCCCCTGTTTGCTGGGTGCCTCCGCAGCCCGCCGTCAGTCCCACAGCCAGTACTGTCAGGAGGAGGAACCCTTTCTTCCACATCTTCATTTCTACCATCCTTCTTTCCTTCTCATTTCCCTGTGATAACTTCTGGGATCACTGTTTTGTCTATTGTTCCATTCTAACATATCCCGGGCCCATGAGCAACGAAACGGGGCATTTTGCCCCGTTTTTTTCCATCCATCATTCTGTTTTGTAACATCCGCCTCAAGTCTCAGACCGTTGCGAAAAAATTTATCTCCCAGCAGGGAACATAGGGATGGCGGCGGAGATAGATCTGGTACTCCGGCACCAGGTTCCAGACTTCCAGAGGGATTTCCCAAAGATCGTCATCATGATGATAGCCCGCCAGCAGCATTTTCGGCCGGCAGCGGCGGATCACCCGGGCACCTCCGTCCAAGGCTTCTTTTTCCACTCCTTCCACATCCATCTTGATATAGGTCAGAGGGGACTCTCCCACCAGGTCATCCAGGCAGGTCACCAGCACTTCTTTTTTCCCCTCCTGCTCCAAAGCGGACATCCGGCCTCCCCGAGCCGCAAAGGGGAGCTGTGCCGTCTGTGCCCAGATCCCTTCCGGGCACAGACGGCAGCGGCCCAGCTGTTCTGTTTCCACAAAGTGCTGGAGCTTGGCGAAATTTTTGGGATCCGGTTCCACTGCGTAGAGATGGTCGTAATGGCCCCCCGTGAGTTCCAGGAATTCCCGGAGGGTATCCCCATTGTAGGCGCCCAGATCCCCATAACTTTCCGTCTCTCCAAAGGCAAAAAGGGTCTCCAGGTCCTGCCGCCGGTCCGTGGTCCGGAAAAGGAAGTCCAGCTTCCCCGTCAGCTTGTACCGGAGGATGTCTTCCATCACCTGTCGGCTGGCATCATCCGCCAATTTCCCATAGACCCATTCCAGTACTCCCCGGTTTTCCCGGATCCAGGAGGGTGTCACCACCGTAGTATCTCCGAACAGAGGCAGATGGGGCGCATAGGTTTCCTGTTCTTCCGCCAGATGGAAGAAGCGCCGGAGAATTTCCGGCCGTTCGCTGGCAAAGGCGATAAGGATCACAAAGGAGGCCCATTCCGCCTGCATCTCTTTGTAAGTCTTCACCTTGTAGCCCCGGAACTCCTGGCCCCGGACGAACTCATCGCTGGCAAAGACCCCGGCCACCGGGATATTCAATTGGGCGCAGCGGTCCAGGATGGCATCGGCCCCGTTGCCCATGCCATAGAGGACAATGGGCTTCTGGACCGTCTGGAGATACTCCCACAGATAGGGCTCCTGATCCAGTGCTTCAAGATTTTTCATGGTTGGTTCCTTTCTGTCCGGAGGCGGGTGCTGCCGGAACCGCCGGCGCTACTTTGGGTACCGGCTGCTGCCGAGCGATCCGGGCCCATTCTTGGAGCCGGCCAGCGATTTTCAGGGCCAGTTCCCCAGTGTTCCCATTTTCCTGGTTGTCCTGGGGATACACCCGGAGCACCCGGATGTCCTCATAATAGACATCGGACCAGCGGTCCCCGTCCACCGTCATGAAATGGGATTCATCCAAGTTCCCCCGCTTCCAGGCCAAGTATAGGGCACCAGCCATGAGCCGTGCCCGGTATTCCGGTTTGTCATACCCGGCAGTTTCCGTAAGGGGAAAAGACCAGGCTCCCAAGCTCACAGCAGCCGTTCCGTCCGGTTTCACCGTGACTTTTTCTGGGATCTTCAGGGGCTCCGTCCATTTCAGGGCCTTGGCCATCCGGACTTCCGGCTCCGGGTGGGAAGCAAAGAGGCCGTACCCTGGGTTCCCCATGTCCTTGCTCATGTCCTCCAGCTTGGCCATGGTCACGTAGGACCCATAGGGATTGTACCCTGCCAGAGTGGACAGCCGGAAGCCCTCTTGGTCTGCTTCCCGTTCGTCCTTCCGGCTGTAGCCGGCCATAAGGGCCTGACTGGCAGTAGAAGCCAGCACCATCCCGGCTCTAGGGTCTCCAGATGCTACCCCGGCCAGCAGGGTCAAGAGGGACAGTGCCATCTGCTGTTCCATCTGGTGGACCGTGTGGCGTTTTTCAATATGGCCGATTTCATGGCCCAGGACGGCAGCCAGTTCATCATCACTGGTCATGTAGTCCAGGAGCCCCTTGTACACATAGATGAAACCGCCTGGGCAGGCCAGGGCATTCACATCGGGAGTATTCAGCACCTTGAAGGTATAGGTAAGACCGGGGCGGGTGCCGTTGGCCAACAGCTTCTGGCCGATCCGGCTCACTCGGTCCTGGATCTCGTCATCCTGGACCAAACCATAGTGATTCTCCAGCTGCTGGGCCACCTGCTGCCCCATTTCGATTTCCTGTTTCTGGCTGATCATGGCCGCCTGGCTCCGGGGCGCCGGCAGCACCATCAGCAGGCAGAAGACCAGGATTCCAAACAGTTTCCGCATAGCAATTCCTCCTGCATCCATATCTTGTTATTATACATGATGGAAGTGAGAGGGGTGTGAAAAATTTTTTCATACCTCCCGGTCACAGGTCGCCGCTCGAGACCAAGGGGGTTGCTGCACGTGCGTGATTTCCACACATACAGCAACCCCCTCTGATTAAAAAAAAATCATTTACCTCTTATAACAGGTTTTGAAATTACGGATGACAAACCTTGCAGGGTACATACCCTTCCTCAATGGCTTCTTCCCGGCTTTCGATTTCTACGAAATTGCCTCGATGCTTGATGGTCCGGCAACTTTCATTATGGAATTTCATCGTCCGGGGATTGCCCAAATAGGCCAATGCCGGTGCAGCCAAGCACAGTGTGAATAATAAGGCAACAAGGATCACCAAAGCCTTTTTCATAAAAACTCCCTCCTTATTTTTTCATCATATTGCTCTATTCATTTATAAGCAAAATAACAAGTACGATCAAACACAGCGAGGTTGATAAAAAGTCCTTGATTTTTTTCTTCCGTATTTCTGTCCCTTTTTCAGTATGGACAAAGATCCATTTTAAATAACCGGCTAAAAACATCCCCATGGCACCATATTTCCACGCAATATAATAATATCTATGTTTTCTAACAAAATCATGAAATCGATCCGGTGCTTCAAATAGGATTGCCACAAGCAAATTGATGGATAAGAAGGCGATAGACCCAACTTTCCATAATAGCGGCTCCTCTTTTTTCTTCCACAGCACATGGAAGACTCCATATAAAAAGACCGCTAAGAAAAACACTGCAATAACATCCATAAATCCACATCCTATTCAGCCCAAGCCATTCTCCCAGATACTGCCCCTCTGATTCCGGTCCATGGACTCCCTATGATCCACAACCCCTGGCGTTTGTTTATATTTTCCAGGTTCAGTATACCGTAAGAATATTTTTATGACAAGATTTCTATTTTTTCACAAATGGTTTCAGCCCTCAGTCTCCCTTCTCTTCCCATGGTCTTCTTTCCCCCTTCGTGTTATCATGATAACAACTACTGACGAAAGCGAGGTATTGCTGTGCGATTCTTACATACATCTGACTGGCACCTGGGCCGGATCTTCCATGGTCTCCACCTGCTGGAAGACCAGCGGTCCGCCTTGGACCAGATTCTGGACCTGGCCCGGGACTGCAAAGTGGATGCTCTCTTGGTGGCTGGGGACGTCTACGACAGGGCCGTTCCTCCCACGGAAGCTGTGAACCTGCTGGACGAGACCCTCCGCCGCTTGGTGCTGGATCTGAAGATTCCCGTCATCCTCATAGCCGGCAACCATGACAACCCGGACCGGCTGAACTTCGGCCAGGCGCTGTTTGCCGCCCGGCAGCTCTACATCACCGGCCCGGTGGATCCGGATACCCATCCGGTGGTACTGGAAGATGCCGACGGTCCTGTCTACTTTGCCCCACTCCCCTACTGCGAACCTCTGACCGCCACAGCGCTCAGCGGAGAAAAGAAGCCCACCCATGAAGCGGCCCTCCAATGGCAGGTGGAACGGATTCTCCGCCAAATCCCCACCCGAGCCCGGAAAGTAGCCCTGGCCCATGTGTTCCTGACCGGAGCCCAGACTACGCCGGACAGCGAACGGCCCCTGGCCGCCGGCGGGGCCACCACCGTGAGCATCGACTGTTTCAAGGACTTCAATTATACGGCCCTAGGCCATCTCCACGCCTGCCAGAACAACAGTCCCCGGGTCCGGTACTGCGGTTCCCTGCTGAAATATTCCTTTGCAGAAGCCAGCCAGAAAAAGGCCGTCCACATTGTGGACCTGGATGCCAAAGGAGACATTTCCGTAGAAACGGTCCCCCTGACGGCCCCTCATGAACTGGCGGTGCTGAAGGGAGAATTCCGGGATCTCCTGGAAAATCCTCGGACCGGCCATCTCCAGGATTATCTCCAGATTCAACTGACGGACCAGGTACCTATCCTGGATGCCAAGCACCGGCTGGAACAGGTGTACCCTCAGATCCTCCAGCTGGGCTATGAACGGCTCCAACCTCTGGAAAGCCAGGAGGCAGCCGCAAACCAGCGGAAAGGACTTTCCACCGACGATTTGTTCCAGGCCTTTTTCCGGGAAGTCCAGGGAAGGGACCTGACGGAGGGAGAAAAAGCCCTGTTCCTCCAGATCGCTGATGAAGTCAGCCAGGAAGGGAGGCATGCCTGATGCGCCCGCTCAAACTTGTAATGACCGCCTTTGGTCCCTATGCCGGAGAGGAAGCCATCGACTTCACCCGGCTGGGAGACAACCAATTCTTCCTGATCACCGGCCCCACCGGCAGCGGCAAGACCACCATCCTGGATGCCATCACCTTTGCCCTCTATGGCACAGCCAGCGGGGATCTCCGGGACAACCGGTCCCTGCGCAGCGACTATGCCACCCCTGATCAAAAGACGGAAGTCCAGTTCACCTTCCGGAACCAGGACCGTACCTATGAAGTCATCCGGACCCCAGAACAGATCCTGAACAAACAGCGGGGAGAAGGGACCCGTACCGTCCCGTCAGGTGCTTCCTTAGTGGAAATCCTTCCGTCGGGAGAACGGGAAGTGCTGGGCACCTCCACCAGTTCCGTGACCCATGCCGTAGAACAGCTCCTGGGCTTCCAGGCCCGGCAGTTCCGGCAGCTGATGGTGCTGCCCCAGGGGGAATTCCGCCGCTTTTTGGTGGCCGATTCCAAAGAGCGGAAAGCCATCTTGGAAACCTTGTTCAAAACCGGCCAGTACAGCGCCCTGGAAGATGCCCTGGATGCCCGGGCCAAAGTCCTGAAAAAGCAACATGATGACTGTAAGCAGAAATACCTGCTGCTCCTGGAAAGTGCCGATGCAAAGGATCCTGCTGCCCTAAAGGAACGGATCAAAGAGGAAAAACAGCAGGCCAAGATATTGGAAAATCAGGCAGCCGAAGCCCAAAAAGCTGCTGCCGCCGCCCTAGAGGCCCTCCAGCAGGCCCAGCAGCTGGCCCATACCTTCCAGCGCTGGCAGGAAGGCCAAAAGCGGAAGGAAGCCCTGCTCCAACAGGCTCCTGCCATCAAGGACCTCCAGAAAAAGCTCCAGTGGCTTGAGGAAGCCCTGAAGCTCCATCCCATCTATGATCGGACCCGAAAGGCCAAAACCCAGCAGGATACAGCGGAAGGACTGCTGACCCGTGCCCGGGAGACCCGCAAGACCGCCCAAGAAGCTCTCCGACAGCAGCTGGCTTCCGCCACGGAAACCAACACCCATGCCCTCCAGGAGCAGATGGCCCAGGTCCGGGAACAGCTGGCCCGGATGACCGCCGTTTCCGGAGAGACCGTCCGACTGGCCCAGACCCTGGCGCCCGGCAAGCCCTGCCCAGTGTGCGGTTCTCCTGACCATCCCCATCCCGCCACCCAGACCCGCCAAGCCCAGGAAGAATTGGCCCGGAAAACCCGGGCCATGGAAGCCCAAATCACCCAGCTGAACAGGAAACAGAAGGCCTTGGAAAAAGCCCAGAAGGAAGCGGACCAGGCAGCCGGCTCCTGCAAAACTGCAGAAGAGAACCTGGCCGCTGCCCAAAAAGCCTTTGAAGAGGACCGGGAAGCCTACAAAGCCGCCTTGGAGCAGTCTCCTTTCCCAGACCAGCATACTTTTATAGCTGCTCACAATGCCCTGCCCAAAAAACCTTTGTGGCAGGCGCAGGTGGACCGGTACCGACAGCAGACGGACAGCCTCCAAGGAGAACTGAAGATCCTGGCCGAACAGCTGAAGGACAAGACGCCTCCGGATCTGGCTCCCCTCCAGGAAGCCGTCCAGCAGACCAGCAGTACATCCCAAACCTTGGCCACCCGGACCGGTGCCCTCCAAGAAACACTCCGCCGGGAAGAAAACAGTCTGAAACAGCTGGAAAAACTGGAAAAGGACCTGTCCCGTCTCCAGGAAGCTTATGGCCCCATCGCTCTCTTGGCTTCCACTGCTAAAGGGGACAACAGCCGGAAACTGACTTTTTCTTCCTTTGTACTCCAGGCAGTGCTGGATGATGTGCTCCAGACGGCCAACCTGCGGCTGAACAAAATCAGCCAGGGCCGCTACAGCCTGTACCGGAGCCGCGATATCGTGGATGCCCGGAAGGAACAAGGGCTGGGCCTGGAAATCATGGATGCCTTCACCGGCCAGTCCCGGGCCGTGACCACCCTGTCCGGAGGCGAAATCTTCTTCACCTCCCTATCACTGGCCCTGGGGCTGTCCGATGTGCTGGAATCCTACGCCGGGGGCCTGCACCTGGATACCATCCTGGTGGATGAAGGGTTCGGTTCTTTGGATCCAGAAACCCTGGACAGTGCCATCAGCGCCCTGCTGGAACTCCAAAAAGGAGGCCGGCTGGTAGGCATCATCTCCCACGTAGCCGAATTGAAAGAAAGGATTTCCGCCCAGCTGGAAATCATCCCCACCAATCAGGGGAGCACGACACGGTTCAGGGTGTAAAAAAGGGGGCTGTTGCATAAGCAACAGCCCCTTAGTCGGAAGTCAGAAGTCGGGAGTCGGAAGCCTCAGGACAGGATCCGCTTGGTTGGACGGATCCTTTTGATTCTGTAGAACCAGAATCGAAATCAAGCTGGGCGATCATTTCGTCCAAAGGTTCTGCACATTCAAAAATTTGCTTACAAATTTCACCTTCGGCTCCAAACTTCAGACTCCAGACTTGAGCCGCTACGTGGCTCTACAGCTAGGGTGTGCTGCCTCTGCAGCACACCCTCTTACACCCCTCTCATTTCCGGATCCCAGATGATCTTGTGGAGCTGGACCTGGATACAGACCTGGGCCAGCTTGTGGTCCCGGACGAATTCCACCAGCGTTTTGGGCCCAATGGCTCCGTACACCGGAGACACATACACCTGACTCCGGATGGTATAGTCCCGGAGCACCCGTTCCATATCTTCCAGGTCTTCCCGGCTGCCCACCACGAACTTCACCACGTCGTCTTCTGTAAGCCGAGTGAGGTTTTCCATCCGCATCCGCCTCCGCATCCCAGAAGAAGGGGATTTCACGTCCATGGTGTAGAACAGGCCTTTGGGCCGTTCTTCCAAAAGGGGCACCGCCCCATTGGTCTCGATGTTCACTTCATACCCTTCCCGGGAAAGGGCCCGGCACAGCCCTTCCAGAGGCTGGAGCAGCGGTTCTCCCCCGGTAAGGGTCACTTTTTTCCAGGGATAGCTGCGGATCCGTTCCAGCAAGGTTTCTTCCGTCAGGGATTCCCGGGCGTCCCCCGGTTCCAGGGCATAGCCGGTGTCGCAGTAGCTGCACCGGAGGTTGCATCCGGCGAACCGGACGAACACAGCCATATAGCCGGTGCGCTTCCCTTCCCCTTCAATGGAGTCGAACAGCTCCACCACAGGAAATGTTTCAGTCTTCATAAATGGCCACGTTCCCTTCCGATTCCTGGACGGAGACCCGGGTGCAGAAGGGGATCTGGTCGTGGATCCATTTGGCAATGTTTTCCGCCGTGGGATTGGTTTTCACAATGTCATTGATGAAGGCATGGTCCAGCTGCATCACCACGTCCTTGATGTGGGTGAAATCCACCACCATGCCGTTTTCGTCCAGTTTTTCCCGCTGACAGGTCACATCGATGATCCAGTTGTGACCATGGAGATGGGTGCATTTGCTTTCGTAAGGCAGCTGGAGGCAGTGGGCCCCGCTGACTTCCATCCGTTTGGTTGCCATATACATGATCAATCCTCCAGTGCCGGGTCTTTGACCCCGTTGGCGGCAAAAGCCCGGGCCCGGTCGATGCAGGTACCGCAGGTGCCGCAGGGTTTGTCCCCGCCTTCATAGCAGCTCCAGGTCAGTTCATAGGGGGTGTGGAGCTCCAGTCCCCGTTTCACCACGCCGGCCTTGCTGCAGCTGGCAAAAGGCGCCACAATATGGCACTGGCTGTACGTACCCAGAGAAATGGCCCGTCCCATGGCGTCCAGGAAGGCTTCGCTGCAGTCCGCATAGGCGTTCCCTGCCGCATCATCTGCATGGGCTCCGATGAAAATGGATACATCGTCCTTTTCGTAGATGCTCATGGCCAGACTGGCCACTGCAGAAAGCATGAGCCCGTTCCGGAAGGGCACATAGGTGGATACCTTCCCTTCCCCGTTTTCCGCGATCTGCTGTTCATAACTTTTGTGGACGATCTTTTCCGTGGAATGGTCCAGGAGAGAGCAGTTGGAATACTGGAAGATCCTGGACAGGTCCAGTTCATAATGAGGCAGGCCGTAGTAGTCCGCCACCTTCCGGGCGCATTCCAGTTCCTTCCGGTGTTTCTGGCCGTAAAAAATGGATACGGTGGACACGTTTCCTTTGCCGAATTCTTCCACTGCCACAGAGATGCAGGTGGTGGAATCCACCCCGCCGCTGGACAGCACCAGTGCTTTCTTATTCATGGACAAAGGCCTCCATTCTCCGCTGGGCCATGTCTTTGTATTCCGGCTGATAATACACGGCAAAGGGCAGGATGCTGATGCCGCCCCGGGGATTGAAATAGCCGGCCACTTCCAGATATTTGGGCTGGAGCAGGTTCACCAGGTCGTTTTTGATGATGTTCACACAGTCCTCATGGAAGTCCCCGTTGTTCCGGAAAGAAAACAGATACAGTTTCAGGGATTTGCTTTCCACCAGCTTATGGTCCGGGATGTAGCTGATCACGATCCGGCCGAAATCCGGCTGGCCGGTTTTGGGGCAGAGACTGGTAAATTCCGGGCAGTTCAGCTTCACCATGTAGGGAGCCTCTTCATGTTTGTTGGGGAAACATTCCAGCACTTCCGGCGCATAGGTATTCTGGTACACCGTATGGCCGCTGCCCAGTTCAGTGACCCCCTGCAGTTCTTCTTTTGTTCTCATGGTCATTCCTCCAAAAAGTACAGTTTTGGAAAACCCGCAGTCGAAAAAAACAGTTCCGAGCGGACTCACAAATCTAAATTATACCGTATACGGGAATAAAATGAAATATGTAGAACCAGAATCAAAGTCAACTTGAGATATCATTTGGTTCAAAGGTTCTACACATTCAAAAATTTGCTTGCAAATTTAATATTCGGCTCCAGACTTCAGACCCCAGACTTGAGCCGCTATAGGGCTCTATAGCTAAGTAAATGTTGACAAAGCGGGGAGTTATCCACCTTTTCGTGGATAACTCCCCGCTTTATCAACATTTTCCCGTTTGGTTCCTCAGCCCAGGTGTTTTTCCAGCCCTAGGACGGCCAACCGTACACAGTCGTCGCAGGAACAGAGCATTTCTCCCGTTCCCACGCCTTTCAGGTCCTTGCAGATGGTGGCACCGGCTTTTTCTTTGAATTCCTGGAGAATGTCCTTCATCACCAGTTTGGGTTCCCGGCCGCTTTTGTCCAGCAGTCCCAGCACTACTGCTGCGCCCGTCAGTGCCCCGCAGGTGGCTTCCATGCCTCCCATGCCGGAACCGAAAGCAGCTCCCAGGGCCCGGAGTTCTTCTGTGGATTTACCCAGTCTGTCCTGGTAGGCCAGGATCACCGCCTGAGCACAGTTGGTATGCACCCCGGAAGCATGTTTCAGGGCCACAGCCTGTTCCGCCCGCGTTGTTGTTTCTATCATTGGATCAAATCCCCTTCACAAAATACTGTATCTATTATACTGATTCTGCTCCGCAGAAACAACTTGTATCCTGCAGTCACTTTTTTCAGATCACATGAGTTCGGCGCTCCCTTTGTTCCTGAGCCCAGCTCCGGCGGCTCCGGGGTTCTCCCAGTACCAAAGTCCACAGCATCCCCTGACGCAGGGTCCCAGGAAGAGCCGGATGCACGGGAGCTTCCATTTTTCGTTCCCGGATTTCCCCTACCTGGGGGGCCACCATAGGTTTCAGATCCCGGATTTCCTCCACCAGGCCGCTGCGAACTGGTTTTACGGTGGGCTGTACCACCGGTGCCTTCCGGGCAGGGGCCTGGGCTTCTTCACAGACAAAAGGACCAGGAGTACGTTCCGTTGCTGGCTTCCTCATTTTCTGAGGCCTTTTCTTCTTTTTCAGGAACTGTCCCGCCAGCAGGAGAACCACCCACAGCAGGAACAGCAGCAAATCACTTCTCATGAAAGCCTCCCGTTATTTTTCCGGTTTCCGGGTGGCCGGCAGCTCGTCCTGCTGCGGTGCCACCAGACTCTCCCGCATTTTCGTATCTGCCATCAAGTTCTTCAACTGGTAATAATCCATGGCTCCCAGATGGCCTTCCCGGAGAGCCTGGGCCAGCGCTTCCGGCACCTGGGCCTGGGCTTCCACCACCTTGGCCTGCATTTCCTGGGTATACGCCCGCATTTCCTGTTCCTTGGCCACCGCCATGGCCCGGCGTTCTTCAGCTTTGGCCTGGGCGATGTTCTTGTCCGCTTCCGCCTGGTCCGTCATGAGCTGAGCCCCGATGTTCCGGCCTACATCCACGTCTGCAATGTCGATGGAGAGGATTTCAAAGGCAGAACCCGCATCCAGCCCCTTGCTCAGGACAGTCCGAGAAATGTGATCCGGGTTTTCCAATACATCCGTATGTTCTTCCGAAGACCCCACGGTGGTGACGATGCCTTCTCCCACCCGAGCGATGATGGTGCTTTCCCCGGCACCGCCTACCAGCCGGTCGATATTGGCCCGTACCGTGACCCGGGCCCGTACCTTCAGTTCGATACCGTTCTTGGCCACAGCGGAAATCAGCGGAGTCTCGATGACTTTGGGATTGACGCTCATCTGGACCGCTTCCAGCACGTCCCGGCCGGCCAGGTCGATGGCCGCCGCCCGTTCAAAGGTCAGAGGGATGGCCGCCCGTTCCGCCGCGATCAGGGCATCCACCACCCGGTCCACATCCCCGCCGGCCAGATAATGGGCCTCCAGCTGGTCCACATTCACATCCAGCCCAGCCTTGTTGGCTTTCACCAAAGGCAGGATGATCTTGGAGGGGATAACCCGGCGCAGCCGCATGCCAACCAGGGTAAAAATGTGCACATTGACCCCAGCGGCCATGGCTGAAATCCACAGGCCCAGAGGGACAAAGTGCAGGAACAGGACAATGATGACCAAGATGGCCACCAGGAATACGGTACTGCCTAAAATTGCAATCATGGATCTTCCTCCTTCCGGACCACAGTCCGACCTCCAGTTACAGACACCACCTTGATGGCGGTTCCCGGTTCATAAAATTCTCCCTCAGTGATCACATCCACCAATTCCCCGTCAATCAGAGCACGGCCGGAAGGACGCAGGACCGTCTGGGTGATCCCCTTCCGGCCCAAAAGATCCTTCCGTTCCGCCTGGCCCGTATAGCCCCTGGCTGCCGTAGAACGGAGATGCAGGGTGACATGGCGGCCCAGCCAGCTGCCTGGGCCACGGCGGACGAGCCACCAGCCCAGTACCACCAGAATGAGCAGCAAGCCTCCCACCAGGGCCGCAGCCTGGGCCGTGGCCCCCAGGGCCAGATACAGCGCTCCCAAGAGACACAGGAGTCCACTGATGCCGAAGATCCCGAAACCGGGGATAAAGGATTCCACAGCCAGCAGGATCAGGCCGGCTGCCAGCAGTTGGATCGCCATGGTATGCACCTCCTTTGCAGAATCAGCAGAATCAATAAATATTATTCGAGATAAAGAGAAAAATCCCTGCTTTCAATTCAAATCCCTCTCTGCAGGGCGCACCAGGGGTTGCTCTGCAATCCCGCTCGGTCAGCCCGCTCCTGCCGCCAAAAAATACATATAAAAAAGACGATACAGCGTCACGCATGTATCGTCTTCTTTTGTGGTGGGCGCTAACAGGATCGAACTGCTGACATTCTGCTTGTAAGGCAGACGCTCTCCCAGCTGAGCTAAGCGCCCGAAAAAAATTTGGTGACCGGAGGGGGAATCGAACCCCCGATACCGCCGTGAAAGGGCGGTGTCTTAACCGCTTGACCATCCGGCCAAAAAAAATGGTGATCCGCCAGAGGATCGAACTCTGGACACCCTGATTAAGAGTCAGGTGCTCTACCAGCTGAGCTAGCGGACCATCATGTCGGTGGCTTCATCAACCGTCGACTATGTTAGTATACAAGATTCTTCCGAATTTGGCAACCCCTTTTTTGAAAAATTTTCTACTTTTTTCTGCTGAGCCAACGGTGGGCCGCCTTCAGCACCTGCTGCACTGTCAGGTCCCGCATGCAGCGCATGTCGTCACAGTGGTGTTTCATGCCTTTGCGGCAACCGTCACAGGGAGGATCAGCCCGAACGATGGAGGCCAGTCTGGTATAGGGTCCATACAGTTCGGGATGGCTGGGTCCATACATGGCCACAATGGGAACTTTTTGGCTGATGGCCACATGCATGGGGCCGCTGTCGTTGGTGATGATCAGGCTGCACCGGCTCATGGCCGCAGCCAGTTCACCCAGGGAAAATTTTCCCGTGGCGATCATGGGCTTACTTTTCATAAAAGCTACTGCCTCCCGGACCATATCCTCATCCATGGAGCCCCCGAAGAACACCGTCCGGTATCCTTCCTTGGCCAGGGTATCCGCTACCTGAGCGAACCGTTCCGGAGCCCACCGTTTGGTGACTACGGCACTGCCGATGTTGAACCCCACTACCTGCTCTCCCGGCTGCAGGTCCTGGGCCGCCCAGAAGGCTTCTGCCGCTTTTTTGTGTTCCGGCCCTGGGAACACCTCCAGTCCGTTGTGCTGGGGATGTTCCACCCCGATCCGCTTCAGCACATCCAGGTACATATCCGCCGCATGGATTTTCCGGTTCAGCTTCAGCCAGGGATGGAAGAAGCCCCGGAACAGGAAATGGGAAGCCCCCACCTTCACCGGTACCACTGCCATGGCATCGATGAAGGAACACCGTTCATTGGGATGCAGGTTGATCAGTACATCGAAATGGGCATCGGTGATTTTCCGGCTCATGGACCACAAGGCCCGGAGATTGTTGTCCTTCCCTTTTTTGTCGATGGTCCACACATGGTCGATATTGGGATTGTATTCCACGATTTCCTTCAGCTTTTCATCCACCAGATAAGTGATGTCTGCTCCGGGAGCCGCCTTCCGCAGGGCATGGAGGAAGGGCGTTGTGAGCACCAGATCTCCCAGGTGCATCAGGAAGGTCACGATGATTTTCTTCCCTGCCAGTTCAGTCACAGTCTCTTGCCTCCTTCTCCTTGAACAGCTTGTAAACCTGCTCTGGGGTCACGGCCCCCATGCAGTTCCAGTGGTCACAGTGTTTTTTCAGGCAGCCGGCACAGGAGACCGGGCTCACCAGCACGGTGGCCTGTGGATTCCCGTAGGGCCCGGTCCGATCCGGCCGGGTGGGACCGTACATGGTCACCAGAGGCTTCTGGAGTGCCGTGGCGATATGGAGAGGTCCTGTATCCCCGCTGACATAGAACCGTGCTTCTTTGATGAGAGCCCCCAATTCCCGGAGGCTGGTCTGTCCGATCCAATCCAAAAGATGGGGTTCCGGCCCCACCAGCTCCCGGATCTTTTCTCCCAAGGACGCATCTCCAGGACCGCCGGCCAGTACCACCCAGATTCCCTCTGCCAGGAACTTCCGAGCGAGGGCTGCATAATGTCCGGTCGGCCACCGTTTGGTTTCCCACCGGGCACCGGGCACCAACACCACATAGGGCAGCTTTTCTCCCTCCGGCATCCCCGCCTCCTGGAGCCGCCGGCGGATGGTCTTCCGCTCTTCCGTGAGTGCCGGCATGGGATAAGTGATTTTTTCCACCTTCGCCCCCAGATACCGGGCCACATCCAGATAGCGCTCGATCACGTGGTCATGGGCATGGCTTCCGGTGATGGGCCGGGAAACCAGGCGGCTCCCTTCCCGCATCTCACAGTAGCCGATCCGATGGGGACAGCCGGTGAGCCAGGCCATCACGGCACTTTTGAACAGGCCCTGGAGATCAATGACCAGATCGAAATTCCGTGACCGCAGCATAGACCGGGTTGCCCGGAGTGTCTTCCATTTTTCCCCCAGCCCCATCTTGCCAAAGGCCGCCTTGTCGAAATACAGCACTTTATCGATGATGGGCGGTTCCGGCACAAAGGCGCTGAATTGGGGATGGACCAGCCAGCTGATCCGGCTGTCCGGATACGTCTCCCGGAGAGCTGCCGCAAAGGGCAGGGCATGGATCACATCCCCCAGGGAACTCATTTTGATGATCAGGATGTTCTTGTAGGTCACTTCACCGCCTCCTGCCGAGCCAGTATCTGCCGGACAAAAGCCAGCAGGTCCGTGCCGGTGAACCGGTAGCCTGGGATCCCTGCGGCCAAGGCCGCCTCCACATCGCTTTCCTTATCCCCGATCAGGAAGGACCCTTCCCGGTCCAGTCCGTGTTCTTCCAAGGCTTTCAGGATCATCCCCGGCCGGGGTTTCCGGCAGCTGCAGGCAATGGTCAATTCCGGGATCACCCCTTTGGTAGGATGGTGGGGACAGAAATAGAAGCCGTCGATCTGGCCGCCGGCTTTTTTGATTTCTTCTGCCATATAGGCATGGAGCTTTTCCATGTCATTTTGGGTGTAGTAGCCCCGGGCGATGCCGCTCTGGTTGGTCACCACATACACCTGGTAGCCCAGGCGGCACAGGTGGGCCACAGCCTCTCTGGCTCCAGCCACCCATTCCACCTGGTCCGGACGGTAAATATAGCCTTTGTCCATGTCCAGGACCCCGTCCCGGTCCAGGAACACTGCTTTTTTCGCCTGTCTCATGCCTTGTAATAGCCGTCCGAATCCTGGAGCACCTGGCAGTATTCCTTCACCGCCTGGCTGAAATCCGTGAAGCCGCCCGTATAACCGGCTGCCAGCAGCTTGGTGGTATCCGCCTGGGTATAGCTCTGATATTTGCCTTTCAGCACTTCTGGGAAGGGCACATAGACCAGTTCCCCGCTGCCAAAGAATTCCAGTACGGCTTTGGCCATATCATTGAAGGTATGGGCATGGCCGGTCCCCAAGTTGAAGACCCCTTTCCGTTCCGGATGCTGCCAGAAATCGAACAGCACCTTCACCACATCTTTCACATAGATGAAGTCCCGGGTCTGTTCTCCCGGCCCGTAGCCGTCATATTCCCCGAACAGCTTCACCTTGTGTTCCGCCTGCCACTGGAGGAACATCTGGCGCACCATAGAAGCCATCTTCCCTTTGTGGTTCTCCTGAGGACCGAACACGTTGAAATACCGGAACCCGGCGATCTGGCTTTCCGCCTTGTCGAAATACCGGCGGGCATAATTGTCGAAGAACAGCTTGGAGAAAGCATACACATTCAGAGCTTCCTCACAGGCCGGTTCTTCTCGGAAGCCGTTCTTCCCGCTGCCATAGGTGGAAGCAGAAGAGGCGTAAAGGAACTGGATCCGCCGGTCCAGGGCAAAATGCATGAGGGTCTTAGTATATTCGAAATTGTTCTCCATCATGTATTTGCCGTTGTATTCCATGGTATCGGAGCAGGCTCCTTCATGGAAAATCACTTCAATGGGTTCGTGATCGAACTTCCCGGCCCGGACCCGCTGGATGAAATCCATCTTGTCCAGGTAATCCATGACCTTCAGCCCTTGGATGTTCTTGAACTTCACCATGTTGGTCAGGTTGTCCACCACCAGGATGTCCTCCCGTCCCAGGTCATTCAATCCCTTGACGATATTGCTGCCAATAAAACCGGCACCTCCGGTTACAATGATCATAATTTACCCTCCTTGACCAGTTCTGCGATTTTCCGGATCACCCTGGTGGTGGAGTAGCCTTCCTTGAAGGGGAGGATTTCCACCCGGCCGGCGTATTCCCGTCCGGCCACTTCTTCTGGTTTGTAGTCTCCGCCTTTCACCAGGATATCCGGCCGGATCCGGCGGATCAATTCCGCGGGAGTATCTTCACCAAAGAGTACCACCGCGTCCACACAGGCCAAGGCGGCCAGGATCCGGGCCCTGTCGTTTTCCTGGTTCAAGGGACGGGTTTCCCCCTTCAGCCTTCTTACAGAAGCATCGGTGTTGACCCCCACGATCAGATGCTGTCCCAGCCGGGAAGCCTGTTCCAGATAGGTCACATGGCCGGTGTGGAGGATATCGAAACAGCCGTTGGTGAAGACGATTTTTTCTCCAGCAGCCTGCCAGGTCCGGGCCAGACTGGTCACTTCGTCCCAGCTGAGGGGCCGGTAGTCCCGTCCTTCCCGTTCTTCACAGGCCAGGACTTCCCGGAGCAGTTCCTCCCGATGGACCGGATAGGTCCCCACTTTGGAAACCACGATCCCTGCCGCCTTGTTGGACAGGTTCAGGGCATCTCCCAGGGACAGCCCCCCGGCCACAGCTGCCAAGAGCACCGCCGCCACCGTATCCCCGGCCCCAGAAACATCGAATACATCCCGGGCCGTAGCCGCTTCGGTGATCACTTCGTTCCGGTTGATCAGGGAAACCCCTTTTTCCGACCGGGTCACCACCACATTTTTGATGTGGAAATCATCCCGGGCTTTGGACGCCAGTTCTACCAGGGGTTCCGTTTCGTTGGGGACCACTTTGCCTCCGGCTTCACACATTTCCTTCACATTGGGGGTGATAAAATCGCAGCCAGCATACTTCCGCCAGTCTGCTCCCTTAGGGTCCACCAGCACCGGAACCTGGGCACTGTGGGCCAAAGCGATCACCGTCTGGCAGAAATGGTCCGAACAGACCCCTTTGGCATAGTCACTGAGGACGATGCCATCCAGCCCGGCCTGGAGCCGTTTTTCCAGCCAATCCAGCAGCCGTCCCTCTTCTTCCGGGGTCAGATCCCCCGGTTCTTCGAAGTCCAGCCGGAGCATCTGCTGCCGAGCCCCGATGATCCGCATTTTGGTGATGGTCCGGCGGCCCATCATGGGCAGCAGTCCGCTGAAATCGATTCCCGCCGCCGCCATCTTTTCTTCCAGAGCTTCCCGGTGCTCATCGGGGCCGGTGACCCCTGCCGCATAGACCTGTACCCCCAGTCCGGCCAGGTTGGCGGCCACGTTCCCGGCACCCCCCAGGACGCTTTCCATCCTGCGCACCCGATTCACCGGCACCGGAGCTTCCGGAGAGATCCGCTTCACTTCCCCGTAAATATACCGGTCCAGCATCACATCTCCAATCACCGCGATCCGCAGTTTCTGGATATCTTCCGTCAGGAATTGGGTACTTTTGGTATTACGCATATTCTTCCACCAGCTCACAAATGATATGTCCCATGATTTCATGGATTTCCTGGGTCCGTGCCGTATTTTCCGACGGCACATCCAGCAGCACGTCGCAGAGACCGGCCATCTTGCCGCCTCCCTTGGCTGTGAAGCCGATGACCCGGATGCCCTTTGTCCGGGCCGTTTCAATGGCCGCCAGCACATTGCCGCTGTTCCCGGAAGTAGAAATCCCTACCAGCACATCCCCTTCCCGGCCCAGGCCTTCCACCTGCCGGGCAAAGATCCGTTCATAACCGTAGTCGTTGCCGATGGCCGTCAGGATGGACGTATCCGTCGTCAGTGCAAGGGCTGCCATCCCCGGCCGTTCCTTCTGGAACCGGCCGACGATTTCGGCCGCCCAATGTTGGGCATCCGCCGCTGATCCCCCGTTGCCGCAGAACATCACCTTGCCCCCGGAAGCCAGGGTCAGGGAGATCATCCCGGCCGCTTCTTCAATGGCTTTCAGCAGCCGTTTGCTGCCCATGACCCGGTGGACCAGTTTTTCATGTTCCAGCAGCCGGGCTCCGATGATTTCCTGTGCCTTACCACCGATAGAGGTCATATGTCACACTCCATTCATGATCATTTTTGTACTTCTTATCCCGATATTCCAGGCCCAAGCGGAAGCAGCAGAAATCATGATACCACCGGTAGATGTATTCGTACACACTGCTCTTGCCCTGGTCGTACCGCATGACTACGTTCACCCAGTCATTGGGTCCCAGCCGCTTGCCCAGTCCCCACTGGATTTCCTTGGCCATGTCCGGATCCGCATAAGAGAAGACGGAACTGTGTTCCTTCTCATAGTAATAACCCAGCCAGGTGTTCCAACCCCCGTCGAAGTCCTTCCGCAGGGTGGCGGAATACAGCATGGTCTTTTTCGTATCGTCAGTGATGCTTTCCTTCACCCACTTGTGTCCCACCCCCAGATTCAGGTACAGAGGCATCTTTTCATGGGTCAGCCGGATGGGATCATGGTTCAGGAATACTCCGTATTCCGTGTGCCAGCTCCGCTTCCAGTTGTCTTTCCATAGACCGTGGCTGATATAGGCAGAATAGTTCACCGGCACCCGGTCATCGAACTTGTGGGCTTTGTAGACGAACTTCACATCCCGTTCTTTCCGGATCCAGTTGTTGTCCGAGTCTTCCGTATGACCGTCCTGGATCTGCACATAGAAGTTCTTTTCGTCCTGCCGATCGGTAAAGAGAGGCCGCCAGCCGATCTTGGAATAGTACTTCAGCTCTGCATCCAGATTGTTCTTGTCGCTCAGGGGAAAATCCAGATTGTAGCGGATCTTCACCCCATGGTCCGTATCATAGCCAATATGGGGCAGCAGACTCTGCTTGCTGCCGTTGTCGTCCATCCGGTTGATCCACCGGTCCCGGGAATAGATGTGTTTACCCTTTACATATACTTTCACATTGTAGGCGATGATCTTGTCCTTGGGATAGATCACCACTTTGTCCGCCTTCACTTCCACACAGGGAGGATGCTTCACCGCCGGGCATCGGGTGGTACTGCCCCCGCTGGTCAGTTCCACCCGGTCCGGATAGATTTCCCCGATATCTGCCTTGTACAAGTCCTTGCCGTTGTGGCCGGAAATGTTCTTCACCGTGCCGGTCTTGTCTAGGAAATTATAGTGGCCCCACTGGCCATCGGTCACACTGGTCCCGGAACTGGTTTCATCCACGATCCGGCCGCCGGTCAACAGATACACATCCCCAGTCTTGGAATTGCCCTGGGCCTGGGCGGTGTAGAGCTTCTGGTTGCCCTGGTATAGGCGCACATTCCCCTTGGCTTCAAAATCCCCCGTCTCCGAATTGTACTGTACCTGATCCCCATAAATGGTGATAGGCAGGGTGGATTCGCTGGGGACCGTTTCCCCCTTTTTCTGGCGCAATTTCTGCTCTTTTGCCGTCTCCCGGCCAGCCCGGGTGATGGTTTCTGTCTTGGCATCCGGCTGGTCCTGGAGCCGATGGATTCCTTCCTTGGTCCGGGCCAGCGATTCCACTTCATCCAGGCTCTGGACGGCCGGCTGAAAGGCGGGGCCATCCTTGCTGCTCAGTTTTCCCCCATCATAGGTCACCGCTGCACTGGCCATCCCAGGCAGCGACAGGGCCAATGTAATTCCCAAGGCCAATGCCTTCTTGTTCATAGGATCTTGTCCTCCAATGGATAATTTCTGCATCATCAAATCATCTGCATGCAGGCAGCTCCCTGCCTGAAAAACAGTTACACTCTTCAATATTATAACACAAAAGGCCCCTCTCTTCCGCAACTTTGTGTGAAAGAGAGAGGCCCGGTTTCCCCACCGTCTCAAAGGGTGGAGGAATTGTAGGTACTTCCGTCATCTTCATCCAGCACAGGCTGGCTGTTGTTCCTGCGTACCAGTTTCTTGGCTTCTTCGTCCCGTTTCTGGTCTTCGGCCAGAGCCGCTTCGGTCTCTGCATCCGCTTTATCTTCCCCGCTGTCTTTCGCAGCAGGTTCTTGGACAGCGTTCTTGTCATCCGCAGGCTGCTCCAGTTCCGTTTCATCCAGAGCCACTCCCGTAGATTTCTTGGGTTGGACCGTACCGGCAGTTTCCTTCTGGGTTTCCTGGGCAGGAGCCGTTTCAACAGCGGCCGGTTCTCCAGCCGGTTCCTTGGTCACCGCAGAAGCGGGCTGGGCAGCAGAAGGCCCTTCCTGGGCATTGCTCCCATCCAGCTGCTGTCCCACAGCAGGACTGCCGGCCAGGATCACGCCGTCCACGCTGGTATCTTCCGCTACCTGCACATAAGTGTTGGTCCCAGCAGGAATGGTCACAGAAGAACCCTTCACAAAGGCACCGCCCACAACGCCTACAGGCCCGAAGAGGATCATGCCCCCGATGGAAGCACCGGCGGCACCGGCAGCTGTCTTGGCCTGCTGTTTGGCCAGGTCACCCACCATCACAGGGACCGCGCCCCCGTTCACCGCCACCACATGGGAAAAATCCAGGTCGATCCGGGCATCCCGTCCGAAGATCCGAGGCTGCACGATCTTTTTGATCTGTCCGTAGCCTTTGGCTCCTTTGGGCAGTACCAGGGCATCCCCCACATACACATTGTCATCCACGATGAAGTCGATGGTATCCCCCTGCTGATTGGTCTTGCTGTTGATGTCTTCCATGAATTTTACTTTGATCAGGGAATCCTTGGGCAGCACCACCGTGCTGGAAGTCAGGCTGCCGTTGGGGAAGGCCGCCTTGGTGAGACGGTTCAGGCGGCTGTTGAAGGAATCCTTAGCATATTCCGTACCGAAGATCTGGGTTTCCAGATGGCCCAGCCGACTCTTGGCCGCATCGATGGACATCCGGTCCGAGAACTGCCACTCGATGACGTTCATCATGGTGGCCATGGACAGCTGCCCATTGACAGGGGCTCCTTCCAGCCGGTTGTACAGTTTGTCCACTCGGCTCATGACGGAACCAGTGCTTTTCTGGCCATACATATCCGTTTCCATCTTATCCACCCGGGAGACCAGGGAGCCGATCTGCACCGCGCCATACAGGAAATTCTCCGCGATTTCCACCTTCCCTGCCACCGTATTGGTAGAAGCCAGCTCCTCTGCGAAAGCAGGGACCAGGCTGGTGAGGCAGAGCAGAGCCGTCAATAACAAGCTGATGAATTTTTTCTTCAATCCAGACACCTCCGTCAGGGTATTTTCAGGAACTATTGGTTTTATTGTATCATAAATCAGGGTACGGCGAAAGGCCGTTCCTTCTAGGCCTCTCCACTCTTTGCTTTTTTCCAGGGTGCCAGTTTCTCTGCCATTTCGGCCCGCATTCGATCCATCAGTTCATACCGGCGCCGGTGATTGGCCCGTTTGGAAGGCTTCAGTTCTGACAGATCCCGCCGTTTTTCTTCCAGTGGGATCCGGTAGAACCGGGGATCAGCGCAGGGTTCTCCCCCGCATTCTCCCCAGAAATCCCCGAAATCGGTCTTCAGTTTCCGGTCCATCCGCACATGGTTCATGGCATAATAGCCTGCATTGGTCACCGCAAAGATGGCCTGGCAGCCCATCAGATCCGCCAGGGTCCGCAGCCCGTAGAAGATCAGGTTCTTGGTTCGGTAGCCAAAGAATTTCTTGGTCATAGCCTTCACCGCATCGTTCCCTAGGCTGGTCCCCTGGAGAGCCCCCACCCAGAAGCAGGGTTTTCCGCTTTCCGGATCCGGTCCCAGCCAGAACATGATCTGATAAAAATCCAGTTCTCCCCAGTGGAGGACCAGGGAGAGACAGCCTTCCTTCCGTTGTCCGGGATGGAAAAGGAGATCCAGGGTCAGAGGCTTTTCCTGGAATGCATCGGTCCACAAATTCACCCGGCCGTGGCGGACATAAATCTGCCGGAGGAATTCCGGTTCCATCAGCTGTTGCAGGGCAAAAATGTGATAGGTGATCAGTTTTTCCCGTTCTGCCCAATCTGCTCCCTTGAAAAAGAAAGCCCGGGTCGCCTGTTCCAGGAGACAGGGCATCCCCTGGAGCACTTCCCGGCGCAGGGGATCCCCATGGAAGAATTTCTGCAGTGCATCCATCTGTCCCCGGTGGGTCCGGCAGCGGATCAGATAGACCCAGTAGCGTTTCCGTTCCTTCAGATGCTTGATATTGTAGCAGGCCAAGCCTGCCGCCTTGATTTCTGCCCAATCCATTGGTGTGGTTCCCTTCCTTGCAAGAAATAGGGGCTGTTGCTTATGCAACAGCCCCTTTGGTCGCGAGTCATAAGTCGCGGGCTTGTTGGTACAGACCGAAGATCCAGTTTTGCAAGTTCCAGACGATTTTGTCGTACCCTCCCTATAGAAAAAGGACATACGGCTTGAACCTCCTGGCTCGCGACCCGTGACCCGCGACCCGCGGCCCCGGGGTGTGGATTCTTTCACACCCCCTTTATTTATTGTTCTTAATCACTTTTTTCAGCTCTCTCCGGCAGAACAGGCCGAATTCGTGATGAGGCCAGTCGGACCGGGGATTGATGGCTCCAGATTCCATTTCCCTTCCGTAATGCCAGTTGTCTTTTTTGAATTTGTGGTTCAGCATGTTCACCGTAGCGAACCGTCCCTGGTAATCCAGGATGGTCATGGGTTCCCTGCGGAAGTTGTCTTCCGTTACGTCGAACTTGTCCACAGCCATGACGATGACCACGTCAGCGCCGCTGGCTTTGGCTACTGTTTCCAGCCCGGCCTGGGTAAACAGGTTGTCCTGTTCCTGGAGAGCCACTTTCCGGACCACATCGGAATCCACCATATCATATTCGGGATATTGGAAAGCCTTGGCGATTTCATTGCTGAAAACGATGGGTTTCATCCCTTCATTGTCTTCTACCTTTTCCCCGATCATCAAGGGCACCACAGCCAATTTCAGGGATTTCACCTGAGGCGTTGCAGCAGGAGTTTGCTGTTGGGCGGTGGTTTCTGCCGGCTTGGACGGCGTAAACGTAAAAGTCCCTGCTTCCGCCTGCTGGAAGACAGGCAGCGTCAGTGCTGCACTGAAAGCGACGGCAGACAGCGTTTGCCAGAATTTTTTCATATTGCTACAAACCTCCTAGTAGTCATTTCTCTTATTTTATCACATCCGGGAAAGCTTTGGCCAGAAAATTAAAGTTCTTGGCAGTAATCAGAAGCAACCCAGCCGATATCCCCGTTTTCCCGTTCCACTTTGGTCCAGTGGATACCGCCTCCATCAGCTGCATCCAGGATGGTCACGATTTCCCCCTTGGCGAAATAATCCAGCACATCCCCGTTCTGGCTGGGATCGCTGCGCATCCGTACTTCCGTACCGGTGATCCGGCCCTTCCGGTCCTGGAGGCGGGTCTCTGAAGGGATCAGGGCCCCTTCCTGTACCCGGCAGTATTCTCCGGCCACCCAGCCCAGGGTTCCATCCTTCCGGCTCACTTCATACCATTTTCGGCCCTCGTTCACGTTGCTCTTCAGGACTTCTACCTTTTCTCCATCCTCAAAATAGCCCAGGATTTCCGTATCCGTCCCTGCGCCTTTCCGCATCCGCACTTCCGTACCGATAATGGTTCCAGCTGCAGCAGCATCCGCTTTTCGATCCATGGGGAATGTCAGACCCAGCAGACAGCATAGTGCGGCGATGATCCGTCCCATCTTTTTCATCACGGTCTGCCTCCTTCTCCTTTGATGTAGTCATTGTATCACGAACGTCCCTGACCTTCCAGTCATAAAAAAGATTTCACAGGATCAGCCCCCTGGGCACAGAAATCAGCGGATACCCAGCCCACGGAACCATCGCTCCGGCGGACTTTCAGCCAGCGCTGTCCGGCACTGGTCACATCGTCCAGGATGGCAACCGTTTCGCCGTTCTCGAAATACCCCAGCACCTCGCTGTCCGTGCTGTAGCTGGCCCGCATCCGCACTTCTGTGCCAGTGATGGTGCCGGAAGCACCGGCATTGCCGTCTCCACTGCCCAGGCTGCAGTAGTCTGCAGCCACATAGCCGGTAGAGCCGTCACTGCGGCTCACCTTGTACCAGGTCATGCCGTCCGCCCGGGTGCTGCCCAGCACCTGGACCGACTCACCCTGGCTGAAGACACCGATGACGCCGCTGTCCAGGCCGGCGCCATCCCGCATCCGCACCTCCGTGCCAGTGATCACCCCGGCCCCGCTCACATCCGTATCCAGCGCCGCAGTTGCAACCCGTGCCGCTTCCACCTGGCGCTGTGCCTCAGCCTGCCGTTCTGCTTCCGCAGCAGCTTCCGCTGCCCGGCGGGCTTCTTCTGCCGCCCGTTCTTCCGCTTCCCGGCGGGCCTTTTCTTCAGCAGCCCGTTTCTCTGCTGCCTCCCGGATGGCCACCAGTTCCTTCATCCGGGCTTCTTCCCGGGCAGCTTCTTCTTTGGCTTCCTGAGCCTGGATGGCCGCCACCTTTTCCTTCACAGTCATGGGTCGGGCAGGAGCCTGTTCTGCCTTCTGGACTTCTGGTTTGGGTTCCGGCACGGCCTGTTTGGCTGCGGCAGCAGCGGTCTTCCCAGCTGTATCAGCCCCTTTGGCCACGGCTGTCGGGCTGCCAGCCGCCGCTTCTGCTGCCTTGGTTTCCTTGGCAGACTGGGTCTTGGCAGCTTGGGCAGCCTCTTTCCGTGCCTGTTCTTCAGCCTTGGCTTTGGCTTCCGCCCGGGCTTTGGCCCTTGCTTCTGCCCTGGCCAGGGCTTCCGCTTCCTGCTGGGCCTTCAGGCGGTCTTCTGCCTCCGCTTTGGCCCTGGCCTCTTTCTCCGCCTTGGCCTTTGCCTTGGCATCGGCTTTGGTTTGGGCCTCCTCCTGGGCTTTTTCCCGGGTAGCGATCCGAGCTCTCAGTTTGGCCAGGCCAGTCCCTGTGCTTTCCCCGGTCACAACTGCCGCACCAGCGGGTTTGTCAGCCGTGTCAGCTGGAGCCGGCGTCTCCTCCGCAGATCCGCTGCTGTGGTCGATGGGAGCTGCCGTTACATTGCCGTCCGCATCCATGCCCGCAGCAGAAAGATTAATCTCGATTTCTCCCTCGCTTTTATCCAGCACGGCACCAGCATGGTAGACCCCGATCAGACTGCCGTCCTTATCCACATAATAGGTATCTGGAAGGGTCTGGAGCTTGGCCGGATCCACGTCGTACAGGTACTGGAGCCCGTTCTGGGCCAGTCCTGCCAGCTGGTCTTTGGTGTAATAGTAGCTCAATGGCCGCAGATCTCCAGTTTTCCGGTCAAAAGTCATACCGAGGCGTTCTTCCACACCCATGTTGGGCGTCATGACCAAGGTGAAACTGATCAGCTCCCCATCCGATTTGTGGACATCATAGTGGACCTTCCCTCCGCCCAAGGTGGAAGCTTCACTGGCAAAAGAAGCCGCCTGGCTGCTCAGGGCCCGGTTGATTTTTTCATCAGCTGCCCTGCTGCCGCCGGTTACCTGCGGACATTCTACCGTTACTTTGTTTTCCGTACGTGTAAACGTCTTTACAGCACCACTGGCATCTGCTGCCCAGACAGGGGCTGGCGTGGCCCCTAGGACCAGACAGCTCATCAGGACCGCACAAGTTTTTTTCAGCATTCTATCGAGCCTGCTTTCTAAGATGTACTTTCCCCATCATCTCATAAATGTACAATATGATAAGTGTACTGTAATATGGGTGGAAAATCAAGGCCGGGAAAGGACGGGACATTCTTTGAAGAACTTCCTTTCCTCTTCCAGCTGCACCGGCCGGCTGAGACTTTCAGTCAGCCAGGCCTCTGCTTCCTCCTTCCGGCTCTCCGGCATCACCAGATGGAGCTTTGCCCGGCCGCCATATTCCACATCCCCTACCGTAAACAAAGACTGCTGGTACAATAAGTTCAGTACCCGGCCTACATCGTCCAAAGACCAAAGGAAGCTGCAGTCCGCCATGGGCACCCTTTCCGCCAGGCCGGCCTCGTCCACCGCCTGTGCCACGGCTTTTCCGTAGGTTCGGGTAAGACCGCCGGCCCCCAGCTTGATGCCTCCGAAATACCGGGTCACCACCGCAGCCGTATTGTAGAGCTCTTTCCGGCGTAGCACTTCCAGCATGGGAGATCCCGCCGTCCCGCTGGGTTCCCCATCGTCATTGGACCGTTCCACCCGGTTGTCCGCCCCCACGATGTAGGCGGAACAGTTGTGGGTGGCATCCCAATACTTCTTTTTCATGGCCCGGACAAACCCCTGGGCTTCGGCTTCGGTCTCCACCCGCGCCAGGGTGCACAGAAACCGGGATTTTTCCACCACCAGCTCACTGACTGCCGGCCGGGCGATTACATATCTTCCCATTTCCTCTTCCGTCCTTTCTCTTGGAACTCACAGGGGATATTATACCATAAGAAAGGCTGCTGCATGAGCAGCAGCCTTTCTTATGGTATAATAGGGACGCTATGTAAAGGAGGTTATCATTTTGCTGCATGCTTTCCATCGTATATCCCTTTTGACCGGTGCCCTCTGCCTGTCCGCATCTGTGGCTTTGGCTGCGGCGTCCATGCCCGGCACACTGGCTTCTTTGACCAAACCTTCCGCCTGGACCACTGCTGCCGGAAACACCGTCCTGGCCACCCCGGAACGGATCCGTGCCATGAACGCCCAGATGGACAAAGCCACTTTCGGCGATTCCATCCAGGATCTGGGCGCCACCATTTCCGGCGACAAACTCACCGGCTATGTGAATTCCTTCGGCATGGACGAAGACCAGTATATCCAGGGGGCGCCCATCAGCCACACCTTTGCCGCCCAGCTGGTCCAGGACGCCAAAGCCAATATCCGTCCCACCAATACGGTGAAATACGGAGTGGTGGTGGACCGGGTGGATCTCCGTTCCTTTCCCACCCTCCAGCGAGCCTTCGATTCCGCCTCCGATACCCAGTTCGACAACTGGCAGGAAACGGCTGTGGATCCGGCCACTCCGGTCCGGGTGTACCACACCAATCCCCAGGGAAATTTCATCTTTGTCCGGACCCCCCACTATCGAGGCTGGGTCCCCCGGAACAAAGTAGCCATCACTGATGCCAAGACCTGGCAGACCTACGCCGCTCCGGACGCTCCGGCGGTGGTCACCGGACGGATCCTGACCCTCCAGGCCGGCTCCCAACCCCAGCTGTACCAAATGGGTGCCGCCATCCCCACCCGGAACGGGAACCTGCTCCTGCCCACCCGGAACCACCAAGGCTATCTCCAGATCGTCCCGGTAAAAGCCGCTTATGGAGCGGATCTCCACCAAGGCTACCTGCCCTATACGGCCAACAATACCATCGAAATGGCTTTCAAACATCTGGGAGCTCCCTACGGCTGGGGCGGCATGCATAACAGTGTGGACTGCTCCTCTTTCGTCCAGGATGTGTACCGGACCATGGGGATCCAATTGCCCCGGAACGGAGATGAGCAGGCCCAGTCCTTCCCGGGAAAAAGCTTCCAGGGTCTGACCCATGCGGAGAAACTGGCCTACATCAAAACTGCAGCCCCCGGCTCCCTGCTGTTCACCCCCTACCATGTAATGATGGTGCTGGGCAATTACAATGGCACCCCCTATATGATCCACTCCCTGGCTTCCTACGGCATGGAAACCTCCAGCGGCGTGGTGAAGAACCGGATCATGCAGGTGGTAGTCAGCAAAGTGGATTTGATGGCCGGCAGCGGGACCTCTCTGGTAGACCAGATGACCCAGTGCAATACATGGAGATAAAGCGCCGAGCGCTTTATTCCAATAAAAAAAGCGGCTGTGAAGAAATGAAAAGCCATTTCTTCACAGCCGCTTTGGTCGCGAGTCGTAAGTCGTGAATCGCGGGCTTGTTGGCATGGATCCAAGATTCCATTTTGCAGTTTCCATTCGACTTTATCTTATCATTATATGGAAAAGGACAAACGGATTAAACGTCCAGGCTCGTGACCCGCGACCGGGGGTGATATTTTCACTCCCCTTCTTTAAAATGTCACCACCAGCTGGCTCCAGAGGGTCCGGGCGTGTTTCCCGTTCTGGTCCCCTTCTTTGCCTTTCAGATCGTAGTAATCCACTTCGGCCACCATGTTCTTGGCCAGGGTCAGGTTGCCCCCCACTTTCCAGCCTTTGAACCCGTTGGTGATCCCGTTGTCTCCTGGGATGAAGGCATCCCAATTGCCATCCATGGTATGGTCGATCACCGTGGAAGCGCTCTGATCATAATAAGTGGCCAAAAGGCCCCAGCTGCCCGGCTTGTCGCTTTCAGCCCCGCCATAGGTCAGCCCGGCCACCCAGCCGTCCTTGTCCCAATCACGGTCTTTTTCGTAGTCGTTGCTGCCCCGGAGGTACATGGCGTTGATGCCCAGCTTGCCGGCCTGGTACCCGGCTCCGGCGGTCCAGATCTCATTGTCCGCCCCATCCAGGAAGGTCACATTGTCCGCCTTGGTGTAGGTGGCCGCCAGGTGCAGGTTGCCGATGTCCCCGCCCAGTTCGCTGGTCCAGAACTTGTCAGCGGTGGATACCTTTTCCTCATCGCTCATATAGCCGAACCCGGACACATCGGCCATCTTGCCGTAGGCAGCCTGGAGATAGGAAGCATGGCCCAGGGGTACCTTGGCCTTGATCCCGTCCACCGGGTTATCGTAAATGTTTCCATCTGCCAGGAATTCATCATACCGACCGGCCTTCAGTTCCAAGACCCCGATCCGGCCGTCCAAGAAAGCTCTCTGGAAATCCGTATCGCTGTCCCCGGATTCGTTCCGGCCGCCGAAGTACTGATGATTTTCCAGCATGGCCACATAATGCCAGTTGTCGTTCACTTCCCCGGTGAACCACAGACGGGTCCGGAGATCGGATTCGCTGCCCTTGCCGGTGGCGGCCCCGGAATCATTCCGGTAGCTCATCTGTACTTCCCCGGTGATCTGGACATTGTCTGCGTTCTTCTCAAGTTTGGATACTCTAACGCCCAGATTATCAAGTTCGTCCGCAAATTCGCTGACCAGTTTGTCATCGGCACCAATGGCTCCTTTGGCCAGAGCCTTGGCCACGATTTGGGCCATTTCGTACCGGGTCATGGTCTTGTCCCCTTTGAAAGTACCGTCAGGGAACCCGTCCACCACCCCGGCCACCGCCAGTTTGGCTACAGCTCCATAGGCCCAGTGGCCGGCAGGCAGATCGGAGAAAGGATTGGCCGCCAGGGCCGTCCCGCTGATGCCCAAGGCCAGAGCCAGGGCCAGCATCATTTTTTTATCCATAGGTAAAGCCTCCTTGTGGTTTTCCCCTTTCCTCCCCAGCCAGCAGGAGTTGCCGTGTTTCCTCCGCCAGCGCCGCAGGGAAGGGAAAGAAAAATAAGTTAGTTTTTTCTAACTTTACTTCACAAATTATACACCGTGCTAATCAATTTGGCAAGGAGGGGAAATAAAGACGTCAGACCGGCCTTTTGGGCCTTTCAGAGGGCAGACGTCAGATTGTTTGCGAAAAGCAGGACGGGTTTGCTGCTATGCCGAACAAAGCCTGACGTCTGACGTCTCGAGGCCCCTTTGAGGCTGTTTCTGACTTCTTCTTCGGCGTGAGACCGAAAAACGGCCCTCCTTTGGAGAGGGCCGTTTTTTGCTTCCAACCAGGTGATTAGAAGGTGATGTTCACTTCGGACCACAGGGTGCGGGCATGGCCTTGGTTGGTAAAGTCTTCGAAGCCGCTTGCACTCTTGTTCTTCAGGTCATAATATTCCACAGAAGCGATCATGTTCTTGGCCAGGGTCAGGTTGCCGCCCACCATGTAGCCTTTGAACCCGGTGTAGGGGAACATGTACCAATCGCCGTTCATGGTGTGGGAAACCACGGTCACTGCGGACTGGTCATAGTATTTGGCATAGAGGCCCCAGCTGCCTGGTTTCTTGTTTTCGGCACCGGCATAGCTCAGGCCGAATACGTATCCGTCATCGTCGAACGCATCTTCTGCACCGTGGGCATCTGCATCCCCTTTCAGGTACAGGGCGCTGGCTTTCCATTTCCCGGCGGTGTAGTCTGCGCCTACCGTCCAGACCTTGTTGTCATACCGGTCCAGACCAGGATTGCCGGCCATGGCCCCGAAGTCTTGGTCGTTGATCTTGGTGTAGGTGGCTTCTCCATGGAGATTCCCCCAGTTGCCACCCAGAGCCACGTTCCAGTAGGTATCCCCTACGGAATCATTCTTTTCGAAGATCCCTTTGGCCGGATCATATTTCTGCCAGCCATACCGATCCGTATTGGCCATCTTGCCCCAAGCTGCGGACAGATAGCCCTGGCCGAATTTCACTTCCGCCCGGACCGCATCGGAGAAGTCATCGTACAGGTTCCCGCCAGCGATGTAATCGTCGAAACGGCCGGCCAGGATGTTCACGGCGCCGATGTTCCCGCTCAGGTACGCTCTCTGGAAATCGGTATCGCTGTCCCCGGATTCATTCTTGCCCTGGAAATACTGTCTGTTCTGGAGCATGGCCAGGTAATGCCAGTTGTCGTTCACTTCCCCCGTGAACCACAGACGGGTACGGAGCTGGGATTGGGAATTGCCGCTGTCATCTCCTTTGAAAGCCCCGCCTTTTTTATCTGCATAGCTGATCCGGGCCGTACCGGTGATCTTTACATTATCCGCGTTCTTTTCCAGCCGGGCCACCCGGACTCCCAGGTTGTCCAGTTCGTCAGCGAATTCGCTGACCAGTCTGTCGTCGGCACCGATGGCCCCTTTGGCCAGCGCCTTGGCCACGATCTGGGCCATTTCGTACCGAGTCATGGTCTTATCGCCCTTGAAGGTTCCATCAGGATAGCCATCGACGACTCCGGCAGCAGCCAGTTTGGCTACAGCGCCGTACGCCCAGTGGCCAGTGGGCAGATCGGAGAAAGGATTGGCTGCGAAAGCGGTGGCACTGACGCCCAGTGCCATGGCCATGGCAAAGACTAGAGATTTTTTCATTGGAGAATCCTCCTAGAGTTTATTTTTATCCAGGCAGTCCCTTCCACTTCCCCCATTTTCGCGAGTCTCCTTGTTTCCTCTGGTTCTGGTGAAAGCTTTCCGGCAGCTGACCGGGATAAAGCGAGTATGATTTCTGAGTGTGAATTTTGTGTCATCTTGCATATTTGTAACATATTTTGCGAAAAATGGCAATATGGTGAAATCAAATTTATGATATAAGATAATTATTGTACAAATTATTACATAAAAAATAAGCTGTACAGCTGGCCGACAGTTTCCCATCGGCCAGTCCTGCACAGCCCATCAGTAGATATCCGGTTGGTACGAATCAGAAAGTAACGTTCAGTTCGGACCACAGGGTACGGGCATGGCTGTTATCCAGATCGCCACCCTTGCCCTTCAGGTCATAGTATTCCACCGTAGCTACCATGTTCTTGGCTACAGTCAGGTTGCCGCCCACCATATAGCCTTTGAAGCCATAGGTATCGAACATGGTGTAATCACCATTCATGGTGTGGGCCAGCACGGTAGGAGCGGATTGGTCATAATATTTGGCATACAGGCCCCAGGTGCCCGGTTTACTGGTTTCAGCACCGGCATAATTCAGGCCCACCACATAGCCGTCATCATCCGTTCCGCTCACTTTATCGATGTAGTCATTATCGCCCTTCAGGTACATGGCATTGATGTTCAGTTTGCCAGCCTGATAATCGGCTCCCAAAGTCCAGATCTTGTCATCCCCCTGCATGCCCATGGCTTTTACATCATTGGCTTTCAGATAGGTCGCTTCCCCATGCAGGTTGCCGTAGTTGCCGCCCAATACAAAGGCATAGAAGGTATCTGCAGCGGATTGATTCTTATCTCCATCTGCCGTCCAGCCATAGTTCACATCGTTGGCCAGTTTTCCCCAGGCTGCATCGAAATAGGTCTTGCCGAAGTTGATCCGGCCTTCGATGGCATCGGCCCGGTCATCGAATACGTTCCCATCGGAGAAGAAAGCGTTGTAACGGCCGGCGGTCAGGTTCACAGCCCCGATGTTCCCGCTCAGGTAAGCTCTCTGGAATTCGGTATCGCTGTCCCCAGATTCATTCTTTCCTTCGAAGCTCTGGATATTCTGGAGCATGGCGGTGTAATGCCAATTGTCATTCACTTCTCCGGTGAACCACAGACGAGTACGGAGAGTGGAACCATGCTCATTTCCACCATAAGCAGCTTTGGCAGCTCCGCCCTTTACCGTATAGGTAGCATAACGAGCAGCCCCGGTGATTTTCACATTGTCCGCGTTCTTTTCCAGTTTGGCAACCCGGACTCCCAGGTTATCCAGTTCATCAGCGAATTCGCTGACCAGTTTGTCATCGGCACCAATGGCCCCTTTGGCCAGAGCCTTGGCCACGATCTGGGCCATTTCGTACCGGGTCATGGTCTTATCGCCCTTGAAGGTCCCATCAGGATAGCCATCGACGACGCCGGCAGCCGCCAGTTTGGCTACGGCGCCGTAGGCCCAGTGGCCGGCCGGCAGATCAGAGAAGGGGTTGGCCGCAAAAGCGGTAGCGCTGACGCCCAGGGCCATAGCCATAGCAAATACCAGAGATTTTTTCATTGGAGATTCCTCCCAGCGTTTATTTTTATCCAGGCAGTCCCTGTTCCGTTCTTCCCTTCCCGCGAGTCTCCTTGTTTCCTCTGTTCCAAGAAAAGCGTTCCGGTGCCTGACCGGGATAAAGCAATTGTGAATAGTCTGTTATCTTTCATAAATTTACCATATTCCGTATATAAACGCAACGGGACCGAACTTGGGTTGGGCCATAAGGAAAATATTGTATAGATTGGTACATCTTTACGCAGAAAAGAGAGGGGCTCCTGCAGCAGCCCCTCTTCCCTTTTCCCCTTAGAACGTCACCACGATCTGGGACCACAGGGTCCGGCTGTGGTCGCCGTCTTTGATTTTCAGGTCATCATTGGCGTCCCGGGTCTTCAGGTCGTAATATTCTACCTTGGCCACCATGTTCTTGGCCACGGTCAGGTTCCCACCCACCATCCAGCCTTTAAAGCCGGCAGGGCCGAAAGCCGCGTAATCCCCGCACATGGTATGGGCCACGTAGGTAGCGCCGCCCTGGTCATAATACTGGGCGTAGAGGCCCCAGCTCCCCGGCTTGGCGACGGTGGCACCCTTGTATCCCAATTTGGCAACCCAGCCGTCATGGTCCGGTTCCACGCCGTTTACCAATTCATCGGCGTCCCCGTGAAGGTACATGATGCCCCCATTCCAGTCTCCAGCCTTGTAGTTGGCGGCTGCGGTCCAGATGTTGTTGGAGCCGCTCACCCAGTCGGTTTTCAGGTCTTCGATATGGTAATAGCTGGCTTCCAGGTTCAGGTTGCCGATGTCGCCGCCCAATACAGCCTGGGCAAATTCCCCGGCTTTGGAGGCTTTGGCCTTGGCTTGTTTTTCCTTATCGGTTTCATTGAGGCCGGTCCAGCCATAAGTGCTCTTGTTGGCCATCTTGCCCCAGGTAGCGCCTGCATAGGCATTCCCGAATTGCGTTTTAGCGTTGATGCCGTCCACCCGGGTATCGTAGATATTGCCGTCCCCATAGAAGGCGCCATAGCGGCCGGCGGTCACATCGACGGCACCGATGTTCCCGGTGAGGAAGGCCCTCTGGAAGTCCGTATCGCTGTCCCCGGAATCGTTCTTCCCCTTGTTGTTCCACTGCTGTTCGTTCTGGAGCATAGCCGTATAATGCCAGTTGTCGTTCACTTCCCCGGTGAAGAAGAGCCGGGACCGGGTCTTGGTGACGCTGCTCCTGCCCCGGTCTCCAGTGGTGTGGACGCAGTGGGTACGGATGTTCCCTGTAACTTTGACATTGTCTGCATTTTTCTCCAGTCTGGCAATCCGGACCCCCAGATTGTCCAGTTCGTCGGCAAATTCGCTGACCAGTCTGTCATCGGCACTGATGGCCCCTTTGGCCAGGGCTTTGGCCACGATCTGGGCCATTTCATACCGGGTCATGGTCCGGTCACCTTGGAAGGTGCCGTCAGGATAGCCATCTACTACGCCGGCGGCAGCCAGTTTGGCAACGGCGCCATAGGCCCAGTGGCCGGTGGGCAGATCGGAGAAGGGATTGGCGGCGAAAGCGGTGGTACTGATGCCCAGTGCCATCGCCATGGCGAAGACTAGAGATTTTTTCATGGGAGATTCCTCCTGGAGTTTATTTTTATCCAGGCAGTGTACGGATCCTTCCACCCTGCGGAGTTTCCTTGTTGCCTCTTTTGCTGGTGGAAGCTTTCCGGCAGCTGACCGGGATAAAGCGAGTACGATGGGTGTTCCAGTTCCTGGTGTGTATATGTCATATTTTTATCACATTTCTGTATAAATAGCAATATGTATAGTTATTCTTTTTGTCATAACTTACTTCTTGTATCTTTTGTAACAATATATGAAAAAAAGACGGTTCCCGAAGGAACCGTCTTTGGAATCGTTCTGGAATTAGAAGGTAACAACCATCTGAGACCACAGGGTCTTGGAATGATCGCTGGTATCACCTTTGTCTTTCAGGTCATAGTATTCCACCTGAGCCACCATGTTCTTAGCCACGGTCAGGTTGCCGCCGACCATCCAGCCTTTGAAGCCGTCCGGACCGAAGGCATCGTAGTTGCCGTTCATGGTGTGGGCGATGTAGGTTGCGCCGCCCTGATCGTAGTATTTGCCGAACAGGCCCCAGCTGCCGGGTTTGGAAGCGGTAGCGCCCTTGTAGGACAGTTTGGCTACCCAGCCATCGTTGTCGGGTTCTACACCGCCGATCTTTTCATCAGCATCGCCGTGCAGATACATAGCGCCAATCTTCCAGTCGCCGGCTTTGTAGGTAGCTGCTGCGGTCCAGATGTTGTCTTCGCCAGTCATCCAAGCAGTCTTGATATCTTTTACATGGAAGTAGTTGGCTTCCAGGTTCAGATTGCCGATGTCGCCGCCCAGTACAGCCTGGGTGTATTCGCCAGCCTTGGATTCTTTCTTACCAGCAGCAGTCCAGCCATAGGTATCCAGGTTAGCCATCTTGCCCCAGGTTGCGCCCAAGTAGGTAGCGCCGAATTTCACATTGGCGTTCACAGCATCCACACGGGTATCATACACGTTGCCTTCGGAATAGGTGCCGTTGTACCGGCCGGCGGTCACGTTCACCACGCCGATGTTACCGGTCAGGTAAGCGCGCTGGAAGTCGGTGTCGTTGTCACCGGAATCATTCTTGCCGGCGTTGTCCCAGCGCTGTTCATTCTGCAGCATCCCAACATAATGCCAGTTGTCGTTCACTTCGCCGGTGAAGAACAGACGGGACCGGGTCTTGCTTACATGGCCTTTAGCCAGTTCACCAGTGGTGTTGGCATAGTGGGTACGGATGTTCCCGGTGATCTTCACAGCGTCAGCGTTCTTTTCCAGTCTGGCAACCCGGACACCCAGGTTGTCCAGTTCATCAGCGAATTCGCTGACCAGTTTGTCATCAGCACCGATAGCGCCTTTGGCCAGAGCCTTGGCAACGATCTGAGCCATTTCGTAACGGGTCATGGTCTTGTCGCCTTTGAAGGTGCCGTCAGGATAGCCGTCGACTACGCCGGCAGCAGCCAGTTTGGCAACAGCGCCGTAAGCCCAGTGGCCAGCAGGCAGATCAGAGAAGGGGTTGGCAGCGAAAGCGGTAGCGCTGACGCCCAGAGCCATAGCCATAGCAAAAACTAAAGACTTTTTCATGGATATTCCTCCTTAGGAAAGTCGGAGTGGATCCCGTAAGGACATCCTGCTGAATTCTGCCGCGAGTCGCCTTGTTTCCTCTGGTTCCTTCAGCTTTCTGTTCCTGTGGAATTCACAATGTTATTGTGACAACTTTTTGTCACGTGTTTATTTTACCACAAGATAACAGAAAGATGCAAATATGTGAATTTTATTTGACTGATATTTACAATTATTAATGTTTTATTTTTTAAATTTCATGTTTTTATCACGATATTATGATTTTATAGCACGAAAAAAGGACGATTCCGAAGAATCGTCCTTTTAGTATTGGTGATGGAAGAACCCACCACCATGCTCTGCATGGTCCCCCGCCCTTAAAAAGGGCGGATACCCAAAGAAGCAGTGGAATTAGAAGGTTACGACCATCTGAGACCACAGGGTCCGAGCATGGGCATCGGATTCTTTGCCCTTCAGGTCGTAGTATTCAACCTGAGCCACCATGTTCTTGGCCAGGGTCAGGTTGCCGCCGACCTGATAGCCTTTGAAGCCTTCGCCGGTGAACTTATCCCACAGGCCGTTCATGGTGTGGTAAACGATGGTGGGAGCTCCCTGATCGTAATACTTGGCGAACAGGCCCCAAGAACCAGGTTTGGAAGCGGCAGCGCCCTTGTAGCCCAGAGAAACTACATAACCATCATCATCATTGCTCTTATAAGCACCGGTCAGGGTATCATCGTCACCCTTCAGGTACATGGCACCGATCTTGAAGTCGCCGGCTTTGTAGTTGGCCCCAACGGTCCAAATCTTAGCGTCGCCTACCAGACCGTTGTCGATAGCACCATTGATGTCATCAGCTTTGGTGTAGGTAGCAGCCAGGTCCAGGTTGCCGATGTTGCCGCCCAATTCTGCGTTCCAGAACTTGTCAGCTACGGAGTCTCTGTCTCCAGCTTTGCTGTTGGTCAGATAACCAGTATAGCCATAGACATCCTTGCTGGCCATCTTGCCGTAAGCAGCGCTCAGATAAGCCTGGCCGAAAGGAACTTTGAACTGCACTGCATCTACCCGGTTATCGTAGACGTTGCCTTCAGCAATGGTCTTGTTGAACCGGCCGGCCTGGATGTTCCAGACACCGATGTTGCCGTCCAGATAAGCTCTCTGGAAGGAAGTATCGGAATCGCCGGATTCGTTCTCACCCTGGAAGTACTGGTTATTTTCCAGCATGGAAACGTAATGCCAGTTGTCGTTGACTTCCCCGGTCAGGAACAGACGGGTACGCAGACGGGACTGAGATTTGTCACCGACACCTTTCAGTTTGCCGCCGCTGCTGTCCCGGTAGCTGGCACGGACGTTCCCGGTAATCTTTACGTTATCAGCGTTCTTTTCCAGTTTGGCAACGCGGACGCCCAGGTTGTCCAGTTCATCAGCGAATTCGCTGACCAGTTTGTCGTCGGCACCGATGGCGCCTTTGGCCAGAGCCTTGGCAACGATCTGAGCCATTTCATAACGGGTCATGGTCTTGTCGCCTTTGAAGGTGCCGTCAGGATAGCCGTCGACTACGCCGGCAGCAGCCAGTTTGGCAACAGCGCCGTAAGCCCAGTGGCCAGCAGGCAGATCAGAGAAGGGGTTGGCAGCGAAAGCAGTAGCGCTGATACCCAGAGCCATAGCCATGGCAAAAACTAAAGATTTTTTCATAGGAAACACTCCCTTGAATTGGATTTGTCCTGCTGCCAGGTTCCTTTCCGGAGTTTTCCAGTCTTTTCCGTGCGAGTATCCTTGTTTCCTCTACGTACACATCCTGGAAGCATCCATCCATTGGCCTTTGGGCAGGACGGTGTGAATTCCTTCACAATGCCAGTGTAGCATGAGGAATAAAAAGAAACAAGGTGCAGGGGAGAAAGTTTCCATTTTCACCCGATTGTACCTTATTTCTTCACATGACTTATAAGTCTGTTTTGTGACTTATAAGTCATTATTTCATAGTTTTATCACGCAGATACCTTTGGACCAAAACCACAGCTGCCAGTCCATCCACCGCGGACGGAGCATCCAAAAGAGCTGCCGGCAGCAGTCGTTTCCAGCCCCGGGGCGGGAAGAGCTGCCAATAAAGCTTTTTGGCCTCCTGGGTACTGCCGTATTCATCCACCTGGTAAAGAGGCAGCTGGGGGAAAGCTTCCTCCAGCTGCCCTTTCATGGCCTGTGAAGTTGTGCCATCCCCCAGGATGCATCCGGCGGGGACATCGCCCCCCAGAAAATCCCGGAGGTGCTCCAAAAAGCAGGCGGTGGGCAGGACGGCCTGGCGGACCAGGGCGCCGTCCCCCGTTACCAGGGCAGCCCCGGTCTTATCCCGTCCTGGGTCCACCCCAAGATAGAGGGTTTCACTGGACATGGGCACTCCCTCCTGTCTGACGGATTTCCAGATCCAGCAGCACCGGCCCTGCCACGGTGATGTCCCGGCGGGCCTTTGCCGTAATGGTCACACGGCCTCCCAGGCTGCGGATCTTTTCACTGGCAGCGGTCAGTTCCGTACTGGTAATGGCCCCCACATCCCCGGTGATGGGATTGGGAATCACGCCGTCGGCCTGGGCAGCCCGGTTCACAGACTTCAGGAAAGCCATGAGGGCCAGATCCGGCTCGCTGGTAAACGGCTGGACCGTAATGGTCTGGGACAGGATCAGGGTCCCTTGGGGGTATACCACCTTATCCCCGGCCATTTCCAGCCGGGAAACCACCACTTCTCCGGAAAGGATGTTTCCGGCAGCACAGACCCGGACGTACATATCCCCCTTGTATTTCTCCAATTTCTGGGCAGCCTGTTCCACCGCCTCTTGGCTGAGCCAGATCACCGGTGTGGTGGGATCCACCCCGACCCGGCCAGCCACCTGGATATTGGCTTCGTTGAGGAAATCCTGGACCTGTTTCTGGGTGGCTTCTTCGCTCTGTCCCCCTTTCAGGACTCCTGAATAGAGGATTTCACCGCTGCGGAACACCACATTCCCTTCCCGGATGGCCACGATGCCCTCCCGGAGTTTCTTGGCGGTGTCTTCCAAGGATTTCACATCCTGCTGGAGCTGGTCACGGGCTGCTTCTGCCTGGCGGACTTGTGCCTGGGCTTCCTGGAGCCGGGCACTGGCTTCGTTGTACCGGGCCTGGAGCTGCCCCAAGTCAGCCTGGGCCTGCTGCATCTGGGCCTGGGCTTCCTTCATCTGGGCTTCCGCCTGGGCCTGCTGGAGGCGGGCCTGTTCTGCCGCCTGGGTGGCTTCGCTGATTTTCCCGTCCAGTTCTTCGATTTTGGCACTCTGGGCAGAAAGTTCTTCATTGGCCTTATCCCGGGTGGCTGTCAGGGAAGCGATTTCCGCCCGCATCTTCTCCATACCGAACAAGGCCGTGCGGACCTCTTTGGACGCGATGGTCAGGACGGTGATGGTTAGGGTGGCAACCAGGATACCGCTGACGATGGTCATGACCACGGAGGTGTCGTGAGGGCGCAGGCCAAAAAGCCGGAGCCGTTTCTTGCCGATTTTGCTTCCCAGTTTGTCTCCCAGATAGGCAATCAAACCGCCCATCAGGGCCAGAACCAGGATCAGGGTAATGCCGGTCATGGGATGCGCTCTCCTTTCGTGTGTATATTATCCTGTACATTATAGCATAAAACTGGGGCTCGTGGAGGAGCCCCAGTTTTGGATATCGGACGTCAGACCCGCCCTGACGGCCTTATCAGATATCAGAAGTCAGACCGGCCCGTGCGGGCCTTTCAGACGTCAGATTGTCGGCGATAAGTAGATCGGATCTATTGCTATACCGGACAAAGCTGACGTCTGATGTCTCAAGGCCCTTCAGGGCCGTATCTGACTTCTCACAGGGCCGTTCTTATCCTTTCCGGCTCTTCCCCGTCTTATAATCAATGGTAATGCCGGGCTGGTTGTTGTAGACGAACACGTTGAACTGGATGCCGGCCCCTTTGTCTTCCACGCTCCAAGCTTCCATCTGGACGCCCCTGGCCACCAGATCACTGCCCTGGAAAATGGGCGTCACCCGGTACAGTACATGGTGATTGGTTTCTTTGACGTAGTCGGCCACCATGTTTTCAAAGGGCAGCATGCCGGTGACATTCAGATACCGGGTGCCGGTGATCAGATTCTTGGGATTGGCGTTTTCCGCCGTGAGCTGGTAGCCGATGAGATGGCACCGGTTGTACAGGTATTTTCCGTCAATGCCTTCGTATTTCACGGTCTGCCAGCCGGTAGGCTTCACATTGCCGATGGGGCCCCGCTTCTGGGTGGGCATGGTCTCCCGGCCCACATTGGCATAGGCCGGGCCGCAGCGGCCCAGGCTGTCCAGATTGCTGTAGTGCTCAAAGGACTTTTTGGTCTTATCCTTATCGGGGAAAGCGGGCACATTGTTGTTCAGCACCACATAGGGCTTGTTGGTGAAGGCGGGAATGGAAGAAAGGTCAAAGGAAGGCTGATCCTTCCCCACTTTCTGGGTGACTTTGGTACTGTTTTTGGGAGTCCCCTGATTGGCCGCCGGTTTGGCAGCTCCGCAAGCAGAAAGGAGGAGGGACAGGGAAACCAGGAGAGCGGAGAGAAACGCAGTGAATTTTTTCATTTGATGTACACCTCTTCTGTAATCTTGTCATGGGAGGATCCGGCAAAATCTGCCGCGGAGACCTTCTGCCACCCCTGATCCAGGTCGATGTCGAAGAAAAAGTCTCCGGGATAGGCCCGGTTCCAGCGGTAAAGGATGATTTTTTCGATTTTTTCCAGATAGGGAGCCGCGTTCCGGTCTTCCAAGAGACAGTATTCCCCGGGTCCGGCCTGTTCCAGGAAGTCCTCTGCTACGCGGATATTAGCGGCTGGCGGGTCAAACAAGCTGGCCGTATATTGATCCATCCACAGGGGTGCATCTCCCGTCAGATCGAGGATACGGGCCCGCAGGAGCCGGTCCTGGCTCTGGCGCCGGTGATTGAACAAAAGGCCGCCGGAAGCATCGACGGCAGTGATGAGAAGCATGGGAATTCCCTCCTTGGCAGGGTCGCGAGCCACGGGTCGCGGGTCGCGGGCTTTGGTAGTGCAGCCGGAGGTACGGCTGCTTGTCAATATACGGTATTTATTATATCATACCGTGAACAAAAGTTCACGTCTCATTAGCCCGTGACCCGTGACTCAGTGCCTGCAACCGCAAAAAGCTGCCTTCCGGCAGCTTTTTGCTATACATTATCCTTTTTATAAATCATCCAGCACCCGAAGGCCCCGCAGAGGAGGTTGGGAGTGGCAGCGGCCAAAAGGGGCGGGATCACGCCGCCTTGGCCCAGACCAGTCATGAAGGTCATGATGGAATAATAGATGAAGATGATCACCACAGAAAAACCTAGGCCCATGGAAGCCCCGGTCCGTTGGGACTGGACCCCCAGGGGAACCCCGATCAGGGCGAAGAAGAAACTGGCCAGAGGCACGGTGAACCGGCGGTAGATTTCCATCTCATACTTGCTGGTGGGCATGTACTGCCGCTTCAGGATATCGATGTACATCTTCAGTTCCCCGATGGTCATCTGGTCCGGATCTTTCTGGTCCAGGGTGATGGCCTTGGGGGTCTCGCTGATGGGCAGCACCTGTTTGTCGAAGGTCATGGTCCGAGCCACCCCGTCTTTGCCGGTCAGGTCGGTAATGGTGCCCCCTTCCATGATCCAGGTCCCCTGGGTCCATTTGGCCTGGGGGGTCCGCTGGATCCGGGCCACTTTCCCGTTATCCCAATCCTCGATGGTGATGTCCTTCATCATCCCCTGCTTCTCGTCAAAGGTACGGGCATAGGTGAGACGGACCAACTGGCCCTTGGACACCTGTTTGATCAGTACATGGTCCTGGGTCCGTGGTTTGGTATCCCGTTTGATCTCCACTTTGATGATCCGTTCATATTCGGTCTTGGCCGGAGGGACCACTTTTTCCGCCCACACCACGGAGAACAGGCTCACCACGAAGCCGGCAGCCAGGATGGGAGCAGCGATCCGGCGGAAGCTGAGGCCCCCGCTGCGCATGGCGGTGATCTCGCTGTTGCTGGAGAGCTGCCCCATGGTGAGAAGGGCCGCCAGCAGCATGGACATGGGGAAGGTATAGTTGATCACTTCCGGCATCAGGCACAGGAACAGGCGGATCAGGGAGGAATAGGACGCTCCGTATTGGGTGATGTACTGGGTCACCCGGAACAGGAAGGAGCTGGCCACGAAGATGGTGGAAAAGGCAGCCACCCCGAAGAGGAAGGGCTGCATCATCTGTTTTAAAATATATTTATCTAAGATGGACATGGGCAGCCTCACATTCTGAAATTCTTGCCCAGGTAGAACTCCCGGGCCACGGGGTCTTGGGCCACCTGCTGGCTGGTGCCTTCCACCAGGATTTTTCCCTCATTGAGGATATAGGCCCGGTCCACGATGCTCAGGGTTTCCCGGACGTTATGGTCGGTGATCAGCACCCCGATGCCCCGTTTGGCCAGATGGGCCACCATCACCTGGATATCCGCCACCGCAATGGGGTCGATGCCGGCGAAAGGTTCATCCAAGAGGATGAATCCGGGATCCGTGGCCAGGGCACGGGCGATCTCCACCCGCCGCCGTTCACCGCCTGACAGGGCACTGCCCTTGCTCTTGCGGATATGATCGATGTGGAATTCCTGGATCAGGTCTTCCATCTTCTGCTGCCGCCGGGTCTTGTCCGGTTCGATCTGCTCCAGGATGGCCATCAAGTTCTCTTCCACAGAGAGCTTCCGAAAGATGGAGGCTTCCTGGGGCAGATAGCCGATGCCTTTCAAGGCCCGTCTGTACATGGGGAGAGCGGTGACGTCTTCGTCGTCCAGGTACACATGGCCCAGATCCGGGTGTTCCAGCCCCACGATCATGTAGAAAGAAGTGGTCTTCCCAGCGCCGTTGGGTCCCAGGAGCCCCACAATGGTCCCCTGCTCCACTTCCAGGCTAACTTCGTTGACTACCCGCCGCCCGGCATATTCTTTTACCAGTTTTTCCGCACGTATCTTCACTCTTGACTCCCTTTATCCAATTTCGGTCTGGCCGATGGTCATGAGATGGCCGGGCCAACTGTAGAACTTATACAGGAATTCCGGCACATTGGCCATCCCTGCCAGGCTGAACACCGGCTGTGCTCCGGTTTCCGCCTCTTTAGGGGTGCTGTCCTGGGGAACCACAACCATTTTCACATTCCCTTCGCCCATGGCCACTTTTCCTCCAGCACCAGTGATGGTCAGGGTATCTCCGCTGACTGTATCATCGTTCTGGGTGGCGGTGGCATGGCCGATGAGCCGGATGGTCCCATCCGCTTCTTTCGTATTGTAGATGGCCCGATCCGCCCGGGCAGTCAGGTTCCGAGGGGGGCTGATCAGCCGCACATTGCCGTCTGCATTGGCGATGCCGGTAGCCATATTGTACTTCATGTTGACGGAATCCAGGCTGGATCCGTCATCCATGGTGAGCTGAGCCCAGGAACCGATGGTCTCTGCGAATTGGGCATCGGAATCGTAATCCACCTGAGCAGCCCGGAGGGTCTTGTCCTCTTTCCGGAGCACGGCGTTGCCGATGGCAGAGAGGAATTTCCCCTGCTTTTTGATGATCAGTTCGGAACTGGTCAGGTGGGCATCCTTCTGGTCGGCCACCACGGACCCAGTGAGCTTCCCTTCCCCAGTCTTGGTGTTGTAGTCAGCTTCTTCCGCACTGGCGGTGCCGTCGTCATGGCGGATCTTCACATTTCCCACCGCAGCGGCCTGGCCGGTCTTGAAATCATACTCCACCTGGTCCCCGGTAATGGAGGACGCCGCCCAACAGGCAGAGGTAACGGACAGAAGGCCTGCCAGGAGACCCAGCATTGCAATCTTCTTTATTTTCAGCATTAGAATTCTCCCTTCTGTACGTGTGCATCCTGTTCCAGTTTGGCATGATCCAAGGCCACATTGAAGGAGGCCTTTTGGGCCGTGGCAGTGGTATCGCCCTTTTTCAGCCGGACGTTTCCTTCTCCCACCACGGTCTGGTCTTTGTTGATCCAGGTAAATTTGTCGGCCACCGCATCGCCTCCGTCGGAAGTGGTGCCATGGGGATTCTTGGTCAGGACTACATCCTTGGAATCCATGTGGACTTCCCCTTCATCGGCTGTGACGGTCATGCTCCGGCCGTCCTCCTGGTAGAATGTCCCTTTGATGCCTTTCATATGACTGATCTGGGATTTCTTGTCGTAGAGCATGGACTGGACCGTCAGTTCCCAGACTTTTTTCCCGTTTTTCGTTTCCTGGATGGTGGAACCGTTCACTTCCTGGAGCACGTCCTTGCCGTTGTCCTTCACAGGGCCCGTGGTGGGCTTGCTGCTCAGGAGCCAGGCAATGACGCCTCCCATCAGGAGCACAGCGGCTGCTATCACCAGCAGCGTACGTTTTTCTGCGTGCATGAAGGCATCCTTTCTTTAACCGTTCCAGGGAGTGTTCCAGCGGTGCTGGAACCAGATCCAGTTGTCCGGATATTGGCGGATGATCTTTTCCACTTCCTGGGTCATTTTCAGGGTAATCCGATAATCATCTTTTTCCTGATTCCCGGTATCTTCATAGTAAATGGGTTCTTTCACGAACACCTGGTGGCCATAGCCGCTGGGTTTGCGCACCATGAAGATGGGGACCACCGGGGCTTTGAACTTCCGGGCGAAATAGGCAGGTCCTTCCGGGGTGGAAGCCATTTTCCCGAAGAAGGGGACGAAGATGCCCTGATAGCCTCCGTCCTGATCGGCGATGAGGCCCAGCATCCGGCCCTTTTTCATGGCCCGGGCGCAGCCCAGGATCTCGTTGGTCCCCCGGGCAAAGATTTCCTGTCCCACGCCCCGGCGCAGTTCATTGAGGAAATCGCTGTAGACTGGATTGGGCTGGGGCTTTTCCACCGCACTGAGGGGAAAGCCGTTGAGGGCAAGGGCCGCTCCCAGCCATTCCCAGTTGTCCATATGGCAGGCCAGCATCACCACTCCCCGCTTCTTGGCCAAGGCTTCCCAGAGGATATCCGGCCGGTCGAAACTCACAAGGCCACGGATATTGTCCTTGTCCAAGGCGGGCATGTACAGGATCTCCATGGCCGTCATCCCCAGGTTCAGGAACAGCCGGTGGATGATGGCCCGTGCCTCCCGGGGGGTGACTCCCATCCGTTCCTGGATGGTCTCTTCCGCCCGGATCCGTTGTTTCTTGGCGATATGCCAGTATAGTTTACCACAATTCCGTCCCAGCCGCACTACGAATTTATAAGGGAGCAGGGACAGGAAATGGCTCATTCCCTTTAAAAATCCATACAGCATTACTGTCTGTCTCCCTGTCCCTGGATTTCATAGCTCCGGACGATCCCGTCCCACAGCCCTTTGGCTTTGAGGATCCTTTCGATCACGTCCCGGACTGCGCCGTGTCCTCCTTTGCAGGAAGAAACCAGCATAGCTCGTTCCCGGACTTCCGAGGCCGCATCGGACGGGGCAAAAGTGACCGCCGCCCGGGAAAAAGCCGGCAGATCGTTGAGATCATCTCCCATGAAGGCCGTCTCTTCCAGGGGGATCCCCAGTTCTCCGGAAGCCTGTTCCAGCACTTTTCCTTTGTAGATCACATTCTCATAGACGGAGCTGATGCCCAGTTCCATGGCCCGGTGGAGGACGATCTCACTGTGGCGGCCGGTGATCAGGGCCACCTGGATACCATGGCGCAGTGCCAGGCTGATGCCCATGCCGTCCCGGGCGTCAAAATGCTTGGACAGTTCGCCTTCCTGTCCGATGATGATGCTGCCGTCCGTCATGACCCCATCCACATCCAGGGCCAGGAGGCGGATCTTAGCCAGTTGTTCTTCTGTAATCATTTATACCACTCCCTGGTGTACCAGATCGGTAATATGCAGCAGGCCGACCACTTTGTTGTCCGGATCCACGACGGGCAGGACGGTGATGGGCCGGGGTTTGTTGGATTCCATGAGATGCAGGGCTTCGGCGGCCAATTTGTGATCCAGGATGGTCTTGGGATGTTTCGTCATCATTTCCGAAACCGGCCGGTTCAGGCAGTCCAGATCCTTGGCGATGCCCCGGCGGATATCTCCGTCGGTCAGAAGTCCCTGGAGCTGCTGGTCCTGATCCACCACGGATACGGCGCCCACGCCTTTATCAGTGATGATGAACAGGGCGTCCTTCACACTCACATCGGCAGGCACCAGCGGATTCTCATCTCCCTTGTGCATCACGTCATCCACGGTAAGGAGAAGTTTCCGGCCCAGGCTGCCCCCGGGATGGAAAATGGCAAATTCCTCCGGCGTGAACTTCCGTGCGCTGAGGAGTTCCATGGCCAAAGCATCCCCATAGGCCAGGGCAGCCGTGGTACTGCTGGTAGGGGCCAGACCCAGGGGACAGGCTTCCCGCTTGACCCCCACATTCAGGACGATATCCGCATTTTTTGCCAGGGTGGATTCCGGATTCCCTACCATGGCGATGACCTTGGCCCCGATCCGCCGGATGGAGGGCAGGATGTTCAGGACTTCTCCGGTCTCTCCGCTGTTGGAGAGGGCCAGGACCACATCCTGTTCCGTGACCATGCCCAGATCCCCATGGATGCCTTCCGCCGGATGGAGGAAGAAGGCAGGCGTACCGGTGCTGGCCAGGGTAGCCGCAATCTTCCGGGCGATGATCCCGGATTTGCCCATGCCGGTGACGATGATACGCCCCTTACAGTGGAGGATCATCTCCAAGGCTGCACCAAAATGGTCATCCACCCGGGGCAGCAGTTCCAGGATGGAATCTGCTTCGATCTGCAGTGCTTCTTTGGCTTTTTCAAACATGGATCATGCCTCCCTGCGCCCGATAGCGTCGATGGCTTTGGCATCGGCCAGGACCTGTTCCAGATCATCCAAGGCGATCATGTTGGGGCCGTCGGAGAGGGCTTCTGCCGGATTGTCGTGGGTCTCGATAAAGAGTCCATCCACGCCTACTGCTGCCGCAGCCCGGGCCATATGGGGAGCGAATTTGCTTTGGCCCCCAGAGCTGGTGCCCTGGCCGCCAGGAATCTGGACGCTGTGGGTCACATCCATGATCACCGGGAAGCCCAGATCCCGCATGATGGGCAGGCTGCGCATATCCGTCACCAGGGTATTGTAGCCGAAGCTGACCCCCCGCTCGGTGAGCATCAGGTTCCGGCAGCCGGACCCGGTGACTTTGTGCACCACATTCTTCATATCCCAAGGGGCTAGGAACTGCCCCTTCTTCACATTGACCACCCGGCCGCTGCGGGCGGCTTCCACCAAGAGGTCCGTCTGCCGGCACAGGAAGGCCGGGATCTGGATGATGTCCAGGACTTCTGCCGCTTTTTCTACTTGCCAGGTCTCGTGGACATCACTGATCACCGGCACTCCCAGGTCTTTCTTGATCTGGGCCAGAATCTGGAGTCCTTCTTCCAGGCCCGGTCCCCGGAAGGAATCCAGGGAAGAACGGTTGGCTTTGTCGTAAGAAGCTTTGAACACATAGGGCAGGCCCAGTTTCTCACAGATGGCTTTGGCCCGTTTCCCGATGGCCAGGCTCCGTTCATAGCCTTCCAGCACACAGGGGCCGGCCATGACGAGCAGAGGATGGCCCTGTCCCACCTGGTAGGGTCCGATCTTGACGATTTCCATGGATTACTCCTTTCCTTCCGCGTCCAGTTTGGCAAAGATTTCATTGGCCCGATCCAGATCGGCCTGGGTATCGATGCCCACCCCCTGGAAATCCGTAGCCAGGACTTTGATCTTCACCCCGTTCTCCAGGGTCCGGAGCTGTTCCAGTCCTTCCACCCGTTCCAAGGGTGTAGGCAGCAAAGCCGCAAATTTCAGCAGGAAATCCCGCCGGTAGGCGTAGATGCCGATGTGTTTCCACACTTTCACTTCCGGTTCTGCATTCCGGGGATAAGGAATCAGGCTCCGGGAAAAATAAAGGGCATAGCCGTTCTGGTCCGTGACCACCTTCACCGCATTGGGGTTCTGGTAGTCTTCTGGTTTCATTTCGGTCTTGCAGGTCGCCATTTCCAAATCGGGATTCTCCCCAAAAGCTTGGGCCAGGTCGTCGATGACCTGGGGCGGGATCATAGGCTCATCTCCCTGGACATTGACGATCACATCCACATCCTCGAAGTTCAGGGCCACTTCTGCCAGCCGGTCCGTGCCGCTGGGGTGGTCCGCTGAAGTCATGACAGCCCTGCCGCCGAAGGCATTGACACAGTCCAGGATCCGCTGGTCGTCGGTGGCCACCAGCACTTCATCAGGGATCCGGGCCAGCGCTGCCCGTTCATAGACCCGCTGGATCACGGGTTTGCCATGGATCAGGGCCAGGGGTTTCCCCGGCAGGCGGGTAGAACCGTAACGGGCCGGAATTACACACAATACTTTCATTTTGATGGTTTCTCCTTTTTAATAGCAGCTTTGATGGTATCTACAAAAGCTTTCTCGCCGCTAGTAATCTGAATCTCCATATCCAAAATATACAAAGGCACATCCCGGTGGAGGTAAATGAATTCTGTGGGGATCTTCACTGCATCTTTCCCAGTGGTGACCAGGGCTTTGACCCCTCGGCTGATGGCCCGGTCCATGATGTACTGCATTTCCACCATGCCGTAATCATGATGGTCCGGATACCGGATGGCTTCCACGATGTTCAGTCCTTCAGCGGTCATGGTCTGCTCAAAGGAGGAGGGGTTGCCGATGGCGGAAAACACCATCACATGCTTGCCCCGTAGGGCTTCCAAAGGCAGGGCCTTGGTCATATCGTTCTTGTACCAGTCCGCGATCTCGATATAGTCGCAGGGTTTGTGGATGCTCTCGGCAATGGGTGCCGCCGGAGCGTATTTGTGCAGGGTATCACAGAGAGTAGCCCGGGAAATGGGGGAACTCTGGTCGCATTTGGTCAGGAGGAAAAGTCCTGCCCGGCTCAGGTTGCTGAGAGGCTCCCGGAGGGTGCCCCGGGGCAGGATACAGCCGTTGCCGAACATATTCAGGGTATCCACCAGCACCACATCCAGGTCCCGGTACAGCTGCCAGTGCTGGTAGCCGTCATCCAGGATGATCACTTCCGCCTGGAATTTGTCCACGGCGAACTGGCCGGTGATGGCCCGTTCTTTCCCGATGACCACCGGGATGCCCGGGAGCTGCTTAGCCATGAGGAAGGCTTCGTCCCCCGCTTCATAGGCAGTCATATAGATCTTTTTGCCGTCGGATACCACCCCGATCTTTTCTTCCCAATGGGACCGATAGCCTCGATTCAGGATCACTACCCGATAGCCCATTTTCTGGATCATCAGGGCCACTTTTTGGGCGGTAGGGGTCTTGCCGGTGCCCCCTACGGTGATGTTCCCGATGCTGATCACGCAGCAGTCCAGTTTGGTCCGGGGCATGATCCCCGCATTGTAGCAGAACAGCTTCAGCCGGACCCCTGCTTCATAGAGCACGGACAGCACCCGGAGAAAGGCCAGGACGCACCAGTCCAGGATCCCGTTGTCCTCTCCGTGGGAAAGCTGGATCAGGTACTGGGTCACTGCATCCCCAGGACGCATCCGGGGACTGATTTCATCATTGATGTTCCGGGTATTGATCTTGTAGTGGGTATTCACCATGCTTTCGGTGGCGGTGAGTTCCAGCAGCTCCTTCAGGTAGCCGATGGTCCGCACGGCGGCGCCCCGGTTTTCCCGGATTACCTGGAGGGAAGCATCCCCCATCTTTTTCCGCAGGGCATCGTCCCGGAAGATCTTCAGGAACATATCCGTCATCTCTTGGCCGTCACGGATCTGGACACAGGCGCCCACCTTGCTCAAAAGGGCAAAGGAATCTTTAAAGTTGGACATGCTGGGCCCCACGATGATGGGTTTGGCGTGGGCGGCGGGTTCCAGTACATTGTGGCCCCCGTGGTTGATCAAGCTGCCGCCTACGAAGACCGCATCCCCTACGGCATAGATCCGGCCCAGTTCCCCGATGGTATCGATGAGGACCACCTGATACCGGGGACGGGGACTGCTGGTATCTTTCAGGACAGAACGGAGCCCCAGGGAAAGGCCATATTTTTCCGCCAGCCGGCTGATTTCATGGACACGGCCCGGTTTCCGGGGAGCGATGATCAGACGGGCCTTAGGGAATTCTTTCCGGATCTCCAGGAAACTCTGGAACAGGGTCTCTTCTTCCGTGGGATGGGTGCTGCCAGCTACAATCACCGGATAATCCGACCCCAGCCCCAGTTCTTCCTTATACTGCTGGAGATCTTCCGGAGTCACCTCTGCATAGGTCTGGTCGAATTTGGTATTGCCAGTGACAAAGATCCGGCGTTTTTCCGCCCCCAGATGCTGGATGTATTCCGCATCGATGGAGGACTGCATGCAGAAACGGGTCACGCTGCCCATCATGTCGGTGAGGATGCCGAACAGATATCGGTAGCTTTTCACGGATTTGTCAGAAATCCGTCCGTTGACCATCATCACCGGGATCCGACGCAGCTTGATGGCCCGGAGGAAATTGGGCCACAGCTCCGTTTCCACCGGCATGAAGATCCGGGGCATGATCCGCTTCACAAAGGATTCGGAAACAAAGGGCAGATCCAAGGGAAAGTAGATGATGGCATCGGCTTCCGGGATGATCTGATGGGCCATGTTGTAGCCGCCCGTGGTCACCGCCGAAACCAAGATCTTGGCATCGGGCATGGCCTTACGGATCTCTTTCACCAAGGGACTGGTGGCCACGATCTCCCCTACGGAAGCACCGTGGATCCAGATGCAGTTTTTATGGGCAACGGCGGCAATTTCTTCATCCCGGAGGAATCCCATGCTCTGGCGGAACCGGCGGGGAAATCCCTTTTCCCGGAAATACCGCCAAGTGAAATAGGGCAGGATCACTAGGATGAATAAAACTGTGGCCAGGAAGTTATAGATGTAATACATGCTTTGACCTCGTTTTCATTGGGCTTGGCTTGCTTGCTGGAAGGGAAAGGACCATCAGTTGGCCGCCGTCCCTGCCGGGTTCCACGCTTCCAGTTTCCGGGCTTCCGCCTGTTCGGCTTTTTCCCTGTACTGGATGTCGTGGAGGTGGGCATAAAGCCCGTGGAGGGCCATCAGTTCCTCATGGGTGCCGGATTCTACGATTTCCCCATGGTCCAGCACCAGGATCTTGCTGGCATTCTGGATGGTAGAGAGCCGGTGGGCGATGACAAAGGTGGTCCGCCCCACCATGAGCCGGTCCAGGGCTTCCTGGACGATCCGTTCGCTTTCCGTATCCAGGGCGGAAGTGGCTTCGTCCAGGATCAAGATCCGGGGATCCTTCAGGAGAGCCCGGGCTATGGCGATGCGCTGGCGCTGGCCGCCGGACACGTTGATGCCCCGATCCCCCAGATAGGTATCATATCCCTGGGGCAGGTTCCGGATGAATTCATCTGCATTGGCAGCTTTGGCCGCTGCCATCACTTCCTCCCGGGTGGCATCCAGCCGTCCGTAGAGGATGTTGTTGTACACCGTATCATTGAACAGATTGGTTTCCTGAGGCACGATTCCCACCTGTTCCCGGAGGGAAGCCACGGTCACATCTCGGATATCGTGGTCATCGATCAGGATGGCTCCTTCTGTCACATCATAGAACCGGGGCAGCAGGTTGGCGATGGTGGATTTGCCTGCACCGCTGGGGCCCACCAGGGCAATGGCCTGGCCGGGCTGGGCGGAGAACGTCAGATGCTTCAGGATGGGTTCATCCGGATTGTAGGAGAAGGACACATCCCGGAATTCCACTTTCCCTTTCACCGGAGGCAGGACGATGGCATCGTCCTTTTCCGGGATCTTTTCATCCAGATCTAGGATGCTGAACACCCGGTCCGCAGCGGCCAGTGCCTTCTGGATATTCCCCAGCACCCGGGCGATCCGCTTGATGGGGTTGGAGATATTCACCGCGTAGACCAAAAAGGCAATCAGCGACCCGGCGGTGATATCGCCGCTGAGGACCCCCCGGCCCCCGAACCAGATGATGGCGGTGACCCCCAAGGCCGCGATGAATTCGATCACTGGGGAGAGGGTGCCCATGAGCCGGACGCTTTTCATGTTGGCATCGAAGTTTTTCCGGTTGGTCCGTTCGAACCGGGCGATCTCATAAGGTTCCCGGACGAAGGACTTCACCACACGGCTGGAGGAAAGGGTTTCCTGGAGCACGGATGTGATGTCTGCCGTAGCCTGCTGGATCCGATGGCCGGTCTTGCGGATCTTCTTGCCGAAGAAATCCATAAAGAACAGTACCACAGGGAAGGTGCAGAAGGCGAACAGGGTCAGCTTCCAATCCAGGTAGACCATGGCGCAGATGGAGCCGATAAGGACGGAAGTCTCCGTGATGATTTCCACCGAGTTGTCCACCATGGCGCTCTGCATGGCCTGTACGTCATTGGTCACATAACTCATGATGGTGCCCAATTTATTGGTATCATAGAACCGGGTATCCAGTTCCATCATTTTTTTGAACACCAGGCCCCGGATATCGATGACTACGCTTTCGCCCACATAGTTCATCAGATAGTTCTGTCCGTAGTAGGTAATGCCTCGAGCAAAGAAGATCACCACGATGCCCAGGGCGATCAGGTTCAGCAGCTGGGCGTCATTGTTGATGAATACCTTGTCGATCACGTCCCGGACGATCCAGGGGACATACAGGTTGGCAGCCGAGGTGAGCACGGTGCAGACCCCTGCCAAGGCCAACCGGGGCAGATAGGGTTTGATGAAGCGCAAGATTCGCAGATACAGGTTCATGGATTCTCCTTTGCTGTTTCAAGGATCAATTCTGCCGTCCGGTCTACGGCACCGGGCTGTCCCAATTTAGCCACAGCTTGCCGCATTTCTTCACGGACGGCGGAGGCAGCTTCCGGTTCCAGGAAATGGAGGATGGAAGCGGCCATATGATCCGGGGTCATTTTTTCCTGGATCAGTTCCGGGAGGATTTCCCTGCCTGCCAGGATATTGGGCAGGCCGATGTATTTCACATAGACCATGCGTTTGGCAATCCACATGCTGAGAGGACTGGCCGCATAGCAGATGACACTAGGCAGGCCGCAGAGAGCCGCTTCCAAGGTCACAGTACCGCTGGTGGCCAGGGCTGCGTCGGAGGCAGCCATCACGTCATAGCCGCGGCCTTCCACCACTTTCACCGGTACGGCTGACGAGGCCAGGATGGACTGGAGAAGTTCCCGTTCGATGGAAGGGGCCTTTTGGAGGACAAAATCCACTTCCGGCCGTTTATCCCGGATCTTCGGCAGCGCCTGGAGCATCACCGGCAGGACGCCGGTGATTTCTTTCACCCGGCTCCCAGGGAGCAGGAGCACCACCGGATGCCCGGGCCGTTTGCCGATGAAAGCCTCCCCTTCCTGGGGACTCAGGGTGGGCTGGACGATATCCACCAAGGGGTTCCCTACAAATTCCACGTTCGCCCCTGCTTCTTGATAGACTTGGGCAGCAAAGGGATAGATGCAGGCCACTTTCGTGGCCAGCCGGGCCACATCTTTGGCTCTTCCCCGCCGCCAAGCCCAGGCCGAAGGGGGGATGTAGGAAAAAACTGGGATCCCCAGGGCCTTGGCTTCTTTGGCCACCCGCATGTTGAAATCCGGATAGTCCACCGTAACGAACACATCGGGTTTCCGTTCCTCCATGAGCCGGCGGAAGGCTTTTTTCAGGCCGAATAGCCGGGGCAGTGACTGAAGGACTTCTACGAACCCCATGACGCTGTAATCTTTATAGTTGAACACCACTTCGCCGCCGGCTGCCGCCAAGGTATCCCCGCCCATGCCAAAGACCTGGACCGCGGGGTCCCGCTGCAGGATGGCGCGGGTCAGAGCAGCGGCATGGAGATCGCCGGAAGCCTCTCCCGCAGAAATAAAAACTTTTGTCACCCTGGTGTCTCCTCTCTCATCTGAACATAAGTGTACAGTTTATTATATCACATAACAAAAAAGGGGGTGTGAAAAAATTCACACCCCCTACGCTGTCAACGGTCAACAGCCCCTATGGACTTATTCACGCTTCCGGATCCTTCATGGCCACGACCACCAGCTTGTGACGGTCGGCCAGGTCCAGGGCCTTCTCCCGTTCCACCAGGAGGGTCCGTCCGGCTTCCATGACGATGCCGGCACAGCCGGATTCGATCATGGATTCCATGGTCCTGACCCCCACGCCGGGCATATCGAACCGGTTGTCCTGGGCGGGCTTGGCGGTCTTGGCCACAATGGCTCCCTTCCCCAGCTTCCCGCCCCGGAGGATGCAGGCGTCGGTGCCTTCGATGGCTTCCACGGCCATGATGGCCTTGTTCTTCACCACCACGGTCTGGCCGATGTCCAGGCCCCCGATCTTTTTGGCCATGGCAAAGCCGTATTTCATGTCTTCCCATTCTTCCGGTGTGGGCTGCCGCTTGCTCAGCACCCCTTCCTGGGGCATCAGATCCGTCAGGAACAGGGTCTGGTCCATCACATGGATCCCCATGTCTTCCAGCTTGGCCACCAGGGCGTTCATGATGGTATCATCATGGCGGTCCGGCAGGGACATGAGGATCTTGATGGCCTGCCAGTCCGGGACCAGGATGCCTCCGGAATAGAGGATCTCCTTGGTCACCTTTCCGATCATGGTGACTTCATCCACCCCTTCCTGCTTCAGGGTCTTGAAGATCTTCCCCACTTTCCCGATGTTGATGGCCTGGAATACATCTGCTTCCTTCGCCAGATCTTCATGGGTGCCGGGGACCAGGGCAATGGCCACCGTCCGGTAGCCGGCTTTTTTGGCTCCCCGGATCACATCCACTGGCAGATGGCCCACTCCGGCAAGCACCCCCAAGGTCTTCCCCATAGGCTTACTCCCGGATGCCATGGGCGGAAGCCCGGCAGATGCCTCTTTCCACCGTGCGCAGGAAGCGCATGAAATGTTCCACTTCTTCGTAGCTGTCCAGTTCCTGTTCCATGGTCGCGATGGCATCCGACAGGGACAGCCCTCTCTTGTACAGGATCTTGTAGGCTTTCTTCAGTTCTCGGCGGACTTCCATGGGGATCCCTGCCCGGGAGATGCCTACGCTGTTGAGCCCTGCCACATAAGCCGGGTTGCCGGCCACAATGACAAAGGGCGGTACATCTTGGGAAATCCGGCTCATGCCGCCGCACATGCAGTTCCGTCCGATCTTGGTGAACTGATGCACTGCCGTAAGTCCGCCGATGACGGCCCGGTCTTCCACGATCACATGGCCGGCCAGGGTGGCCACATTGCTCATGATCACGTTGTTGCCCACGATGCAGTTATGGGCCACGTGGGTATAGGCCATCATCAGCACATTGTTGCCGATTCGGGTCTCATTGCCTTCTCCCACCGCACGATGGACGGTAGCGCATTCCCGGATGGTCACATGGTCTCCGATGATGGTCGCCGTATCTTCGCCTTTGTATTTCAGGTCCTGAGGGACTTCGCCGATGCTGGCTCCCTGGAAGAATTCGCAGTTCTTCCCGATGGTGGTCCGCCCAGTGATCACGACGTGAGGATGGATCACGGTACCTTCACCGATCTTGACATGTTCACCGATGACAGAGTACGGGCCAATTTTCACGTTGGGGCCGATTTCCGCACCCGGTGCAATGATGGCTGTCTCATGTATCATACTAGAATCTGCTGTCATTGTTCCACTCCACCTTTATTGTTTATTTTCTGCCAGTGCAAAGAAGAAATCTCCTTCACAGGCCGGTTCTCCGTCCACTGTACCTTCACAGTGGGCCACACCCATATTGCCTTTGATTTTTGTAATGATCGCCGTAGTCACCAGCTGATCTCCCGGTTTGATGGGACGGCGGAAGCGCACTTTGTCGATTTTCCCGAAGACGGCGATCTTGCCCCGGTTCTCTTCCGGATACAGCAGGGTGACACCGCCCACCTGGGCCATGGCTTCGATCAGCAGCACTCCCGGCATGATGGGGTTGCCGGGGAAATGCCCGATGAACTGGGGTTCATTGATGGTAATGTTCTTGATGCCCACAGCCCGTTTCATAGGTTCCAGTTCAATGATCCGGTCCACCAGCAGCATGGGATACCGATGGGGCAGAATTTTTTGGATTTCCTGAATGTCTAAAGTAATCATAGCCTTACTCCTTATCTCGCTTTTATGTTGTACGGAAGCCTGATGTCTGGGATGGTATTCATGGAGCTTCCGGTATTCATCGATCTGGCGGGACACGTTATCATTGAAGGCATGGCCGCTCTTCATACAGATGATGTGTGCATGGATGGGACCCAGCAGGTACATATCCCCGATTACGTCCAAGATCTTGTGACGGATCAGCTCATCGGGGAACCGGAGTTTGGACAGGACCTTATCCTTGCCGAAGACCACCACATTGTCCAGGTTGCCTCCCAGTCCCAGTCCCATTTTCCGCAGCTGGGCGATTTCCTCTTCAAAAGCCACCGTCCGGGCAGCTGCCACTTCCTTCAGGAAGCAGTCCCCTTTGTCCTCTACATCCAGCACCTGGGTCCCCAAGAGGGGATGGGGATTGATGGAGGTAAAGGTGATCCGGAATCCCTCATAGGGCAGGACCACGATGGAACGGTCTCCGTCATAATGGGAAAAGGCCCGGTCCACATGGTAGACCTGCCGTTCTCCGTCCTGTTCCTGGATCCCGGCTTTCTGGATCTCATCGATGAAAGCCTGGGCCGAGCCATCGCCTACGGGCGGCTCAGCAGCAGACATTTCCACATAGCAGTTGTCGATTTTCAGGATGGCCAGGGCGGCCATCAGATGTTCGATGGTAGTGACGCTGGCCCCGTTTTCCGTCAGGGTAGTGGCCCGGGTGGTGGCCGTAATGTTGGACGCCACTGCATGGACCTGGGGATGACCTTCCAAATCTGTACGCACAAAGACAATGCCCGTATCCACCGGTGCCGGGCGCAGGGTCATTTCCACCAGTTTGCCGGAATGGAGTCCGATGCCGTCACAGGAAGCAGCCTGTTTCAGGGTGTGTTGTTTTTCGATTGTCATGGATCACACGCCTTTCTTATACTTTTCGTACCGTTTGCGGCCATCTTTCCAGCGATCATGGACCCAGAACCACATGGCGGGGTCAAGCCGGATTTCCCGTTCTGCGATGGCCACCAGTGCTTCCATTATAACACGTACATCCTCGGAACGGTTAGCCGTTTTCTCCGTGTGGAGAGCCGGATAGATCCGGGCGGTCAGCGTCCCGTCCGGATTGTTGTGCATGAAAAGAGGCACGATGGGAGACCCGAACATCCGGGACAGATGGGCTGCTCCCTGAGGGACCCGGGAAGGCTTCCCGAAAAACAGCAGATGTTCTCCGGTGTGGGCGGAATCCTGGTCGTAAAGGATCCCTACCAGATGCTTTTTCTTCAGGTACCGGCCAATAGCCAGCATGCTGTTTTCTCCGTGGTTGTAGGTCACATGCTGTCCCACCATCCGTCGGTAGTCATTGATGAACCGGTCCATGGCCCCATTGTTCTGTTTCCGGGTAATGGAAAGAATGGGATAGCCCAAAAGGGCCATGGAGGCCCCCAGCATCTCCCAGTTTCCGTAATGGGCCGTGCACATGATCACGCCCTTGTCTTCGGCGTAAGCCTTTTCCAGGTTTTCCAGTCCTTCGAAACGGACCAGCCGGCGGAAATTGTCTCGGGTGATCAGGGGATATTTCAGCACTTCGATGAGCATCCGGCCGAACCGGTAGACACTTTCCCTGGCAATTTCCTCTGCCCGGGCCTCATCCACCCCCAGGCAGTCCTTGATATTTTCTTTGGCCATATACCGGCGCCAGGCAGGGACCACCCGCCAGCCCAAATGCCCCAGCACCCAGGCCAAGGCATGGTTCAGGCAGTCCGGCTGATGGCAGACCAGCCAGCTGACGAACTGCATGAGCTTGTACGCAGCCATTTTGTTTCCTCCTTAAAAAATCAGATCCATGCCCCCGTACAGGTGATGGTCTCTCACACCCACCTGGGCCTGGATGAATTTCCCCACCGGGATGCCAGCGCCGTAGTTGAAATGGCTGCCGTCATATTCTCCCATCAGGTTCATGGAAAGCCCCAGGAGTTTTGTTTCTTTTTCCACGGCATAGAAACCGTGTTTGTACTGGTCTCCGGTACCCACCCCGGCATGGAGCTTCCAGCCGGCGGCCAGGGCCTTGCTCACGGCCACATAGCCCCGGCGGTCATTCCGGTCGCCGATATCTTCCACACCGATGGCGATGGCCGGGGTCACAGGGGTTTCCCGGAAGACCTGCAGCTTGGCGCTGACGGTGCCATAGGAACCGTCATGTTTGGTATCCACATGGCTGCCGGCGATTTCGATGCCCAGGGGCAGCGCGATGTTGCCCCGCACGTTCCGTCCTTCTTTGGTCCAATCCAATCCGGCGGACACATGGCCGGGCATCCGCACATAGCCGGAAGGGGCGTTGATGATGCCGCTGGTGCCGCTGGGAGTGTTCTTGGCTTCTGCAGCCGTAAAAGGCAGGGCCGCCAGGGCACACAGCAGGACGGCGGTCAGTTGTTTCTTCATGGTTGTTCCTTCTTTCCTTTTTCCAGTTCTTCTACGGTCTTTTCCAGCTGGCGGAGCCGTTTCAGCATTCCTCCCAGCTTCCGTTCGTTGGCCGTCTGCCGCAGCCAATCCACATGGGGCTGCGCCGGGAAACCAGCCCAGACCACATTGTCGGGCACATCGCTGATGATGCCGGTACGGCCGGCAAAAGTGCAGTTGCTGCCGATTTTCAGATGGCCGGCAGTAGCAGCCTGGCCGCCGAAGGTACAGTTGTTCCCGATGGTGACACTGCCGGAAATCCCCACATGGGCCACCAGGATGCAGTTCTCTCCGATGATGTCATTGTGTCCCACATGGACCAGGTTGTCGATCTTGGTACCTTTGCCGATCACCGTGCTGTCCACGGTAGCCCGGTCGATGCAGCTGTTGCAGCCGATTTCCACATCATCGCCCAGGACCACGTTCCCTGTTTGGAGCACTTTGGTGTGTTTGCCGTTGGCGGTGATGTAGCCGAAACCGTCCCCGCCGATGACACAGCCGGCCTGGAGGATCACCCGGTCGCCCAGGATGCAGTCTTCCCGTACCGTCACATTGGAATAAAGGGTGCAGTCACAGCCGATTTTCACATGGCGTCCCACATACACATGGGGGTAGATCACCGTGTTGTCGCCGATTTCCGCATCTTCCGCCACATAGGCAAAAGGCAGGATGTCCACATTTTTCCCTACTTTGGCAGAAGGATGGATAAAGGCATACTGGCTGATGCCCTTCTTTACCGCCTCCGGCGGACGGAAGAGCTGAAGCAAGACAGCAAAAGCCGCCCGGGGATTCTCCACGGCCAGTACCGCCTGATTCCCTTTCAGAGCCGCGCCCCGGGGAATCATGATGGCTCCTGCATGGGACTGTCCGGCAAATTCCAGATAGGGAGGCACCGCAAAGGAAATCTGATCTGCCTGGGCTTCTTCCAATCCGTTGACACCTTTAAGGATCATCTGGGGATCTCCTTGAAGGATCTCTCCCTGTAACAATGTTGCCAGTTCCTGTAATGTTTTTTCCATTTCCAGCATCCTTTCCATTTCATGATGGTACGGGAAAAAGGGCGAACCCCGGTCCGCCCTTATCGAATCTTATTTCATTGCTTTGATGATATCGTCGGTAACATCGACGCCACCCTGGGGGACCGCTTCTTTGACCAGAATAGCACTCAGGTTCTTCTCTTTGGCTACAGAAGCTGCCGCAGCATCGAAGCTGCCCTTGACCTTAGCCTGTGCTTCTGCCTGGAGGCTGTGCATTTTCTGGCTCTTTTCCGTAAGGATCTTCTGGGCCTCTTCCTGGCTCTTGCCTGCGGTTTCCTGGTTCAGTTCCTCTTCCATAGCCTTGCCTTTGGTCTGGAGGTCCTTGGTGGCATCCTTGAACACTTGACTTTCTGTCTGGACCTTATTCATGTCCACCACACCGAACTGGGCATTCCGCCCGCAGCCAAAGGACAGCATCGCTGCTGCTACAACACAGAGAATCATTGCTTTTTTCATGTTTTCCATCCCTCTTAATATACAATTTGCTGGACGACCGTATCCACTTCATCCGTAATATCGTCGGCACTGATGTTGGCTCTTGGATTCCGGAACACCAGCGTGTATTTCCGGCTCAGATTGACTTTTTTGATGGCGCTAAGGATATCGCTGTCGATTTCCTCCCGCAGCTGCTTTTCTTTGTCTTCCTGTTTCTGGATCTGCTGGTCCATGGATTGGATCAGCTTATCCAATTCTGCCTGGCCCTCCTGGTTCCGGGGACCCTTCCCCGGCAGGGGAATACCGGTTTCCTCTTGGACCACCTGACCGGCCAGTTCTTTAGAAAAAGCCTGGAGCCGTGCTTGAGAAGCCGCTAAATCGGCAGCCAGCTGCTGCTGGAGCCACTGTTCTTTCTCTGCTTCCACTTCCGCCCGATCTTTCTGGCGTTTGTCCAGCAGTTCCTGCTGTTCCTGGAGCAGGGCTTTCTGGGCGGCATCTGTCATTTTCACGCTGCCCAGCTTCAGCCGCAGGTTGAACAGAGGAATCCGGTATTTTTCTTCCACCGCATCCCGGTCTGCCTTCACCCGTTCTTCCGCTTCTCCTTCAAGGGCTTCCCGCTTCTTCCGGAGCCGGTCCTGTTCTTGGGCCCGTTTCTCCGCTACCTTGGCGGACCACTGGGCCGATTGGAACTGTCCCTTGCCGGCTTCCCGGACCTGTTTCATCTTTTTCAGGAGATCCAGCTGCTGCTGGCCGTTTTCCCTTTGCCGGTCCCGCAGCCAGCGGGCGGTTTCCAGCTGTTCCTTCTGGCGCTTCCATTCCTTATACTTGGGATGCTGCTCCACCAGCCTGTCCCAATCCACTACCGCAAACCGGGGTCTTTCCTGCTGAAAGGGAAGCTTCCCCCGGGAAAATCCGCAGCCCGTCAGGAGAAGGAGACCTGTCAGCAGAAGACTGAGCCATCTGCCCATGAGCCATCCCTCCTGTCTCCTGCCGAATCATTTCTTGGCTTTTTTCAGCTGTGCGGTCACATCCGCGGTCACATCCAGACCGCCGTAGACCACAGCACCCTGGTTGACCACCACCGTCAGGCCCTTGGTCTTGCCCACGGCCACGATGGCATCATCCACTTCTTTCTTCACGGGCTCAATCAGTTCCTTCTGCTTGTCTTCCAGTTTCTTCTGGTATTCCGCAGCCAGTTTCTGCTTATCCGCGTCGCTCATATCCTTACTTTTCTCTTCGAATTCCTTGCGGCTGTCTTCGGATGCCTGCTGGAGCTGGGTCTGGGCATCTGCCAGACCGGGTGCGGCAGCCATTACCTGGTTGTAGTTCACCTTGCCGATGGCGGAATTCATGGTGGCGTCTCCGGTTCCCAGGTTCTTGCCCTGGACGGCCAGGACGAATACGCCGACTACCATAATGGCCGCAATGGCCAGAGAAATGACCTTGACATTTTTCTTGTTGGCCAATTCCATCATTTTACTATCCCTGCTTCCTTGTTATGCAATTTGTTTATCAGAACTGACCGCCAAAGCTGAAGTGGAAGCGACCGCCCCGGTCGCTGCTCTCCAGCCGGTAGCCATAGTCCAGCTTGATGGGACCCAGCGGAGAATTGATTCGGAGACCGATACCCACGGAGTTCTTGATCTTGCCCAGATCGAAGTTGGATTCCCCATACTCCTTGCTCCAGGCATAGCCGGCATCCGTAAAGAAGACGCCCTGTACTTTCTTGATGATGGGATACCGGAATTCCAAGGATCCCTTCACCATGCTGTTGCCTTTGAACTGGTCATCCTTATACCCACGGAGCACATCGCTGCCGCCCACGCTGAAGCGCTGGGACAGAGGCATATCCCCGTTAGCATAACCGGCCCCCAGGTTCAGGGCCCATACATTGTCCTTGCCCATCCGGTAGTAGTACCGGTAGTCTGCCATGTATTTCTGGAAGTTGAAGTCTCCGCCAAAGGAGGCCACTTCCACGGAATAAGCAGTCCGTTTCCCTTCCCGAGGATCATAAATGTTGTCCCGGGTATCCAGAGTACGGGCAAAGGTGATGCTCCGGGTGGTCCCGAAGTTCTTCTTCATCCGTTCGTTCTTATCCCAGTTGTAATCATCCGGATATTCGTGGATGTTATCATAGCCGTTCTCTCCGGCTTCGAACCACTGGGTGCCGTACCCGCTGACCGGTTTCTTATACTTGTCATCCCGGTTCTTCAGGGTAATGCTGTTGGTGATGAATTCATTGTCCGTGACTCGGCTGAAGAACAGTTCTTCTCCTGTACGTTTCTTGTAGTACCGGGCGATTTCATCCCCGTCCCGGTTATAATCCACGTACTCGTTGGTCATATTGTAGAAGGTGAAGCCGGCAGTAGTTTCCTTGTCGTCGATCCAGGGCTTCACATAGGAGACTTCGAAGTTGGCCTTGGTTTCGGAGTCGCCGCCGAATTCCCAACGGGCGCTGACGCTGTCCCCGGTGCCCATGAAGTTCTTGTCCCCGATGCTGACCATGCCCAGGAAGCCGTCCGCATCACTGTAGCCGGCCCCGATTCCAAAGGTGCCTGTGCTGGTTTCCACCACAGAAACTTCCACAGAAACGGTATTGGGCATCTGCCCCGGGTTCAGACGGATATTGACATCTTCAAAGAAGCCCAGGTTGTAGATCTTCTGCATGGCCCGGCGGGCTTTCTTGGCATTGAAAGGTTCCCCTTTCTTCATGCGCATTTCCCGGATGACCACATAATCCTTGGTCTTGGTGTTGCCCTTGACCCGGAAATCTTCAATGACCCCTTCTGCCACCTGGACGATGAGCCTGCCATCCGGCAGCATCCGTACGTCGGCCACTTTGGCCAGGATGTAGCCCTGCTGATTGTACAGGCTTTCCACCTTCCGGGCGCCGATGTTCACATCCCGGGAATTCAGGACCTTGCCCAGAGGCAGATCCAGTTCTTTTTTGATGTCCCCGGTGGAGATCACCGTATTGCCTTCGATATCCAGATCCGTCAGCACGGGATTTTCCTCCAGCTGATAGGTGATCTGGACCCCTTCGGGCACCTGGCGGAACACCGGTTTGATATCATAGAACCAGCCAGTTTCATAGAGAGCCCGGATATCGTCCTGGAGGCCTTCCTTGGTGAATTTGGTCCCCGCAGGCATCTTCAGCACGTCAGCCAGCTTTCCGGTATCTTCATGAGCCGCCCCTTCCAGGGTGACCTTGGTGACGGTTTTGCCGATGAAAGGCGCAGAGTCTTTGGCAATCTTGGCATACTGGTCTTCCTGACTGCTGATATCATAATCAGACAGGACGGACTGCTGGAGGATGCTCCGGCCCGGAAGCTGCTTGCTCTGGGCTTCCTGGATTTCCTTCTGCTGGGTCATCCGGGCTTCCAGCTGTTCTTCATCAGCCTGGGCCTTCTCCCTTTCCTGTTCCAGTTTCTTCTTGCCTACTTTTTCGATATAAGTAACACCGTTGCGCCGGACTTCCCGGTATTTGGGCTGTTCTTCTTCAGCTGCAGCTGCGCCAGCAGAGGCTTCAGTGCCTGCCGGCTGCGTGACGGCCTGGCTTTCCGGCACCACTTCGATGGTACCGATGCCCTGTCCTTCCTTGGGAACAGTCTTATGATTTCCCAGTTCCACTTCCTGGCTGTGGGTGACTTCTGCGGCGTAGACCGGAGTGGTCATGGCCAGGGAAGCCAGGACGGCGACGGACAGCTGCCGCCAGTTTACATGTTTTTTCATAGAGTACCCCCTATACAGGTTGTTTATCATCGGCTGTCTGATTTGCTAACGATTAATTATATCATATCCCGTTTATTATACCTTCTATGGGCCAAGATTTCCAGTCCTGGAGTGTGAAAAAAGCAAGACCCTGGTTTGGGTCCTGCTTTTTTGTCAGCGGCCGTCGGATACCATATGCTGTGCATCTGCTTTTGAACGGATGGCCCGCTGGTCAAAAAGTCAGACCGGCCCTAACAGGCCTTTCAGACATCAGTTTGCCCGCCATAAGCAGATCGAACCTGCATTTAATCCGAACAAAAGCTGACGTCTAATGTCTCAAGGCCCCTCTGGGGCCGTGTCTGACTTCTGGCAAAGTTCCCTTTTAAAACCTCGTCCGATACTGCACCCCATACCAGTGGTTGTTGTCCTGGTCGGTGGAAATCCCGATGTGGACCCTGGGTGCGATCCGATACCCGGCATACAGATTGCTCTTTTCTCCGTCGAAACTGGTGGTGTAGCCGATCAGCAGTTTCCGGCCGAAATACCGGCTGAGCAGCACATTGTACTGGCGCCGGTCCTGCCCCGTCACTTCATTGGCCCGGTCCGGATCCGCCGAGAAGGCAATGGTGTTCTGGACCGTACCGCTGTAGATCCGCAGTTCGTCCAATCCCAGGGCATCTTTGATGGCATCTTCCACATCCGCCAGGAAGGTCATCTGGAGCCCGGCATCCACCAGGCCCCGCCAAGCCTCGTCCCCCAGGCTGGCATCGTCGGTCTTCAGGGTCAGGAACCGCTTCAAGGTATTCTCGTCCTGGGGCGGATCACTGGAAAGTTTGATCACGATATCATCCAGGCTGAGAGGGCCGCTGGCCTTGGCCATGATATTGTACTGTCCCAGACGGGTAAAGGCCGACATGTTCACATTGGGTACAAAAGTCCCTGGACGGGGCCAGTAGATTTCCCCGAACCCGATGTTGAAAGGCGTACCCAGATACTTCAGCCGACTGCCCCGGTTCACCCGGATGCTGCCGTTGATCTGGGGGAAGGCCGTGCTGCCCAGGATATGGAACTGGCCTTTCAGCCACAGATCCATGAAGGCCGCATTGTACAGATGCAGGTTATTGCCCAGGTCCACATCCACATCCAGGCCGATATCGGATCCCCCTTGCCCGAATTCCGGGATAGCCGAGATCCCCAGATACCCTTTGTCCAGTTTCAGGTTCCCGGTGAGGAAGGGTTTGCTGTCCCGGTGTTCCAGCCCAAAAGTTCCGTTGAGTTTTCCCTTGACGCTGGAAGAGACCAGTTCTACATCCTTGATGGCCAGATCCAGATGGTAAGGCTTCCCGGATACATCATTGAGCAGATAGGAGCCAGAAGCGGTGATGCTGCCGTTCTTCCCGGTAACAGCAGAAAATTCCTTCAAGGTGATGGTCTTGCCGTTGAAACCAGCATGGAACTTTACATTGTCAAAGGTGTTGTCCAACCCCCGGAATTTCACCGTACCCCCGTCCAGATCGATGGATCCGTCCAGATTATAATCTTCCAAGGTCCCGGTGATATCTACCCGGCCGCTGGTGGGCCCGTCCGCCCACTGGACCCATTTGGTCAGGGTGGGGAGGATGGCCAGGTTCCCGTTGTCCAGCCGGACTTCCAGGTTCATCCGGGATTCCGGATTTTTCCGTTTGGCCACGGGGCGCAGGAGATCCATGGGGAAGGTGCCATAAGCACTGACTTTATATACATCCCGCTGGATCAGGAACTGATCCAGATGGAACATGTCATTCCGCAGGGTCACCATGCCGTACAGGCTGTCAAAAGCCATCCCGCTGATGCTGCCTTCTTTCATTTCCAGGGAGAAGTTCCCGTTGGGATCATCCAGATTCCCCTTCAGCTGGGCCACGATATTCAGTTTTCCGCTGACTTCCGGAGGATTGTCCATCCCCACGGTGAGAAGTTTGGCATTGGCTTCACTGGTGGCCAGTTCCAAGTCGATGGTCCGTTCCCTCAGATTGAAATTCCCTTGGGTGGCAATGAGCCCGCCGCCGCTTTCCTGGGCTTGGAGCTTTCGGATCTTCCACTGGCCCAGATGGGTATAGATGTCGAAATCTGCAGAAGCAAAGGGCACCCCGGCCACTTTCCCGTCTTCCACCTTGCCGATGATGGTCATGCCCGTACGGGGGCCGTCTGGATTGGCTTCGATGCGTCCGGACAGATAACCGTCCACATCCGCCTTGATGCCGCCCATCTGGAGCAGGGAGCGTACGTTGCCCCGGGTCACGTCCACGGTCCACTGGAACAGTTTTCGATCGAAATCGAACCGAGCCTTCAGGGCATAGTCCCCTCCAGTCTTTTGCTGGAAAGTCCCCTGGAAAGTATTCACATGGCCGGCCTGGCTCTGGAAAGACAGAGCCAGGCCGGTGAACTCCACCCCGTTGATCAGGACGGAATCCGAAGACAGTACCCCCTGGAACTGGGGCCGACTGGTATGGCCGGTGATGCTACCGCTGAAGTTCACATTGCCGGCTAGGTCAACACTGTCCTTGAGCCAAGGCAGCCGCAGCAGATTGATGTTTTTGGCATCGATGCCGATATCCAGGAAACCGTCCCGGCTGACCGTACCGCTGAACTGGGCGCTGCAAGTCAGGGCCTGGGCACGGAAGTTTTTCAGCTGCAGGATTTTCCCATCATAGGTGTAATCTCCGTCCACTTCGTCCACCAGGAATTTGTTCACAGAGCCATCCCAGGCATGGACATGGCCGGTAAAGGAAGGATTGGACAGAGGCCCTTTCACCATAATGGTGTTGGTCAGGTTCCCGGTCACCGGCCAGGGAGACTGGAACGCCTGGCTGAACGGTTCCAACCGGATGCCCCTGGTCTCCAGCCTCAGCTCCAACAGCGGTTCACTGCCGGAAAGGTCCACGGTGCCGTCCAAGATATGGGATCCCTGGTCCAGGGTGACTTCCACATTATGGAACCCGGCCTTCTGATCCTTCCATTCTACGGCCCCATGGGCCTCCTGGATAGCCTGGCCCAGCAGCTCCCCATTTTCAAAGGAGAAGGCCCCAAAGGCCTGAGGATCATCGGCGGTGCCCCCCAGCACCAGATGGCCGGACAGGTTCCCTTTTCCTTCCTGGCCCACAGCAGCCAAGAGGGGATCTACTGGCAGACCGGTCACATACAGGTTCCCCTGGAGCTGGCCGTCTGTCAGGCTGCCGCTGCCGGCCAGGGCCCCGCCCTCTTCCGTATAGCCGGAGATCCGGCTAAGGGTGATGCGGCTTCCGTCCAGAGAACCATCCAGGGCGATCTGCTGGAGTTTCAAGTTCCCCCAGGCAAGGGACAGATCACTGGAAAGAGTTTCCAGCCGAAGGATCCCGTCCTGATACTGCCCAGCGGCATACAGGGTACCGTCCAAGACCAGACTGCCCAGCCTGGGCACAAAGATTCCCCCATCCACCTGGTCCAGAGTGAGAGCCGCCTGGCCCTCCTGGTCTTCCCAGTCATAGGAGGCCTGTACCGTAACAGATCCTCCTCCCAGGCTGACTTTGGCGCCATCCGTCTCCACCCGATGGTTTCGGAAGGAAAAGGGCAGAGTCACCTGCTCCGCCTCATAATCTTGGAAGGTCAGGAACGGACTGGTGAAGGTGCCACTGCCGGTAAGATCCTCTTTAGTGCCGTCCAGGGCCAAAGTACCGCTGATCCTGCCGGTTACAGGCAGATCCAGAGGCAGGGCGGACAAGTCAAAACTGTCCAGATCCGCCTGGAGCTTTTCCGCCCGAGGATCCTGGAGATCCGTCAGATCCACGCCCCCGGATACACGGACTTTCTGCCCATCCACCGTCACTTCCAGATCCCGGGCCTTCAGCCGCATCTGATCAAAAGAAAGGCCCCCGTCGGCTCCAAGAGCCAAATCATGGCCATTCCAGCTGTAGACGGCCCCCACCTGGCGCAGCTGGACCCGGCCGGAAAGCTGGCTGCCTGCTGCATTGTTGGTCCAGGTGATGGAAGCATCCGTCAAAGCTCCAGTAAGATCCGTTATCGGCAGGAACTGCTCCCCCAGAGAGCTGAAATCCTGGAGTCCCATAAAATCTGTCTGGGCTGTCAGGGTTCCCTGCCGGTCCGTGTTCAGGGTACCGGCTACGTGGATGGACTGATTTTTCCGGGTTACCGTCAGATCCAGGGCAAAGTCCGGGTTCTGGGCAGAATTGATGGTCCCTTCCACTTCCGCCTCCCAGGTGCCGTAGGGAAGCTGAAGCTTCACCCGGCCGTCCCGGATGGCGATCAGGGCTTTGAAATCGGTGCTGGAACTTTGGCTTTCTTTCAGAAGGTGGGCCACATTCCATTCCTGCCGGTCATCCTGGACCAGGTTCAGTTCCGGCTCTGTCAGAGTGATCCGGGTCAGGGCCCCTACAGAGCTTTTTCCTGTAAGGAATTTCAGCGGATCCACCTGGAGAGACAGCGTCGGGATCTTGGCCACCAGATGTCCGCCTGCATCGGTCAGCTGGAGATTCCGGGCCGTAAAAGTCAGGTCCGGGCTCACTTCCATGGTTTCCATCTGCAGTTGTCCGTTGATGTATTCACCGGCGGCATTTTCCACCAGAGGGATGGCCCGCTCCAGGCCTTCAGGAAGGATCAGCTTCCACAGGATCAGATACAGCAGGACCAGCACTCCTGCAAGGACAGCCAGCCGTTTTTTTCCTTTGGTACCCATCAGGGCCTCCATATCGTTCATCGTGAGTCGTGGTTCATTTGTGGTAGAACCCACTACCATGCTGCGCATGGTCCCCCCTTAAAAAGGGCGGATATAAAGCGCAGACTGCCTCCCAGCGCTTACAAGGAAAATGTGAATTGATTAATTATTCATGCATAATATAAGTATACCAGGTATAGGGGGGAAAAGGAAAGGGGCTGTTGCTTGCGCAACAGCCCCTTTGATCACAGTCGACCTTATTCGTTTTCCACAGGAACACCCATGCTCTGTTCCAGCAGAGCGGTGGAAGTATTGTAGTCGTACAAAGCCTGGATGTAGTTGTTCTTGGCAGTAGTGAGGGCCACGGAGGCATCCATCACATCAGTGTTGGTCCCCACACCGGCCCGGTACCGGAGCTGGGCGATGCGGTAATCTTCTTCTGCCTGAGCCACAGCCACTTCCGTAGTCTTGATCCGCTTTTCAGCTTCCCGCATGCTCAGGTAGCTGGTCCGTACAGCCAGACGCACCTGATCGCTGATCTGTCGATAGCTTTCCTGGGCTTTTACCACATTGGCCTTAGCTTCCCGGACCTTGGCCGCATTGACCCCGTAATCCCAGATGTTCTGGGTCAGGGTCACGCCCAGGGCCCAATTGTCACGGTCCTGGCCTGGGAAAGTATCATTGCTCCATTCGTTAGAAGCTCCCAGACTCAGTTGAGGCAGGCTGCCGGCGTTGGCAATCTTCTGGGCGGCCTTGGCCATGCCTACGGACGCTTCTGCCTGGTGGATTTCCGGCCGGTTGGCCATGGCGTAGGTCACACAGTTGTCCAGGGTATAATCGTTGGGCTTGTATTCCAGTCCCTGGCTCAGGTTCAGCCGGGTAGCAGTGGGCAGCCCGATCACGTTGTTCAGGGAGGAAACCGCCACTTCATAGCTGTTTTCCGCCTGGGTCAGGGTCTGCTGGGCGTTGACCAGTTCCACCTGGGAACGGAGCACGTCGGCTTTGGCCACCACACCCACGGCAAATTGAGCCTGGGTATTCTTTAGATGTTCATCCAGCCGGTCCACGGTTTCCTTGTCCAGGTTCACGGTATTGGCGGCCTGGAGCACATCATAGTAGCCCTTTTCCGCATTGTACCGGGTGGTCTGGTAGGAACTGCTCATGCCATACTGGTAGTAATCCAGATTCTTTTTGGCCTGGTCGATGGCGCCTTCCAGACGGCCGCCGGTGTAGATGGGCACAGAGATGCTCACCGTATTGGTATGGCTGTTGGCTGTCCTGTGGTACCCGATGACCTGGTTCCCTCCTCCATAAACAGGGACTGTCTGGGTGGCTTTGTAGTTTTCCGACCGGCCACTGTAATGGTTGAAGTCGATAGACCCCCACCGGGCTCCCTTGGCCTGATCCAGTTCCGCCTTGGCCGCATCCAGTTCCGCCGCAGAGATCTTCACGCTGGAATTGTTGTCCAGGGCCATGCGTACGGCTTTGCCCAGATCCAGGTTCACGGTTTCCGGGGTGGCCGCTCCCACTGTATGGATAGAAAGGGCGCTTAAGATGACAGCGCTCAGAATCATGCTTTTCGTATGGAAATGCTTCACTATCGGACCCTCCTGTACTTTCTGACTACCTAGTCAGCTTTTATTATTATAATCAGTTGAAAAAGTAAAGTCAACCAAACACTTCTTAAACTTTTATCAAAATCTGGCTCGGATACCCAGATAAGCCGTATCGGACCCGTGATCCAGCACATCCATGCTCTCTCCGATCAAAGACAGTTTCGGGCTGAAAGCCCATTCCGCGCCCACTTTCAGCTTGGCATCGTCGAAGTCGTAGAAGTCGGTGAACAGCTTGAATTTCGGTGACAGGACCCAATCGGCCCCTACACCGAATTCTCCTTCCATGACTCCGGCCCGGCCCCAGATGTATTTGTTCAGCTTTTTGTTATAATGGAAATCCACCTTGTCCCGGTCGCCGATGTCAGAAACGCCCAGATAGGCATAACTGTCTTCCTTCAGGGGCAGTTTCACCCCCATATCCGTCCGCCATTTGCCTTTTTTGTCGTTGTAGAGCACATCCGCCTGGACCTGGGCATCGGTGACCACTCCCAGGATCTTATCCGCCTTTACGGTGGTAGATTTGGCATGGTGGATGGTCTCTTTCAGGTCCTGCTGGGTCTGAGGGTCGGTGACCACATTCTGGAGGGCCTCCGCCGTATTTTGGATCTTCTTGCTGGCATCCGCCATATTGGCTGCCATGGCAGCCACATTCTGGCCTGTCGCCCCATTGGCATCCGCCTTATCCATGATGCTGTTCATGTGGATGGACATTTCCTTCATCTGTCCCACCATGGTATGGATATCACCCTGATTCTGCTGGGCCATGGTGGCCAAGGCTTTGGTGAAGTCGTTCATGTTCTTGGCCACTTCGCCTGTATGGACGAAGCCTTCCCGCATGGATTTCTGCACTTTCTTGTCCCCGAACACATTACTGAAGGCATCTATCACCACTTCCAGCTTGTCCAGGACCCGTCCGGAAGAATCCATCAGTTTGTCGATGCCCCCTGCCTGCTGGCCGGTAATGGTCTCTCCAGCTTTGAATACCAGACCCGTAGCGATTTTGGGAGGCGCAATGGTGACGAATTTGGTCCCCATGACCCCGTCCATGCCGATGGCAAACTGGGAATTGCGGGGAATCTTCTGTTTTTCATCCATTTTCATGACCACTTTCACCTTGGATCCGTCCACGATGATGTCATCCACCTTCCCCACTGGGACCCCGGCAAACCGGACTTCATTGCCCACCTTCAGGCCGTTTACATCGTCGAACATCACATTCAGCTTATAGGTGCGCCCGGCAAAGCTGAACACCCCCAGGAAGGTCAGCATCAGGGCCAGAATGACAATGCCGCCCAAAGTGACTGCACCGACTTTGACTTCATCTGCTTTCATCATTTTACTCCTTGTCCTCCAAAATATCACTGCGCAGGAACGCCCGCACCAGGGGTTCCCGGGTATGTCTGGCTTCTTCCACCGTCCCGGAGAAAGCGATATGGCCATGGCTGAGCATCAGGATCCGGTCCGCACAGAGAAAAGCGGAAGCCATGTCGTGAGTCACCAGTACGCCGGTAATGCCCAGTTTTTTCTTGGTGTCCAGGATCAGTTGGCTGATGTTGGTGGCCATGATGGGATCCAGCCCTGCAGTCGGTTCGTCATACAGGATGATATCCGGCTGGAGCGCCAGGGCCCTGGCCAGTCCCACTCGTTTCTGCATGCCCCCGGAAAGCTGGGCCGGATACACATGCTCATTGCCGGCGAGGCCTACCGCTTCCAGCAGCTCCTTCACCCGTTTCTGGACGGCGTCTTCCGACATGCTGGTATGCTGCCGCAGCCCAAAGGCCACATTCTCTCCCACATCCAGGAAATCGAACAGAGCGGAATACTGGAACACCATGCCCATATGCTGGCGCAGCTGGTTCCACTGGGCTTCTGTATCATTTTCCACCGGCTGGCCCTGGATCAGCACATGGCCTCCCAGCGGCTTCAGCAGGCCGATGAGGATCTTCAGTACGGTGCTTTTGCCGGTGCCGGAAGGACCGATGACCGCCAAGGTCTCTCCCCTGGCTACGGAAAAGCTCACCTGGTCCAGGACCACTTTGGGTCCGAAAGACATATCCACTTTCTGAAATTCAATGATTGGTCGTTCCATTTCAGCCTCCATGGACATACAGGATCACGGACAGGAAATAATTGGCGATGAAGATCAGGATGATGGAAAGCACCACCGATTTGGTAGTGGCCAGGCCAACCCCTTCCGCTCCCTGTTTGGCAGTGAGTCCCTTGTGGCAGCCGATGATGGCAATGATGGCTCCGAAAAAAGCCCCCTTGACCAGTCCCCCGATGATATCCCAGGGCTCGATGAAGCCCCGGACGCTTTCCAGGAACATGTGGGAACTGATTCCAGCGTAATTCTCCGCCACAAACCAGCCTCCTACGTCCCCCACCAGATTGGCATAGATCACCAGGATGGGCATCATAAGGACAATGGCCAGGAGCCGAGGGGCCACCAGATAGCGGATGGGGCTTACAGCCATGACCCGCAGGGCATCGATCTGTTCCGTCACCTTCATGGTGCCGATTTCCGCCGCAATGGCTGCCCCGATCCGGCCGGCCACCACCACCCCGGTCAGGATGGGTGCCAGTTCCCGTCCCATAGCAATGGCTACGATTCCGCCTACGGAATCCGCTGCCCCGAAGCGGACGAATTCTTTGGCAGTCTGGACGGACATGACCATCCCGGTACACAGGATCGTCATGCTGACGATGGGGAGGGAATCCGCTCCCAGTTTGGCCATCTGACGCAGGACTTCCTGCCGGTCCGCCGCTCTGGCCACCGCGCAGGTTTCCAGGAACAGCTTGACCACACGGCCGGTACGGGCACAAAGATCCACCAGGTTCCGGCCGACCCAGCGGCAAATTTCTCGGTATCCCATGGAAACAGCTCCTTCACAGCAAACTAATGGTAACAGTATACAGATTATTATACCCTATCCAGATGAAAATTTGTAGAAAAAGGGGCTGTGAAGAAACGATAAATTCATTTCTTCACAGCCCCTTTGGTCACGAGCCGCAAAACGTGAGCCGCGGCTCGCGGCCTGAGGTGTGGATTTTTTCACACCCCCTTTTTATCTCTTCTGCACATCCACGGTAATATTGCTTTCCCCGGTGATGATGAAATCCAGCGGGAATTTCTGTTTGTACTTGCTGCCTTTCAGGAGGCCGGTAAGGGCACTGCCCATGGCATTCCCGCTCCCAGCTGCAGAACGGGCAGCTGCCCGGCGGCTGGGCCGTTCGTCCCCATAGGTGGGCATCAGATCCACGATCACTTCATTATTGGCATCCATATCGTTGAATTCCGTGAGGAAATCTCTGAACTGCCGCTGGGAAGACTGGAACATGGCGGTTTCGTCCTCACTGTTCCCATCTCCTCCATCCTGGGCCCCGTTCCGGCTGTTCTTCCTGGACAGGGCCTTGGTGATCCATGCCGTGGCATTGCCGCTGCGGACAATCAGGTTCATGGGGCCAGCCGGCTGTTTATCCGGGACCTTGAAATTGACAGTCCGGGTGATTTCTTCCGACCGGTAGGGTTTGAAAGTCAGGGTAATGGGCAGGCTGCCTCCCTGTACAGCTGTGGCCGGTGCTGTCGCTCCCAGCATCTCTGCCACTTCACAGCCGGAAGTGGTTTCTACATCCACATTGATATCCTGGATGGTCACTTTGTCGAACCGGTTGTTCATGAGCATATCCGTGGCCACATTCAACTCCGAATCCGTCAGTTTTCCGATATCCGTGGCACTGTAAAACATGTTTTCCCGGCGCAGGCGGATGGGACCTTCCTTTTCACCTTCCGCCGTAATGGTGAACCGGATCCGGGACGTCCCGCCGCCCTTCCGGTCCTTGGCCATGCTTACGGTATTGTAAGTGACGCCGTCTACCAAAGTGGGCACCAGGTCCTCATCCGTGATCAGCTGGACATTGCTGCTTTTGTGCAGTCCCCGGTCCTTGTCCGTCACTGAAACATACATGGGAATGATGGGGGCATTTTCTCCTTCTTTGCCGGCAATGCCGCTGAGCCGGTCCTGGCTGATCCTTCCCAGTGTCTTTCCCAGGGTCCCCACCTTGAAGGCACTCTGGATGTTGGGGACGGACGCAAAGATCCAGGCATTGGTCATGAAATAGTTGGAATCCCCGTGCTGGAGGAAGGGGTGCCCGAAGGCCAGGATCCGTCCCTCATCGTCGGTCCAGGTCACGGTGCCGATGGCACCGATGACCATATCTCCCCGGACCAGAGAAACGCCCACGGAACTGCCGGGTTCCAGCTGGACACTGTCCAGTTCATCCGTGCCTCCAGGCACTGCATAAGAAGTAAGCCCGAACGGCGAGAGTTCCTCGTTCAGATGGGCTACTCCGTCAGCGGTGAAGCCGCTGACCATGAGCGGCGTGCTCTTGGGCAAGAATACGGAAGGCCGGGGGTCAGTTTCGTCAAACAGACGGAGCATTTCATTGATGGGAGTCAGGAAGCAGTAGTTGGGATCGGAAAAAGCCTGGCCATAGGCCACGGCTCCGGCCAGCCGGCCGTCGATGTAAACCGGGCTGCCGCTCATCCCCTGGGCGATGCCCCCGCTTTCTTTCAGGAGAGGACCTGATGCCTTGATCAAGATGTTGTACCCGCCGGTTTCCGTGCCGGTGACCCCCAGGACTTCCACATCAAAGGTTTCGATATCCGCTCCCCGGATGACTGTTTTCCCATATCCCTTCATCCCCGGTTTCAATTCTTCCACGGCAATGGTAGGAATGGCTGCTGCTGCCAGAGAAACAGCAGCCAGCAGCCAGCCCAAGGTCAGGAACAGGATCCGCTTCCATTTTAAAAGATGCATATTTCCTCCTGTAAAAAAGAGGGTGTGAAAAGTGTCTTTCACACCCTCTGTCATGGTCTGTCATCAATGGCCAAAACTCCAGTCCGGAGACCAAAACGGCCGGCAGCCTCTCTTTAAGGCTGGATCTGGGCTACTACCTGGTCTGCTGCGATTTGGCTGCCGAGAGAAACTTCCACGGAAACCACTTTCCCGCTGCAGTTGGCACGAGCGGCCGGAGCCGTCCCCGTCAAGGTCTTGACCGTCACCAAGACAGTCCCCTCCGTCACCTGGGCCCCCACAGATACCGTGGAAACCACCTGACCGGAAAGGCTGCTTTTCTGGGGCTGGACCCCAGCCGCCTGGGCGACGCCCAAAGCCAGCAGAACCATCAGCAAGGCTGCTGCCCATATTTCTCTATTTTTGAGGATTTTGTGTAACATGATCAGCACCTCTTTTCTTTCGTTTGTTTATTATATACCGAAGGGGAGGGGAGATGCAAGGGGGGCTGTTGCCTGCAAATTTATCATTCGGCGCCAGACTTCAGACTCCCGCCTCAAGAGTGAAGTAAGTGCTGCTTCTGGCGGCACTTACTTCCTGAACACCCCCAACGCCACCCTTATTGGGCGTTCGCTGCCGTCGCTGGGGTCATTCATGATCTTTCCGTTGATCACCATCTCACTGGAACCGCCGCCGTCGAAATTCATGGCCCGGTTGGCTCCCAGCTGGACGAAATACCGGGCCATTTCTGCCAAGGTCATCCCGGCACTGCTGCGGGAACGTCCGTCGGCTACCAAGATCAGCACCGTGCCGTCTTTCTTGATGCCCACACCGGTCCGGGGAGCCCGTCCCTGGGCAATATCCGGGGCGATTTCTTCCGCACTGCTAGTGACCTGGACCTGCCCATCCCGCACCAGCTGAGGACCGGCGGACCCCACAGAAGCGGCCTGGTCCGCTTCTGGATTGCCCAAAGTCTGGGTCAGGCTCACTTTATCTCCTTTGCGCAGCCCATTCAGGAAAGCGGCAGCCGCTCCATTCCCGGAGAGTACTGTACTGCCTGCCGTCAGGGGCATGCCTCCTGCGCCCTTCCGGATTTCCCGGACCACCCCGTCTTCCAGCCGCACTTCCGTACCGTAAGCGTTGGTATCCGTGGTGTCATCATAGCCGTCATTGTACAGGATCAGTTCATCGGCCAGCCGCATCCGATCCACCCCGCCGATGGAATAGCTCCTCCCGTCCGGCCGGGTCACCGTCCCGTGATAGGAAAGCCCGGGCTGGATGGAAGGAACGCCTCCGGCTGGCAGCACCAGGCCGGTACGGGGCGTAGTCTCCATCCCCAGCCATTTGTCTTGGATCTTCAGGTTCCCCACCACCCAGATGTCACTGTCGAAATAGGAGGCGTTCACCAGGGCAACGGCACCGGACCTTTTCTGGATCATGGACAGGGTCCCTTTCTGGATGGTCCTGCCGTATCCGGGGATGAAATCCAGCCGGAAATCACTGTTGGGAGCCAGGGTCAGCAGATAGGTCTTGACCCGGCCGGCCCCCAGATCCACAGTGCTTTCCCGATAGGTAAGGCCCTTTCCCAGCCACTGGGACCGTCCGGCTGCCGATCCGCTCTTCCCCCCGGAGGTACTTCCGGAACGGGGAAAATCCACCACCAGCCGCTGGGGATTCTTCAATAGGAAGATCTTGTAGACCGGGACGTTTTTCCGGAAAACAACCACCAGACGGCTGTTTTTCCCCTGAGGTTCCAGGTACGCTTTCTGGATCCGGGGGTCCCGCAGCCGGACCATCTCTGTCCGATCGGCTCTGGCTTTCAAGTCGATAATCAACTGGTTTCCCGTCACCCGGGAGGTATAGGAAAGGGGCGTATCCAATTCCATGACCACCCGGGCCCGGCTGGGTGTGACTCCGCCCCGGAGGGTGCTGACCTTGGCTGCCTGGGCTGCCGACAGCGAAGCCGTCAGCAGCAGACCTGCCAAAACGAATCGTGCTATCCATTGTCTGTAACTATGATTCATTGTTTTCTATCGCGTTCCTTTCCTGAAAAGGGGGTGTGCTGCCTGCGTGATTTTCACACAGGCAGCACACCCCCTTTATTTCCTTCCAAAATTTCCAACAGTGCAGAATCATCCAGGGCCATTCCAGCTCCCCGGGCCACACACTCCCGGGGATTGGCCGCCACCCGGGTCCGCACATGGGTCCCGGTTTCGATGCATTCATCCATTCCTTCCAGAAGGGCTCCGCCTCCGGTAAGGACGATTCCCGTCTCCAAGAGATCTGCCGCCAGTTCCGGCGGTGTCTTCTCCAAGACGCTGTGGATACAGGCCAAGATGGGCCCGATGGGTTCTCCCAGTCCTCGTACCGTATCCTGAGAGGAAAGACGCAGGGATGTGGGCAGCCCGGTGATGTTGTCTCTTCCATGGATGATCTTGGTGCCTCGGCGGCCCCGGCGGCTGACCGTTCCGATTTCCAGCTTGATTTCTTCCGCCAGGCTCCCTTCAATCTGGATGTTCAGCCTATCCCGCAAATGACGGACCAGCCCTTCGTTGAAAGCTTCTCCCCCCATCCTGAGAGAGGCCGCCTGGATGATCCGTCCCATGCTCAGCACCGCCGCACTGGTCGTACCGCTTCCGATATCCACCACCATCCGGCCTTTAGGTTCCTGGATGGGCAGCCCGGCACCCAGTGCCGCAGCCAGAGGCCCTTCGATCAGATAAGTCTTAGCGGCCCCGGCCAGGAGTGCCGCTTCAGTCACAGCCCGCCGTTCCACTCCGGTGACCCCGGTAGGGACACAGACCATGACCCGGGGCTTGAAGAAAAGATTCCTCCCCACTACCCGATCCAGCACCGTTTCCAAAAGCCCCACCGATGCATCGAAATCCGCGATGACACCATTTTCCAAGGGCCAGACCACTTCCCATTGGCCTTTCCCCGTCATTTCCCGTGCTTTAGAGCCGATGGCTGCCGTTTTGCCCGTACTGGGGTCCAACGCCACTACTGACGGCTCCTCCAGCACGATGCCCCGGTTCTTCATGAACACCCGGGTAGAACCGGTTCCCAAGTCGATGCCCACATCCACCGGGTTGAATAGCCGGGAAAACAAACTTTTTTCCGTGTGTTTCATGGTGCATCAGCCGACCCGCTGGATGTCGGCTCCCAGTCCGGTCAATTTGGCGACTAGATTTTCGTAACCCCGATCGATGTGGTAGATGTCGGTGATTTCCGTCACGCCGTCAGCCACCAGACCAGCCAACACCATAGCTGCCCCGGCCCGCAGATCCGTTGCCCGGACCTGGCAGCCGTACAGCTTGGGCACACCTTCAACAATGGCAGCCCGTCCGCCGCTGGTCCGGATATTGGCTCCCATCCGGAGCAGTTCATCCACGTGCATGAAACGGTTTTCGAATACGGTCTCCAGCACGGAGCTCTGGCCTTTGGCAATGCACATCATGGCCATGACCTGGGCCTGCATATCTGTAGGAAAACCTGGGTATGGCAGCGTCTTGATAGTAATGGGCTGGATTTCCCGCGGCCCCACTACGTGGACATCATTGATGCCTTCTTCCACCACAGCTCCCGCTTCCCGGAGCTTGGCGATCAAGGGCTTCATATGTTCACAGAGCACATTGTCCACCAGGATATCTCCCTGGGTCATGGCACCGGCCACCATAAAGGTCCCAGCTTCGATCCGGTCAGGGATCACCGTGTGTTCCCCACCCTTCATGCTTTCCACTCCGTCGATCCGGATGGCGGTGGTCCCGGCCCCCCGGACCTTGCCACCCATCACATTGATATAGTTAGCCAAGTCCACGATTTCTGGTTCCTGGGCTGCATTTTCAATGATGGTGGTCCCTTTGGCCATGGAAGCAGCCATCATCAAGTTTTCCGTGGCTCCCACACTGGGGAAATCCAGGTAAATGGTGGTGCCCACCAGGCCATGGGGTGCAAAGGCCTCGATATACCCATGGCCCTGTTCGATTTTCGCACCCAGGGCTTCGAAGCCTTTCAGATGGATATCGATGGGCCGGGTACCAATGGCACAGCCTCCCGGCTGGGAAATCTTAGCCCGCCCGATCCGTGCCAGAAGAGAGCCCATGACCAGGAAAGAGGCACGCATGGTGCTGACCAGATCATAGGGAGCTTCCCATCCGGTAATCTGCCGGCTGTCGATTTTCAGTGCATGAGGGGTGGAATGATCCACTTTCAGCCCCAAACACTCCAGCACTTTACAGATGGTACTGACATCTTCCAATTCAGGGACTTCCAAAATCGTGCTGCCTTCCGTCCCCAGGACAGAAGCTGCAATGATGGGCAATACCGCATTTTTGGCACCGCTGACCCGTACCGTGCCCTTCAGGTGATGACCACCCTTAACCACCAGTTTCTCCACTCCTGACTCCACACCTTTCCTTGCTGGAAGAGAAGCGCTGCTTCTCTTTCTCTTTTCTGTATTCATTGATGATAGCGAATGCCCCACAGCTTGGCATGCCGTTTCCGCTGGTTGTTCAGCTGTTCATCCAGGTGCATGCGCATTTCTTTCTGTTCTTTTTCCCGCAGGCTCTTTTTTCTGGCTGCTTCCGCCGGATCTTCCAGGGCCTGTCTCCTCTTTTTCTCTTCCCAGTGCTGTTTTTCCCGTTCCGCCTTTTCCCTGCGTTTCCGGGAAATCTCTCTGGCCCTTGCCTCTGCCTGCTGCCGAGGTGTCAGCCGATGCTGATACAGGAACTGTGCGCGCCTAATCAAATACAGCGGAACCACCAGGGGCATGAGCAAGAATGTCCCCAAGACCCAGAGATTCTTGTGTTTCATCCCAATGCTGCGGCTGTCCAGGAAAACCACCCAGGTCACCAGACAGCAGACCACCAAAGCAATCACATTGGACAAGCCGTACGGCACCCCCCTTAATGTCTACGGAACTTCCCACTTCCCACTTCTAACTTCTCTGTCCATTTTTATAACTAGACTATTATACCATAGAACATTCTGTTTTCCATAGAGGGAAATGAAAAAAGGAGCTGCTGCATGCGCAACAGCCCCTCCTCAAAAGTTCCTCGTATGGGTCCGCAGGCGGTCCGCCAGGATATTGTAATATACTTCCTTTTCCTGAATGGTCTTCCGGAGCTTACGGATTTGTTCTTCATTGGTGGCTTCTGCCAGCCGCTCATTGAGTTCGACCAGTTCCAGCCGCAGCTGCCCCATCTTACCGGCAGCCATTTTGCTGATAAAGTCCACAGCGGATCCCCCCTCTGCCTGCTGCAACGACCTTCTCTCCTGCCGGGACTATTCCCCCACCGGGTAAGAAGGTACCTTACCCACCAGAGACGCGGTCTTCAGCCGCGCTTCCGCCCTGCGCAGGATTTTTTCAGTATGTTCTACGTCCGTCAGGGCATCCGGATGCTCCAGTCTGGCCAGTGCTTCCTGCCGGATCTGCTGGTATTTGGCCACATCGATGTTCTCTGCTTTCTGGGCCCTGGGTGTCAGGATGACCACCTGGTTGTCCTTGACCTCCGCAAATCCCCCTTCTACGTAGACCAGGATCACCTGATTGTCCTTATCCTGCAGCTTCAGGGTCCCTTCCCCCAGCACAGCAATCATCGGGCTGTGATTGGCTAAGATCCCAACGCCCCCATTTACTGTATTCAACAAGACATAGGAAATATCCTCCCGCTTGACCAAAAGTTTTTCCGGTGTGAGGACTTCCAGTTTCATTAACTTGGCCATATCATTCGCCCTTCAGTTTCTTGCCCTTGGCCACGGCTTCGTCGATGGTTCCCACCATATAGAAAGCACTTTCTGGCAAATCATCATGTTTCCCTTCCAGGATTTCCTTGAAGCCCCGGATGGTTTCTGCCAAAGAGACGTATTTCCCGGGCTGACCGGTGAACTGCTGGGCCACAAAGAAGGGCTGGCTCAGGAACCGCTGGACTTTCCGAGCCCGGGATACGGTGAGTTTGTCCTCTTCGTTCAGTTCTTCCATCCCCAGGATGGCAATGATGTCCTGGAGTTCCTTGTACCGCTGGAGGATCTTCTGGACGCCCCGGGCCACTTCGTAGTGTTCCTGGCCGATCACCAAAGGATCTAGGATCCGGCTGGTGGAAGCCAGGGGATCCACGGCCGGGTAGATACCTAGTTCTACGATTTCACGGGACAGGACCGTAGTTGCATCCAGATGGGCAAAGGTAGCCGCCGGGGCCGGGTCCGTCAGGTCATCGGCAGGGACGTAGACAGCCTGTACGGAAGTGATGGATCCGCTCCGGGTGGAAGTGATCCGCTCTTCCAGAGCCCCCATTTCGTTGGCCAAGGTGGGCTGATACCCCACTGCTGAAGGCATGCGTCCCAAAAGGGCGGACACTTCAGACCCGGCCTGGATGAACCGGAAGATGTTGTCGATGAACAGCAGCACATCCTGCCCACCCACATCTCGGAAATATTCCGCCATAGTCAGGCCAGTGAGCCCTACCCGCATACGGGCTCCAGGCGGTTCATTCATCTGGCCGTAGACCAGGGCCGTCTTGTCGATGACCCCGGATTCCTTCATTTCTCCCCACAGATCATTCCCTTCCCGGGTCCGTTCGCCGACACCGGAAAATACGGAATAACCTCCGTGATTGGTGGCCACATTGTGGATCAATTCCATGATCAGCACCGTCTTGCCCACGCCGGCGCCGCCGAACAGGCCGATTTTACCTCCCAGGGAATAAGGTGCAATCAAGTCCACCACCTTGATCCCCGTTTCCATAATCTTGGTTTCCGTGGACTGATCGGCCAAATCCGGAGCCGGCCGATGGATGGGCCAGTGATCGGCCGCCTGGACCGGAGTAGGATCATCATCCACCGTTTCACCCAGGACATTGAACACCCGTCCTAGGCAACCTTTCCCCACTGGCACGGTAATGGGTTTCCCCGTATCCACTGCTTCCATATTCCGGGTCAGACCATCGGTGGAACTCATGGCCACCGTACGGACCACATCGTCCCCGATGTGCTGGACCACTTCTGCAGTCAGATGCACCTGGATATCTTTCGACGCCCGTGCATCGATTTCAATGGCATTGTAAATGGCCGGCAGCTCTTTATCCGGGAAACGGATATCCACTACAGGGCCCATGACCTGGACCACTCTGCCTACATGCCCTCTAGCCTTGGCTGAGAGCCGGGCAACGGCCTTGTCGATTGCTTGTTTCTGCTCTTCCGACACGATTCGTGCCTCCCTTATTTCAACGCTTCCGCGCCGCTGACGATTTCATTGATTTCCGTGGTGATGCTGGCCTGCCGCACCTTTTGATAGTAGACCTGCAGCTTCCCCAATAGGTTCTGGGCATTGTCCGTAGCTGTACTCATGGCCGTCATCCGGGAAGCCAGTTCACAGGCTGAGCTTTGGATCAGGGCCGTGAAAATCTGGCTGCGCAGGTAATAGTGAGCCAGGTAGGACAGCATCTTGGCCGGTTCCGGTTCGAAGATCAGGGTGGAATAGTCCGTAGGATCATCTTCCGACCAAACTTCCTGAGAGCGGACTTCCAGGGCATTCTTCGCCTTGGGCTGTACCGGCAGCAGAGGCACCGTTTTGGGAATCTGGATCATGGCAGATTTGAAATAGGTGAAGATGATGTCCACCTCGTCCACTTCCCGGTGGATGAAGAGAGATTCTACATAATCGGCGATTTCTTCAGCCGCTTCAAAAGTCGGTTTCTCCGAAAAGCCGTTCCAGCTTTTGGCGATGTGGTAGCCCCAGTGATTGAGACCGATCTTCATCTGCTTGCCCACCGCCAGAAGCGGCGAATCTTCCTTGCCTCGAAGTTCCACCCCCGTGTACTTGATGATATTGTTGTTATAGGGACCGGCCAGCCCCTTGTCCGAGCCGATGACCACATAAGCGGTCTTGTACACCGGCCGTTTTTCCAGCAGCGGATTGGCCTTCATATCCAGATGGGCCATCACCGACGGGTCACTGACCGCTTCCTGGAGGATGCTTTTCAACTTCTCCGCATAGGGCAGGCTGGCATCAGCTCTCTGCTGGGCCTGGTGCATCCGGGCCGAGGCCACCATCTGCATGGCGCCTGTAATCTTGCTGATGCTGCCCACAGTTTTCATATGGGCACGGATTCCACTGGTATTTGCCATCCAGGGTCACCTGCCCTTACATGCCGCCTGCAGTGCCAGGCGCAAACATCTTCCCGAAATCATCCAGGGCCTCATCCAGTTCCTCTTTCAGATCATCAGTCAGTTTCTGTTCTTTTTCCAGCCGGGTCAGGATGATGGAACAGTGGTTGTTCAGATACCCGAGCATTTCATGCTCATACCGGGTCACATCTTCCACCGGGACTTCATCCAGGAACCCATTGTTCACGGCATAGAGGGAAACCACTTCCTGGGCCATGGACAGGGGCTGGTACTGTCCCTGTTTCAGCATTTCCGTCACCCGGGCCCCACGGTCCAGCTGGGCCTTGGTCTCCCGGTCCAAATCAGAGCCGAACTGGGCAAAGGCTGCCAGTTCTCGGTATTGGGCCAAGGATAGGCGCAGGGTGCCGGCCACCGTCTTCATGGCTTTGGTCTGGGCCGCCCCCCCTACCCGGGATACAGAAAGCCCAGAGTTCAGGGCCGGACGGATACCGGAGTTGAACAGATCAGTTTCCAGATAGATCTGCCCGTCTGTGATGGAAATCACGTTGGTAGGGATATATCCGCTCACATCCCCGGCCTGGGTCTCGATAATGGGCAGTGCCGTCATAGAACCGCCGCCATGGCGTTCATTCCGACGGCAGGCCCGCTCCAGCAGACGGGAATGGAGATAGAATACATCCCCGGGATAAGCTTCCCGTCCAGGAGGACGGCGGAGCAGCAGGCTCATGGCACGGTAGGCTACAGCATGCTTGCTCAGGTCGTCATAAACGACCAGTACATCTTTGCCCTGATCCATGAAATATTCCCCCACCGCAGCCCCGGCATAAGGAGCCAGGTACTGCATGGGAGCGGTATCAGCAGCCGTCGCCGCCACGATCATGGTATAGGCGCTGGCGCCGTATTGTTCAAAAGTATGGTACAACCGGGCCACGGAAGAAGCTTTCTGTCCGATGGCCACATAGATGCAGATCACATCCTTGCCCTTCTGGTTCAGGATGGTATCGATGGCAATGGCGGTTTTGCCGGTACCCCGGTCCCCGATGATCAGTTCCCGCTGGCCCCGGCCGATGGGCACCAAGGCATCCACGGCCTTGAGCCCGGTCTGGAGAGGGACATCCACCGGCTGACGGGCGGCGATTCCTGGAGCCTGGTGTTCGATGGGATACTTGAGCTGGGTCTTGATGGCCCCTTTACCGTCCAGGGGCAGCCCCAGCGGGCTGACGATCCGGCCCAGCATGGCCTCTCCTACTGGGATTTCCATGATTTCGCCGGTCCGGCGCACCATGTCGCCTTCTTTGATTTCCGTGGCGCCGCCCAGCAGCACGATGCCTACTTCATTTTCCCGAAGGTTCTGGACCATGCCGTAGACCCCATCATGGAGGGCCACCAGTTCACCGCTCATGGCACCGCCCAGGCCGGAAGCGGTACAGATCCCGTCTCCGACTTTTTCCACCACACCGATTTCTTCCAGATCCACGTCATTGTGGAAAGACTTGACTCCCTGGGCCAGGGCATCGGTCATTTTTTCCGTCTGGTCCAGATCCTGGTCATTCAGATGGATGGCCTTCATGATGGCATCCATTTTCTCCAATTGGCGTTTCATGGTGGCATCAAAAATGTGGTCTCCGTACTGGATCAGTACGCCTCCGACCACTTTGGAATCCACCTTTTGTTCCTGCAGTTCAACAGGTTTATGGAATTTCTCTGTCAGCAGTTCCTGCAGCAGCCCTGCCTCTTCCGTTGCGAGAGGACGAGCTGTGGTAACCGTCACCGGCAGGAGGTCCTCCCCTTCAAAAAGGGTCTGGTCCTCCTCGGTCAGGGTCAGGCGATCCAGGATCTGTTTCCACAGAGCTTCCTTGCTTTTGCTGTTCATGGGTTGTTTCTGCCTCCACAGTTCCTTTCCAGGGACTTCTCATTTTTTCCGTTCGGCCAGGGTTTCATCTGTGATCTTGGCCACCAATTTTTGGTCTTCCGCTGAATCCAGCTTTACCTGCAGCACCCGCCCGGCAATTTCTGTACTCAGGGCAATGATTTGTTCCCGGACATCCAGCAGAGCTTTTTTCTTTTCCAGCTCCACCGTCTGCCGCCCGGAAGCCAGCAGTTCCTCCCGTTCCTTCTGGGCATTCGCCAGGGCTTCATCATGGAGTTCCTGAGCCATAGCATTGGCTTTGGAGATAATATCGTTGGCTTCTTTTTTAGCATTCTTCAGCTGGGTGACATATTCCGCCTTCAAGGCCTCTGCATCCTTCCTGGCATGGTCCGCCTGGTCCATATCCTTGACGATCTTGGTCCGGCGGTCATCCATGGCCTTCAGGAGCGGCTTATAGGCGAATTTGGCCAGCACCCAGAGCAGGATAATAAAGTTCACCACCTGCGCAATCAGTGTATAGTTGATACTTACCATTCCCAACCACTTCCTTTCTCCCCAAGTTTCCTCCCCAATCTCTTATTTCACAAAGGGATTGGCAAATACCAGCACAATGGCGATAACGGAAGCAATGATGGGGATGGATTCAACCAGGCCGATACCGATCAGCATATTGACCTGGAAGCTGCCGGCCTGTTCCGGCTGCCGGGCCATGCATTCCAGAGCCTTGGAGGCAACGGTGGAGTCCCCTCTGGTAGCAGCGAAAGAAGCACCTACACCAATTAAAGCGGCTCCCAAAATGGAAGCGATGATGATCAGGGTATTGTTGTCTATCATTTTTTACATCCTTTCTTTTTTCCAGACTTTTATTTGTTGGAATGGACCTGCTTAAAAATCGGAGCCAGGGCAATCACGGTCAGCATAGTAAAGATGAAAGCCTGGAGAAAGCCTATGATCAGGCTGAAGCCGATCCACAGGTTGGGCACCACCCAGGGCACCAGCATATACAGTACGGCCAGCAGGATTTCCCCTGCCAGGATGTTCCCGAACAGACGCAGGGCCATGGTCAGCGGTTTGGCCAGCTCTTCGATGATGTTCAGAGGAAGCATCAGTGCGAAAGGAGTGACCAGGTGCTTGAAATATTTGGGTCCCTGCTGGATCACCCCGATGATGTAGGTGGCGATGGCCACAGTGATGGAAAGCCCCAGAGCCACGTTGATATCGTTGGTAGGAGAAGAAAGATGCACACCCACAGAGGGCATCAGCCCCAATTCGTTCCCTACAAAGATATAAAGGAACAAGGTAAGGATAAAGGGGGTAGCCACCCGCCGTCCTTCCACACCAAGGTTGGCATCCATCAGTTTTTCCAGCCACTCGATGATGATTTCCATCAGATTCTGGATTCCATAGGGAATCTCCTGTACCCGCCGGGTGGCGGCAAAGACCAGCGCGGCCACGATCAGCATAGTAAGCCAGGACATATAGATTGTCTGCATATTCAGACTGATCCCCGGCAGGACTTCTGTAGTCCCATAATGGATGACTTCCGAACTTGCAGCTTCTGCAATTCCCATATTCTTATCACTTCCTTTACAAAATTCCTGCTTTTTATCGGAAACTCTGAACATTCAAGGTTTCCGGCATCCAAGACGGCAGCACGCCATCAGGATGATCAAGCCCACATTCAGGACCAAGAAACCGGCCAGTACCAGCACCGGCTGCCACCGGTTCCGCAAAGCCAGGACCGTCCAGCACAAAAGGAAGGCGATGCGGGTAAACATAGTCCGGTGCATAGCAAGGGCCGCTTGGACCGGTTCTTTCCGCATGCCCCGGCGGATCCCCCACAGGATCTGGAAGGTATCGGACAGTCCGGCTGCCGTCCCCAAAGCCGCTCCTCTGGCGTCCCCGCCCAAGATCAAGGCCAGGACCAAGAAGCAGCCAGCCAGCACTGCCTGTTTCCAGAATAGGCTCCGGAGCTGTCCTCCCAGGAACTGGAGCTCCGGCCTTTTTTTCCAGGGATCCATTGCCGGCTACTTTTTCTGCCCCCCGTGGAATTCCGGCATCAGATCCACAGGATACCCATGGGTATGGAGCAGATAGGTGACGATCCGTTTGGCAGCTTGTCCGTCCCCATAGGGATTGACGGCTTCCGCCATGGACCGGTAGTATTTTTCATCTTTCAGGAGACGGCAGGTGGCAGCGTACACATCTTCCTTCCCAGTGCCGATCAGTTTCACCGTACCGGCAGTGACAGCTTCCGGCCGTTCCGTGGTGCTGCGCAGCACCAAGACCGGTTTGCCCAAGGCAGGCGCCTCTTCCTGGATGCCGCCGGAATCGGTCAGGACGATATCCACCCGGGCCATCAGATTGGCAAAAGGTTCATAATCCATGGGTTCCAGCAGATGGACCCTTTCCATCTTTCCCAGGACCGCCTCAGCCACTTCCCGCACCTTGGGATTCTTATGCATGGGGAAAATGGTTTCCGCCTGGGGATTATCCTTCAAGACTTCCTTCAGAGCCTGATATACATGACGCATGGGCACCCCCAGATTCTCCCTCCGGTGGGTAGTCATGAGGATCAGCTTATGATCAGAACGGATGGCTTCCTCCAGCTTGGGGTTGTGGAAATCAAAGGAATCCTTCACCGTAGCCTGGAGGGCATCGATCACCGTATTCCCCGTCACATAGATATCGTCTTCCTTGATGTTTTCCTTCAGGAGATTGGCTTTGGCATTGGCCGTAGGTGCAAAATGGAAATCTGTGATAGCCGCCGTCAGTTTCCGGTTCATCTCTTCTGGGAAAGGGGAATACTTGTTGCCGGTGCGGAGTCCTGCCTCCACATGGCCTACAGGGATCTGCTTATAGAAAGCAGCCAGCGCCCCTACAAAGGTCGTGGTGGTGTCCCCATGGACCAGGACCAGATCCGGTTGTGCCTGTTCCAGGACTTCCTTCAGGCCCATCAGGGCACGGCTGGTCACATCATACAAAGTCTGGCCTGCGGTCATGATGTTCAGATCATAATCCGGTTTGATCTGGAACAGATCCAGCACCTGATCCAGCATTTCCCGGTGCTGGGCCGTCACCGCAACGATGGGTTCCAGCATATCCGGATACTTTTTCATTTCCAGTACCAGCGGGCACATCTTAATGGCTTCCGGCCGGGTACCGAAAATCGTCATGACTTTCAATTTGTTCATTTTCCTTCGCCCCTATTTCATGATCTATCCTGTAAAATCCCTATTTTCCTAGCACCAATGAAAATCACCGCCAGTAGGAATACCAGCAGTGCAATGGCATAGATCCCCTCCATTTCCGTCAGGAGCACTGCCGTGAGACAGAGCCCTGCACTGATCAAATACATGAAAATCACTGCCTGCCGCTGGCTGAAGCCCATGGCCAACAGACGGTGATGGATATGTCCCTTATCCGGGCTGAAGATTGGCCGTCCGTTTTTGTAGCGGCGGACGATGGCAAAAGCCGTATCCATGATGGGCAGCCCCAGCGCAATGGCAGGGACTAAGAGCGCAATGGTGGCCGCACTCTTCACGGCCCCGAAGATGGAAATGGCCGCCAGCATATAGCCCAAGAACAGGCTACCGGTATCCCCCATGAAAATGGTGGCCGGGTTGAAGTTGTAGCGGATGAATCCAATGATCCCCCCCGCCAGTGCTGCCGTCAGGACTGCCACCGGATACAGCCCCTGCTGCAGGGCCACCATGATGATGGTGACAGAAGCGATGGCGGATACCCCTGCCGCCAGTCCATCCAGTCCATCGATCAGGTTCACCACATTGGTGAAGCTGACGATCCAGAATACCGTAAAGGGAATGGAAAGGTAGTTCAGATAAAAATAGCCGCCCCAAGGATTGTTCAGCCATTCGATCCGGATCCCAAAACATACTGGAACCAGTGCTGCTACGATTTGTCCAGCCAGTTTGACCTTGGCCGCCAGCTGGAACATGTCATCCAGGATCCCCACCAGGGCGATCACCGTGCCGCCCAGCAGGATCCCTACCACGTCCCGGGTCATTTCCATGCTGGCGATGGCAGCCGCCATGAAACCGAGATAAATAGCCAGTCCCCCCATCCTGGGCATAATCCGGTGGTGGACCTTCCGTGCGTTGGGACGGTCCACCGCTCCGATCCGGAATGCCAGTTTCTTGACAAAGGGTGTCAGGACCCAGCTGATGATCAGCGATATGCTCAATGCCAGTAAATACGTCTTCACAAAACAAGCCTTTCTGCGGGATTCCCGCCCAGGGAACTGTTATTTCTTTCCCTTTTTCTATGATTTCGATCTGGTCTTTTACTCATACAGATTTATTATAGTACAGTTTGGGAAAATCTACAATTTCTTCCCCTGCTCCTTTGTGACAATTTTACCATATTTTCTCTTTCCAATCCTGCAGTTCCCGTTTACAGCCTGCCTGTCACGTGTTAAACTGGAGCCATCGGAGGTGTTTCTATGCATGAATTGATCCAGCTGTTCACGGTATTTGCCCGTATCGGTGCAGTCACGTTCGGAGGCGGCTATGCCATGCTGCCCATTCTCCAGGCGGAAGTCGTGGAAAAATACCATTGGGCCACGGAGGAGGAACTGACTGACTATTATGCGGTGGGACAGTGCACCCCCGGCGTCATCGCTGTCAATACAGCCACCTTCATCGGCATGAAACGGAAAGGGATCCCCGGCGGGATCACTGCGACCCTGGGAGTGGTCTTTCCTTCTCTGGTGATCATTACGGTCATCGCTGCCTTTCTTTCCAATTTCGCCCAGATCCAATTCGTGAAAGATGCCTTTGCCGGCATCCGGGTCTGCGTCTGTGTGCTGATCTTCAACGCCATCAAGAAGCTGGCCAAGGGAGCCCTGGTGGATAAGCTGACCATTTTGCTGTTCCTGACGGTCATGGGGATCAACTTATTTTCCGATCTTTCTCCGGCCTGGCTGGTCGTCCTATCCGGAATCGTGGGGCTGTCTGCAAAAAAAGCAGGAGGTGAATTGTAATGGGACTCTTCTTCCAACTTTTCTATGAATTTTTTAAGATCGGCCTTTTCGCCATCGGCGGCGGCATGGCCACCATCCCGTTCCTGACCAAGCTTTCAGCGGCTACCGGCTGGTTCACAGAGACGGATCTGCTGAACATGATCGCCGTTTCCGAATCCACACCCGGCCCTATCGGTGTCAATACGGCTACCTATGTAGGATATCATATTGCCGGCCTTTCTGGGGCTGTGATTGCCACCTTGGGACTCATCACGCCTTCCATCATCGTGATCATCATCGTCTCCCAGTTCTTGAAGAAATTCGGAGACAGCAAGTACGTGAAAGCGGTGATGTACGGCCTGCGGGCCGCTTCTGCCGGCCTGATCGCCGCAGCAGGGTTCCTGGTGGCCCGGGTCACCCTGCTCCATCCGGAAGCCTGGAAAGCAGGGAACCTGTCCGGTCTGCTGAACCTGCCCTCCATCCTGCTGGCAGTGATCCTGTTCCTGCTCACCAACCATTATAAAAAAGTCCATCCCATCGCCTTCCTGGCAGCTTCGGCTGTGGTGGGCGTGGTGTTCCATTTTGCGGGATAAGCGGGGCGGCTGCCCAGCTAGAATCAGGAGTCAGATGCCCAGGAGGGTGCTGCCCATTGCGTGCAGCACCCTTTTTTTACATATTCCAAGAATTTCTTCAAAGCCGGAGATGCCTGATCCAGGCTGGGGAGGGCCATCCCCAGTTCCAGACGGTCTTCAGTGGCAAAGGGCAGCACTTTCACCCTGCCGCTCCAGCGGAGGCTGCTGAAGGCATTGTCCATAGAGATCCCCAGTCCCGCCTCCACCATGGTCCAGCAGGTATACATATTGCTGGAGGTGAACCGGAAATCGGGATGGATATGATATTTGGCCAAGAACAGATCCGTATCCGTTTCCTGCTGGGGCAAGGGTTCGATAAAGGGCTGGCCTTCCAGGTCCTCCGGCAGGAGGGCCTTTTTCTTTGCCAGGGGATGGTCTTCCGGAACCCAGGCCACCAGCCGGTCCTGGTACAGAGGGACCCAGTCGCCTGGATATCCTCGGTGGCGGCTGAACAGACAGCAGCTGAGCCGGTGTTCCCTGAGCCCTTCCAAGAGAGTCTGGTTCCCTGCTTCCTGGACATGGACCCGGATCCCAGGATAATCCTGCTGGAAGGCCCGGAGGATCTCCGGAAGCCAGCAGGAAGCGATGCTGTAATAGCTGCCCACAAACAGTTCTCCCTGTTCCAGCCCCAGGATCCCTGCACTTTCCTCCCGGATCTGCCGACTCCAATAAAGGAGTTCCCGGATGGCAGGCAGCAGCCGGTTCCCCTCCCGGGTCAGCTGCACCCCTTGGGATGTGCGAAAAAGGAGGGAGAACCCTAGGTCCCGTTCCAAACTGTCCAGCATCCGGGTGAGCCCTGAAGGAGAATACCCCAGGGCCCGGGCGGCGGCAGTGATGCTTCCCTGCTCCACTGCCTGGAGCAGGGCTTGGTATTTTTCCGTATCCATATCCATCCTCCCGTTTTTTTGCCCTTAGTATTGCGTATTTAGCAACAGTATATTGTATAACATGCGCTTCCTGCAATACCCATTTCTTTCTATAATGGAACCAGAAAGAAAAAATACCAAGGAGGTCTTCGTATGGAACCTGCTGCCGCCAAATTCCTTATGGCTCTGATCATCCTGACCCGGAGCAGTGCTTTTCTCTTTTCCAAATTCATCCTGGAGGAACTGACTCCTTTCCAGGCTTTGGGCTTTCGGTTCACCCTGGCTTTTCTGGTCATGGGCCTGCTGCTCCGCCGTCATCTGCTCCGTGCCTGGAAAGAAGATGCTTATCTGGGACCCAAGAGCCTGGGTCTGGGTCTGCTGCTTTTTGCCGTCATGGGAGCCGAAATGCGGAGCCTGCTCACGGCCGAGATCCACACCGTGGCTTTTCTGGAAAATCTCTCCCTGGCCTTGGTACCTCTGTTCCTAGCCCTATGGTACCGCCGCCTGCCCAGTGACCGGATCCTCCAGGGCGTGGGCTTCATCCTGCTGGGAGTGGCAGCCCTTACCATCGGCACCGTCGGTTTCACCCTGGCAGGAGGAGAAGGCTGGGCTCTCCTGGCAGCTGTTTTCTATGCAGGCTACATCATTGCTATGGGGAAACTGTCCCACACCTCTGATCCTTTGGCCCTGGGAACGCTCCACATGGGTTTCATGGGCCTTCTGAGCTTCGGAGCCGCCCTAATACTGGAAGGCGGGATCCCCTTGCCCCAAACTTCCCTGACCTGGCAGTCCCTGGCCTTCCAGGTGCTGGTGTGCAGCTGCTTCGGGTTTGCCTTCCAGCCCAAGGCCCAGCAGTACCTGACAGCAGAAGAAGCCGGTCTGTACTGTGCCATCAATCCCCTGTTTGCCAGCTGCCTGGGACACTGGTTCCTGGACGAGACCTTGGGCGCTGCAGGGATCCTGGGAGCAGCGTATATCCTCACCGGGCTGGGGTTCGTGAACTGGAAGGACCCATCAACAGCCGCTGACAGCTAACCGTTGAAAAGAAATCGCTGCATGTGCATTTTTCACACATGCAGCGATTTCTTTTCCATGTATCTCAGCCGCAGGCTCAGGAAAGCAGCGGAGAAGAAGATTCCCGTAATGAGCCCCAGCCAATAACCGTCCGGGCCCTTGTGGAGCCCGTGGTCCAGAAACAGCCCAAAGGGCAGGGCAATGCCCCAGTAAGCCGCCAAAGCGGAATAAAAAGTGGCCTTTACATCCTTGTAGCCCCGGAGGACACCTTGGATAGGCGCAGCCGTGCTGTCAAAGAATTGGAAAGCTACGGCAAAGGTCAGGAAGTGCATGATGGGATCCATCAGACTGGGATCCGCCGTATAGAGCCTGGCGATCAGCCCTCTGCCCAGGAACAGACAGCAGCCGAAGAAGGCCCCGATCAAGATGTTGGACAGCCGTCCCGTATCTGCATAGGCCTTGGCCTGGACAAAATCCCGGGCTCCCACATAGGCTCCTACGATGATGGTCAGGGACAGGGAAAAGCTCAGGGGCACCATGTACAGCATGTTGCAGAAGCTCATGGCCGCCTGGTTGGCTGCCACCACCACAGTCCCGAACCGGGATACCAGCAGGCATTCCACTCCAAAGAAGCTGGTTTCCAGGAAGATGGCCAAGCCCATGGGGATGCCGATGCGCAGATGTTCCCGGATATGGCGGAAAGAAAAACCGGAAGTCCGGAATACATGGAAATCCCGGAACACCTGCAGCCGAAGCACCAGCAAGGCAAAAGAGAGGAACAGCATCCAGCAGGTAATGGCGGTCCCTACCCCGGCTCCCGGTCCGCCCATGGCCGGAGCTCCCAGTTTGCCGAAAATAAAAATGTAGTTCATACAGGCATTCACCGGCATGGTCAGGATGAAAAGCCGCATAGTCACCTGGGTATACCCCATAGTGTCTACAAAAGAACGGAGGATGTTGGCACAAAACAGCGGCAGGATGCCCCAGGCCACAAAGCCCAAGTACCGGAAGGCCACGGTCCGGACTTCCGGAGCCAGGCTCATGGTGTCCAAGATCCTGGGCAATAGCTGGGAACCGGCGCCGATCACTGTCACTGCCAGGGCACAGGCCAGGGCCAGGCCGCTGACCACCGCACCGGAAATCTTCTGGAGCTGCCGGGCTCCCCGATAGTTGGCTACGATGGGCGTCAGGGCCTGGAGGATACCATTGAGTCCGGTGAACACCGGCATCCACACATTGGTTCCAATGGCCACCCCGGCCAGCTGAACAGTGCCTGCATGGCCGCTCATCACCGTATCGAAAAGGCTCATGCCTGTGATGCAGAGCTGGGTGATCAGAATAGGGATCATGACCCCCAGGATTTTCTTCAGCCGGGAACGGAAGGTGCCGGTTCCCGCTATAGTCATTGCAGTCAACAGATCAACTCCTTTGGAAAGAGGGGGTGCTGCACGTTTTCCATGCAGCACCCTCTTTTCTCACTTCATAAATTCAATATGCCTCTTTACATAGCTGTACATGATGTAGTTAGCCAGGGCATCTTTTTCTTCCGTATCCGGTTTCTCTTCATCCAGGGTAGCTACGAAGTTCCGGTCGGCGGAATAATAATAGGCCTTGCCCCCAAAATACCCCAGGGCGTAAGGATGGGGTACCGGCTGGAGCAGGTCCCGTCCCAAGAATTCCGGAGGCACCGGCTGTCCCAGCAGGGTCAGCAGGGTAGGCGCCAAATCCTCCTGGCTGGCGTAAGTGGTCTCATCCAGTCCTGCCAGCGGAGCCAGATTCTTCGAAATAAAGATGACCGGGATGGGTGCCACGCTCTGTTTATCCTGGGGATTGCGCACCAGGGTCTTGTATTCCCCGCCGGAATGGGGATTGTGGTCCGCCGTCACGATGAACAGGGTCCGCTCGTCCATGAGCCCCTGTCTCGAGGCTTCTTCGAAGAAATGCTGGATGGTCTTATCCACCCAGTACATGCCGCAGACAGTGGCCGTACCGTTGTCCCGGACATCTTCCGGCATCTCCGCATAAGTATAGCCGTAATAGGGATAGGGCTGGTGCATATCCAAGGTCTTGCACACCAGGAATAGTTTCCGGTCCCGATGTTCTGCCAAGGTCTTCAGGGCCACATCATACATCACATCGTTGTGGAATCCCCAACCGCTGGCTCCCTTATAGCCCATGTTCCCCAGATCTTCCTTGGCCAGGTAGTGCTCCATGCCGAATTGGGCCGGATATTCCCGGTATTCATTGGCATAGTAGCGGCTAGAAGCATTGATGAAATAGCCTTCATAGCCGGCCTGCTGCAGGCTCCGGAAGAGAGAAGGCTGTCTGTCTCCCGGCAGATCCTTGTCATAGATCAGCTGAGACCGGAAGGTGGCATTGAGCCCCTGGGTGGTAGGCACAGCAGAGGAATAGTAATGATCGATCCGGGGATATTTCTGGAGCAGGGAATCCAGATAAGGAGTGGCATCCGCCGGGATATTGGGATTGTAGTGATGGAGATAGTCCCGATGGACACTTTCCAGGATCAGCATCACCACCCGGTCATAGGCCGGCCGTTTCCGGGGGACCGCCTGAGGTTTGGGCAAAATACCCAATTCTGTCAGAGTCGCCTGGTCCTGCTCTGTCAAAGTCCGTTCCTGGTATTTCCAGGGGTCATGGACCACCTTATCCGTCTTGAAGAAGGCTTTCTGGAAAAAGTTCACATTGATGGGATAAGCCACCATGGCCCGGGTGGGCTTCCGGCTTTTTTCCATATCCATCTCGATATCCAGCCCATTCACACTATCTGCAGCATGGTAAATCCCTTCCGCCAGCAGCAGATATCCTCCGTTGAGTCCCATAGCCAGGACCACTGCACAGAGCAGGGACCAGGGCAGGTTGGGTTTCTTCCGCCGGGGCCGGCTGACTCGGAACAGAGGGATGAAGGCCAGCAGCACGGCGCCGATCAGCCCCAGCTGCCAGTTTTCCGTGGTACTGAAGATTCCCTTGGCAGCATAGATGTTCAAGTTGTCAAACAGGACACTTTCCACATGCATGGAGGTGTTCCAGAAATAGATCCCATCCCCCAGGATCAGGATGCAGGTCACATAATAGACCAGGAAATAGACGGCTTTCAGGAACCGGTTGGGCCAATGATGGTAGCACATGGCTGCCAGGAGCACCAGCACGATGTTGTTGAAGAGCCCGGCCAATACCGACAGAGCCGTCATAAAGCCCGGATCCAGCTCCAAGTAGGACACCATGAACAGGGCATCCGCCAGATACAGGACCCCTGTGACCACCACGGGGAAATACCGTTCCACCCGGTCCCGGATGCGCCGCCGCTGGGCGTACAGGAAGAGCACCACCCAAGAAAGCAGTAAATCCCGGCAGAAATAGTTCAAGGTATGGTACCAGAATTCAGCCCAAGGAAAGGGTACGATCTCTTTCAAAAAATTCCAGCGGTAATACGCTTCCGCTGCAAAACAAAGGAGCAGGATCACTCCGTAAATCACTTTCTTTTTCACAAGCAGCCTCTCAGGAAATGAATTCTAAGGATTTGGGCAGCAGCACCAGGGACAGAGGCGAATTGACCACTGCATCCCCATCCAGTTCTGCTGCAAATTTTTTCACATTGCAGCGGATATCTACCTGCTGGGCCGGATAGATTTCCACACTTTTGTCCAAATTCAGCATATCCGCCGCAATCAGGGCCGTATACCGAAGGAAATCCACACATCTTCCCTTGGTGAAGAGACAGACATGCATGGTGGGATTGGACAGGGACCCGCCGTTGACCAGGGAAAAACGTCCGGCATAATACCGGCTCTTGGTCACGATGACAGAACTGGCTTGATGCCAGACCCCATCTCCGTTGATCATCACCTGGAACCGGTATTTCCAATTGTGGAGAAGCATCTCATTTCCCAATACCCGTCCGCTCTGGCGCACATAGGCCAAGGTGGAAAGGTACTTTTTCTCTTTGGGGGTCACCTGCTGCACCACCATGGAATCTACCCCGATCCCAGCCACTGTCAGGAAGATCCGGTCGTTGGCCCGGCCAAGGCAGACCGGCGTGGTGACGCCTTTGGAAACCCGATACATCCAGTTGTGGACATCGGTTTTCTGCATCAGTTCCTTGGCCACCAGATTCACCGTACCTGCCGGATAGATGCTCACATAGGGCCAGTAATCCTGGTCCACACATTCTTCCACCAGGGCCCGCAGAGTCCCGTCCCCGCCAGCCACGATGACCCACTGGATCTTTTCTGCACAGATTTTTTTCCCCACCGCCTGGGTCTCCGCAAAAGTCCCCACCGTCACGTACTGGAAGCGTTCTGCTCCGTACAGCCGCATGAGCTGCCGGGCGATGCTTTCCACGTTGTTATGGATCCCGTTGAAAAAATTTTGCTTTCCGGAATTGCGGTTGTGGACCAGGAGGACCTTTTGGAAAGCGTTGATGTCTACTTTATGACGCAGCATGATGATCTCCTATGATTTCCTTTTACTTGGCATAAATCCATTGCTTCCTGGAAAAATAATTCCAAATGGTCACCAGCGCAGAAGCTGCCACCTTTGATTCCATCACCGGGAAGCCCAGCCCCCCGACAAAGATCCGCATCAGCAGCACGTTGAACAGGAGCCCCAGGGTGGAAACCACCAGGACCAAGGAAAATTCCTTGCTTTTGCTGTACCGCACGCCGCTGGTGAAAACCCAGATATTCGTGGCCACATAGTGGCATACCGTAGAGCAGAGATAAGCCGCTGCCGTCGCCAAGAGATAGTTCCATCCCCAGCAACGGTTGAACAGATAGACCAGTCCCCACTCAAACAAAGCAGCCGTGCCCCCGATGCAAAGATAACAGAGGACACGGATCTTTTCATTCTTTGCTTTTTGCAGCATTTCAGTGCCCCATCAGCTGGTAGAGCAGCATCAGCACCACCCCGGGGACGCCGAAGAAACCGGCTACCAAGGCGGAAATGAAATGGATGGGGATCGTGACGCCGAAAATCCCTCCCAGCAGGTTGAACAGCCACAGCAGGACCACCCCGCAGATGCCGTTCCATAACAGTTTCAGAGACAGAGAGAACATATTGATGACTAGGAACAGGACAACCAGCGCTGCCCCTCCTACCAGCCATATTTCCATGATATTCGACCGCCTTTCCAGAATTTCCCGTTTTGCTGCCCGGAGAAAAGCCCGGTTCTCCAGAAGTATCAGATTTCCCGCCGGTTCTCCAGAGCCTTGTAGAGGGTCAGTTCATCGGCGTATTCCAAATCACCGCCCACCGGAAGCCCATGGGCAATCCGGCTCACCTTGATCCCGGTGGGGCGGATCAGCCCAGCCAGATAATTGGCCGTAGCTTCTCCTTCCACATCTGAATTGGTGGCGATGATGACTTCCTGCACATCTCCCTTCTGGAGCCGGAGCAGCAGTTCCCGGATCTTCAGCTGATCCGGTCCCACACCGTCCAGGGGAGACAGGACGCCGTGGAGCACATGGTACAGTCCCTGATAGCCCCGGGTCCGTTCCATGGCAGCCACGTCCTGGGGCTGTTCCACTACGCACACTAGGCTCCGGTCCCGTTCCTTGTCCTGGCAGATTTCGCACAGGTCCCCTTCACACAGATCGAAGCACTGGCGGCAGAGATGGACATGATCTTTCACATCCAGCAGGGCATTGGCCAGCGCCTCCACATCTTCCCGTTTCATATCCAGCACGTGGTAGGCCAGACGGAGAGCCGATTTAGAACCGATTCCCGGCAGTTTCCGCAGCAGTTCGTGGAGCCGCGCCAGAGGTTTTACCATCCGCATGCCTGGGACCGCTCCTTAGAACATCCCGGGCAGTTTCAAGCCGCCAGTGACTTTGCCCAGTTCTTTTTCCGTCATTTCATCTACTTTTTTCATAGCATCGTTCACGGCCGTGACAATCAGATCCTGGAGCATTTCCACATCTTCCGGGTCCACCGCATCCGGAGAAAGAGTCAGGCTGACCAGGTTCTTGTTGCCGTTGACCACAGCTTTGACGGCTTCTCCGCCGGCAGTGCCTTCCACTTCCCGTTCCTTCAGTTCTTCCTGGAGTTTCGTCATCTCACTCTGCATTTTCTGGACTTTTTTCAGCATGCCCTGCATGCCGTTCATTGCCATTCCACCTTTGAACATTCTGTTTCCTCCTCATATCCTCAAAAGGATTTTTCTTTATTCTTTATACACTTCACCGCCGAAGACCTGCATGGCTTTTTTCACACCTTCCGGGAGTTCTCCCTGTTTCACTGGTTCTGGGGCGGGATTTGCTGCAGCTGCTGCCGGCTGAGGTTCCTGCCTGCCTGAAGGCAGAGAAGGTACCGCATCAGCCGGCGGTTCGTCCGGCAGTGGGATGTCTTTTGCCGGCGGGGGCGGCGGTACCGGCGCGGGCCCCTCCGGAGCAGGGGCCGGTGCCCGGAGTTTGTGCAGGGTGATTTCTCCTTCCTGCTGGACTACCTGGAGCCGGACAGCCTCTCCCGTGGTTTCTTTCAAGATGTCCTGGATCAGGGTCTTGAATGCCGGTTCCTCCAATTTTTCCTTTTCAAAGGAAGAATTGACCGCCAGGAGCAGTTCCCGATCCTGACAGTCGGCCAC